>Ga0302326_10018143_pt1 | contig 14600 bp, 3 predicted proteins | sample Palsa_T0_3_FD_202264 | JGI IMG/M metagenome (GOLD analysis project Ga0302326, IMG submission 202264) | Peat permafrost microbial communities from Stordalen Mire near Abisko, Sweden - Palsa_T0_3 | ecosystem: Environmental > Terrestrial > Soil > Palsa > Peat permafrost | place: Sweden: Abisko... | reverse complement strand
TCACGGCACCGGGACACGGCTCGGTGACCGCACCGAACTGCAGTCGTTGGCGCAGACATACGGCGACACCGAACCCGGCGGCGGCGCGCTGCTGGGATCGGTGAAATCCAACCTGGGACATGCGTTAGCCGCCAGCGGCGCACTGGGGCTCGCCAAGGTTCTGGTCGCCGCCGAACACGGTGCGGTACCGGCGACGCTGCACGCTGGGGATGCCAGCCCCGAGATCGACTGGGATACACAGGGTTTGCGCCTTGCCTCGAGTCTGACGCCGTGGCCCGCGGTCGACGGGCAGCGGGTCGCGGCTACGTCGGCATTCGGTATCGCCGGTACCAACGCGCACGTCATCGTCTCGCTTCCCGAGGTCGCGTGATGCCGGCGCAGCCATTGCCCGACGGCCGGGTGCCAGTAGTGCTCTCGGCGCACGACCAACACCTGATCAGCCAAGACGCACAGGCGATCCTGCATTTTCTGGACCGGCTCGACAGTGACCACGATCCCACCGTCGACGTCGCCTCCACCCTGCTGCGATTGCGTCGGACACGGCGGCACCGCGCGGTGCTGCGAGCCGCAGATCGGGCCGAACTGACGGCCGGCCTTGCCGCACTGGTCCGCGGCGAAGACCATCCGCTGATCACCCGGTCATCGAAAACGGTCACGCCGACCATCGCCTTCGTGTTTCCCGGCCAAGGCAACCAGTGGCAGTCGATGGGAGCGGCGGCCTACCAACGGATGGCCGCGTATCGCGCCGAAGCCGACCGCTGCGCGGAGGCGTTCGTCGCGGCAGGGTTAGCGTCGCCGCTGGCCTACCTGTGCGGTGAGAGCGACCAGATCTGGTCCAGAACCCAGATTCAGGGCGCCCAGTTCGTCCATGCGGTCGCCCTGGCTCAGCAATGGCGATCGTGCGGCGTGCGTCCCGACATGACTGTCGGGCACAGCCTCGGTGAGATCGCTGCGGCCTATGTCGCCGAGAGAATTTCGCTGCCCGACGCCGTCGCGCTGGTGGGTGCCCGCGTCGCAGTCGTCGACCGGTTGACGGGCCGATACGCCATGGCGGTCCTCGGCGTCGGATTCGACGAAGCCCGGACGCTGATCGACGAGGCACCGGGCTGGCTGGAGATCTCCGCGGTCAACGGGCCGTCCTCGACAGTGGTGTCGGGGGACCACGACGCCGTGGTCGCCTTGACCGAGCTTGCGCAGCAACGCGGCATGTTCACCCATCACCTCACCGTCGACTACCCAGGCCACACCAGCGCGCTGCGGCCGCTGGCGGCCGTATCGGCTGAGTTGTTGCCCGACTCGGCATTCCAGGACGGGCCGGTGGCTTTTGTCGGTTCCGCAACCGGCACCGAGGTCACCGGCGACATCGATTTCCGCCGATATTGGTATGAAAGCCTCTGCAGCACAGTTCGGTTCGATCGGGCAGTGGTGGCTGCGCGAAAGGGTGGCGCCGACACGTTTGTCGAGATGTCCGCGCACCCCGCACTGTTGTACCCGCTGGTCGAATCGGTCGACGACGAGTCGGCGGTGATCGTTGGTTCGGGTCATCGCGACGACGCGATCACCGAGAGACTCTCCGCGAATGTCGCGGCCGTGGCGACCGCCGACCCGGGCTACCGCTGGGCTGAGACACTTCCAGCCGATGCTCGCCCTCCGCTGCGCGGCTTCCCCAATGCACCCATGCGTGCCGTGCATCTCTGGGTGGCCGCTTCGACCACGTCGGCTCCAGAACCCGCGAGCCCGTTGACCCTCGCCGTCGAGGATTGGCAACCCGCCGCGCTGAACAACGGGATGCCCTGCAACGTCGCGATTGTCGGTAACACCGAGGGCATGCTGGCTGAGCTGTTGACCGACGCGATCCTCACCCGTGCCGGCTGCGAACTGGTGTCGCCGAACGACGCAGAGATCGTCGTGGTGGTCGCTCCTGCGCTTGATCAGCTCGACGTGACCGAGGCCGTCGACGAGCTCGCGGCGCGGCCTGACGCAGGACTGCCCGACTATGGCGCGGTCATCGGTCCCCGGTGCCGGACGGTGTGGCTGCTGACCGCTGATGGCGAGCGAATCGATGCCGACGACACGGACGTCCGACCGGCACAGGCGGCGCTGGCCGCGATGCACCGCAGTGTCGGCTTCGAGTTCGGTGAGCAGGCGTTCGGAAGTCTCGACGTCCGCTCCCGCGATGTCGACATGCACACTGCGCCCGCCATTCTCGACGTGCTGCTCGGTGAACCCGGCGTGATGGCGCTGCGCGCCAACGGCGTCGGCGCTTGTGATGTTGGGCCGCCGCGGCGTTACGTCCGTACCGTGCGAGAGTGTTCTGATTCGTCGGCCGCCCGCGCGTTGAGCGCCGCCACGTTGGACAACGTGGTGATCACCGGCGGCAGCGGCGCCATCGGCCTGCGCTACGCGCAGTACTGCATCGACCGTGGCGCCCGCAGGATCATCCTGTTGAGCCGCAACGGTATCGAGACCGAGACGCTGAAGGAGCTTGCCGGGCAGCATCACGTCGAGGTGTTCGCGCCGGAATGCGACATCACCGACCGGGCCGCGGTGGCGGCCGTCGCCGCGGACTGCGCCGGCGACGGCGCATCGTTACTGATCCACACGGCCGGAATTGCCACGGTTCGCCTGCATTCCGGCCTCACCGGGGCCGACGTGGCGGCGGTGTGCGCCGCAAAAGTGGCCGGCCTGGCGGCGATCGCCGACATCTGGCCGCTGCAGCCGGAATGCCGAATCGTGGCCTGCTCGTCGGTGTTCGGGGTCTGGGGCGGTCACGGTCACGCCGCATATGCGGCTTCCAATCGGCTGCTGGATGTGCTCGCCGCCCAGCTGCGCTCTAAGGGCCTGGACTGCACCGCGATCCGCTGGGGCCTGTGGCAGACCGCCGGAGTCGTCGGCGAAGCTGAGATCGCCCGCACCGAGCGATCCGGATTGGTCGCGATGCGACCGGAACTCGCGATCGACGCCAGCTTGGTTCGCTTCGGTCGCGATCCGCTGATCTTCCAGGCGGACTTCGACCGGCTCCGGGTGTTCTTCGAGAGCCAGGGAATTGCCGTGCCGCTCAGTGGGTCGTCCGGGACTGATGGGGGGCTGCACGACGACATCGTCAGGGGGCGTCCGCTCGCAGAGGTGGTGTGTACCGAACTCGCGGCGACGCTTCACCTGGACGGTTCCGTGTCGATGAACCCGACCGCGTCGCTCATCGACCTCGGCCTCGACTCGCTGCTGGCACTCGACCTGCGCAAGCGGTTACGTCGGGCCGTCGGGCACTCGGCTCCGGTGGCGCAGATGCTCGGCGGCATCACCGTCACCGAACTGATCGACGTCATGAGCGCCGGTTCGACGAACGGCCACGACCTGAGGAAGGTTGGAACTCACGCGTGACTGAGACCACCGGGATAGGCACGCTTGACGCTCAGCGCCTGGAGTTGTTGCGCCGCAAGATCGCCGAGCGTGGCCTGACTCGACCGCCCGCAGCGGCGGCAGATGCGCACCAGGTGCCGGAGATGTCCGACGGTCAACGCCGGATGTGGTTCGTTCAGTCGCTCGACCCCAGCAGTGCGCTGCTCAACATCTGCGTCTCCTATCGCCTCACCGGGACCGTCGACGTCGCGCGCCTGCATCAGGCGTTGGACGCCGTCGTGGTGCGGCACCCGATGCTGCGCACCACGTACCAGACCGAGGATGACGGCGCTCCGAGTCCCGTGGTCGTCGACGAACTGCGGCCTGACTGGGCCGAACATGACCTGTCGGGGCTCGCCGAACAGGCCCGCAGGCTGCGGTTGGAAGTTTTGGCACAGCGCCAGTTCCAGCGGCCGTTCGACTTGGCCAAAGATTCGCCGCTGCGGGTCGCGGCCGTACGGGTCGGTGCTGACGACATCATCTTGCTGCTGACCGCCCACCACATCGCCTGGGACGACGGTTCGTGGGCGCCGTTCTTCACCGATCTCACCCGCGCCTACACCGACCCGGGCAGCGTCGCACGGCCGTTGGGCGTCGTCGCGACGGACTCGGTGCACAACGTCGACGACGACCTGTCCTATTGGCGGTCATTGATGACCGACCTGCCCGAACCGCTGGAGTTGCCGGGTCCCAACGGTTCTGTGGTGCCGAGCAGTTGGCGTGCTCAGCGCGCCACGGCACGGTTATCCGCTCACACCATGGACCGAGTCGCGTTGCTCGCCAGGGAAACCGGAGCGACTCCGTACATGGTGCTGATGGCCGCGTTCGGGGCCCTGGTGCACCGCTACACCCACGCGTCCGACTTCCTGGTCGCCACACCGGTGCTGAATCGTGGCGCCGGCACCGACGACGTGATCGGTTACTACGGCAACACCTTGGTGATGCGGATGCGTCCGCAACCACAACTGACATTCCGCGAACTCCTGGTGCAGACCCGGGACAGCGCCGTCGGCGCGATGGCGCACTCCCGCGTCGACTTGGAATGGCTGGTCCGAGAATCCAATCCCGATCGCAGACACGGCGCCGAGCGGATGACCCGGGTGAGCTTCGGATTACGCGAGCCCGACGGCGGCGGGTTCAGCCCGCCGGGAGTGCGCTGCGCACGCGCCGAACTGCGCGGGCACCTCAACCAGTTGCCGCTCGGCCTGATGATCGAACTTCCCAGCGCCGCAACCGGTTCCGACGGCGGCGCGCTTGTCGAAGCCGAATACCTGGTCGAGGTGCTGGATCGGCCGCTGGTCGAGCAACTGCTGCGGCATTACGGCGTAATGCTGGACAACGCACTGACGGATCCGGACACCACCTTGTCCGCGTGCGGATTGATGAGCCCGGCGGACGCCGAGTGGCTGCGTCGGATGTCGGCCGGTGACGACTTCAGCACCCCGGCCAGCACGCTGCCCGGATTGGTGACGCGACGGGCCGCCCTGACACCGGATGCCGTCGCTGTGGTCTACGAAGGCCGCCACTACAGCTATCGCGAGATCAACGACGAGGCAAACCGGCTGGCGCACTGGTTGATCGAGCAAGAGGTCGGCACCGAAGATCGAGTCGCGGTCTTGATCGACAAGTCACCGGAACTGGTCATCACGGCGTTGGGAATCCTCAAAGCCGGAGCGGTGTATCTGCCCGTCGACCCGACCTATCCTGACGATCGGGTGACCTTCATCCTGAGCGACGCGGACGCCAAACTGGTGCTGCGCGAACCCGTTGGCGATCTGTCCAGCTATCCGGCCACCGACCCGGCAAGCGAAGAGCTGGTTCGTACGCTCAGCCCAGACAACACTGCTTATCTGATCTACACCTCCGGTTCGACCGGGCTACCCAAGGGTGTCCCGGTTCCACACGCGCCGATCGCCGAATACTTCGTCTGGTTCGGGGACGAATATCGCGTCGACGAAACCGACCGGCTGCTGCAAGTGGCCTCGCCGAGTTTCGACGTGTCGATCGGCGAGATCTTCGGGACGCTGATCTGCGGCGCCCGCCTGGTGATTCCGCGTCCGGACGGCCTGCGCGACATCGGATACCTCACCGAGCTGTTGCGCCGCGAAGGCATCACCTCGATGCACTTCGTGCCGTCGCTGCTCGGGCTGTTCCTGTCGTTACCCGGCGTCAACCAGTGGCGCACCCTGCGTCGCGTGCCCATCGGCGGTGAGCCGCTGCCCGGCGAGATCGCCGACAAGTTCCACGCGACCTTCGATGCGTTGTTGTACAACTTCTACGGGCCCACCGAGACCATCGTCAACGCGACCAGCTATCCGGTGGAAGGCGCTCAGGGTACCCGGGTGGTGCCGATCGGCCGGCCGAAGATCAACACCCAGTTGCATATGCTCGACGATGCGCTGCAACCGGTCCCGGTCGGAGTGATCGGCGAAATCTACATCGGCGGAACACATGTCGCGCGCGGTTACCACCGCAGACCCGGCCTCACCGCCGAACGCTTCGTCGCCGACCCGTTCACTCCGGGCGGCCGGTTGTACCGATCCGGTGACCTGGCGCGCCGCAACTTTGACGGCGATATCGAGTTTGTCGGCCGCGCCGACGAGCAGGTGAAGATCCGCGGTTTCCGCATCGAACTCGGCGAGGTCGCGGCCGCGATCTCGGTTGACCCCAGCGTCGGACAGACCGTCGTGGTGGCTTCCGACTTGCCGCAGTTGGGTAAGAGCCTGGTGGGTTACCTGACTCCGGTCGACGGTGCCGGCCACGAGACCGTCGACCTCGACCGGATCGGTGCCAGGGTGGCCGCCGCGCTACCCGACTACATGACGCCGGCGGCCTACGTTGTGCTCGACGAAATCCCGATCACTGCGCACGGCAAGATCGATCGCACGTCGCTGCCGGAGCCGCAGATCGTGGCGAAGGCGGCCTACCGCGATCCCGCCACCGTGACCGAACGCCGCATCGCGGCACTGTTTTCCGAGTTGCTCGGCCATCACCGGGTCGGAGTCGACGACTCATTCTTCGATCTCGGTGGACACTCGCTGGTGGCCACCAAGCTCGTCACCGCCGTCCGCTCGGAATCCGGCGTCGAGTTGGGCATCCGGGACATCTTCGAGCTGGGCACCGTCGGGCTGTTGGCGCGGCGGGTCGACGAGCTGCGTTCCGGTGGGCGGCCGCAGTCGCGCCCCAAACTCGTTGCGACCACCCACGACGAGCCGTCCCCCGCAAGCGGGAGGTACCCCCAGCCAATCTCGTCATCGCAGCTGCGCAGCTGGTTCGCCTATCGTGTCGACGGGCCGAGCCCGGTGAACAACATCCCGTTCGCGGCCCGGCTGACCGGACCGTGGGACATCGACGCGTTGATCGCCGCGGTCGGCGACGTCGTCACCCGTCACGAAATCCTGCGCACCACCTACATCGACGTCGACGGCGTCCCGTACCAGGTGGTCGAACCAATCGCCGAGCTGACGGTGCACCGTGCGCACGGTGACGGCGAAGCTTGGCTGAACCAGCAACTGGACGCCGAGCGCAGGCACTGCTTCGAGCTCGACCGGGAGTGGCCGATCCGGGTCGCTGTGCTGCGGGCCGGAGCAGAACACGTGCTGTCGTTGGTCGTTCACCACATTGCGTCCGACCACTGGTCGGCCGGCGTGCTGTTCGCCGACGTGATCACCGCGTACCGGGCTCGCCGCGCCGGCCAAGCTCCGGCCTGGGCGCCGCTTCGGGTGCAATACGCCGATTACGCTGCGTGGCAACGTACTTTCCTGGGGGAGCCAGGCGGGCAGGAAACCGCTGTCGCTACCGAGCAGCGGGATTACTGGACGCGCCAGCTGACCGGGCTACCCGAGGACAGCGGGCTGCGACCTGACTTTCCGCGTCCGCCGCTGCCCAGTGGTGACGGTGAATCCGTGACGTTCAGCATCGACGCCGCGACGCGGGCCAAGCTCGCCGACCGGTGCCGTGAACTGGGCGTCACCGAGTTCATGGCGCTGCAGGCCGCCGTCGCGGTCGTGCTGCATAAGGCGGGAAGCGGCGCCGACATTCCGGTGGGCACACCCGTGGCGGGGCGCACCGAAGCCGAATTGGACCAACTGATCGGCTTTTTCGTCAATATTCTGGTCCTGCGCAATGACCTGGCCGGCAACCCGACGTTGCGAGAGTTGCTGACCCGGACCAGGGAAACGGCCCTAGGGGCTTACGCCCATCAGGACCTGCCGTTCGATCGGGTGGTCGACAGTGTCAGCCCGGTGCGTTCGTTGTCGCGCAACCCGCTGTTTCAGGTCGTCGTGCATGTACGAGACCACCTGCCCGCCACCCGAATCATCGAGTCGGCGGCAGGCGGTGACCAGGACACGGTGTGCACGTCGCTGGACCCGGTGTTCGACATGGCACACGCCGATCTGAGCGTCAACTTCTTCGGCACCGACAGGTCCGACGGGACCGGCTATAACGGGCACCTCATCTTCCGCACCGAGTTGTACGAGCGCAACACCATCGAACGGGTGGCCGGTTGGCTGACCCGGGTCATCACCGAGTTCGCCGACGACATCGACCAGAGTCTGCGCGATGTGGTGCTCACCGATGCTGACGACCAGCAGCGCATCCTGGCCGGCTGGAGCCGAGGCGCTCAGCCGCCATCCGATCGGCCCGGCACGGTTCCGGAACTTCTCGAGCCGAGCCGACAACAGCCGGCCGGACGAGTCGCGGTTCGGTGCGGTGGCGATGATTTGAATTACGTTGCGCTGCATCGCTATTCGGACAACTTGGCGGCGTTGCTGGTCGATTGCGGTGTGCGGCCGGGCTGCTTTGTCGGGCTGTCGATGCGGAGAGGCATCGACATGGTCGTGGCACTGGTGGCGATTGTGAAGGCCGGTGCCGCCTACTTCCCGATCGATCCGAATTATCCGTTGGCGCGCAAGCAGCTCATGCTCTCCGACGTGCGGCCTCCGGTCGTGGTGGCGACGGTCGAAGCGGTCGACACCATGCCGGAAGAGTATGCGGGCACCGTCCTGTCGTTCGATGACGCCGCAGTGCGTGCCGCGGTGGACGGCGCAGAGGGTGCCACGCACGCCGGGCTGCGGTTGCCGCATCCCGATGACCCGATGTATCTGGTCTTCACCTCCGGGTCGACTGGAAAGCCGAAGGGTGCCGTGGGTACTCAACGCGCGATGGCGGCACGGCTGGACTGGCAGCTGCGGCACTACCCGCCGCGCACTGCCGATGACATCCGCTTGTCTCAGGCCTCGATGACATTCCTCGAGGGCGGCATGGAACTGCTCGCCGGTCTGGCGGCAGGCGCCACCATGATCCTGGCCGACGATGCCGAGCACCGCGACGCCGAAGCCCTTGCGGCGCTGACGAAACGCGAATCGGTCGCACAGATCACCGCCGTTCCCAGTCTGGTGTCGGCACTGGTGGACAGCGCCCCGGACGCGGTGCGCTCGCTCGCCCGGCTGGTGTGCGGCGGAGAGCCGGTGAGCAGCTCGCTGCTGCAACGGTTGACCGCCGCCTGCGCGGACGCCGGCGGCGACGGACCGCAGCTGTTGAACAACATCGGCTCGACCGAGACGTCCGGCGCCGTGTCCCGCGGCCGGCTGAGCCCACCCATTGCGCTCGTTGGCTCGCCGGTGCCCGGGGCATCGGCGTATCTGCTCGACGACGGGTTGCGGCCGGTGCCGGTCGGCGTGGTGGGCGAGTTGTATTACGCGGGTGACCAACTGGCCCGCGGCTACTGGAAGCGGCCGGCGCTGACCTCGTCACGTTTCATCGCCAATCCCTTTGGCGCCGAGCCCGGTAGCCGGTTGTATCGCAGCGGCGACCTGGCCCGCTGGACCGAGGACGGTGAACTGGAGTTCACCGGTCGCGCCGACCACCAGGTGCAGGTGCGCGGATTCCGCGTCGAGCTCGCCGAGGTCGAGGCCGCGCTGGCCGCCGCCGACGGTGTCGCGGCCGCGGCGGCCCGCACCTGGGAGGTGCACGACGGCGCCAGCCTCGCCGGATACGTGGTGCCACAACGACCCGTCGTCGACGAATCTCAGAAGGCGGCGTTCGCGGCCTCGGTACGGGCCGCGGTGACCACGGCGCTACCGGGATACATGGTGCCGTCGTCGCTGACCGTGCTCGACGCGCTGCCGAAAACCGAGTCGGGCAAGCTTAACCGGCCGGGACTGCCGAGGCCGGCGGTCAGCACCGGCGGGCTGACCGAACCGGCCCGCACCGACACCGAACGCGCACTGGCCACGGTATTCGCCGAGCTGCTGTCGACCTCAGACGTCGGGCGCTTCGACGACTTCTTCGCGCTCGGCGGCGACAGCATCCTGTCGGTCCAGTTGGCCTCTCGTGCAAGGGCGGTCGGCCTGACCGTCAGCCCGCGCATGGTGTTCGAGAACCCCACGGTCGAACAACTCGCCGCAGCCGCAGATGAGGTGCGCGCCTCAGGTGATGACGCCGAAGGCCGGCCGCACGAGACCCGGTTCGAGCCGATGAGCACCTCGGGGCTGTCATCGGCCGACTTGGCTGCGGTGACCCAGCTGTGGTCGAAGTCGCGCGACGGAACGCCATGACAGCCGCCGAGACCCAGGCCGACGAGGCTGACGTCACGTCCGACATCGACGACGTGATGGCGCTGACCCCGCTGCAGGAGGGCTTGTATTCCCTGACGGCTCTGGCCGAGTTCGCCGAGGGTGAACCGGCCGACGACCCGTACGTCATTGGGATGGCGGCCGACATCTTCGGTGCACTCGACGTCGCGCTGCTGCATGACTGCGCGTCGAAGATGTTGATCAGGCATCCCAACCTGCGCGCCAGCTTCTTCAGCCGTGGCATTGTGCGACCGGTTCAGATCGTCCCGTCACGAGTCGCGCTGCCGTGGCGCGATGTCACCGCTACCGCAGACGACATCGAGGCGTTGGAAGCCGAGGAGCGGCGACGACCATTCGACCTCGAGCGGCTGCCGGCGATCCGCTTCCTGCTCATCGCACTGCCCGATGCGCGATGGCGGTTGGTGATCACCGCACACCACATCGTGATCGACGGCTGGTCGCTACCGGTGTTCGTGACCGAGATGATGATCCTCTATCGCGCCGGCGGAGATCCCGATGCGCTGCCGGTGGCGCCACGGCCGTACCGGGACTACATCGGCTGGCTCGCGAGCCGTGATCAGCATGGAAGCGAACGGGTTTGGCGTGAGCACCTCGCCGCCATGCCCGGTCCGACGATGCTGGCCGCTGCGTTCGGCGGCGAGGATGCCGCGCGCAAGGCTGCCGGTCTGCCACGGCGCACCGAACTGCAACTGGGCGCCGAGGCGACCAGGCGACTGGTCGACGGCGCCCGCTCGCGCGGGGTCACGCTCAACTCGCTGCTCCAGATGGCGTGGGCGGTGATCGTGTCGCGCGTCACCGACCGCACCGACGTGGTGTTCGGGGTCACCGTATCCGGCAGGCCCGCCGAATTGGCCGGCGTCGAAACCATGGTCGGCCTGTTCATCAACACCGTCCCGTTACGCGTGCGACTGGAAGCCAGAGCCACCGTCGGTGAGCAATGCGCTGCGGTGCAACGGCACTCGGCGATGCTGCGCGAACACAGCTATCTCGGGCATGCGCAACTGCGGGCGCTGGGCGGGGTCGGCGAGATGTACGACACGCTGCTGGTCTACGAGAACTTCCCGACCGGCGGCGTGGCGGGGGGCGACGAATTGGTCGGCACCGGTGTGACATTCCGGCCGGCCGCGGTGGAAAGCCTCACCCACTTCCCGATCGTGCTGGCCGCCCACATGGCCGACGATGGGCTCGTGCTGATGGTCGAAGTCATCGACGGTGCGATCGGCAACACCACCGCCGCGATGCTCGGCGACCGACTGCTGGCCACCGCTGAGCGTCTGCTGGACCGCTGGGACCGGCCGTTGCGCGACGTGAGCATCCTGGTCGCCGACGAGACGGCGCCGTTGATCGGCGCCGGTTCCGCGAAACCTCCATCGGTGCAGGGCATTCACGCGCGGTTCGCGGCGGTGGCCGCCGGCACACCGGACCGTCCGGCGGTCACCTGGGCGGGCGGTGTTCTGACCTACCGTGAGCTGGACATCGCGGCCAACCGGGTGGCGGGCGCGCTGGCCGCCCGCGGCGCGGGTGCGGAAACCCCGATCGCCATCAACCTGGCCCGTGGACCGGACTACATCGTCGCGATACTCGCGGTGCTGAAAGCCGGCGCGACGTATGTTCCCTTGGAACCGGGAATGCCCGCCGAACGGGTGAACTCGATTCTGCGCCAAAGCGGTGCCGTCATCGTCGTCGACGACGGCTTCGTCCACGACATCGACCGTCGCGACGATTTCCGGCCCGTCGACGTCCGCCCGGACCAAGCCGCCTACGTGGTGTTCACCTCGGGGACGACGGGAGAACCCAAGGGTGTCATCGGAACTCACGCCGCGGTCGGCGCCTATGCCGATGACCATATCGACAACGTGTTGGGCCCCGCGGCGGCGCGACTGGGCCGACCCTTATGCATCGCGCACGCGTGGTCTTTCGCGTTCGATGCGGCCTGGCAGCCATTGGTGGGACTGCTCGACGGTCATCGCGTCCACATCGTCGACGAGCGCACTCAGACCGACGCGGAAGCGTTGGTCGCGGCCATCGCCGAGCACGGTGTCGACATGATCGACACCACCCCGTCGATGTTCGCCCAACTGCGGTCGGCCGGCTTGCTCAGCCGTGTCCCGCTCGCGGTGCTGGCGCTGGGCGGTGAAGCGCTGGGCGGTGCGTCATGGTCGTTCATTCGAACGGAGTGCCGCCGCACCGGCATGACGGCCTTCAACTGTTACGGCCCAACCGAATCCACGGTGGAAGCGGTGGTCGCCGCGATCGACGACTACGACGCGCCGTCGATCGGGCGCCCGACCGAACGCACCCGCGGCTATGTGCTGGACTCCGCGCTGCGGCCGGTCTCCTACGGGGTGGCGGGGGAGCTGTATCTGGGCGGCCCGCAGTTGGCCCGCGGCTACCTGGGCCGCGCACCAGAGACCGTCCAGCGATTCGTCGCCGACCCGTTCGTCGCGGGCGAACGGATGTACCGGACCGGCGATGTGGTGCGGCGCCAACCCGACGGGTCGCTGCACTATGTGGGTCGTGCCGATGCGCAGGTGAAGATCCGCGGCCACCGGGTCGAGCCGGGCGAGATCGCCGTCGTACTCGAGTCACATCCCGCGGTGCGGCAGGCGAGCGTGGTGGTGCACGAGCGCCACGGCGTTCCGCGATTGACTGCCTATGTGGCAGTCGTTGATTCGCCATCGGTGTTGGAGCTTCGTCGTGTGCTGGTCGCTCGGCTGCCTCGCTACATGGTTCCGCAGCGCATCGTCATCGTCGATGGCATCCCGCTGACCAGCAACGGCAAACTCGACGAAGCCGCCTTGGCGGCAATCGATCCCGCGGCCACCACGGAGTCCGCCGGAACTCAGCCGCAGACCGCCACCGAGTCCGTGCTCATCGAAGTGCTGACCGAGATACTGCACGTCGACCGGATCGACCCGAACGCAGATTTCCTGGAGCTCGGCCTGGACAGCATTGCCGCGCTCTCGGTCGTGCAGTCGGCCCGCCGACGCGGCGTCGCGCTGCGAGCGCGACTGGTGCTGGAATGCGGCAGCGTCCGCGAACTGGCCGCCGCCATAGACGCTGAGGCTGCCGACGCTGACGATCGTGGCGACGTCTCGCCGGAAGCAGACGACGCGACAGCGCCGATACCGCTGTTGGCCAACGCCCATTGGCTCTACGAATGCGGCGAGCCACGCCGGCTGGCGCAGGCTGAAGCCATCCGGTTGCCCGACGGCGTGACCGGTGAGCAGCTGCGTGCAGCGCTGTCGATCATCGTCGACGGACACGAAGTGCTGCGCAGTCGGCTGGACCGCGCCACCATGACGCTGCACGCAGGCCAGCCCCGCGACGTGCTCACCGAGGTTGCCGTGTCCGGGGATCTGCAGGCGGCCGTCGGCGAACACACCGCGCAAGCGATCGAGGGCCTCGAACCCGAACACGGGAAACTCCTTGCGGCGACGTGGCTGCGGCCGCCGAGCGGGCAGAGTGTGCTGGTGCTGGCCGCACACGTATTGGCCATGGACCCGGTGTCCTGGCAGGTGGTGCTCGGTGAACTCGACGCCACCCTGCACGCTCTGAACGCCGGGATGGCGCCCGCGCCCGTGCGCGAGCACACCAGCTACCGACGTTGGGTCCAGGCCATGGCAGAACGCGCCGAAGCCCTTGACAGCGAACCATATTGGACCGCACAACTCGTCGGGGACGACCCCGACCTCGGCCGGCGACGGGTCCGTCCGCAGAGCGACCGCGCGGGCGATCTGCTGGTCGCCACCGCGATACTCGACACCGAGACCACCGGCCGGCTGATGCGGTCGGGTCTGCCGGTCTTCGAGGTTCTGGTCGCCGCGGCGGCCCGGATGATCACCCGGTGGCGGCAAGGCCGCGGCAAGCCGACACCGCCGCCATTGCTCGCGCTGGAAACCCACGGTCGGGCCGACGCCCTGTTCGACAGCAGCACAACAGGTCTCGACACGACCGAGACAGTCGGACTGCTGAGCGCGATCTATCCGTTGCGGGTCGGCACCGAGGACCCGCGACGGGTGCGGGAACTGCTGACGGCAATTCCCGGCGACGGTGTCGACTACGGATTACTACGCTACATGCGCGGCGATACCGCGAACCGGTTCACCGACTTCGACGGACCGCAGTTGTTGCTGAACTATCTGGGCTACGCCGACATCGGCGCCAACAGAGGACTGTGGCTGGACCGTAATCTGCTGAAGGGCGTATCACCGTTGCCCGAGCCAGATCTGGCCGTGCGTTTTGAGCTCAGCCTGCTCGCAACCGTGCTCGGCAGTGGCGAGCATCAGCTACTGGTGACACAGTGGCGGTCGCTTCCCGACATTCTCAGTGAGTCGGATATCACTGAATTGCAAGAACTTTGGCGGCAGGCGATCGAGGAGATGGTGGCATGACCACACTTGGTGTCCTCGGCGGCGGGGTGAAGGCAGTGGCCGTCGCCGCGAAGGCGCACGTGCTGGCCGAGATGGGCGTCGACGCGCCGGAGGTGGTCGCCGTCGAGCGGATCGGCGTCGGCGCCAACTGGCAGTCCAGCGGCGGCTGGACCGACGGCGCGCAGCGACTGGGGACGAGCCCGGAAAAAGACGTCGGCTTCCCGTACCG
>Ga0302326_10018142_pt1 | contig 14601 bp, 35 predicted proteins | sample Palsa_T0_3_FD_202264 | JGI IMG/M metagenome (GOLD analysis project Ga0302326, IMG submission 202264) | Peat permafrost microbial communities from Stordalen Mire near Abisko, Sweden - Palsa_T0_3 | ecosystem: Environmental > Terrestrial > Soil > Palsa > Peat permafrost | place: Sweden: Abisko... | reverse complement strand
CGACCGTCACCGTGTTCCTCGCCGGGGCCTGACGCCAGGGCGTGGGCGGCAAGGCTCACCACCGACGCCGGGGCCATGTCGGTGACCGGGCTCGTCGTCGCCAACGGAACGACGCTCAGCCGCTAGCCTGGCGAGCAGTTGCTCGTCCCCGCGCCGAACCCCGGGCTTCCGTGAACTGTCCGGGTTGGCTCAACCGGCGGCGCGATCGTGCCGGGGGGCGCGTACTCGGCCTGCCCGTCGGCGACGAGGCCGGGGGCGTCACGGGAACTCGCCCAGAACGCCTCGCCGGCGCCGACCGGCGGGAGTTGACCGGCCCAACTTGCCTGGGTGAGCGGTTGGAGGCTCACCATGAGCACCGGCACCCATGGCCCCACGGGAAACCCCGTCGTAACCACCGCCCTCTCGAGTAGAGGTGAAGTCCGTTAGGCACGAGGGTACCAATGCCAGTGACGGTGTGGTGGTTGCATGGTATGATGCCATCATGGATACGCAAGCCCTGACCATCCGCGTGCCGGAAGACTTGTACGAGCAACTGCGGCGTGCTGCGTTTGAGGCGCGGGTGCCCATGAACAGCCTTGTCACCGAGGGCATCGAACTGAAGCTCGCCGAACTCAAGGCCGCAGCGGGAACGGAGGGCCGGCCATGACCGCCGCGCAGCGCATCAGCGACGAGCGGATCGCCGAGATCATGAGGCTGCTCGACGAGCACGCCGCCCGCCACCGCGCCCACGAGATCGGCTGCGGCTGCAGCCACTACCAGGACCTGATCTGCTACCTGCCCGAGTACGACCCGGAGGACCCGCGCAACACCGCGATCCCCGAGCAGGTGGACGAGTACGTGCTCAGCGACGGGACGGTCATCGACGGCGATAGGCAGGGATGGCGCGCCACCCGCCGGGCGGCTGACGCCGGGCCGAACTACGGAGAGGCCGCGCCCCTCGACGACGAGATCGGGGGCATGACGTGAAGCCCGAGATCCAGTACTTCGCGGAGGCCGATGTTCAGCGCCGCATCAGGCAGACGCGCAGGCTCCGCGTCGCCGCGTTCTTCGCCGCCGCACTGAACGCCCTCATGCTCGCCGTGAACGGCGCCGGGGGGTCTCTCCTGAACCAGATCCTGGCACCATTCTCGGCGTCGGCGGTCATCGCCTGCCTTGCGCTGATCGTCTGGCAGACGCGCATGATCGGCACCCTCCGCCGGCGGGAACGGGAGCTTAGCCGCCCGCGCATGACCCCAGAGGACTGGCGGCGGTTGCGGGAGTTGGAGATCGGACTCGGCTGGGAGCCGAGCGAACCGCCGGCGGATGAGATCGCCGCGCGGGCCGCCCTCGCCGACCGGATGCTCGCGGCGACGATGGCGAGTGTGTCGGCGTGCGAGTGCGGTCACTGTGACGGGTCGCATGAAGGCCCCGCGATGGGCTGGTTCCGGGACACAAGGCGGCCCGCGCCCGGCGAGGGGGAGGGCGCCCCGATGACGGGTCCGGGTGGCCGCTGGCGTCCGGTGAGCGAACTGTTCGAGCGTGACGCGCAGGCGGCCGAGCATTTCGCGGGACTGGACAGGGTGGGACGGGAGTCTTGCATCGATCCCTGCCCGATGTGCGCGGAACGGGACACGCAGGCGACCTCGGGCGCGATGCGGCGCATCGACGAGTGGATCGAGAAAGGACGGTGGGAACAGTGACTGACCGGCATGCTGGCTACATCGTGGTGCTGGCCGAGGACATCCGCGAGGACGACGCCGAGTACACCCTGAACGCCCTGCGCATGGTCAAGGGCGTCATCTCCGTCACGCCCGTCATCGCGGACCACACGCAGGCGATCGCACGGGAACGCCGGGACGACGAATGGCGCGAGGCGCTGTACGCGCTTGCGCGGAACCGGCCCGGGACGGGGGATCGGCGATGAGCGTGGCCGATGTTCAGCGGCAGATCAGGATCGCGCGCAGGATCCGTGTCGCCGCGTTTTTCGTCGCCGCCCTGAACGCCGCCTTCATGCTCGCCGCCGCCGGGGTTTCTCGCTTGCCTTCGGCGGTGGCGGTCATCTGCTGCCTGGCGCAGATCGTCTGGCAGACGCGCATGATCGGCACCTTGCGACGGCAGGAACGGCGTGGCTCGAGGATGGGCGGTGGGAGCGGCGATGAGTGAGTTCGAGAAGGCGGCGGAGGCGTTCCGCCAGCGGTGGGGCTTCGACCCCGCCCCGATCATCGAGGCCGCTTTTCGCTGCGGCGAGTTCGACCTTGAAGGCGGCACCGAGGACGAGCGGGCGTTCATCCGCGAGATCCTGACCGCAGGCAGCGACGAGGGGCGGCAAGCGATGAGCACTGACGACGGTACGCCGATCGGATTGCACTGCCCGGAGTGCGGGGAGCCGCCGCGTATGGTGCTCCCCGGCGGTAACCAGGCGTTCTGCGGCAACACCAGCGGATGCCGGATCCTCATGTGGGACCCGACGCAGACGCGGGCGGAGATGGCTGCGGAAGGCGTCCATGAGATCAACCTGAGCGGGTGGCCGAACGGAGGTGGGAGCGGTGACTGACCGCGAGGATGCGAGGACCCCATGGCAGCGGGACCGCGACAGGGCCGAGGAGACCGGGAACTGGCCTGAATCGTGGGGGCCGTTCCACCGGCATTTCGCCAGTGACGCGATCCACCGTGACGGGCGCCCCGAATGCGATCAGCCGGGCACCCCACGGCGGGTTTACGTGTTCGACCCGGAGCACCTGACCGAGCATGAGGCGATCGTCGCCCAGTATGCGGCAGGGCAGGCGCTCGCCGCCGTCCGCGAGGTCGTCCCGGAGGATTACGAGGCGGATGACGAGTACACCGCCGACGCGGCCATACTGGCCGCCGTGCACGCGCTGCTCTACCCGAGGGATCAGACATGAGCGTTCAGCGTTACCGGCTCAAGGCCGAGCACGGCCCGGAGGAGTGGGAGGATCAGTTCGCGGCCCGGTACGATCCGGGACGGCCGCTTGATGATCTTCGCGCGGTCGCCCGCATGGCTGGTGGCGGGCAGGGCGAGGTCGCCGAGGTGAAGTTCTCGTCCGGGAAACGGATGCTGCTCGCCTGGTTCGTCGGCCACGACGATCACCATCCGGGCCGCCCGGATTACGCGACGGTCGAGCCGGGCGAGTACCTCGCCTACAGCAGCGGAAACGACACACTGTACGAGTCGGACGACAAGAACTGGGATCGGTTCTACGACATGGTGCCTGTGCCCGAACAGGATGTGCCCGCTGATGGCTGACGCTTACGCGGTGATCACCCCGGCTGGGGAACTGTCCTGGTATCCGCTCGAGCGGGTGAGGGATGTGGAGGCGATGGTGGGCGGCCCGGTCGCCCCGGGGGCGCTCGCCACCGTGACGGTGGCCGCCGCCCGCATACCCGGCCGCGGCCCGCTGAAGGTGCTCGCCTCCGACATCGCGCTGCTGTTCACAAACGATTACGAGCCGAACCCGCTCGCCGAGATGGTTCTGCGGGAGTTGTCCGACAGCCATCTCCGCCAACCCTGGCGGGGCGCCGTCGCCCTGGTCGAGTACCAGGCCGACCCGGCTACCGGTGAGGTGCTGTGGCCGGGGGAGATGTCCCCCCGGTGGGTGGAGATGGTGAACAGAGCAGTCGGCCGCGCCCAGGGGATGCTCGGCGGGAAGGCGGCGGCCACCGATGCCTGACGGATTCGACCCGGACGAAGCGCTGGAGAAGATCCGCGACCTGTGCCACGCCGACGACCTTGAGGCCAAAGGCGACCCGCTGGCCGTGCTGATCGCCGCCCTCGACAATCACATCGTGCGCAGTGGCGGCACCGGCCTGCCGCATGACTGGCAGTACGAACCCGGCGTCCACTTCGAACGTGTCATGCGGAACCAGCCGCGCCGCACGTCAAGATCAGAACGGCGGCGCACCTGATGGATGACGCGAGCTACGAGACCGGGCGTCGCGACGAACGATCAAGCCTGACCTTCGACATCGCCTACCAGTTCAGCGGCGAGCCGAACACCGCCGAGACTATGGACGACCTGCTTGAGGTATTCCGCGCGCTCACGGGTGACCCGAACCTGGCGTGGCCGGACCCCCCTGTCGACTGGCGCGACATGTTCGCCAGGTACGCCCGGTCCGTCCAGGGTCAGGAGGGCTACTATCTGCTGCACGAGTTTGAGTGGACACCAGGAGAGTGGGCCGCCATCACCGCGCTGCCCGGCATGGAACGGCCAGTGTGAGCGCCGCGCCGATGGAGGTGGACTGAAGGATGGATAACGTCAAGCGCCTGGCGGTGTACGCGGGAGTCACTGAGGCGGACATACTGAAACTGATCAAGGCCGGGCAGGAGAACGCGAAACTGTCGGGCGCGCAGCTGCGCAGGAAACGGCATAAGCGCAACCGGGCCGCCCTCGGCCACCAGCGGGCCCGCAAGACCCCGCCGCCCGCCACCGCGGAACCACCCCAGGATCAGCCGACGGTGGTTGAGGTGTTCGGACAGCGATGGGAGTTGCCGTCATGAGCAAGCCGAAGGTCCGCAGCCGCTACCGCCGTCTGCTGGTCGGTGTCCTGGCGGGACTGGGGGCGACGTTCGCGTGCCTCGCCGCCGCCGCGCCTCGCCGCGAGGTCTTCGCCGTCGCCGCCCTGAGCATCTGGTGGTGGCTGATGGCTGTCTACCTGGCGGCGAGCCGATGACCGCCTGCCCGGTGTGCGGGCGTGACATGCCCCCGGATCAGATGGAGTTGGTCCCGCAGGTGTCTAACCCGGTGCGGTCCGCGTGGGTGTGCCGTAAGCGGACCCGGTGCCGCTGGGTGGCCTTCCTCAACATCTGGAGGGCGGCGTGACCGCGTTCGAGGTGGTGATCCGGCTCGGCCGCGCGTTCAGTGTCCGCTTGGACGGGCGTGACCGGTTTATCACCGCTGCGGAGTTCGTCACCATCCCGTTCGCGAACCGGGAGACGGCGGAGGCCGCGCTCCGTGATGTGCAGATGTCGGTCCGGCAGGTGCATGACGCCGGCGGGGAGGACTACCGGGTGGTCGTCCCCGGTGACGTGGTGGAATCCGGGGAGACCGTCGTGATCGAGTGGGGGGACCGGTGACCGTGCGCTGCCCGGTGTGCGGGCGTGACATGCCGGAGGATCAGATGGAACTGGTCCCGCAGGTGTCCAACCCGGTGCGCTCCGCGTGGATCTGCCGCCGGCGGGCCCGGTGCCGCTGGGCGGCCTTCCTCAACATCTGGAGGGGCGCAGAGTGACTGCGCTGCCCGTCGCGTTCAGGGATCTCCCTGCGGAGGCGTTCCCGTTCACCATTGAGTTGCTCAACGCGGGCACCCGCGAGGTCGTGTGGTCCGCGACAGTCGACGGCCCCGCCGCGGTCCGCGTGCCCGGCCAGGACGAGACCGGCCCCGGCCGGAAGATTGCGCGGATCACGTTCGCTGACGGCACCGTCCAAGAGGCGTGATTCCGCCCCCCTGACCGCGCTCGCCCTCCCCTGTTGCACGTGCATCTGTCGCGCGCATCTGCACGACCGCTACTCTGGCATCATGGCCACCGCCCGCCCCGCCGGGAACACGCGACTGCGGCTCACCCGCCCAGCCGTGTTCGGCGCGTTCGACGGAGCCGCCAGCCTGATCGGCGTCGTCATCTACCTCGCGATGGCCCACCCTTCCTTGATATTTCCCGCCGCAGTGAGTGGCGCCCTGACGTCCGCGGTGAGCATGGGCGGCGGCGAGTTCCTCTCCGACAGCGACTCAGGTTGGGGCGCGTCCGCTGTGATGGCCATGGCGACGTTCGCCGGCGCGCTCGCCCCCGCGATCCCGTTCGCGTTCACCCGCGGCCTCCCGGCTGTCACATGGTGCGCCCTGATCTGCGCTGCGGTTGTTGTCATCGTGGCGGCCCTGCGGCCGAACCGGGGCCGCGGCCTGGCGCTCGCCGAAACCGCCGGCCTGTTCGCCGCCGCCGTCGCCGTCGCGCTCGCCTGCTCCCGCCTCCTCCCCGGCAGTGCCGCATGACCGGCGGCCGCAGATGGTGACGCCAGGGACCCGCCTGTGGCACCGGCACCCCGGCGTCCGCTCCGGCGCCCAGCTCACCGTCGGCGAACGCGCCGCCGACATCCTGAAAAGATGGTTCGGCACCTGGACGGCACTCGGCGCCGTCGGCGTCATCATCGCCGTCTGGATCCTGCTGCAGCGCACCAGCATCAAATGGGATATCTTCCCGTACATTCTGCTGAACCTGTGCTTGTCGTGCCTCGCCGCCGTTCAGGGCATCATCTTGCAGATCAGCGCGAACCGCGGTGACCGGATCAGCGGTGAGGTGGCCCTGCACACCCAGGGCAACACCGAGACGATGAAGCAGCAGTCCGAGGAGATCCTCGCGCTGACCCAGCAGCAGATGATCATCCTGGCCAGCATTGAGCAGATCCGCCAGGCCGTCGCCCCCGAGGTCCCCGCACCGAAGCCGGCCCGGACCCGGACAGCGTCGGGCCGGTTCGCCCCGGAGAGCAGGGAAGCCTCCGAACGCCTCCACAACCCCGCCACCGACGGGCAGGGGGAGCCTGAATGAGCGACAAGATCAAGGCCGCCGCCCGCAAGCGCATGGCTGAGACAGGCGAGCCGTACACCGTCGCCCGGCGGAACGTCATCGAGGAGCGCGCCCGGCTCGAGGCGCCGCAGGCCCAGACACCAGCCTGGACGGAGAACGAGGACGGCCCGGACTGCGCGTGCGGCAACCCGACCGTCGTCAAGATCATGCCCGACGGGAAACCCGTCCTCGTGTGCTTCTTCCACACCAGCGAGGCGGGGATGGTCACGCCGCTCCCCGCTGAGCGGCCCGCCGGCTGGGGCTACCGGTTCGGCGGAACATCATGACCGGCGGAACGCGCGGCAGCAACGGCCGGTTCCGCCGCACGCCCGCCACGGCCGCCCGCGACATGCGCGCCGCCGAACTCCACGGCCAGGGATGGACCCATGAGCGGATCGCCGCCGAGCTCGGCTTCGGGTCCCGCGGCCGGGTCAGCGAAGCCATCCACCGCGCGTACGCCCTCATCGTCACCCCCGGCGCCACCGCCGCGAAACGCCTCGACTTCGAACGCCTCGACCGGCTCATCGAGAAAAACTGGGAGGCCCTCGAACGGCCGCACGTCGCCGTCGCCAACGGCCGGGTGGTCCGCCGGTTCGTCGGCATCGAACGCCATGACGACGGCATCGAGAAACTCGACGATGACGGCAAGCCGATCCCGATATTCGAGGACGTCATCGACGACGCGCCCATCGCGGTCCACACAACGGTGATCCTGCGGCTCCTTGAGCGGCGCGCCAGGATGCACGGCTACGACGCGCCGGCGCAGTCCCGCGTGGAAGTGATCACCGCCGACATGATCGAGTCGCAGATCACCGACCTTGAATCCCAACTGGCCCGCAATGACCCTGCAGATACAGGCCCCGCCTGACCGCCTCCGCTACCTGCTGGACCTTCAGCGGCGGGCGGCGCGGATCAAGCAGGGCGTCGCCCGGTATTACAACGACCCGGTTGCGTTCGCGGCGGACTGCATCGACTGGCGCGGCACCGACGGCCTCACCGTCTACCAGGAGGAAATCCTTGGGGGCCTGCCGCAGCGTAAACGCACAGCGGTCCGCGGCCCCCACGGATTAAAAAAGGACTCGGGAAAAGCTCGCAGGCTGCGATAGCCGTCTTGTGGTTCGCCCTGACCCGGGACGCGGCGGGGGTCGACTGGAAAGTCGTCACGACCGCCGGGGCGTGGCATCAGTTGACTGCATACACTTGGCCGGAGATCCACAAGTGGGCGGGGAAACTCCGCTGGGACAAGGTCCGCGACGGCCGCCCGTTCTCCCGCGCCCACGAGCTGCAGAACATCAACCTGAAACTCAGCCACGGGGCCGCGTTCGCCGCCGCCTCAGCCAACTCGGCCCTCATCGAAGGCGCGCACGCCGACAGCCTGTTGTTCGTCTACGACGAGGCGAAGGCGATCCCCGCCGGCACGTTCGACGCATGCGAAGGCGCGTTCTCCGGCGCCGGCGACGGCGGCACCGAAGCGTACGCGCTGGCCCTGTCAACACCCGGCGCCCCGCAAGGCCGGTTCTACGACATTTGCCGGCGCATGGCCGGCTATGAGGACTGGCATCCGGTCCACGTCACCCTCGAGCAGGCGATGGCCGCAGGGCGGATCACCGCCGACTGGGCGGAGCAGCGGGCCCGGCAGTGGGGCACCGAGTCGGCGATCTACCAGAACCGGGTCCTCGGCGAGTTCTACGCCAGCGACGAGGAAACAGTGATCCCGCTCGCGTGGGCGGAGGCGGCGGTTGCCCGCTGGCATGAGTGGGAGGCCGCCGGGAAACCGGACACGGGCCGCCCCCGCACCGTCGGCGTGGACGTCGCCCGGTTCGGCGTCGACCGCACTGTCCTCGCGATCCGCAACGGCCCCGTGGTCACCGAGCTCCGCGAGTACACCCGCGAGGACACCATGGCCACCACCGGCCGGGTGAAAGGCGTCCTGGACGCTGACACGTCCCGTACCGCGGTGGTCGATGTGATCGGCGTCGGCGCCGGGGTCGTCGACCGACTCCGCGAGCAGCACGCCCTGGTGGTGGCGTTCAACGCATCCCGCGCATCCAAGAAAAAAGACCACACGCGCGAGATGGGCTTCTACAACCGCCGCAGTGAAGCATGGTGGACGCTCCGGGAACTGCTCGACCCGTCCGCCAACCCGGACATGTGCCTGCCCGACAACGAGATGCTCCTCGGTGACCTGTCCACCCCCAAATGGGAGGTCCGATCCGGAGGCAAGATCCTGGTGGAAAGCACCGATGACATCCGGGAGCGGACCGGCCGGTCCCCCGACCACGGCACCGCCGTTGTGCAGGCGTTTGTTCCGCATCTGGGTGACGGCACCCCGGGTAGTGTCCGCAGGTGGGCGGGGGCGATCGAACTCGACGACGTGGGGGCGGGCGAGGAAACGAAAGCGGCCCGGCGGATGCGGGAAATCGCGGGCCGGGCGACAGAGCACCTCGAGGACGCCCCCTGGGATATCGACGGCTTCGGCCCGCAGGATGAGCGGGAGACGGTCCCGCACAACAACGTCAGGAGTTGGCGGTGAAACGCCGCCACACCTCGAGCGCCTCCTGGCGGTGCGTCATCCCCGGTGTGCTGTTGCCGTCGCCCCCGTAGCAGTGACAGTGCTTCTCATGGTGGGCGAGCGGCCCGGCGACCTCACGGAAGAAGCATTCCTTATGGACGTGGGCGACCCGCCCGGTCGACAGGAAGGGCATCGCCTGCCCCGAATCGCCCGCCTTCTCATCGAACGGCTCACCGCAGTACAGGCAGGACTCGCCGGCGGGAAACGGTTTCCGCATGTCCGCCCGGAGGTTGTCGTCATCGTCGTAGCAGACACCTGAGGGCCACGGTTCCCCGAACCACCCCCACCGCTCGCGGCGGACCTCGATCGGGAGATCATCGAACGTCATCCGGTGCCTCCAGTGGTGCCTAGCAGCAGGTTGAGCAGCAGCACGACAACAACGCATATCACGATGACCGCCGCCGCCGAGCCGATGCCCCGCAGCAGCCTGATCATCATCCCGCCGGCTGGGCGGCCCACCACAACTGCCCGACGGCGAGCTCCCCGTCCGGGTTGTCCCGCAGGAACGCGAGGGCCTGGTCGACCCCGGCGCGGCACGACCCGCAGTCATGCATCAGCCCGAGCGTGGTCACCTGCCCGGGGTCGCCGGTGATCGTCCATTCGGCGTGATGCAATTCTTCGTTGATGCCCGCGGCGAGCGCATCGGAGAGAACCCGCAGGTCCCGGATGGCGAGCTGGGCGGCGAACGCCCGCTCCCCGTTGACGGTCACATACCAGCGATCGGGGACGCCGGCGATCGCGGAGTCGAAACCAGTCGGGTCGCCGGCGTCGCGGCACGGGTCGCCGGGGATTCGGAGTTTGAGGGGGGCGTTCACCGAAGGTCCGCCGTGGTCGCGCCGGGTGCGACCACGATGACGCCGCGGTCCGGTTGGCTGGCCGCGGCGTCCGCAACTGCTGCGAGGCGCTCCAGCCGGTCGTACAGGCGGCCGAGTTTCAGCGCGGATCCGCGCGCCGGCGCGTACACCCCCGACTCCCATCGTGAGATCTGCGCGTGGTCGGTGCCGACCGCGCGGGCGACCTCGGCCTGCGAGATTCCCGCCCGTTGTCTGATCGCTCTCGCCCGGCCCGATCGGAGCCATGATCGCACCTGGGCGACTGTCACCGCCTCCTGTTCCGCATTCATAGCGCAAAGGTTACTGCAAACGCGACCGCAAATCAGGTAGCGTGACCTGCATGACAGACAGTGAGCATACAACTGCGAAACTCGCCAGGGCGCTGGAGGCGATACCCGGTGTCCCCGAGGAGATGATCGAACGGGCACGAACCGGCTACTATCACGATTACCTGTCGCCCCTCGACACCCCCGACGTGCAGCTGGTCGCCGACCTGCGGGAACTCGCCGCCCGCCCCGGCACCCCCCGCAGCTCCCGTCCGCTCCTCCGCGTCCTCGCCAAAGCGGTCATCGACGGCCAGTACGACGCGAGCAAAGAAGAAGCCGACGAGTGGGCGCGATCACGGGAGGGGCAGGAGACGATCACCGAATTCACCGGCGCCCGGGTTGTCACCGTCCGCGACGCGACTGGTTCCTATCCGGGCGGCGCCGCGGTGAAAGCATGCGCCGACCTGGTGGGCCGCACCGGCGCCAGGGAATTCGAATGCGGCTATGTTCACGAGAACGTCCCATCCGACCAGGCAGGATGGTACGCCACAGCCGTCTATAAGGGCGCGAAGATCACGGCGGAGGACAAGACGTCACCGGCGGAGGCGTGCGATGAGCTCGCCGGCCGGCTCCTGACCGGGGCGCAGTGCCAGCACTGCCACGGCCTGGTCTCGCTCACCGACGACGGGGCGTTCGCCTACAACCGGGCGGTCCTGGCGACCGGGCAGCGGTGGGACGCCGAAGACGCCGCCAGGGCGCCGCAATGCCGGTGGACGCGGACCGCCGGCAGGTGGGAACGCGGCTGCAAATGACCGACCCGGATGGAGTATCTCCCGGCCGTGCCCTCAAGAACACGGCCGGGAGCCCAGCAACACATGGCAATCCCACGAAGGAGATTCTACAGTGACCACAGAGACAGTCCTCAACCCCTTCACCCCCGCCAGCGGCCCGGAACGGCCGGAGGGGATCGAGATCCGGGCGGAAATGACAGAGATCACCCCCGACCTCGCCAGGGAATGGATCAGACGGCACGAGGCGGCCGTGTCCGCCCAGCGCGCCGCGAACGGCGGGAAAGCACGCGACAACCGGCCCCTGCGGGATGAGTCCGGGATCGAGAAGTACGCGAGGGACATGAAAGCGGGCAAATGGCGCCGCAACGGGGAGACACTGAAAATCGCGTGGAACGGCACGGTCGCCGACGGCCAGCATCGCCTGTACGCGTGCCTCCGCGCCGACGTCCCGTTCTGGTCGATTGTGGTGACCGGGGTCGACCCGGAGGACCAGGACACGATCGACACGGGCCTGCCGCGCCGCCTGTCCGACCAGTTCGCGATCAACGGCGAGAAAAACGCCGCGCTCCTCGCGTCGGTGACCCGCTGGGCGCTGCGATGGCTGCACGGCCTCCGCACGACCGGCGGCGGCTACCAGCCGACCCACACGGAGATGATCGACTACCAGAAGGTCGACCCGAGACTCGCGATGGCCGCCGCATACGCGGCACGGGCGAAGACAGAATTCAAACCGGTCCGCCCGCCCGTCTACGCGATGGCGTGGATGGTGCTGCACGGGACGGACTGGAACGCCGCCGAGGTGTTCATGGAGCGGGTCCTGGACGGCGCGGGCCTCCCCTCCGGGCATCCGGTGCTCGCCCTGCGGAACCGGATGATGAACGCGAAGATCCCGCCCGTGGAAAGGCTGAATGAGCATGAGCAGCTCGCTTTGTTCATTCTTGCGTGGAACGCGTTCCGCGATGACCGGACGATGACCAGGATGCAACTCCCCACCGGGGGTCTCACCGCCCGCAGCTTCCCCGAACCCAAGTAGAGAAGGGGGTAAGCGGCCTCATGACCACCCCGGATTTCCCGGCCGAGGACCGGGCGCTGGTCGCCCGGATGGAAGAGTTCCTCGGACATGTCGAGGACATGGGCGACGATGAGCGCCTGCTCATGCTGGGCGCGCTGACTGGCGCCCTCGGCCGGCGCCTGAACCCGCCCGTGACGCTGATGCGGCCCGGCCGGAAACTGAGCCGCACCCAGGGGCTGTGCACCGTGTACGCGGTCACCGGGGACGACTGGGAGGCGCATGTGTGCGTCGGCATCGTGGCGACCCCGGCGATAGCGGCGGCGGTCTGCGACGCCGTCAACGCCCGGGGCGTGCCACTGCCCGCGGCGGCGGCGGAAGGAGGCGGATGATGGGCGTCCCCCCGCGGGATGTGTTCGCGGCCGCCGCCCGCCGTGAGATCGAGAACCATGTCGAGTGGGACGCCCCGCACTGCTTCCAGACCCTCCACCTGTCCGGTGATCAGCTGGTGTGCCGCACGATGGCGTGCATCATGACGGACATCAACCCGACTGACTACTCGCGGATGATGACGGCGATGACCCTCGAGCAGCACCGGCAGCACCCGGAGGATCCCGCCTACGCTTTCCTGCTGCAGGTGGAGGGGTTCGGGTTGACCGAACCGGGCCCGGAGGCGTCGGCGGCCGACCTCGCCGCCTACCATCAGGCGCGGCGGGGGCGGACGTTCCACCTGATGCCCGGCGCGGTGGAGACGTGCAGCGCGTGGGTCGCCGACATCCACGGCCGGCTGTGGTCCGCAGCGAAAACCCGCCAGGACCCGGGCACGATCCATGAGATGTTCTACCGGCCGGGGAAAGCACCGGGCGGGCAGATGATCACCGGGCTCCTCGCCGTCGCGGAGGCGACCGGGATCATGTACCACGGGATGCCGGGCGCCCGCCCGCCGGGACTCAACTGATGGGCGGACCGGGGGGCGGGGTCCTGCTGTTCGAGATTCAGCGGAACGCCGACGGCGACTGGAAGACGCTCGGCATCCTGACCCCGGAGACACTCGAGGGCAGCGTCACCGACATGACCGGCGGCATCCGGGATATTCTCCTGTTCCGCTGTGACGGCGCCCGGTCGGTCGTCAGCCGCCTCGCCGGCGCGTCCGACATCACGGCCGGCCCGGTCCGGGCGGTGAAGATCCCGGCCGCCGGGTTGGAGACCCTCGCCGAACTCGGCGACGGCCAATCCTATGAGCGGGAGGTCATCTCCGACAATCTCACCGGGTACCGGGCACGCTGGACCCATCATGGCGGCGGGGAATGACCGGGATATTGTTCCTGCTGCTGTCCGCCGCGGGGTTCACAGCGGTGCTCTGCGGGGCGGCCGCCGAACTGCGGGGGCGCGTTCGCCGAGGCCTGCGGCTGTTCGTCGCGGGTAACGGGACCCTCGCCGTCGGCGCTATCGTCGGCCGGGATTGGCCGCTGGCCGTCGGCAACCTCGCGGTCGCCGTCGTCGCCGCGCTGCTGCTGTGGCATCTCCGCCGCCGCAAACGACGCGCTTCCCGCGCGTACGGGGCGAAATCCTGGGCGCGGATCGTCGTCCTGACCCGGAAAGCGCGGGACGCGACCCGGCCCCGCCCGGTGCGGCGCCTCCAACCGCAGGGGACGGGCGGCAGATGAGCCCATCCGACCTGCGGCTGATCCGCCGGACGCGGGCCAAGCGGCTCCTGGCGATCATCACCCGCGTATTCGTGATCACGGCGATGATCGTGATCACGGCGATGATCGTCCTGATGGCCGCCAGGCCGCCGCGCTGAAATCACGCGATAGCGGCGTTGTACCCGTTCATCATGCTGAACGCAGTCCAGTCGGCGGGTTCCGTGTCCCGGCCGGGCGTATCAGGACGCGCCCACCCTTCCCGCTGGTACAGGAACGCGGTGTAGGAACTGCACACCACATGCCCCGGCGCCGTCCCGCCCCAGTCGGCTGACCACAGGTCGGCCATGTGGAAGGCGCGGAGGGTGTCATCGGCGATCCCCTCCCAGTCGTAGGGGGTGCCGAGCATCGCCGTGGCGGCGTCGCAGACCCGCTGCCGGGCGGCCGGGCCGCGGCCGGGCTGCCCGCAGTTGTTGACCGTCCACCGGCCCGCCAGGTAGAGGCGGATGTCGCACCATCCGACGCCGCCCGGCCGGCCCTCCATTCCCCACCAGCGGCCCTGCGGGTCCTGATGGTGGACGAGGACCACATGGTTGTCCAGGTTCGGTTTCCCGGCCAGGGCCTCACCCAGCCGGATGAGGGCCGCCGCCCGCCCGGGGGTGCGGACCGCCAGGACGTCACCCGGATGCACGGAGGTCATCCGACCCCGCCGAGGTTGTCCGCCAGCCGGTGCGCCCGCATCGGCAACAGCCATTCCGGCACCCGGAACCGGCCCATGCGGCAGTGCCACCGCCGCGCCCACGGCACGCCCATCGTCTTTTACCTCCCCCTGCCTGGTGTCACCGGTACATGGCCCAGAGCAGGAGCAGGGCCGCCGCCGCCAGTCCGCCGACCAGAACCACCCAGAGCACAACCGCCGCCTCCCCCCTTCTGA
>Ga0302326_10018140_pt1 | contig 14603 bp, 12 predicted proteins | sample Palsa_T0_3_FD_202264 | JGI IMG/M metagenome (GOLD analysis project Ga0302326, IMG submission 202264) | Peat permafrost microbial communities from Stordalen Mire near Abisko, Sweden - Palsa_T0_3 | ecosystem: Environmental > Terrestrial > Soil > Palsa > Peat permafrost | place: Sweden: Abisko... | reverse complement strand
GACGTTTCGGCTTAGGCGAAAAGTGTCAGCTCGGGCGACGCTTCGCTCATGATCCGCGCCGGCGGCCGGAACTCGGTGGTCGCCGCCGCGCCGGTGAAGCGCGCGCTCACGTCGCGCGCGTACGCCGCCGGCGGGTACTTCGAGTGGTACATCGCGCGATAGCGCCGGACGAGTTCGGGGTGACGTTCGTCGAGGTAGGCGAAGAACGCGTCGCGCGTGACGTCGCCCAGATTGAGCACGCTGTGCCACGCGAAGCTCGCGCCCGCCTCGGCGGCCGCGCGGACGACGGCGGTAAGCGTGGCGGGATCGTCGGTGAGCCCGGGGATTACCGGTGCGACGGCGACGCCGACGCGAATGCCGGCTTGGGCTAAGCGGCGGACTGCGATGAGCCGTTTTGCCGGCGGCGCCACAGTGGGTTCGAGCTCGCGCGCGAGTGCCGCGTCGAGCGTGGGCAGGCTCACGCAGATCGAGATCTCGGCGCGGGCGGCAAACTCGGTCAGCACGTCGAGGTCGCGCAGGATCAGCCCGGAGCGGGTGATCAAGTGCATCGGCGTACGCGCGCGCGACAGTTCGATCAGGATGCCGCGCGTGAGACGATATTTTCCTTCGATCGCTTGGTACGGATCGGTGGCCGTGCCGATCGCGACCTCGCGGATGCGTGGTCCGGGCCGCGCCAGTTCGCGGCGCAAAACGGCGGGGGCGTTCACCTTCGCGAAGATCTCCGAACCCCAGGCGGTTACGCCGTCGAGTTCGCGGTAAGCGTGCGTCGCGCGGGCATAGCAAAATACGCACTGGTGCGCGCAGCCCGCATACGGATTGATGGACCACTCGAAGGGCATGCCTTGCACACGGTTGAGAATGCTCTTCGCGGCGATTTCGTGAACGTGAATGTCGGCGGAACGGCGCGCTACGATCATCGAACAGGTGTTCGATCAGACACCGAGCCGGGCCTGCAGTGCAACCCGGCAGGCGCGACCGGGTACAAAGGAGCGAGATGTATCAACAGCGTCCTCGCTATCCGCAAACGAGCGCGGCCAACGCGCCCTCGCTGCTCGGGCAAGTTCTCGGAATTACTGCCGTCGGTTTCCTCATCACGGCGGTCGCGGCGTATTTCTTCAAGGGCGTGCCCTATGGCGTGGGCATGGGCGCGTCGATCGGCGGCCTGCTGCTGTTGTTCGCCATCAGCGGCGCTCGGGCGAACCCGGCGGTCGGGCTGCTCTTGTTCTACGCCTTCACGTTCCTTGAAGGCATCGGCATCGCGCCGGTGATCGCACAGTATGTGCGGGTCGACGGCAACGGCGTCGTGGTCGATGCGGCGACGACGACCGGTTTGGGCATGCTGATCCTGGCGGCGATCGCCTTTACCTTCAGTCTCGATTGGCGGCGCTTCAGCGGCATTGCTTTCGGCGCGCTGCTCGCACTCGTGATCGTCGGGCTGATCAGCGCCTTCACCCACTTTCTGCAGCCCGGCGTCTACGCGTGGCTCACGCTCGCGGTGTTCACGCTGCTGACGCTGGTCGATTTCAGCCGAATCCGGGCCGCGCAGCCCTGGGATTCGCCGGTCCAATTGGCCGTCGCGATCTACCTCGACGCGATCAACATCTTTCTTGCCTTCTTGCAGATCTTCGGCAATCGAAATAGCCGCGATTAATACCGCCGACCGGGACGCGCCGCGCGCGTTGTGTAACTAGCGACCATGGCGCGCGCCTACGACGAGCAAACCGATCAGCCGGCGGGCGACGTTCTTCACGAAGCATGCGGAGTAACGGGGATCTATGCGCGCAACGCCGATGTTGCCCGCCTAGCCTACTTTGGTTTGTACGCCTTGCAGCACCGCGGTCAGGAGAGCGCCGGGATCGCCGTCGGCAACGGCATTAGTCTCGAGGGTCATCGCGAAATGGGTCTCATCGGCGGCATCTTCGAGGAGTCTATCCTGGGCGCGTTGCGCGGGCACGTGAGCGTCGGTCACACGCGCTATTCGACGAGCGGCGCGTCGGCGGTCTGCAACGCGCAGCCGTTCATCGAAGCCTCCGATATCGGCCCGTTCGCCTTCGCTCACAACGGTAACCTCACCAATGCTGAAGAGCTCCTCGCGCTGCTGCCCGCGGGGACGGAACTCGATGCGAACTCCGATTCGGAGATCCTCGCGAAGACGATCGCGCTGGCGCCCGGTACGATGTTCGAGAAGATCGCGGCCGCGATGCGCATCGTTGAAGGCGCCTATTCGGTCGTGTTGGCGACCGCCGACGCCATCTACGCGTTTCGCGATCCGTGGGGCGTACGGCCGCTGTGTGTCGGCACGTACGGCGACGACGGCTACATGATCGCGTCGGAATCGTGTGCGCTCGCGACCGTGGGCGCGCACTATCTGCGCGAACTCGACGCCGGCGAGATCATCCGCGTCGACGGCCGCGGCGTGCGCACCGAGCAGAGCGAAGTGGCCAAGCCGCCGGCGCTCTGCATGTTCGAGTACATTTATTTCGCCCGCCCGGATTCGGTGTTGAACGGCCGCTCGATCTACATGGCGCGTTACCAGATGGGACGCGCCCTGGCCAAGGAGCATCCGGCCGATGCCGACGTCGTCATGGCCGTTCCCGACTCAGCGCTGCCGGGCGGGATCGGTTTCGCCGCGGAGAGCGGTCTGCCGTATGTTGAAGGCCTCATCAAAAACCGCTACATCGGCCGCACCTTCATCAGCCCCGATCAGAAGATGCGCAGCCAAGGTGTGCAGCTCAAGTTCAATCCGATCGTGGAAAATCTGCGCGGGCAGCGGGTCGTCGTCGTCGATGACTCGATCGTGCGCGGCACGACCACGCCGCGCATCGTCAGCCTCTTGCGCGATGCCGGCGCGCGCGAAGTGCATCTGCGGATCACGTCGCCGCCGATCGTCCACCCGTGCTACCTTGGCGTCGACATGGCGACCTACGCCGAGCTCATCGCGGCCAATCTCACCGTCGACCAGATCTGTGACAAGGTCGGTGCCGATTCACTCGGCTATCTGACTGTCGACGGACTCGTCAACGCCACGGGCCGCGCGCGAACTGATTTTTGCCTCGGCTGCTTGACCGGCGCCTATCCCTCGGCACCGGCTTTTTCGTCTCCCGCCGGCGATCGGCAGCCCGCGCTCAAGTAAGCCCTGAGAGGCTTCGGCAGCTCGCAATCGGTAGATCGAATCATGAAGACCGTTCGCCTCGGCCGCACCGGCCTAAAAGTATCCGAAGTCTGTCTTGGCACGATGACCTTCGGCTTGCAGACCGAAGCCGCCGAATCGTTCGCGATCATGGACGCGGCGGACGAATCCGGCATCGATTTCTTTGATGTCGCCGACGTGTATCCGGTTGGCGGAACGCTCGAGACCGTCGGCCGCACGGAAGAATTCGTCGGCGATTGGCTGGCCGGTAAGCGCGAACGTTTCGTGCTCGCGACGAAGACGTTCAATCCGATGGGACCCGGTCCCAACGACGCCGGCAATTCGCGCAAGCACATTATCGCCGCATGCGAGGCCTCGCTGCGGCGATTGAAAACCGACTATATCGATCTGTATTACATTCATCGCTGGGACGACGATACGCCGATCGATGAGACCCTCGAGGCGTTCGAGGACCTGCGGCGGGCCGGCAAAATCCGCTATGCCGGCTGCAGCAATACCGCGGCGTGGCAATTGATGGAGTCGCTCTGGACGGCAGCCGAACGCGGCACACTGCGCTTCGACGCGATCCAGCCGCGCTACAATCTCATCTATCGCCAAATCGAGCCCGAACTGCTGCCCGCCGCGCACGCGAACGGCGTTGGGGTCGTGGTGTTCAATCCGCTCGCGGGCGGCGTGTTAACCGGAAAATACCAGGCCGGCGAAGCGCCCCGCGAAGGCACGCGCTTCACGCTGGGGCAAGCCGCGAAGCTGTATGTGGCGCGTTACTGGCAGGGCGAACAACTCGAAGTGGTGGCACGCTTGGCGGCCGATGTCGCGTCGCGCGGGAAATCGATCACCCACGTCGCGCTGCGCTGGGTGCTCGATCAGCCCGCCGTCACCTGCGCGATCGTCGGCGCCAGTCGGGCCGACCAACTCCGTGATTCCCTCAAAGGCGTCGGAACGGTGCTCGACGACGACGACCGGCGCGCGTGCGACGCCGCCTGGTACGCGCTGCCGCGGCGGCGCCCCGAAGAGGAACGCTGACGCGCGTTCAGCCCTAGCGCGGCGGCGACGACTTCGTAGGATTCGATGTCGTTGGCCATCGGCGGTTCCTCAACCGGATCCGAGGGGCTCTCGACGGGCGGATCGGGGTCGGGCAGAACGGGCTCTTGCGGATTCATACCAGCAGCTTACCCGAATCGATTCCGCTTGCGACCGTCGTGCCGCGTTCGTGGTGTGCGCCCGCTGGACGCGCCGTGCATCATGTCGGCGTCGATATTTGCGGTCGAATCTGATAGGATTGCACAGTAACTCAATCGCCCGAGGTGTGCAAGATGGTGTTGACGTCTCGCCCCGCCCTTCGCTGCGCGTTATTTCTCGCCGGTGCTGCCCTTGCCGCCGGTTGTCCGTCGAGCGGATTCGCGAACCCGCTCCTTCGCCCGACGAGCGCGTTGTCAGCGCGTGCGCCGATCGCTTCCGGGCAGACGCCGCTGCTCGTCGCGACGGGCGGGAAGACCGGGCTCGAGTATTGGCCGCTTAGCCCGAAGGGCGGCCACACGCCAACCGAGATCGCCGGGCTCCGCGGGCTGAGTCCCAGCGGCGGAATCGTCGGCAACGGTCAGCAGATCGTGATCCCGAACGGCACGAATGTCGTCGTGTACAATCTGCAATCGAAGCGCGAGACCATTTTACCGGATCCCGACGGCTATCCGACTGACGCGGCCATCGGGAAAGACGGCGCGCTGTATATCGCCAACTTCGTCGGGACCGGCGGCAACGTGCTCGTCTACCCGCCGGGCGGCAAACCGCACGAACTCGCCTGCGGACTCTTGAAAGATCCCAGCTACGTCGCGGTCGACAACGAAGGCGACGTCTTCGTCAACGACACTCTTTTGACAGCCGTGGTCGAGATTCCGAACGCACCGGCCGGCCCCGATGCAGCGCCGTGCACGCAGCTCAAACTCACGCCGAGCGAGAGCGGCTATGTGGCCGGGATCGCGATCGATCCCAAGACCGACGACTTACTCGTTCTCGATGATCCCGATGAGTGCGCGGGCGGGATCGAGGGCGAGCTGTTCATTTACAGCAAGCCCTACGGACGCCAGACCGGCCGCTCGCTCGATCTCGGTCAAAACTGTTCGGGAGACGTCCGCCTCAACGCCGACTCGAGCGTCGTGTTCATCGGCGATGAAACCGTCGACGGATCGTCGACGTACATCTTGCAGCACACGTATCCCGACGGAAAATCGCTCGGCCCGTTCTCGGGCGGAAATCCCGGCGGGTTCGTTTCGATTCCGAACACGCTGCCGAATTAACCGCCCGCTCCGCGGGTCGGAGCTAGACTGTCGCGGGAACCTTCGTCTGACCGTTCGTCGGGGCCATGGGTGATGCGGCGAGCGCTTCGGCGATCGCGACGAACGCGCGGACCGGCGTGCCGGTGGGGCCTTTGGCTTGAAACGACGATTCGCTGTCGAGATACGCCGTGCCGGCGATGTCGAGGTGAATCCACGGCACGTCGGCCACGAACTCTTTGAGGAATGCTCCGGCAGTCTCCGCGCCGCCGGCGCGGCCCCCGGTATTCTTGAGGTCGGCGATGTCGCTCTTGATGAGTGTCGTGAAATCATCGAAGAGCGGGAGGCGCCAATAACGTTCGCCGCTGGTTGCCGCGACATCGAGGAACCGCGTCACCCATTCTTCATCGTTCGACATTGTGCCGGACGCCGCGTGACCGAGCGCAATGACGCACGCGCCGGTCAGCGTGGCGCAATCGATGATCTTCGTTGCACCGAGCTCGCGCGCATAGCACAGCGCATCGGCCAGAATCAACCGGCCTTCGGCATCGGTGTTGATGACCTCGATCGTTTTGCCGTTCATCGCCTTGAGGATATCGCCCGGCTTGACCGCGCGCGGACCCGGCAAGTTCTCACTAGCGGGCACAAGCCCGATCACGTTGAGCTTGGGTTTGAGTTTGCCGATCGCGTACATCGTTGCGATCACACCGGCGCCGCCCGACATGTCGTACTTCATCTCGTGCATGTTGTCGGCCGGCTTGATCGAGATCCCGCCGCTGTCGAAAGTAATGCCCTTCCCCACGAGGGCCAAGATGTCGCTCGATGCCGGATCGCCGGAATAGGACAGTACCGACAGCGTCGCGGGCTGATCCGACCCCTGTGAAACGCCCAGCAGCGAACCCATTCCCTTGGCCAGCATCTGCGCTTCATCGAGCACGTGAAAGGTTAAACCCGCGTCGCGCGCGACGTCTTGTGCCCGGCTCGCCATGTGGGTGGGCGTCATGTCGTTGGCCGGCGTGAGCGCCATCATACGTGCCATGTTGATCGCGGTGCCGAGGACTTCGCCGCGCTCGATACCGCGGCTCACCGCCGCGGGATCGTGAGAACCGGTCAGGATGATGATCTCGTCGAGCAGAATCGGTTTGTCGGGCTCGCTGCGATAGGTCGTCGTGTCGATCGTTCCGGCCAGGGCACCTTCGACGACGAAGGAGGCGCAGCGCGCGATGTCCTTCGCGGCTTCGAGCGGCAAGGCAAAGGCGATCGATTTCACGTTGCGCTTACCGAGATAGCGGACCGCGGTCCCCGCCAGCTTGGCCAGGGCCGAGGGCTGGAATTTGGCGCGCTCGCCCAAACCCACGGCAAGCACCCGGCGGTAGGGTAGGTCTCTGGCGTGAAGCAGTGCGACTTCGTTGGCTTTACCGGAAATTTCGCCGCCGGCAATGACGTCCGCGATCGCGCCGCCCAAGGCGGTATCCGCCTCCGCAGCAGCTCCATCGAGCGTCGCGTCGGTGAAGACGGCGACGACCAGCGCGCCTGCTTGTACGTTCGAGGCAGCATCCGTCGCGATGCGAACTTGCATGAGGTCCCTTTCAGTAGCTGGAACGGTCGGTCGACCAAAATGAACAGTCGCAAGACCAATCTTAAGGAAATTGCTCAATGTACGCTGTCGGCCCTGTCGTGAACGACGCGTACGCTCGCGCCGGCGTGAACATCGATGCCGGTAATGAAGCCGTCCAACGCTACCGTCTGATCAGCGAGGATTGGACGCATCCAAACCAGCTTGGTTCCTTGGGCGGATTCAGTGGCCTATTTCGGCTGCCCGGGGATGAAACGCGTGCGCTGGTCGGTTCGACCGACGGCGTCGGAACGAAGATTCTCATTGCCGCCGCGCTCGAGCGCTACGACGGCGTCGGCGCGGATCTCGTCAACCATTGCGTCAACGACATCCTCGTCGTCAGTGCGACGCCGCTTTTTTTCCTCGATTATCTAGCGGTCGGACGGCTCGATCCGGCGATCGCGGCCCAGATCGTCGCGGGCTGCCATCGGGCCTGCAAAGCCCACACGATGGCGCTGCTCGGCGGCGAAACCGCCGAGATGCCCGGGCTCTACAAACCGGGTGATTTCGATCTGGCCGGGACGATCGTCGGCATCGTTGACGTCGCTGCCTTGCCCGACCGGGAGCGCGTGCGGCCCGGCGACGCGATCGTCGGGCTGCCTTCGATCGGGCTGCACACCAACGGCTACACACTCGCGCGTGCACTCATTCCTACCGCCGAACTGCTCGCGCCCTTCGATGGCGGCACATTCGCCGACGCGCTGCTCGCGCCGCACCCGTCCTATTACGCCGCGGTGCGGGCGATCCAAGCCGTGGCCGACGTGAAGGCGATGGCGCACATCACCGGCGGCGGACTGCTCGACAACGTGCCGCGCACACTGCCCGCCGAATGCAAAGCGATCTTTGAGCAGCAGCGTTGGAGCGTGCCGCCGATCATGCGCGAACTCGTGCAGCGCGCAAACTTGTCGCCGCACGAAAAATACCGCACGCTCAATATGGGTGTCGGGTACACCCTCATCGTGCCGATCGCGCAGGCCGAGCAAGCCGTCGCCGCCGCGCCGGGCGCGAACGTCGTCGGCTGGATCGAACGGCGCGGCGCCGACGAACCCGCCGTAATCGTTCATCCCGCCCGCGACTAACGCAACGTTGGCCGTCAACCTCATCGTCGATTTCGCCGAGGGCCGCTTCGCCGAAACAGTTTCAACACGGGCGCTCGAATCCGCGGCGGCCCGCGGATACCGGCTGCAGCACACCACGCGCGTGGACGACCGGCTGGCGGCGTGGATCGATTGGCGCTTTGCGCCGAGCTGGTGGTCGTCCGAAGCGCGCGCCGGCGAGGTTTGGTACGCCTGCGACGCGCGCGGTGACATCGCCGGTTTCGCGGCGTTCGACGCGCGCGGGCTACGGTTTCCTTGGCTGCGGGCATACGAACGCCAAACGGATGTCGGAATTTTCGGACCCTATGGCGTCGCGCCGGAACATCGGAAAACGGGTTTGGGCCAGGCGCTGCTCGACCTCGCGCTGGCGGGGCTGCGACACAAAGGGTACGCCCGCGCGCTCATCCCCGCGGTCGGTTTCGAGCGGCTCGTCACGATGTATCAAGCCCTTACCGGAGCGCACGTCGCCGACACCTACAGCTACACCTCGGCGCGCCGGTTCCGTACGACGATTCTGGCGTCGGGCGGCGGAACGAACGCCCAGAGCGTTTTCGAGCGGGCCGCGGCCGGCCAGCTTCCACTCGATTTCGGGCTGCTCATCGCCAACGTCCCGGGGGTCCCGGTCATCGGCCGGGCCGCCGCGGCCGGCGTCGCGGCGCAAACGATCGTCTGGAATCGGACCAGCGAATCGCGTGCGACGTACGACACGCGGCTGATCGACGCCGTGGCCGGCTCGGAGCCTGAATTGATTCTGTTGCTCGGCTGGATGCATCTGCTGCCGCCGGCGTTCATCGCGCGTTTTCCCGAGATCCTCAACGTGCATCCGGCCTTTCTGCCGTTCGATCCGCGCGCCGATGACGTCATGCTGCCGGACGGCAGCGTGATCCCGGCGTTTCGCGGCGCCTACCCGCTGCGTGATGCGCTGGCGGCAAACGCGACCTGGTTAGGTGCAAGCGTGCATCACGTCACCGCTGAAGTCGATCGCGGGGCGATCGTCGTCCGTACGCCGCTGCGCCTCGACGGATTGACGAACCCGCCGGACGTCATCGCGAAGCTGCGCCCGATCGAACACGCCGCCGTCGCGGCCGCGATTCGCCGCTGGTCGTTCGAACACACGTGAGGCTCGCGGCCGGCGAGCCCGTTCTCGGTACGCAGGCCCGGCCCTTTCGCGCCACGCTGCTCGACGCCGGCGTGCTCTGCGCGATCTTCGCGGCCGGTCTTGCGCACCTTCGCTCGCCATTCGGCGGCGACCAGTTCCTCTTTCTGCTCGGTGCGCAAAAGATCGCCCACCACGGCGTCATGTATCGCGACTTTTGGGATCTCAAACAGCCCGCCGTGTTCTATTTCTATGCCGTCGCGGGTCGGCTGTTCGGCTTCACGGAGACCGGCGTGCACCTCTTCGAGGCGCTCTATCAAACGCTGTTTGCCGCGCTGCTCATCAGCGTCTGCGCCGCACGATTTTCCTATCGCTGGGCCGCGAGCATCGTTCCGCTGCTGACCGTCGGCGCGTACTACGGGTTCGCCTCGAATTATGCCCTGACGTCGGTCGAAGCCGTGGCCGGATTGCCGATCTTCATCGCGGCGATGTGGGCTGCGGACGCGTTTACCGGGCCGCGCAATGCGACGCCCAAGGCGATCGCCGCCGGCGCCGCCGGAGCGGTTGCAGCGGCGTTGAAGTTCGCCTTCTTGCCGCTCGTCGCTGGACTGTGGATCGCGGCATTCGCCGTGAGCGCGCGCGCCAACGCTCGTCCGCCGTGGCGCAGCGCGGCACTGGTCGGGTTCGGCTGCATTGCGGCGTTCATGTTGTACGGCACCTACTTCGCGGCGGAGGGCGTGCTCGGGGTCGCGCTGCGCACCGCGCTGATCGATCCGCCGCTCATTCTGCGGCAGCTTGCCGCTGCGGACCGCAGCCCGTTCTGGCCCGAAGCGCGCGCATTCGGGCGCATGGTCTGGCCGCTTGCCGTGCTCGCCGCGGTCGGCGCGTGGTCCGTGCGGCGCCGCGCCGACATGCTGGCGATCGAGATGCTCGTGTGGACGGTTGCCGGCTGCGGGCTGATCGCAGTTCAAGTCTGGTCGTACGATTATCGGTTTTACATCATCGTCGTGCCGATCGGCGTGCTCGCGGCACGCGGGCTCGAGACGTGCTGGACGACCGTGCGGAGGCGCAATCGGCGCACCCAGTTTGCGTTGGCGTTCGGGCTGGCGATCATGGCCGTCGCCGCAACGGCAGCGGTGGTGCGTGTGCAGGTTCGGTGGCAGGGTTGGCAGCGCGACAACGAGCACGCCGCCGCGTCAAGCCGAGCGTTCTTGAATCGCCCCAGCGCCCGCGCTGGGCCGATCTACGTTTTCGGTGATCCGCGCGTCTACTATTTTTCCGGCCGCGGTCAGGCGGTTGCGATCAACGGCTGGTCGCCGCAGTTGCTCTTACCTGCGCAGTGGCACCTGCTGTGCGAAGAACTGGCCGCCGCCGCGCCGCCGTATATCATGGTCGAACGCGATTACGTGTCGCGGCTGCAACGTTCGGCCGAGATGACCGCCTTCATTGCGCGCACCTACAGCGTCGCGTCGTCGACGCACGACGCGATCTGGTACGAACACCGCTAACGCCGCGAAGCTCAGGCCGTTGTTGCGAGGGCTCGCGTGAAAAAGTCGGGTTCGCCGAAATTGCCGCTCTTGAGCGCGAGGCCCAGGCGGGGCGTGGATTCGACGATCGTCCACGGTACGCCGGTGTCGATGCGCGGCCCGATCCGCAAAGCGGCGACGTCGAGCGCCGCGACAACGGCACCCGACGTCTCGCCGCCCGCGACCACCAGGCGGCGGACGCCCGACGCGACCAGGCCGGCAGCCACACCAGCCAAAATCGCTTCGACCCGCCGGCCCGCTTCCGCCGCACCGAAGCGTTCTTGATTGCGCCGGACGGCCTCCGGCCCGGCGGTCGCGCTTACCAGAACGGCAGTATCGATGTAACCGGCCGCCCAGCCGAGCGCCGCCGCGGTCGCGCCCGGCGGATCGGCGATGTGCTCCGCATCGAGCGTGAAGCATGGACCGCCCTGCGATTGAAAATGCGCGACTTGGGCCTGCGTGGCTTGCGATGCGGAGCCGGCGATCACAGCTGCGCGTCCGCCGCGCACCGGGTCGGCAATGGCGTCGGTGCGCGCGGCGAGCCAGCCGTTGCGCCGGTAGACATCCGGCAATCCGAGCGCGATTCCGGCTCCGCCGGTAAGCAATCGCGTCCCGTCGAGCGCTTCGGCCAAGGCGCGCAGATCGGCATCTTCGGTAACGTCGACGATCACGTGCGCGGGGCCGTCCTGGGCGTGCTGCGCGAAGGCCAGTGCGATTGCCGCGGCACCTCGGCGGACGGTCGTCAGTGCGATGCGCTCGACGCGCCGCCGGCTTTGCACCGCGAGCACGCGCACGAGGTTTGCATCATGCATCGGCGTGAGCGGGTGATCGCGCATGCCCGACTCCGAGAGCAACGTGTCGCCGACGAACAGATAGCCGTTGTAGATGCTGCGCTTGTTGGCGGGATAAGCCGGGCAGAAGACCGTCACGGCTTGATCGAGCTGCGCGGCAAGCGCGTCGCCAACGGGCCCGATGTTGCCCGCAGCGGTCGAATCGAATGTCGAGCAATACTTGAAGAGAATTTGCCGTACACCCGCGTGCTCGAGCAGCGTCAGCGCCGCGAGCGATTGCGCGACGGCTTCGGCGGCAGCGATGGTGCGAGTTTTGAGCGCGATGACGACCGCGTCGACATCGGTCGGGATCGCTGCCGCCGTCCCGATAATTTGGACGGTGCGCATTCCGCCGTTGACGAGCTGATCGGCCAGATCCGTCGCGCCGGTAAAATCATCGGCAATCGCGCCGAAGATCGGGCCGCTCATTCGGGGAGTTCGAGATCGGCCAACGTCGCATAGACGCGAGCGATGGACGCGTCGTCATCGCCGCCGAAGCCCATGCCTGCCGCGGCGAGGAACAGCTGATGCGCGGCCGCGGTGAGCGGCAGCGGAAACTTCTCGGCCCGGCCCCCATCGAGCACGATGCCCAGATCCTTTACGAAAATATTGATCGCGCTGCGCGGCGTATAGTCGTTGTCGAGCACGTGCGGGATGCGGTTTTCGAACATCCACGAGTTGCCCGCGCTGTGGGTGATCACGTCGTACGCCTCGCGCGGATCGACGCCCAGCCGAATCGCATAGGTGATCGCTTCGCACGCCGCGGCGATGTGAACGCCGGCCAGCAGTTGATTGATGCTCTTCATCCGCGACCCGATTCCGGCCCGATCGCCCAAGCGATAGACCTTCGCGGCGATCGCGTCGAGCACGCCGGCCGCAGCTTTGAAACTCAATGGATCGCCCGACGCCATGATCGAAAGTTCGCCCGACGCGGCTTTGGCAGTGCCGCCGGACACCGGCGCATCGATGAGCAGCAGACCGCGTTCACCTAATTGCGCTTCGAGCGCTTCGATGAACGGCGGCGGGACGGTGCTTGTCGCGATGACGACGGCGCCCGCGGACAAACCTTCGACAGCGCCCCCGGAGCCGAACAGTACGGTCTGCGTCTGCACCGCGTCGACGACGCTGATGAGAAAGGCGTCGGCGCCGCGGGCCGCTTCGGCCGGCGTTGCCGCCGGAATCAGCGCCGATGCGGCGGCGAGTTGCGCCACGCGCAGTGGGTTGGCGTCGACCCCGCGCACGCGAAAGCCCGCCCGCAGGAGGCTGCCGGCCATCCCGCCGCCCATTGATCCTAGCCCGGCAATGCCGACCGTTTGCTGCGTCATCTTCGCCGACTACGCGCAGCGCGATGCGGTTCTCCTCGTTTGCTGCCGTTCGTTGGCTGCCGTTACGGAGCCGGATCCAATTCGAACACCACGCCGTCGTTCGACGCACCCTGATGGGTCAGACCGCCGCGGGAGGTCGTGCCGTAGAGGGCGCCGTTCGCGCCGGCGATGAGTCCAGCGAGCGGCGCGTTGCCGTCGGCCCCGCCGCCGAACACGTAGAGGTCGAGCTTGCGCCAGAATGATCGGCCCGGCCCAGGCGGTACGAGGCGGAACACGGTTCCGGCGCCAACGGAGCCGCCGCCGACGGTCGTGCCGTACAACGAGCCGTCCGCGCCCGCGATGAGCCCGGCCGCCGGATCGGAGCCTTCGCGATGTTTCTGGAAAATCGCCAGGACCGTCTCGCTCCAGACCGTCTGGCCCGGCGGCGGCGGAGCCAATGCAAAGGCAACGCCGTTACCGTAGCCGTTCGGGACGCCGCCTAAGGTCGTCGTTCCAAAGAGCACACCGCTCGCGTTCATCAGCAGCCTACCGGCTGGGGAATTGCCGTCCCGGCCGCTAAAAAAGTGCAGGACGGTTTCGGTCCACGCCGTTTTCCCCGGACCGGGCGGGGTAAGCCGAAACACCGTGCCCTGGCCCGAGGCGGTCGTTCCGTAGAGCGCGCCGCCGGCGTCGAAAATCAGCCCACCTTCCGGTATTGCACCGTCGCTCGGCGCGTTCGCGAAAGAATAAATGAGCTGCTCGGTCCAGGCCGTTTTGCCCGGGGCGGGCGGGCTCAGCTCGAACACGGAGCCGAAGCCATTCGCCCCGCCGTTCATCGTCGTACCGTACAGCGAGCCCGCGGCATCGGCGACCAATCCGCCTTGCGGGTTCGTGCCGTCGCCCGGCGCCCCGAACCCATGCAGCACCTGTTCGGTCCATTTCGTTCGGCCGGGCGCAGGCGGGGTCAGCGCGAAGACGGTTCCGCAAAAGCAGTTGGCGCCGCCCTCCAGCGTTGTGCCGAACAGTGTCCCAGCGGCATTGGCCAGGAGCCGGCCGCTGGGTCCGATACCATCGCTGCCTCCAGTGAATGAGTACAGGACGCGCTCAGCCCACGCTCGGCGGCCGGGCGGCGGCGGCGTGAGCTCGAAAACTGCTCCATTTCCGGTCGTACCGCCGTCGCCCGTGACACCGTAGAACGCCCCGCTCGAATCGGCGATCAGTTCGCTGTTGGGCGCCGCACCGTCGGTCCCGTCAAAGGCGAAGAGAACTCTTTCGGCCCGCCGGTTCCCCGTGTCGATCGCCGCGACGTTCATGCCACGCGTAGTCCCGGCGTTGCCTGACAGCGGCCAGAACAGCATCGGCGCGATGCAGAGCAACAGCCAAGTCCGCAAACGGCTCAGGCGCATAATGGAGACGGACTTCGGGCGATCGCCGCTGGACTTCCTCGCGTCTCTGCTAGCCGAGGAAGCGACCGCGGCCGCTAAAAGGCTAAATTGGGATCCGCGCCCAGCGTCAGGGCGTCGACGCGAGCGCACTCGCCGCGGCGGTCGGCAGCTGCTGCGATCATCGCTGCGTTGTCCGTACAGTAGCGCCGGTGCGGAACGTGCGCGGGCGTCGCGTGCTTTGCGCCGGCCGCGCGAAAGGCCGTCTGCAAAACGTGGTTTGCGGCAACGCCGCCGCTGAGCACGATTGCACGGTACGCGCGCAACGCCAA
>Ga0302326_10018139_pt1 | contig 14603 bp, 13 predicted proteins | sample Palsa_T0_3_FD_202264 | JGI IMG/M metagenome (GOLD analysis project Ga0302326, IMG submission 202264) | Peat permafrost microbial communities from Stordalen Mire near Abisko, Sweden - Palsa_T0_3 | ecosystem: Environmental > Terrestrial > Soil > Palsa > Peat permafrost | place: Sweden: Abisko... | reverse complement strand
ACTCGGTGCAACGTTCGCAACGGCAGCGCCGACAGCATGCAGAGCACATCAAGATGGCTGGAGTGGTTGGCGACCAGAACACATGAGCCGGAGGCCGGCAGATGGTCGCGCCCGACGATGCTCAGTTGGTGGTACGTCGCCAGCCATGTTCGCAATGTGACGGCGGCAATCAGGCGCAGGCCGTAGACCAGCATGTCCGGTTCGCGCGGGCATGAAGCCAGCTTGTAGGTCAACGGCCGGTTGAGATCTCCCGCCGGTTCGTATTGCCAGGGCAACTCGAACATACTCACCAGTAGTTGTAGAAGTGATTCACCATGTGAAGATAAAACGGGGCGGCGAAGCTCAGGCTGTCGATCCGATCCAGGATGCCGCCATGCCCGGGAATCGCGTTGCCCATATCCTTCATTCCCAAATCGCGTTTGATGACGCTGACGGCCAGGTCGCCCAATTGCCCGCCGACACCGACGATGACGCCTGTGAGGATCAATTGCAATGGTCCAAACAGCGGGAACGAAAACCGCATCATCCATGGGAGGGCCATCGCAACCGCAAAGCCTCCGAGCGCTCCTTCCCAGGTTTTGCCGGGGCTGATCTTACTGCGAAGCAGGTGATGTCTCGAAGCGCCGAATAATCTCCCGAACGTGAACGCGGCCACGTCGCTTAATTCCACCGCCGTCACAAAGAACAGCAGATGGCCAAGGGTTTCCCGCCGATCGGCGAGGAAGAGAAGATGGAGGAACATCCAGCCGATGCAGACGAAGCCGAAAAGGGTGAGCGCCATCGCCTGCAGTTGTGCCTGCGTGCGATTGCGAATGATGGGGATGATGAGGAACACCGCCGTCGCGAACGCGGGAAGTGAGAGGAATAGTCGGAAGTGTCCGCTGACCTGCTGAGCATCGCCCGGCAACGCGGCGGAGATTCCCAAGGCCACGATTGCGAGATAGGCCGCGCCCGTCAGCCACCAATCTTTGTACAAACCGGTGCCGCGCGCGAATTCTTTGAAGGCAAAGACCGAGAGCAGCACGAACATCACGATTGTGGGGACCCGCCCGAGAAGAACCGCGAGCAAACCGATGGGAATCATCACCAGCCAGCTGCGATAGATGATCCAGATCGATCTGATGTTCTTCCCCAGGCCCCAGTCGAGCACTCCCAGAATCGCTCCGGCAACGAACAGCAGGCCCGCAAGAATAAGCAGATAAGTGCGAAAGACCCCGCTATGCCACGCGACGCTTGGATTCATTTACTTTGTTCCGTCTTCGCGGCCAGGGACGCGAAAATCCTTCGAAGGCGCAGGACAATCGTCTGCAGGCAACCGGCTACGATGAGCAGGCATGTCAAGTCCAAGACGGTGAAAGAGCCCCACCTGATATGCCCGCTCCCCCAAAGCAGCGATATGGTCAGCCATGCACCGATATGTAAAACCACCATCCGCCATGGCTTGGACATGATTCCCCCGAACTGCCGCTGCACGCCGACGGCTTGGCCCAGCATTCCGACATATGCCGTGAGCAATGCCATGATTGCGGCCCAGTATCCGCTTGAAACCGCGCACAGTCCGCTATGGGCGACGCCGGCGAAAATCATCACGTCTGAAACCCGGTCCGGCAGATCGTTGAGGATTTCCCCGCGCCAACTCGCCTTGCCCGCGGCCAGGGCGACCATTCCGTCCAGCATGTTCAGCCACAACCGCACGTAGCAGAGCAGCGGCCCGATGATCAGCAGCCATGGCTTCCATGACGCGCCCCAAAAGCAGAGCCCCGCTCCCGCGGCGGCAACCATGGAGAGATAAGAGATGACATCGGGATGGACGTTCCAACGGACGCAAAGCCGAACGGCCAAATCGGCCGTTTTGCGAAATCCCTCCGCGATCGGGCGGCGAGCGGTTGGTCTATATCTGGTTATCGAAGCGGCTGACTTCAAGTTCAGCATGGTAGCCGATGCCGGGCAATGTCCGACATCACTTGCTACACTTGGGGAGGGAGGGTTCAAACACGCTCGCCGTTGCGGTCTCTGCCGCACGTTGTTCCCCCTGAACGCGAGGCGGTGCTTGCGCCCTTGGTCCGCCGCAATTCCGTGAGACGCTCAATCGCGCCTCGGCTTGCAACGGGCCTCAGAACTCTATGAAAAGTTCGGTGATCACGCCCCATTGCAGCTCATCGCGAGCACCCTCGTCAAGGGGGAACTGATACCCCAGCTCGAGGTGAGGATCCATCACTCCCAGCGAACTGAAATTGACGTCCACGCCTGCCACGCCAAACAAGGCGTCCTGACCCCTGCTCGACAGCGGCGATTGGCCGTCGATCTCGAAAATGGGCGTCAATTTTTCGGTGAATGGGACCGGCAATTGCTCGTGGAAGAGCTGGTAACCGAGCGACATGCCGTAGATCAGTTGATCCGTCTGATGTGGAGCGATCGTGAACTGGACGCCCGTCCATGCTTCGAGGCTCACGTGCTCGCCGATGCGAAGCATATGGCCGAGGAACGGGGTGAGTTGCAGATCGGTGCCGGAAACGGGCGTGCGCGTGGGAATGCCCAGATCGAGGCGGGCGGCGGCGGTGTAATCGAATACTCCGCCCTTGCTGACGTACTGGAAGAGCGGGTGATAGACAGCCAAGTCAACATTCTCCAGCCCGCTGGAATTGTGCGATTCGTCGCCGTTGCGGCCCGAGCCGGTGTGAAGGTTGACCTCGTGCTCGGAGTCCCAGCCGAATTCACCGGCGATGGTGGTTTGGCCAAGGACATTCCATTGAAACCCGGCATCCACCTCATCATCCCGCACGCCGCGTTTCTCCCCATGCAGGTAGTCCAGTTCGATCTGCCGTTCCGAGTCGAACTCCGGTCCGATGAAAGGGTCGGGGAAGAAATCGTCGCCGTAACTGGATCGATGGTCCAGCAGGTCGAAACAATAGCGGCTGGATTCGGTATTCGCCGCTGGCAAACTGACGGGAGCACGTCTCTCGTCGTCATCGTCATCGTCGAGAAGAACCGCTTGCGCGGGGGCGCAAGTGTCGGTTTTCAGGCTGGGAACATCTGCCGCGGAAGCCGGCACTGCGGTGATCCCGGCGAAAAGCCGCGGAGCATTACAGACGATGGCGAGCGCGGCCAACGTGATGGTGAATTGACGATCGGACATAAGGGGGGCGGAGCGTAGCGGATCGATCCCGGCCGCACAAGAACGCCATTGTCGTTGGCGTTTACAGTCGTTTAATGCGCCTCGGTGTAGTGCCGGCGCACCTCCGCCGTGTTCATCGTGATCAGAAGGGCGACGGGATAGGCGAGGGTCAGAATCGCAAAGACAACGAACGAGGGAAGCATCATGATGGCCGACGGGGTGCCGACTGTATGGATCGATGAGAAAAACTGCCGGCCGATCGTGTAGCTGGCCACCAGAGCGATGATCGAGAGAGCGATCTTGATCATGGCGTAGCGCAGATGTCCCTTACGGCTGTAAGGGGAGTCGCGCAACATCAGAATGCCGATGATCATCAGATAGACCGCCAGTGCCACGCTGGCGATATCCTCGCCAAGGGCGATACCCAGCGCGACCTGACTGATTTTCAAATGGGCAATCGGGTTTGGAAATGATCCTGCACTGCTGAGGGCAGTCGTTTGCCCCGTCGGACTGATCGTCAGCGTTGGCGCATTGAACGCGTTGCCGTTGTTGAACAGTATCGTGACATATCCGCCGCTGCCCCGCACTGCTGACAGAATGGGCGACCAAGCATACTGGGGCGGCACCAGTTTCTGGTTGGGCGCCCGCAAAGCGGCGGTGAGTGCCTGAACCTGCGCGGCATTCAGACCCTGCGGCACCGACGACTGCACCCGACGGACGACCTGTGCGACCTCAACGACATTGAGCGGCCCGGCGGGAACCGGCATGGCATGATGACTCAACGTCGGCATCACCCGCATCAGGAACCACAAGCCGATGACGTACATCCCGCTGATCAGGCAACTCATCGCGCTGAAACAGGCGAGAACGATGCTGATCACGCCCACGGCGGTGAGAATGCCCGGTCGCCGGTTGGTTTGTGCACTGTGATAGGCAAGCGACGCAACAGGAATCGCCGCCGGCGGGGGGACGGCGGGTGTTGCCGGAAGTTGCGGGTCAAGCCGCGACATTTCATCGTGGCACGGGCGTCCCGCCCGTGTTAGCAATGCCAAAGTAGGGGAACATCTGCTATCGGCGGTCTCCCGAGTTCCGCGCACCAAACATGGACGGGACGCGCGGGACGCCCATGCCACGCAACGCCACGGGGAGAGCTCAACTTACTTCTTCGCCTTCTTCTTCCCGTTGCCGTCGCTGATCGCGGCGTGGGCGGCGGCCAGTCTGGCGATGGGGACGCGGAAGGGACTGCAGCTTACGTAGTCGAGGCCGACTTCGTGGCAGAAGTGGACGCTTTTGGGATCGCCGCCGTGCTCGCCGCAGATGCCGCACTTGATGTTGTCGCGGGCGGCGCGGCCTTTCTGCACGGCCATGCGAACTAGCTGCCCTACGCCGTCGACGTCGATTGTCTGGAACGGATCGTACCGGAGAATTTCTTTCTTGAGGTAATCGGGCAGGAAGCTGTTCACGTCGTCGCGGCTGTAGCCGAAGGTCATCTGCGTCAGGTCGTTGGTGCCGAAGCTGAAGAACTCGGCGGTCTGGGCCAGTTCATCGGCGGCGACCGCGGCGCGCGGCACTTCGATCATCGTGCCGTAGAGATACGGAACCTTCACGCCCTGTTCCTTGAAGACCGCCTGCGCGGTCTGGTCGGTGTACTTCTTGAGGTAATCCAACTCCGCCTTGGTGCCGGCGAGCGGGATCATGATTTCCGGGAGAACGGCGATCTTCAGCTTCTTGCACTCGCAGGCGGCTTCGATGATCGCGCGCACCTGCATTTCGAGGATTTCCGGATAGGTGACCGCCAGCCGATCGCCGCGATGGCCGAGCATGGGGTTCGCCTCGTGAAGCTGTGCCACACGCTGGCGAACCTGGTCGAGAGATAAGCCGAGGCTGTGGGCGAGTTCGGCCTGCTCCTTCTCGGTGTGCGGCAGGAATTCGTGGAGCGGCGGGTCCAGGAGGCGGATGGTGACGGGCAGGCCGTGCATCGCCTTGAAGATTCCGATGAAGTCTTCGCGCTGGTAGGGGAGCAATTTGGCCAGCGCCTTTTTCCGCCCCTCGGTGTCGGTGGCGAGGATCATCTCGCGCATGTTGTGGATCCGCTCGGCGTCAAAAAACATGTGCTCGGTGCGGCAGAGGCCGATCCCCTGGGCGCCAAATTCGCGGGCGCGTGCCGCGTCGGCGGGAGTGTCGGCGTTGGTGCGGACTTTGAGCGTCCGCAGTTTGTCTGCCCACTTCATGATGATGGCAAACGGCCCGCTGACTCCCGGCGCGACCATCGGAACGCTCCCTTCCATCACTTCACCGGTTGACCCGTCGATGCTCAGCGTGTCGTGGGGGCCATAGCTCTTGCCGTTCATGGTGAGCGTCTTCTGTTTCTCGTCGATCTGCAGCGCTCCGGCTCCGACGATACAGCACTTCCCCCAGCCGCGGGCAACAACCGCCGCATGGCTGGTCATGCCGCCGGTGCTGGTGAGAATTCCCACAGCCGAGTGCATCCCCTGCACGTCCTCGGGGCTGGTCTCCTTGCGGATCAGCAATACTTTTTCGCCGTTCTGGGCGCGCTCGTGGGCTTCGTGGGCCGTGAACGCCGGCTTGCCGACCGACGCGCCGGGGGAGGCGGGAAGCCCCTTGGCGATCACGATGCGCTGGGCGTTGGGGTCGAACATCGGGTGCAGGAGCTGATCGAGCCCGGCGGGATCGATGCGGAGCACGGCGGTCTTCTCGTCGATGAGCCTCTCCTTCACCATGTCAACGGCGATCTTCACCGCCGCCACGGTGTTGCGCTTTCCGGTGCGCGTCTGCAGCATGTACAGCGTCCCCTTTTCGATGGTAAACTCAAAATCCTGCACGTCTTTGTAGCGTTCTTCCAGCAGATCCTTGACTTTGAGCAGCTCCTGCCAGCCTTTCTTCGACCAGTTGCCCATTTCGGTGGCGCAGTCGAGCGGCGTGCGGATGCCGGCGACAACGTCTTCGCCCTGGGCGTTGACAAGGAACTCGCCGAAGAACTTGTTCTCGCCGGTGCTGGGGTTGCGGGTGAAGGCCACGCCGGTGGCACAGTCATCGCCCATATTGCCGAAAACCATCGTCTGCACGTTGACGGCGGTTCCCGCCAGCCCGCGAATGTCGTTGATCTGGCGGTAATGAATCGCGCGATCGCCCATCCAGCTCTTGAAGACCGCTTCGATGGCATGCTCGAGCTGGAGCATCGGATTCTCGGGGAACGGAGAGCCAACGTGCTGCTCGTAGATTTTCTTGTACCGGGCGACGACGTCCTTGAGCCCGTCGGTGTCGAGATCGGTATCCAGCTTCGCTCCGCGCAGATGTTTGGCCTCGGTGAGTTCGTGTTCGAAATGCTCGTGATCGACGCCCATGACGGTGTCGCCGAACATGTTGATCAGCCGGCGATAGCTGTCGTAGGCGAAGCGCTCGTTGTTGGTCAGCTGCGCCATGGCCAGCACGACGTGGTCATTGAGTCCGATGTTGAGCACCGTATCCATCATTCCGGGCATGGAAATCTTCGCGCCGGAGCGCACGGCCACCAGCAGCGGATTGCGCACGTCGCCGAATTTCTTGCCGGACGCTTTTTCGACTTTGGCGAGATTACTGCGCACTTCGTCCATCAGCCCGCGCGGCAGCTTCTGTCCCAGATCGTTGTAATCCTTGCAGGTTTGGGTGGTGATGGTGAACCCGGGAGGAACCGGGAGCTTGGCGAGAGTCATGTCGGCGAGATTGGCCCCTTTGCCGCCGAGGAGATCCTTCAGATGCACGCCACCCTCGGCCTTGCCGGCTCCGAAGAAATAGACGCGCTTGATCGCCTTCTCCTTCGGCGCGGACGGCTTGGATCTGACGGCTGACTTCTTCGGCTTGGGCTTGGTCATCAACTTCATGGTGCGGTCTCCGAGATCGGCTCGATTGATCGAGCCTTACGAGGTCTTGCCTGGGATGGCTTCGGCAGTAGGAGAAGGGCTGCGCCGGTGCGTTGCCGGCAGACTTTTGAGCGACTCCTCCGTGCAGAATCCGCCAAGCGGGAAAGGCCGGAAGTATAGAAAGCAGGGGGGGGTTGTCAATATTCCGGGGGGAAAAGGGGGGATAGCCAAACCCGAATGACGAAACCCAAATGACGAATCAAGCTCGAATGACGAAGTCCGAATCCTCGAATCAAGCTCGAATGAAGAATGTCCAAATGTCGAAACGGCAGCAGACGTGCTTGGGCATTGCCACGTATTTGTTTCTTCATTCGGACTTCGTCATTCGAGCTTGATTCGAGGATTCGAGCTTCGTCATTCGAACTTTTTTGGGGGCCGACCCTCACATCTCAAGCTCCTTGAGAAGAACCGGGTGCGCCGCCGGGCCGGCGGCAAGAAACGGCACCTTCGCGCCTTCGTAGTGTTTCAGGTCGAAGGGGAAGATCGGCTTCCCCTTCAAGTCGGTGAGGATGCCGCCGGCTTCCAGCACGATGGCGGCGGGGGCGACGGCGTCCCAGAGCTTGCCGTTGACGGTCACCGCGCCATGGGCGACGCCGGCGGCGACGGAGGCGGCCTCGAGGGCGGCCGAGCCGAGCATGCGGATTTTCCACTCGGTCTGGGAGATCCAGCGCACCGCCCAGACGGGGCAGCCGGTCGAATAGGTCAGGTTGCTGGTGCTCATCAGGATGGAACTGTCGTTGAGCGGAGTCTCCAACACGTGGATTGGACGGTCATCCAGCCACGCACCCCGGCCGCGGGCGGCGGAGTACATCTGATTGCGCGTGACATCGAATACGACGCCGAGCACGGGATTTCCCGCCACCAGCAGCCCGATGCAGACGGCAAAATTCCCCAAGCCGGCGACAAAATTGTTGGTGCCGTCGATGGGATCGATCACCCAGACTCTCCCGCGGGGATCGACGGATTCGAAGGTGATCGCGTCGCCGGTTTCATTCTCCTCGCCGACAAACCCATCGGTGGGGAACCGTTTCTTCAATTCGGAAACGATATACCGCTGGCTGGCGCGATCGGCGTCGGTGACTGCCTCGGCCTGCCGTTTGGTCAGCCGGGCGACTTTGCCGTAATAATCGGCGACGATTCGGCCGGCTCCGCGCGCAACCTCTTTCACAAATTGCAACTCTGAATTGGACGACATGCCGATTCAATACCCGCAAATCACCGAGGTTGCGAGTGAGAAGGTTGTCAGTTTTCAGTTTTCGGTTTTCAGCAAGAAAGAGGCTGGTCTTTCCCCACTGAAAACTGAAAACCGAAAACTTCTTCCCACTGGTAAATCACTGCGGTTGCGAGGCCGGCGCCGCCGGCGGGGCTGGTTGCGCCGGCGCGACCTGCGGTTGTTGCTGCATCTGTTGTTGCTGCTGCTGGATCTGCTTCTGAAAACCCTTCATGAAGGTGAGGCCGACCGTGAAGAGAAGAATCACGATGATGACGTCAATCGCCAGCCCGATGACCCCCATGATCACACCGGCCTTGGCCATTCCCGCGCCGCCGGCCTCGCCGGCTTTCGCTTTGTTGCCCGCAATAATGCCGAAGATGATCGCCAGGATGCCGCAGGGAATGGCGATGTACCAGATGCAGAAGAACAGCGAGACAATCCCCAGCACCATGCTGGCGATCGCCATCCCCGTAGACTGCGACGGAGACGGGGAGGCGAAGTTGGGGTTCATCGGTGCTTGAGACATGAATCGTTCCCTCCGGCGAAGCGACTGATTTGTTCGCAACCCTCGGCTGCAATAATGCGAATGTAATTGACAATGGCATCCCAAGTCAAAAGCAATCCACAGCCAGCGATCCGCAGGAAGCTAGGGTGGGTGTACTCGCCCACCACGCACTTCACAGAAGAATTGGTGGGCAAGTACGCGCCCCTCCGGCGCCGCGCGTGCGCCCTCGAAGACCAACGGATGGCCATCCGTTGGCTTTTCCCGTTAAGCGAATCCGCTTGCCCGCCGGTGAATCGTCTCATACGCTAGTCTGTTATGAGCATTCTCGTGAACCGGGACACAAAAGTAATCTGCCAGGGCATTACAGGGTCGGCCGGCGCGTTTCACACCAAGGGTTGCCTGGAATATGGCACAAAGATGGTGGGGGGCGTGACGCCGGGGAAGGGCGGAACCAAAGACGCCAATGGGCTGCCGATCTTCGATACGGTTGCCCAATCCGTCGCCGCATCCGGGGCGTCGGCGTCGATGATTTTCGTTCCGCCGCCATTCGCGGCCGATGCGATCATGGAAGCGGCCGACGCGGGAATCGCCGTCATCACCGCCATCACAGAAGGCATTCCCGTGCTCGACATGATCAAGGTGAAAGCGTTTCTCAAGGATCGTCCAAAGAGCGTGTTGATCGGCCCGAATTGCCCCGGCGTCATCACGCCCGGCGAGTGCAAGATCGGCATCATGCCCGGGTATATCCACACGCCGGCTGGAGAAGCCAAGAGCAAGAAAAAGGTTGGGATCATCAGCCGTAGCGGCACGCTCACCTACGAAGCCGTCTGGCAGTGCTCGACCCGCGGGATCGGCCAGACGACCTGCGTCGGCATCGGCGGAGATCCGGTGAAAGGGCTGAACTTCATCGAGCTGTTGAAGCTCTTTGCCGACGATCGGGACACGGACGGAATCATCGTGATCGGCGAGATCGGCGGCTCAGACGAAGAGGCCGCCGCGGCGTTTGTGAAGGAGCAGGTGAAGAAACCCGTGGTGGCGTTCATCGCCGGCCGCACCGCTCCGCCGGGCCGGCGAATGGGCCACGCCGGCGCGATCATCAGCGGCGGAGAAGGCTCCGCCGACTCGAAGATCGCCGCGTTGCGAGCCGCGAAAATCACCGTCGCCGAAAGTCCCGCGACGATCGGCGAAGCGATGGCGCAAGCGCTGGGTTTGGCGGCGTAGCCTCCGGCAGTCGTCGCCGGGGAGACACGACGAGCATGCTCGCCGGGCGGGCTACGCCTCGTCGTCTTCGCGCGTCGCTTCTCCGATGGCTCGCATCTTCCCGTGCCGAACGTAGAGCACCCGAACAATCAACCGGTCATCATCAATCTCGAAGATAATCCGGTGCGATTTGTATGTGACCTGCTGAAGGTTTTGATTAGGGAGATATTCCTGTTCCCGAGCCGGCCCGTAGCGATTTGGAAACAATTCGAGTGCCCCGATCTTCTCGTAAGCACCCTGTAGCCACTTCACGGCGTTCTGCTGCGAACGTTGATAAATGTATTCAAAAGCCGTGGTGAGATTGCGCTCGGCTTCCGTCGTAATGAGTACGGCAAATTCACTTGAGTTTGATACCATGTTTGGCCGCAAGCTCGCGGAAGAATTCACGAGCCGGCCGAACGTCACCGCGATCAGCGTCGGCTAGGCCGCGTTTAATGCCGGCGAGCGTCTCTGCAAGTTCTGCTTGCTCTAATAGCTTCTGATACGCGCCGGCACTCTGGACGACGATCTCGGCCTGTCCGTTGACGGTTAATACTTCAGGATCACCCGTCTTCTTCAGCCGCTGGATGTACTGTTTCGTCTTGCGGGTGAAGTCGGTGACGGGGTGAATATTTTTCAAGTGAATCATCGCGAGCCTCACATGCTTTAAACTGAGTTAAGCATGTTACCTGCCCCCGTCTCATCCCTCAACTGCGGAAACGACCTCTCCGAACGATTGCCGCTGCCGCTCCACCATCTCGTAATAGAACCCTCGTCGTTCCATCAGCTCTTCGTGGCGTCCGACTTCCCGAATCGCTCCGTCTTCCATGGCGACAATGATGTCGGCATGCGTCACCGTGCTGAGACGGTGAGCGATGACGAACGTGGTTCGGCTCCGGAGCAGGTCGGCCAGCGCGAGCTGAATAAGCTGCTCGCTCTCGGTGTCCAGATTGCTCGTTGCCTCGTCGAGAATCAGGATGACGGGGTCGGCGAGAATGGCGCGGGCGATGCTGAGGCGCTGGCGCTGCCCGCCGGAGAGTTTGAATCCGCGTTCGCCGATGAGCGTGTCGTAGCCCTCGGGAAGTTGTGAGATGAAGCCGTCGGCGTTAGCCCGGCGGGCGGCGTCGAATACTTCCTCATCGGTTGCGCCGCGCCGGCCGTAGGCGATGTTCTGGTTGACGGTGCCGTCGAAGAGGAAGACCTCCTGCGGCACCACCGCCAGCAGGCTGCGATAGCTTTTGAGGCGGAGATTGCGCAGATCGATGCCGTTGATCAGAATGCGGCCGCTGGTCGGGTCGTGAAATCGGGCGACCAGATCGGTGAGCGTGGTCTTGCCCGCGCCGCTGGGGCCGACGAGCGCCACGACGGAGCCGCCGGGGACATCGAGCGTGAAATCGCGGATCACCGGAACGTTTTCACGATACTGGAAATTCACGTGCTCGAAGCGCATCTCGCGCATTGCGCGCGGCGCATCCTGTGCATCGGGCGCGTCCGGCTTGTCCTGCGGCATTTCCATCGCCTCGAACACCCGCTCCATCGCCGCCAGCGATTTCTGCGTCTGACTGACCGACGACACGATGGCCCACACCGGCTGCAGGAGCTGCACGATGTAAACGTTGAACGCGAAGATGTCGCCGATCTTGATCAAGCCGCGCAGGAACAGACGTCCGCCGTACCAGACGACGGTGAGCACGGTCGCGGGAATCAGCACGCCCCATGCCCCTTCGAGCACCATTTCCAGCCGCTCGGCGAAGAGGCGCTTGCGGATGATCGTGTGGTGTCCGACTGCGTACGAGCGCTCTTCGTGCGGCTCGCGCCGGAACGAGCGAACGACGCGGATCCCGCCAAAAGTTTCATTGACGCGGGCATCGATCTCGGTGCGATCGGACTGTGTCGAGCGGTAGATCGGGCGAACGCGGCGCAGCCAATAGAAGCTGATCGCCGCGATCGGGGGGAGAATGATCAGCGCGGCGACGGCCAGTTGCCAGCTCAGCGCAAAAAGCACTCCGATCGTCAGCACGACGCGGATCCCGGCGACGCCGGGGCTGATCAGTGCCAGCTGAATCAATCCGCTGACGCTTTCGACATCGCTGGAGAGTCGGGAAACGATGCCGCCGGACTTCATGTCCGCCAGGTCCGACATGGGAAGATGCAGCAGGCGCTCGAAGAGCCGCTGGCGCAGGCGGAACGTCACCTTCGAATTGAGGACGGTGGTGCGATAGCTGCGATAGGAGTCAAGTCCCTGCTTGACGACGAGAATGACGACGATTGCCGCGCCGTAGACGTTGAGCAGATGAATCTTCTGCGCATACGGCCGGTTCGCCCCCAGCAGATCGATGACGGCCTTGAGCGCCAGCGGCCAGACCAGATCGAGCGCCGAGGTAATCACCGCCAGGAGGAAAACCGCCAGCAGCGCATGGCGATACGGCCAGAGCCAGCGGGCATATTGCCGCCGGAAATGCTTGCGCATGGCCTTTTCCGGGCGCGGCGCGCTGTCGCGCTGGTTCGGCAGCACCGGATTGAGCTTTCGCTGCCGCTGAAACTCCCGCTCGCGTTGTCTGGAGGATGGACGATGCTTCATCGGGACGGAGAAGTGTAGGCGCTTTGAAGACGCGGGATTCGAGGAGAGACCGGCTTGATGCCAAACCCGAATGACGAAACCAGAATCCCCGAATCAAACCAGAATGACAAATGACCGAATGAGACGTCGTCGCTACAAACGCAGCGGTTGGTGAATTGGCGCCATACGTTACAACTGCAAGTTGCCCTTCATCGCGCGGTTTCTTCATTCAGTCATTCGTCATTCGGGTTTCGACAGCCCTTTTTCCCGTGGACAGTCGCACTTCAACGCCGTAGCTTGCCGCTGAACCGCCCCATGCAACGAGGTCTTGACGGAAACACCAATGCCAAACCCGCAGCCCCGAGTTGTGATCATCGGCGGTGGATTTGCCGGCCTCAATGCCGCCCAGCGGCTGGCCGACGCGCCGCTGCGCATTACGCTGATCGACCGTCGCAACCATCATTTGTTTCAACCGCTGCTCTATCAGGTCGCCACGGCCGGGCTGAGTGAGAGTGACATTGCCTCGCCAATTCGGCGCATCCTCCGTGATCAGCAGAATGTCGAAGTGTTGCTGGCCGAGGCAATGTCGGTTGACCTGGACGCCAGGCGCGTTCAACTCGACGCGGGGGAACTCCTTTACGACTACCTGATCGTCGCAACCGGCGCGCGGCATTCCTATTTTGGTAAGGACGAGTGGGCGGCCCTTGCGCCGGGACTCAAGAGCATCTCAGACGCGTTGGAGATCCGCCGGCGGATCCTCTCCGCGTTCGAAATGGCGGAGCGCGAGGCCGACGAACAGAAGCGGAAAGACTGGCTGACGTTCGTCATCGTCGGCGGCGGCCCCACCGGGGTGGAGCTTGCCGGCGCGCTCAGCGGGATGGCGCGCCACGCGCTGGCGAAGGATTTCCGGCATATCGATCCGACGCAGGCTCAGGTCATTCTGCTGGAAGGGGAGGACCGAGTTCTGCCGTCATATCCGCCGGAGCTTTCCGAGAGAGCGCGCCAGCAACTCGCCTCGCTCGGCGTCGACGTTCGCACCGGCCAGCGGGTCACCCAGATCGATGAAATGGGAGTGAACGTCGGCGAGCACCGCATCGCAGCGCGAACTGTGCTCTGGGGCGCGGGGGTCCAGGGGTCGCGGCTGGGAAGAGAACTGGGCGTCCCGCACGACAAGGCCGGCCGCGTGCTGGTCGAAGCGGATCTGTCGGTGCCCGGACATCGGGAAGTATTTGTCGTGGGAGATATCGCCAGCATCAAGATCGACGGCAAACCCGTCCCCGGCGTCGCGCAGGCGGCGATCCAGGAAGGAAAACACGCCGCGGAGAACCTACTGCGGCTGGTGGGGGGCAAACCAACTGACAGATTCGTGTATCACGACAAAGGTTCCCTGGCCACGATCGGCCGATCCGCGGCGGTCGCCGACCTCGGCAAGATCAAGCTCTCCGGCCCGATCGCCTGGCTGATGTGGGCGTTTGTCCACATCCTGTTCCTCGTCGGTTTCCGCAACCGCGTGCTCGTGCTGATTCAATGGGCGTGGTCATTTTTTTCCTACGACCGCGGCGCCCGGCTCATCACCGGCCCACTCGAATTCAAGCCCCCGGCAACGAAGGTGTGAAGAGCACGCAGAAAAGCGGGGAAGGTGTTTGTTTGTTGCAATTACTTCATTACTATCGGATTCGTTACGGCAATACCCGAGTATCGCGAGAAGTCAGAGTCATTGAAGCTGAGTATCTGCTTTAGGCCATGTGCGATCATGGCGGCAACGAGCCGAGCATCGTGCGTCGCCTTCCCTTTCACTGCGTGAACCTCGACGAGTCGCTCCCATTCCGCATATACCGCCGGCGTGTCGGGGAGCATGGAAAATAGCGAACGAATGTGTGTGAGCTCCGATTTTGCCTCGGCAATGGTCAATCCCAAGCCGTTAGTGGCGCCGACAGGTCGAGTGACGACGCCCAGAATTCGTACAGGTTCTGCGGCACGATGAAGAGCGACTCGCCCCGCGTTTTAAGCGCCGAAATCGCTGATTCCGCCGCCGCGTGATGTGGGTGCGA
>Ga0302326_10018138_pt1 | contig 14606 bp, 15 predicted proteins | sample Palsa_T0_3_FD_202264 | JGI IMG/M metagenome (GOLD analysis project Ga0302326, IMG submission 202264) | Peat permafrost microbial communities from Stordalen Mire near Abisko, Sweden - Palsa_T0_3 | ecosystem: Environmental > Terrestrial > Soil > Palsa > Peat permafrost | place: Sweden: Abisko... | reverse complement strand
GCTCTTCGGCATACTTGGAAACGTCAAACCGGGTGACCACATCATCACCTCGGCGATCGAGCACCACGCCGTGCTGAACTCCTGTCACCGCCTGGAAGAGATGGGATGCACCGCAACCTATTTGCCCGTGGATGGCCGAGGGTTGGTCGATCCCGAGGATGTGAAGCGGGCGCTGCGACCAGAGACCAAGCTGGTCAGCATCATGTTCGCCAACAACGAGACGGGCGTGTTGCAGGCGGTGAATGAGATTGGGGAAATCGCTGCCGAAGCCGACGTTTACTTCCATACCGACGCCGTGCAGGCAGCGGGGAAAGTTCTGGTTGACGTCAAGGAGATCGGCTGCGATTTGCTGACCATCTCGGCTCACAAGTTCCATGGTCCGCAAGGTACGGGAGCGCTTTTCGTGCGCAGAGGAACGCTGCCGCAGCCGCTGTTCTACGGCGGCCGGCACGAGCGCTCACGCCGCGCCGGTACCGAGAACCTGCCCGGCATCGTTGGATTAGGGAAGGCGGCGGAGATTGCGCGTGCAGGTTTTGCCGACGGCAGCGTTGCGCAACTTACGGCGCTGCGCGACCGTCTGGAGAGCACGGTCCTCGTGAACATTGAACAGGTCGCTGTGAATGGCGGCGGCGTGCCACGGACGCCCAACACTTCGAACATCAGCTTCGATTGCGTCGAAGGCGAAGCGATGGTGATCGCGCTCGACCTCAAGGGGCTGTCCGTTTCAACCGGCGCTGCGTGTTCGTCGGGCGCAATCGAGCCCTCGCATGTGCTGACCGCGATGGGACTGTCGGCGGACCGCGCGCGAGGCAGCATCCGCTTCAGTCTAGGCAAACAGAACACGGCCGAGGATGTAGAGTTCGCGCTGGGCTTGATCCCGCAGATAGTGAATCGCCTGCGCGAGATTAGCCCGGTGTACAAGAAGGCAGCTGTCAGCCCTCAGCCGTCGGCTCTCAGCTAAAAATCGCTATTCGCCATTCGCTGTTCGCCAGAGTGCGCGAAGAGCTGGCTTGCTAACTGCCAATTGCTAAGTGCTAAATGCCGAATTCCCAGACCATCGCTGTAGCCATGTCGGGCGGGGTGGACTCTTCCACCGTCGCGGCCATGCTGTGTCAGCAGGGCTACCCCGTTGTGGGACTCACACTGCAGCTCTGGAACCAGCGGCGCCTTGCGGGCCACAACGGCATGCCTGAGTCGGTCCACGGACGCTGCTGTTCCATCGACGATGTTTACGACGCGCGGCGCGTGGCCGAGACCCTCGGCATTCCGTATTACGTCGTCAGTCAGGAGAAGCGCTTCGAGCAGGACGTGGTGCGGCCATTTGTCGCCGAGTATCTCTCCGGTCGCACTCCGATTCCGTGCAGCCTGTGCAACAACCATCTGAAGTTCGATCAGTTGCTGATCACGGCACGGCAAATCGGCGCTGAGCAGCTGGCGACGGGACATTACGCGCGCAACGAATTCGACGAGGCCAGCGGCCGTTGGTTGCTGAAGCGGCCTACAGACCGCAGCAAGGACCAGACGTATTTTCTCTTTGGCCTGACGCAGGAGCAATTGAGCCGCACTCTGTTTCCGCTGGGCGAGATGCGCAAGCCCGATGTCCGCGAGGAGGCCAAGCGTGCTGGGTTGCGTCTGTTCGAGAAGCCCGACTCGCAGGAGATCTGCTTCATTCCCGGCGGCGATTACAAGCAGTTTCTGGATGCCTATCTGGAAGAGCAGGGCGAGGAGGTTCCCGACACCGCCGGCGAGCTGGTCACCACGACCGGCGAAGTCATTGGCGTGCACAGCGGAATCCACAACTTCACCGTTGGCCAGCGCAAGGGACTTGGCATCGCCACTGGTTCGCCGCTCTATGTGATCGAGATTCGCGGGGACAAGCGGCAGGTCGTGGTAGGCAATGGAGAGGATCTACTCTCACGAACATTGCTTGCGAAGCGCGTGAATTGGGTTGCCATTGACGATCTACGCGAGCCGATGCGGGTACAGGCCAAGATTCGTCATCGCCACGAGCCAGCCCGCGCGACCATCGAGAACAGCGGCGATGACGCGGTGACGGTGACCTTCGACGAGCCGCAGCGCGCCGTCACGCCCGGCCAGGCCGTGGTGTTTTACGATGGCGATGTCGTCGTTGGTGGGGGTTGGATCGCGTGACGGGGAGTTGGGCCCTTCAGTTGGCCACCGCCCCGACAACCGGGTCGAGGGTCCCGCTTGAGGCCGCGAAATGGGAAGAAATAGCTTGCCTCCCAAGGTGAGGGCGCTGATACTTGGAAATGGCTGGGAGTGCAGGGCTGGGATGACCGAGAGAATAACGACTGTCTCGCAAACGAGAGGAATATGACTGAAGCGAAACAGAGACATGGATGCCTTACAGCATGGTTGATCCTGATGATCATTGCCAACTCGCTGACCGCGTTGATCTACCTGTACGCGAGCGGGCCTATCATGCGGAACCGGCCGAACACCCCAGCGTGGGTAGCCCCCGTATTGGTGGCCGTAGGCATCGCCAACGTTGTTTTCTCCGTCGCGCTCTTTCAATGGAAAAGGTGGGGATTTTTCGGATGCGTGGGGACGAGCATCTTGGTACTTGTCATCAATTTGAAGCTTGGTCTGAACATTGTCCTGATCCTTTTGGGGCTGCTCGGAATCGTGGTTCTCTACGCTGTCTTACAGATCGGCGGAGAGAAGAAGGGCTGGACACAACTGGAATAATTAGTCGAACGTTTGAGAAAAAGGCTACACAGCAGCGCTGCTCACCACTCGAGCTCGGAACTAACCGCTAACCCCTAAATAAACATCTCGTCGCTCGGCCCGCCATTGCGGCGGCGCTTCTGTTGGTCGAAATACGCGCCCACTCCCGTGCTGATGGCCTGCACGATTCCCGAAACCTGGCGCACAGGTGACATTACCGAATGTTGCACCTTCTCGGAGGTTTCCTCGATGCGATCCATGGTGCGCGTCAACATTTCGTCGCCGCGAATCACCTGCAGCCGCATCCGATCGACGGCATCGTTGACGGTGGTGTCGATGCGCTCCACACTGCCACGGGCGGTGGTGCTGATATAACTCAAATTGTCCAGTACGAGATCGACTTTGGGACGCGCGGTCTCCATGAAGGCCTTGACCTCATGCTGAATCGATTTGACGTTGTCGATGACGGGTAGCACGCGTACCTGCAAGGTACTAGTAGCGTCTTCCACTTTGTCGGCCAGCGCTTCCATGCGCACGCTGAGCTTACGCACAGCAAGGTAGATACCGAACAGAATCAGCATCTGCAGCACAACCGCAGCTGCGGTGACGGCGATAAATATGGTCAGTGTTTCATCCATAGCAAACGGTTCCCACGGACCTGCGCCCTTTAGTGAGGGGCAAACCTACTCCCAACCGAAACAGAGCACAATGGAAGAGGTTGCAAAATGTGGAATCTCCACAGCTTAATTCGCCGAGCTGGCAACCACGCAGCTCCATCCGGCGATCTGGACTATGCAAACGATACGGCAGTCTGTCTAAATTGCGGGGCATGACCTAAGGCACGTTAGGCGTTGTGCCTTCGGCATTTTCGGTGGTGACCTCACGATAGGCCTGACGTCCGGCTTCGTAGGCGGAGCGAATCTGTTCCTTCTGCTGATTCAGATAATCGCGTCCTTTTTCGGCCCAGCCACCGGCCTGCTCCCGCGCCTGGCGGGCCCGTTCCTTGACGGCGTCGCGGCCGTCTTCCGCGGCATCGCGGAGCTGCTGACGGGTCTCGTCGCCAGCCTTCGGTGCGTACAAAATCCCAACCGCGGCGCCGATGCCCAAGCCCGCTAAAAACCACAGAAAACCACTACCATCGCGATCCGACATAAACGCCTCCTTGAAAAACCCGCGAGTCCGGATGTTAGCACCCGTACTACAGAATTACAAACGCGCGCAGGAAAGTTCCAGCCGTGAGGGACCACTACAAGTTAGCTGGGGGACGGCAATTTTTCGCTATCGCGGGGTTGGCTACGGCTGCATTTTTTTGAGAAGGATGACCTGCCCCAGATGATACACATGATGCTCGACAATGCCGTGCGCTTCCCCGTAAAAGGTGCGCTTGCCGGCAGCCGTCAACTCGTCCAGCTTCTTTTCATCGAGCTTGGCCAGCGCTTCACGGAAGTTGTGGTTCGCGGCACGGAACTGGTCGAGTGTCTTGCGCCAATTCTCCTCGGTTGCGGCGGGCATTGGCGGGAAGTTCAGCTCCTCCACCAGTCCGGAACGCAAGCCGGCTAGCCGCTGCGCAGCGACATTCTCCCAGAAGGCCATGTGCATCACGATTTCCCAAATGGTGTGAGCGGACCGGATAGGTCGTGCGGCTGCTTCACGAGCCGAGATGCTGTCGAGAACTGGCCAGACAGCGTCGCCATGCCAGGGCTCACCGTTCAGCACGCCATCGTAATGATCGAGAATTCGTTTTATGCGGGACATAATGTCATCCTAACCTTCAAAAACTATATCACAGGTTAGAGGAGGAAAGACCGTGCCCAGGGCGTGTTCTGAAACCGCACAGTGCGCCTCGCCTGATTTTTTCGTCATCAGCCGCTGACGTACTCCACGGTCTTCGTATAAGATTCTTGCCGCAGGATTCTGTCCTTCAGGAGGGACGATGAAGATCATTCGCGGGGGAATTTTTCTGATTACGCTGATCGCAGTCATCTCGACACTCGTGCTGGCGCAGGACAACGACAAGCCGGCAAAGCCTCCAGCTAGCCGGTCGGTCGCGCAAGCCAAGATGCCGCCGCCGCCGCAGCCTTCACCGGAAATGACCAAGCTGATCAAGATGTTGTCGGGCAATTGGACGGTTACGGAGAAGTCCGAACCCAGTCCCATGTTTCCCAACGGTGGAAGCGGCAAGGGTACGGCCACATTGTGGGCGGGTCCAGGCGGACTGTCGTTGCTGGAGACTTACCATTCCAGCGGCATGATGGGCAGCAACTTTAGCGGATTCGGAACGTTCTGGTGGGATCCCAAGGAGCAGCTTTATCGCGGCCTGTGGTGTGACAGCATGACGCCAGACGGCTGCGACGCCAGCGGCACAACCAAATGGGACGGTGAGACTCTAGTGGGAATGATGGAAAATGAAATGAACGGGCAGAAGACAGTCTCAAGGTTCACCTATTCCAACTGGAAGCCCGATTCTTTCGTCATGACTATGGCGACGGGCCCCGACGCGAACTCATTGAAGGACATGGTGACCATCACCTATACCAAGTCTACAGCCATGGGCAAGCCGGCGCAGTAGACGTAAGAGTGAATGAGCAAGCGGAAGAAGGCGCCACTCGATCGACGTTCGGGTGGGGTGCCTTGTTACCCTTCCCACACGAAGGCGTCGAACACACTGCTCTCGGCAAAGCCCAGCCGCTTGTAGAGACCGACGGCGCGATCGTTCATCTCGGTCACGGTCAGCGTCAGCCGATTGCAATGCCGGTTCCGCAGAGCGTTGGCGGTGCAGGCGATGAGGTTCTCGCCGAACCCTTGACGCCGGTATTCGGGCAGCAAACAGACTTGGGTGACGTGGCCGACATCATCTTTCACACGCGAGCACAGAATTAATCCCACCAGCACATTGGTTGGACGGTGAATCGCCGCGAACGACGATTCCGCATCGAAGACGCCGCACCCGGGGAAACGCACAATATTGTTCAGGAAACGTATGGAGCCGGCATGAGTGCGGTACTGGTCGTTGATCTCGGAATCGATGTGGGCGCGGTACGAGGCCGTAATGATGCTGGCCGCAGGTTGGTAATCCTGCTCCAGCCAGGGACGAATCTGGATCTCCTTTGGCAGGCACATCGGCGGAATCAGGCGAGTCTCGCCCCGGCGCAATTGCAGCTCGAGAAACAACCGCCGATATCGCTGGAAGCCCGCCGAGGAAAACACGCCTGCCAAGTCGTCGGTAGGGTGGGTCAGCAATTGCGCCTCTACGCGATGAATCCCGGGCGATTGTTGCAGGGTTGCTATCACGTGTTCGGCCATTTGCGCCTCGACCTGGCGAGCGTCGCTGCGGCGCGGCGAGACAAACAGGTCTCCGACGACGCCCTTGCTGCCTTCATACACGAAGAAGGAGTAACCGACGATGCTGCCGCGCTCCACCGCGGCGTAGCCCGGCAGGATCTTGGCATCGACGTAACGCAGGATCATGTCCGCCGAGCTGCGATAGTCCCAGCACAGCAGACGGCGCCACGTCTCGACCTCTTCCTCGAGCAGGGAACGCAGATCGGCCGACGAAAAGTGCCTGAGGTCGAGAATCTCCACGGTAGTCAGATGCGACCGACGGAAAACGGTGGCAGCCATAGGCGCGTCGTCCAAGGGCGCTGAGCCAGTCTAGTGCGCGCTTGGCGGATCAGGCAAACGGGAAGTGTTGCTGGCGTCAGAGAGCATTTCAGACGGAGGCGTTGCGAGGTGCGGGGCCAAGGCCGGTGTCAAGGGCCGAAAATGGTTTGTGGGACCCTTGCCAGGGCCCCACATGTATTTGGCTTAGACTGAAGCCATCCAAGCTGTCTAGTGATCGAATGACGCCGAACAGATTTCACTTATTCGACGAGGACCGCACTGCTGATCGGCGACGCCCCGCTCTCCAGCGAAGTGTAGTTGTTCTTAATCGCAGAAGTCCCTACCATCTTGACCTGCCATGCATCGATGATTGTGTATGGAGGATATGTTGCGTTCCCGGTATAGCTGATAGGTGTGGTTGGAAAGTAGAGTGCTCCAGTATAAAGTTCTCCACGTGAGCCGTCGAAGGTGTTGACGGTAGCCGGGCCGCAACAGTAGCCGACTATTGAGCGATCTTGAAAAAACAGGATACCGGCGAGGGAGCCACTCGTTGGGGCATAAAGTGCCGTGCTGGACGAACCGGTGATCGCGACTGGGGCGTACTGGTAGGTTGTGTTGCCGGTATTGTAAAAGGTCACATTACTGCCGGTTAAGGTTGGGGAATACGTACCGGCGACGCTTATACCCCCAAGCAGAATATAAAGGCCACTGAAGGTGACCGTGCCGCTGGTGGCAATGCTAATGCCTCCGCAGTAGACACCATTTGGGACAGGCCCTGACAGTTGTATTGTTTGCTTCCCAGTGTACGTGCAGTTTCCGACCGTTGGCGCCGGCAGCCCCGCCAATGGATCAATGAATGGGGGAATGCCAGTCACTGGCGGTGGGCTGATGCTGCCGCTTCCTTGTTCGTATACACCGCCAACAACTCCGACCCCCCCATAGTTGACGTCGATGTTGCCGCTCCCTGTCTTTTCGAACGCCGACCCACTACTGGAATTAACCCTGATTCCACAATTGCTGGTGATAGCAACGCTCCCCGCTGCGACCAATGAACCTGGATCGGTAGGGTCTAAGGCATAGATGCACCCCGACGCACTCCCCATTGAGGAGGCCACTGCCCGGCCGCGAACGTTCACCGCACTATAGCCGCCAACCGCCACGAAGTAACTTGGCTGAAGCTGGGCGACAATCACCTCCACATAGCTACTATCGCCAGTGAATGGGCCGCTCTGAGGAGGGATGTTGACCGAAACCGTTATTCCATTGTTTCCGTTGGTAAACCCATTAGCAGCGGCATCGTTTCGAGCGGCGACAATAGCCAACGCGGGCGTCCCATATATCAACTCCGAGGCGCCGGCGATAGCGGCGGCGTCAGCCGCCTTCTGCATCTGCTGCTTCTGGTAGCGCAGGAAACCAACTTCGACACCCAAGCCAGCCATGAGCATCAGGACAACCAGCGCCAAAGCGCCCAGCACCAGAGCTTGTCCCTCGTCCGCTCTACCAAATTGTCTCAATCGCCGTATTGCAAACAAATTCTTCACACTGGCACCTCCGCTTGCGCGAATGTTCGGAGTTACTCGATTGGTCAACGCGATCCAGGACGCAATGGCCGCAGCCGAACGATCCTGGAAGCTGACAAATCCCTACTCAATCGCAGCAAGTTACTACTTACTCGGAACTAGAAGGACCCACAAAAAACGATGACCTACAGCTGGCGACCAATGGGAGCGATGATGCCTGATGCAATTACGCGAGACTAGCGTAATACGTTCCCTGCACGAAATCTATAGCCTCTTCAGGTAAAAAATCGCGACTAAAGAAGTGCTATAAGAGTTCATGCAAACTGGCACATTAAAGCTATGTCTGGCCGCCGCTAATCGGCGTTTAATGACAACCACTATAGTTTTACTTGCAGGCCTGAGTGTCCTCGGCCAAAGGCGGCAAATTCTTAAGAGTTTGAGCTGCGGACGACGCGCGGCGGGAGCGCCCGGTATCGCAATAGCTGCGGCATGCGGCACAAATAGAACGGGGCGCTTTCGCGCCCCTTATACCGCAAAACCGGACTCGCTTTACGGCAAACGTTGCGCCAGTCCGGGCAAGGCTTTCATCAAGTCGTTGTAGATGACTACCACAAACACCAGCACGATGAAGACAAATGCAGTTTGGTAGATGCGCTCTTTGATGCGCAAGCTGATATCGCGCCGCATAATCGACTCGATGATCAGGAGCAGAATGACTCCACCATCCATGATGGGAATGGGAAGCAGGTTGAGGACGCCGAGATTCAGGCTGATCATCGCCATCAGGTTCAGCAACGGAGTCCAGCCTGGTTGGCGCGCCGCATCGCCTGAAGCCCGCGCGATTCCGATAGGGCCGTCGAGCTGCTTGATGGAAGCTTTATGCTCCACCAGTTTCTGGATCAGGTCGATCATCAGCAGCGAGAATCTTTTGTTTTCCTGAAGCGAGAGGCTGAAGGCTTTGGCGAACGGCAGCTTCTCTACGGTGGTGGCGGGCGCCGCCATCAGGAAGCCCAGCCAAAATCCTTTCTGCCCGTCCTGTACCTTCTCCATCGGAGTCATGGTGAAGTGCAGTTCTTTTCCGGCGCGGCCAATGGTGACATCCACTGGCTTATCGCCGTTCTGCTGCAAATAGTGCCTGATGGAAAGCGTGGAGCGGATCGAGATGCCGTTGATGGCAATAATCTGATCGTTCACCTTAAGACCGGCTTGGACCGCAGGCATATCAGGAGTGAGTCCCGCCACCATCACGGGTTGTTCAGGCTCCACGCCAATCCTGCCGTACTCGTCAAATCCGGAGCCTTCAAGGTCGGGCTTGACCTGCTTTTCCAGAATGTCGTTCCCACGCTGAATGGCAATGTCGACCGGCTGCTTGGCGCTGATCACCACCTTCAGCAGAACGTCTTCCCAGGTGGGATTCTGTATGCCATCGATACGGACGATGCGGTCGCCTTGCTCGATGCCGGCTCGGGCGGCCGGTAAGTTGTCCACCACCCATCCCACAACCGCCGGCTGATCGAAGAACTGCGGACGTTCGTAGTGCACCATGAACACGGCGGTCAGCAGAGCGATAGCCAGCATGATGTTCATGGCTGGGCCAGCCAGGGCAATCACGAAGCGTTGCCAGCGCGGGTGCGACATGAATTCATCGGGCGCACCGCTGCGAGTTTCCAAAGGGCTCTCGCCGGCCATCTTGACGTAGCCGCCCAGCGGCAGTGCGCTGATGCGATAATCGGTTTCGCCGCGGCGAAAGCCGGCCAGCCGCTTGCCGAAGCCGATGGAGAACACGTCCACGCGGACGCCAAACCACTTGGCGGCGGCATAATGGCCGAACTCGTGCACCAGGATCATGATCCCGAGCACCACGGCCATCGAAACCACCGCAATGAAAAACGAATACATAAGCCTCTTCTAGTCAGCAGTCAGCAATCAGTACTTGCGGTGCCGAGCCGGTAACGTATGGTGCAGCACGGACCTGGAAAAGCTCGGGCCTTCTCATCGGCTGAATGCTGATTGATAACTCTCACCGGCTGATTGCTGACTGCTGATTGCTGACTGCTAACTGCGCACGGCGGCGCGCGTCCGTATCCATTTCCAGCACTTCTTGTATAGATTCCGGAACGCGGGCTGGCGTTTCACCGACGACGATCTTTATTGTAGCTGGAATGTCCAAAAAACCAATAGTACCTTCGAGGAATGCCGCCACCGCGACCTCGTCCGCTGCGTTCAACGCGATGGTTCTTGCCCCTCCGGCTTCGACTGCTTCGTAAGCCAAACGTAAGCAAGGAAATTTGTCAAAGTCGGGAGGCGCGAAGTCCAGGCGCCGCAGCTGCTGCACCGGAAAGCGCAGGTCTGACTCGATGCGATCGGGATACGTGAGCGCGTACAGGATCGGCAGCCGCATATCGGTCACGGAAAGTTGAGCAAGCAAGCTGCCATCCAAGAACTCGACCATGGAGTGAATGGTGCTCTGGGGATGAATGAGCACGCTGACCTGGTCGGGCAGCATATCGAAGAGACGACATGCTTCGATGACTTCGAAGCCTTTGTTCATCAGGGTCGCGGAATCGATGGTGATGCGCCTGCCCATCTTCCATGTGGGATGATTCAGCGCCTGTTCGACGGTTATGTTGGCGAACTCGCTCGCCGGGGTATGAAAAAATGGACCTCCCGATGCAGTTAGCCATATGCGGTGGACCTCGTTGCGCCGCCCGCCGCGCATGGCTTGGTGAATCGCGTTGTGCTCGCTGTCGATGGGAAGCAGCGGCTTGCCCTGGCGGCGGGCTTCGGCGGTGATGAGATCGCCCGCGGCAACCAGACACTCCTTGTTGGCGAGCCCGACCGATTTGCCGGCCTTCACGGCTTCGTACGTAGCTTCCAGTCCGGCGACACCGACGATGGCGCTCACCACGAAGTCGGCGTCGGGATGAGTGGAGACCCGCACCGTGCCCGCCGAGCCGTGAGTCACTTCGATGTCGTTGCTCAGACCGGCCTTCTTTAGCTTGTCGTGGAGTTGGTTGGCGGCTTCGGCGGTCGCCATCGAGAGAAGCTGCGGCCGCCAGCGGCTCGCCTGCTCGAAGGCAAGCTCGACGTTATTCCCGGCCGCCATGCTGACGACCGAGAAGCGATCGGGAAAGTTCTCGACGATGCTGAGGGTGCTTTGGCCGATGGAGCCAGTGGAACCGAGGATGGCGATGCGTTTCATGTGACTAGCTGGTGGACCCACATTATTTGGCGAACAACTCGCTGTGCGAACCCATACGCACCAATCGCAAGGTTTGGTTATCGGGCCGTTTGTAAATCAGCAACAGGTCCGGCTTCAGGTGACATTCGCGACGATTTTCCAGTTGCCACCCAGACCGTGGTCGCGATACTTCTCTTGGAGCGGCCGATCACAGGCTAGCAGTGTGACGATGTCGGGGAGGAGAGTCTCAATGTCTTTGTGCCGAGGCGTCGCCTTTGTACGTTTGTAGTCGCGTCTGAATGCGGTAGTCCATTCAATCGCGCGCATTCAGATCGGCCATCATCGCGGCGACGCTGACCGCCCTGGCTACCTCTCCGCGCTTCCCTGCTTCCATGGCTGCAACGGTCTCGCGATTGGGAACGCGGACCTCGAACGGAAAAGCGTTCTCGGACGCAATGCGAGTGAGCAGGAGACGCACTGCGTCGGAAACGGTCAGACCCATCGAGGCCAGCGTTTTCGCGGCTTTTGCTTTTACCTTTTCGTCCACGCGAATGTGAACCATGCCCGTTGCCGCCATAAGAACCCTCTCTGACACAAGTATACATTGTATACTCGTAAAAACCTAGCCTGCGCTCCGAGAGCCCGAAGGGCGACACAGTCGTAGCCCAGCACGTGAGTCCTGGGTAGACATTGGTTTGATGGGCTGAGTCCCGTCAGGGACGGCACAAAAGCGTGTCGCCCTGAAGGGGCTCGGGAATCGTTCGCGGATGCTGTCCCAGCACTCACGTGCTGGGCTACGATTGTGCCGCCCTTCGGGCTGACGGGAGGAGCCGAGCCTCAGGGGAGCTTTCCATAGCTTTCTCATTCTTTGCCATCCCCGCCCGAGGCGTTTAGCCCGAGTGGAGGGACCGGTCAGTTATCCCCGGTTAAAGTAGCCGATCATCCCCAATAGGGCGAAAACCAGGCCGACTGGCAGAGCGAATAACAGGGCATCGATGCGGTCGAGTACGCCTCCGTGTCCCGGCAGCAAGTTTCCGGAATCCTTTACTCCCGCTCCTCTTTTGAGCGCCGATTCCACCAAGTCCCCTAGTTGCGCTGCAATGTTGACGCAGACGGCGAAAACCGTTACAAACCAAAACGGTGCAAGCGCAAATGTGTGCGGCACATAACCTGGGGACGAGAGATAGGGATCCGGGATTGGCTCGACGAGTAGATGTGCATTGCGGAAGCCAGCCGCGATGGGATTGATGTAGTGGAATAGTAGAAATCCAACAATCACCGCTGCGACGACTGAGGCAAGTGCGCCCTCCCATGTCTTTCCCGGACTAATGTGCGGTGCGAGCTTGTGCCGTCCGACCGCACGGCCGACATAGTAAGCGGCGATGTCGCCGCACCACACGAGCAACATCAGATAGATGACATAGAGCGGCCCGTTCGGAAACTCCTTTAAGAACGGAAGCAAGCCTAGGGTGAAACCTACGTACGGCAGTAGCAAGTAGGATATGGCCGCATCTGGTAATGCTTGCGAAATCGGATTACGTGTGAGGCTAAGCAGCAGAAAAATCAGCGGTGAGCAGATAGCAAACAAGGGAAACAAAGGAACAGCGAGGATCGGGCCGGCGGGCGAGCTTCCGAACAGCCAACTGACCGAATAGGAAATCGCAAACAACAAAGTCAGAAGAATGTAGCTGATTATCCACATGGGCCGAAAGCCTTGCGCCTTCATGATGCCCAGATACTCCCGTGCCGCCAGCAGCGCCACTCCCAGCACCAGCAGCGCGAACAGCCACAGCGGCGCCCGGAAGAGCGCCAGCACGACAAGTGGAATAAGAATAACTGCGGTGAGGACGCGCTTCACGAAAGATGTCCGTTGTCGCCGACCAGTCCTCCGAAGCGGCGCTCGCGCTTCTGAAAGGCTTCGATGGCTTCCAGCAACTGGGTGCCACGGAAGTCGGGCCAAAGCGTCTCGGTGACGTAGATCTCGGAGTAGGCCACCTGCCACAGCAGGAAGTTGCTGAGCCGCATCTCGCCGCTGGTGCGGATGACCAAGTCGAGCTCGGGTAGGCCGCTGGTATAAAGATGCCGCGCGATGGAGCGTTCGTCGATCTTCAGGTGTTCGACCCCGCCGTTGCGCGAGGCTTCGGTCACCAGCGCGTTGAAGCAGTCCACCAGCTCGGTGCGCGAGCCGTAGTTGAGCGCCAGGGTCAGCACCATACCGGCGTTGCGCTCCGTCATCTCGCGCGCCCACGACATGCGCTCCTGCACCTCCTGCGGAAGCTCCTGCTGACGGCCGATGTACTGCAGGCGGATGTCGTTCTCCATCAGCGTAGGCAGCTCCATTTTCAGATAGCGGCGCAGCAGGTTCATCAGGAACTCGACTTCACCTTTGGGCCGCTTCCAGTTTTCCGCGGAGAAAGAGTAGAGCGTGAGAGCAGGAATGCCGATGCGCGCAGCGGTCTCCACAGTGGAGCGCACGGCGGCAACACCGGAGCGGTGTCCCGCGATGCGGGGCAGATGGCGGCGTTTGGCCCAGCGGCCATTTCCGTCCATGATGATAGCGATGTGATGGGGCAGCCGCTCCGGCTCGAGGCGGGAATAGATCTCGGCCTCTTTGCGGTTCAGCCCAGCGGGCACTTGTGCGCGCAAAGCGTACCTCTAACCATTGTTGAAAGTAGCATACGCCACAATGGGGTGCAATGTAATCGCCGTCTCGGTGGTGTCCTAATTTGGATTTTAGGAGTCTTGATCTTCTTCGTTTCCTTCACTGTCTGTGGAGAAAACTGCCCACTGCTGGTTTCCGTCGGTATCCACCCGAACGCTCCCCGGCCCCCCTACGATCATCTGAAACTTTATCCAATGGGGGTCTTGGAAAGTGTCTCTGTACGTGAAATATCCGTTCGCACAATAAACGAGATTTCCACCTACTGCCGAGAGTTTGTTCAGAAGATGTCCCCGATTCCCTTTGTCATGTCGCCCACCTGGGGGAAGCAGCCAACATGCAAGGCCTGCGCCAACCGTCCCTTGGGACTGTCGCAAATCGTCGGGAATAGGTTTAATGTCCCGTATGGGATACATATCAAATCGGCAATAGACACCTCCCTTAAGATCATAAGCTGGCGTCTGTCCGCAATTAGCCAACTTGATTTTGGCTTCTACAGAGCCGTCCTCGTGAAGAATCAGGCGAGACTTCCGTACCGCCATGTAGGCCCTCAATTGCCTCTTGGCTGTGCGCTCTTGCAGCGCAACCGCGCATTGAGTAGCTTCGGCGGTTTTGCGCGTCTCGTCGGCTTGCCATCCGATGACGGCGAATGTCAATATTACGACCCAAACAGTTATTCCTTCGGGCCATGCCAAGAGTATGTACCAGCATGGCGTCTTGCCTGTGCAGTCGGAACACTGTTTTTTGCTATTGGCGTCTTGCGGTGGAGAAATGGCGGTTGGCAGGGAAAGTTCTGTGGCGGTTCTTACCTGCTCCTTACGGGAGTTTTGGTACTTACAGGTCATCAGTACTATTGTGACGATCAGCCCGGTAACGCCCAAAAAAATTGTCAGCCACTTCAACATAATCGTAAAATTGTACCACGAAAATACTTGACCCCCCGCAATTATTGGGGTAC
>Ga0302326_10018137_pt1 | contig 14606 bp, 8 predicted proteins | sample Palsa_T0_3_FD_202264 | JGI IMG/M metagenome (GOLD analysis project Ga0302326, IMG submission 202264) | Peat permafrost microbial communities from Stordalen Mire near Abisko, Sweden - Palsa_T0_3 | ecosystem: Environmental > Terrestrial > Soil > Palsa > Peat permafrost | place: Sweden: Abisko... | reverse complement strand
GCCGGCGATCTCGCCGGAGGCGTCATGCCCACCAGCTTGGGGAACGTAGAGGTCTACTTCGAAGGCTGGCCCGCCTACCTCTATTACGTATCTCCCACGCAAATCAATTTGCTGGTCCCCAGCGCCCTGCTGCCCGGCAACTTCCAGTTCTGGGTGGCGCGCCAGGGCACCAGCGGCCCCATCGTCACCGTCACCCTGCAAAGCGCGGCGCCAGCCATGTTCCAGTATCCAACCGGCACGGCCATCGCCACCCACCCCGATGGATCTCTGGTCTCCACCGGCTCCCCAGCCGCCGCCGGCGACATCGTCACGTTGTGGGCCACCGGTTTAGGAAACACCAATCCCGAACTCGAAGACGGCGTTCTGCCGTCCACCGCGCAATGGCTCAGCCAACTGAATCTCTTCGGCGTGTGGATCAACGGCGCCGCCCTGGACCCCAGCGCGATCCTCTATGCCGGCGTGGCGCCCGGCTTTGCGGGCCTTTACCAAGTCAACGTGCAACTGCCCGTTCAGCTTCCGGCCAACCCCGAGATCCGCATGGGGCTAGGAGGCGCAATGAGCCCTGCAGGCCTGATTCTGCCGGCAAACTAGATTGGAGGGCGGGCATTTCTGCCCGCAGCCGGCTTTCAGCCGGCCCGCCTCGCTGACCTAGTGCGGCTTCTGCCACACTGGAGTTGTGTTCCTTTCGCGCGGTGTCGCCATCACACTCGCCCTGGCGCTAGCCCTGCCCGCCGCCACCACGCGCAAATCGCCGTCGCCCAAGCCCGCCCGGCAGTCGGCCTTCGTGCGCCGCTGGATGAAGGCCCTCACCCTGCGTGAGAAAGTCGCGCAATTGATCTTCATCCCCTTCCACGGCGCGGCGCCCAACACCAAGTCGCGCGAATACCGGCAATTCATGAGGCTGATCGGCGAGACGCGCGTGGGCGGCATGGTGCTGGTCAACTGGAGCAATGGCCGCCTCACGCAGAAGGCGCAACCCTACGCGCTGGCCGCCTTCCTCAACCGCATGCAGAAGTTGTCGCGCGTGCCGCTGCTGGTGGCCGGTGACTTCGAGCGCGGCGCATCCATGCGCGTCGACGGCACCACCGTGTTTCCGCAAGCCATGGCCTTCGGCGCGGCCGGCGACCCGGCGCTGGCGCGTTTCGAGGGCCAGGTTACCGCCCGCGAGGCCCGCGCCATCGGCGTCCACTGGCTCTTCTTTCCCGTGGCCGACGTCAACAACAACCCCGATAATCCCATCATCAACATCCGCTCCTATGGCGAGGACCCCAAGCAAGTATCGGCGCTGGTCGCCGCGTTCATCGAGGGCGCCCGCGCCGACCCCCGCTATCGCGTGCTCACCACCGCCAAGCATTTCCCCGGTCACGGCGATACCGCCGTCGACACCCACATGAACCTGGCCGTTATCAACGCCACCCGCGAGCATCTTGACGATGTCGAGCTGCCCCCCTTCCGCGCCGCCATCCAAGCAGGCGTGGATGCCATCATGACCGCGCACATCGCCGTGCCCGCGCTGGCCCCCGCCGACGTTCCCGCCACGCTGTCGCCCGCCATCCTCACCGGCATGCTGCGCGGCGAAATGGGATTCAAGGGCATCGTCGTCACCGACGCGCTCGAAATGGGCGGCATCGCGCAGGGCTACTCAAGCGGCGAGGCCGCGGTGCTGGCGCTCGAGGCCGGCGCAGACGCGCTGGTGATGCCGCCCGATCCTGAGGCGGCCGTCAAAGCGGTTCTGGCCGCGGTGCAGAGCGGACGTGTCACCCGCGCGCGTATCGATGAAAGTGTCGCGCGCCTGTTGGCTGCCAAGGAGCGCGTGGGGCTGGATCGCCGCGCCACCGTGGATCTGGAAGCCATCGGCGACCAGATCGACATGCCCGAAGATCAAGAGCGCGCGCAGGACATAGCCAACCGCGCCGTCACGCTAGTCAAGAACGAAGGCTCGATGATCCCGTTGCGCGTGCCGGCCAAGACCTGTTTCCTGACGCTGGCGGAAAGTCACTATTCGAACGAAGGATTCGAATTCGCCCAAGAAGTGCGCCGCCGCGAAAAGAACGCCACGATAATTCAACTGGATGCTTCCCTGCCCCCCGCCTCGCTGGATGGGGCCCTCGAAAAGATCGCCAAAACGGCGGCATGCGACAGCGTGGCCGTCGCGGCCTTCGCCTCGGTAGCGGCCTACCGTGGCGACGTGGCGCTGGGAGGCGATTTCCCGCGCATGCTCGACGCGCTGTTTGCGACCGGTAAACCAGTCGCCCTGATCGCGCTGGGCAATCCGTACCTGGTGCGCAGCTTTCCCAAAGCCGCCGCATTTCTGCTGACCTTCAGCACCGTACCGCCATCGGAAACCGCGGCGGTCCAGGCGCTGTTTGGTGAGTCACCCATCCGCGGGCACACGCCAGTCACGATACCCGGCGTGGCGAAAATCGGCGAAGGCATCGAGCTATCCAAGTAATGTGGCGCACGCACTCTGCGTGCCGCGTCCCCACTCATGGACGCATGTCACGACCGAGAGCCTACGCGCCGGCCGAAACTTGAGTGCGCGGTGGCGGGTCAGTTTGAATCCCGAGCAGTTCGGTTCCTAAACACAAGCCGAACGCCCTTTCGGGCAAGTTCGGCGCAGCGGATAAGCCGTTTCCGCCGACGCCAAGTCGGGCTGGCGCTGCGGCAGCTCGGAGCGCCGGAATTTCAGCCGCGCCAGTAGCCACGGAGGGCTATGCTCCTGGACGCTCCTATCCAAATTCTAACGAACCTGAATCATATGGCCAACCCAGGGTCGGGCTCGATCTTGAACAGCACCGGGGCCGCTTGCTGTACCAACTCTGAAATTCAAAGCCTTGCGTCCGAACGCACGACGGCCCTTGGTACGGATTACTCCCCATAAACGCGGCTGCATTCACCGGCGCCGCCTCGATGACACATTTCAAAAAATATCTACCCCATGAATTCAACAAGTTCCAGCCCTTGCCCGCCACCTCCCACACAGGCCCATGTCATCGTTAAATCAGAAAGGGCGCCGCGTTTCATCGTCAGCGGCCGGCCTCAAAAAATCGGCCGCCCCGATTGAGAGATTGATACTGGCTTACCGGAGCCCCTTCAAGGCTTGCCGACGACTCCATTGAGATCGTCTGGACGGTAGCAGTAGGAACCGGTTCCTGCCAGAGTCTCAGAAAAGAGGCGACACAGCAAGTTCGGGGTTCGCCCCGGAGACTGCGGCCTCCTATCTGCTTCGGATTACCCCGCACGGCTTCCCTTCGTTGCGGAGGGAGCCGGGCGGTGACGGTCTTCCCATTTCAAGAAAAGACACGTCCTCCAAGGCCGTAGTGTCTCTATCGTCACAGATTTCTTATCTGCGTCCATCGGCGTTTATCGGCGGCCAAATCCTATCCCTCCGCTCGTTCGGCCCAACCGGGCACAAGTGACTCACATCGGCATGCTACAGTTCACCAAAGGGAAATCCATGAACCTTACCTGCCTCCTAATCGCCGTCTTACCGCTCGCCGCGCCCGCCGCCACGCCGCCCGCCGAGACGCTCCTCGCGCCAGGTCTCGCCCAGCCCGTCGAAATCGTCAAGGACCACTGGGGCATCGCGCACATTTACGCCAAAACCGAAGCCGATCTATTCTTCGCGCAGGGCTATAACGTCGCGCGCGATCGATTGTTCCAGTTGGAGATGTGGAGACGGCAGGCCACCGGCACCATGGCGGAAATCCTCGGTAAGCACGAGTTGCAACGAGACATCGGCAATCGCCTGTTCATGTTCCGCGGCGACCTGACCCGTGAGCTCGACTGGTACCACCCGCACGGCGCGGCCATCGTCGAGGCTTTTGTCAATGGCATCGACGCTTACATCGCGGAGACGGAACTAAACCCCGCGCTGCTCACCCCGGAATTCAAGATGCTCGGCATCAAGCCCGGCAAGTGGACGCCCGCCGTCGTCGTGTCGCGTTTTAACGGCCTCGCCGCAAACGTCGAGCAGGAATTGAACATGGCCTTGGCCATCAAAGCAATTGGCATCGAAAAGGTCAAGGACATTGAGTACTTTCAACCCGCCGGCCCGAATCTTGAAATCGATCCGGCCATCGACACGTCGCTGCTTTCGACAAACATCCTCGATATCTATCGCGCCTTCCGCACGCCCCTGAAATTCACTCCCGATGACCTATTACCCGAATACCGCAATCCGAAAACTACCGCCCAACTGCGTACTGGGATCGACAACAGCCGCCCCGAAGATATCGGCAGTAATAATTGGGTAGTCGGCGGAAAACTCACCATGAGCGGATATCCGCTGCTGATGAACGACCCGCATCGCCTACAGTCGGCGCCCTCCCTGCGCTACTGGGTCCATCTCGTAGCGCCCGGCTGGGATGTGATCGGCGGCGGCGAGCCGGCCCTGCCCGGCGTTTCGATCGGTCACAACGAAGTCGGAGCTTGGGGGCTCACAATCTTCGGCGCCGACAGCGAAGATCTCTATGTCTACGACACCAACCCCGCGAATCCGTCCCAATACAAATACTCGGGCGCATGGGAGTCCATGAACGTCATCCGCGAATCGATTGCGGTCAAAGGCGAAGCTCCCGTATCGATCGAGCTGAAATACACCCGGCACGGCCCGGTGGTTTTCGAGGACCAGCCCCATCACAAAGCCTACGCCGTGCGCGCGGCATGGCGTGAAACCGGCGGCGCGCCGTATCTGGCGAGCCTGCGCATGAATCAATCGCATAGCTGGCAGGAATTCCTGGATGCGTGCAGCTACAGCCGCATGCCCGCCGAAAATATGATCTGGGCGGATCGCGACGGCAACATCGGTTACCAGGCAGTCGGCATCGCGCCACAGCGCCCTAACTGGAGCGGCCTGGTTCCCGTACCCGGCGACGGCCGTTACGAATGGGATGGCTTTTTGCCGATCACGGCGCTGCCGCACGTGCTCAACCCTGAAAAACGTTTCTACAACACGTCCAACGAATACCAGATTCCGCCCGGCTGGCCCTATAAAGACGCTCTGCATTATATATGGGCCGACCCGTTCCGCGCGCAGAGCGTTGCCGAGTCACTGAGCTCGGGCCGCAAGTTTTCCGTTGCCGATATGGTGCAGCTTCAGAATAACGATCTCTCGATTCCCGCGCGCAGCCTGGTGCCGCTATTGCGCGATATCGAGATGCCGGATTCGCCAGCGCGGCAGGCCGCCGCGCGTCTGCTCCACTGGAACTTCGTGCTCGACAAAGATTCGGTGGAAGCCGGCATCTATGAAATGTGGCAGCGGCGGCTGGAAACCAATGTGCGCGACGCGGTGGTGCCGAAGCCCGTCCAAGATCTCCTCGGAATGCCGCCGATGTCCAGAATCGTGAGTTGGATGTACGCTCCCGACGGGCGCTTCGGCGCGGACCCCATCGCGGGCCGCAACGCGCTGCTCGTCAAGAGCCTGGAGGAAGCCGCCGCGGAACTCTCGAAGCGCTTCGGCCCGGGCATGGAGAAATGGAAGCTGGGCGCATATCACTACGCGCGCATTCGCAGTCCCATGACGGACGCCGTAAGGCCCGATATGCAAGACCGCTTCGACGTCGGAAATTCTCCGCGCGGCGGCGACGGTTTCACTATCACGGCCACCGGCGGCGCCGACAACCAGACTGCGGGTGGATCCTTCAAGATCGTCGTCGATACCGAGAATTGGGATAACTCAGTCGGGCTGAATAGCCCGGGTCAGTCGGGCGACGTCAACGATCCGCATTACAGGGATCTCTACGAGCTGTGGGCGCGGGGAAAATATTTTCCGATCTTCTATTCCCGCTCAAAGGTGGAGTCCGTGGCGGAAAGGGTGCTTGTCCTTACGCCAGAGCAACGCTGAGGGTGGGGCGGTTCCCCTGGACCGCGCGGGACGCCCGCGTCCCGCTGCTGGGCTCGCGCCTACAGGAACCCTACAAAGCAATCCACAAACCGGTCGATATCCTCGAACGTGTTATAGAACGGCGCGGGCGCCACCCGCAGGATGTCCGGCTCCCGCCAGTCGCAGACCACGCCCGCGGCAGCCAGGCGTTCCCACACGGCGCGCACCGACCCGGACACGCGGATGGAAAGCTGCGCGCCGCGGCGCTGCGGATCGCGCGGCGTAGCGATCGAAAACCCGCGACCGGCATGCCGGTCCAGCAACGATTCCAAATAGCCAGTCAACTCCACGCTCTTGGCCCGCAGCCGTTCCATGCCGGCCTCGTCAAACATGTCCATGGACGCCCGCAGCACTGCCAACGCAACCACGGGCGGATTGCTCACCTGCCAACCCTCTGCGCCGGCCATAGCGTGAAAATCGGGACCCATGCGAAAGCGGGTCTCCAACTCATGGCCCCACCAGCCCGCAAACCGCTGCAAACCAAAATCGCGCGCGTGCCGTTCATGCACGAAGCAACCCCCGACACTTCCGGGTCCGCCGTTCAGATACTTGTAAGTACACCACACGGCGAAGTCGGCGTCCCATTCGTGTAGCTGCAGAACCAGGTTCCCGGCGGCGTGCGCCAGGTCAAATCCCACCACGCAGCCCTTGGCATGGCCGGCCCAAGCCATACGCGCCAGATCGAACGCCCGGCCGGAGGAGTAATTGATGCCACCCGTCAAAACCAGCGCGACTGACTCGCCTTCCCGGTCGAGAAGGTCCTCCAGTTCTTCCTCTCCTGCCACCGTTACCAGTGACCCCGCGGGATCGAAGCCATGAAACCCGATTTGACCGCATACTGGTCCGAAGGAAACGCGTTCTCCTCGACTACGATCCGATGCCGCCGGGCTGTCGGCCGGTAGAACGAAACCATCATCAGATGCAGATTCACCGTGAGCGAGTTCATGGTGACCACTTCCAAGGGTTGAGCGCCCACCAGCCGCGCGGTCTGTTCTGTCAGCAGCTTGTTGTACTCGACCCACGGATGCCGCGCGCGAAAATGGCCGTCCACGCCCAGCAGTTCCCAGTCTCTCAACTCCTGCGCAATGTAAGCGCGCACTGTCTTCGGTTGCAACCCGAGCGAATGGCCACAGAGATAAACACTCTCACCGCCATCGGCCGCGCGCGGGATGTAGAAGCGATCGCGGTAGCCCAAGTCCAAGCCGAGGGTCACCCGCGCCCCACCAGCGGCATCTGAGTAGCCATCACAGTCATAAACTGAACATTGGCATCCAATGGCAGGCTTGCCATATACAAAACAGCGTCCGCCACATGCCGCACATCCATCACCGGCTCCGGCTTCCTGGACCCGTCCGCTTGCGGCACGCCCGCCGCCATGCGCGCCGTCATCTCCGTAGCGGCGTTGCCGATGTCGATCTGTCCGCAGGCGATGTCGTACTTGCGTCCATCGAGCGAAATGCACTTAGTCAGCCCAGTGATAGCGTGCTTCGTCGCCGTATATGGCGCGGAGTTAGGCCGCGGCGCATGCGCGGAAATCGAGCCATTATTGATGATCCGGCCGCCCCGCGGCGTCTGCGCCTTCATGATCTTGATGGCTTCCTGCGCGCACAGGAACGCGCCGGTGAGATTGACGCTCACCACCGCGGTCCATTGCTCGTAGCTCAAATCTTCCATCGGGATGCCGGGCGCGCCGATGCCCGCGTTGTTGAACAACACGTCCAGCCGTCCGAAAGCTTCCTTCGCCCTGGCGAACAGCGTCCGTACCGCATTGGGATCGCCCACGTCGGCCGGCACAGCGAGCATCTGGCCGCCACCCGGCGCAGCCATGGCCGCCGTCCGCTCCAACTCCGCGCCGCGCCGCCCGGCCAGCACGACTGAGTATCCCGCGCCCAGCAGCGCCAAGCTCACGGCGCGCCCGATGCCGCTGCCCGCGCCGGTTACTAGTGCAATTCTGCTATCTCCCATGTTCCACCCACCGCCCGTGCATGGCCCCCTGCTGCACTGCCAGCAGCAGAAAGAACACTAAGTTGTAAGCCGCATGCATCACCGCCGCCGCCTTGGTCGATCCGGTACGCTGGCGCATCCATCCGAACCCCGCGCCAGCCGCCGAAATCAGCAGAGCGTGCCGCCAGGAGTAGCCGTACTCCTGCAAATGCAGCAGGCCGAAGGCCGCCGCCGCCAGCAGAACGCCCGGCGCAACGCCCAGCGATCGCACCAGCAGCGGTTGCAGAAACCCGCGAAACACGATTTCCTCGCACACCGGCGCCAGCGTTGTGCCAATGATCGCGATCATCACCACGGACGCCGGGTCCGAGAGCAGCTCCTTCATCGGGCTGTCGATGTCCGGAGTCCGCAGCAATATGCTGGCCACCATCACGGCGAACGCCGCCAGCACGCCGCACGTGACCACAAGCTGAGTGCTAAGCCCCGCTGGCGTCCAGCGCAGCGACTGCCAGAATGGCTGGTTGTAGTAACGCCGAAATATGAAAGCCAGCGCGCCCAGCAGGAAGGCGTAGAGCAGAACCTGCGTCGGGAATATTACAAACGCCCGCTTGACATGCGTTGCGTCAATCAACGCGGCCCCCAGCAACGACACTGCCAGCGATCCCAGCAACGCAATCAGGACGAAGCCCAGCAAATCCAAATAGCCCCAGAACGGATAACTCTCCGGCGCCGACGGGGCAATGTCCGGCGGTGGCGCCCACTCCGGCAACAACGGTTCCGGACTCATAGCTGAATGCCACATGCTTTGGAATTCGTGGGGCAGACCCCCTGGTCTGCGCGGGTCCCCCTGGACCCGCTCTTTCGTTCGCGCGAGCCCCACGAGGGCGCCGGCCGCATTTCAGGCGGGGCGCCCCACAACTTATGCAGATGCTCGGTTACAGGAAGAGTATTTGGCCTCAGGCTCATAGCTCCTTCTCGATCAGGCAGGCAGCCAGCAGCGGCACCAGGATCTCGTGATGTCCGGTCAGCGCGTACCCTGCCCCGCCCGACTGCGCGTGCGGCCGCTCCACCACGTTCAGCTTCGGACGGTAATGCTGCACGAAGTCCAGATTCACCGTCGTGAAACCCGCTAACGGATGACCCAGATTGCGCACCGCGGAAACCGCCTTCAAGAAGGCCTCGGGCAACAACACCGCGGACCCCACATTCAGATACACTCCGCCATCGTCGAGTCCCGCCAACAGCGAGCACAACAACCGGAAATCGCGATGTGTGCTGCTGCCGATGGCCGCCGCGTCCGCCGACGGATGCATGTGCGGCGTGTCCGTCCCGATGGCCACATGCACCGTGACAGGCACGGCCGCGCGCCAAGCCTGCAGCACCAGGCTAGCGGGCGCAAATTCGGGCGCGGCAATGTCTTCGAGACAGCGCCCCAGTGCTTCGCCCATGCCCAGCGCATCGCGATCGCCCGCCGCAATGGCCGCGTTCATCTCCCGCCCGGTTTCCTCGGCCGCGCCGAAGCGCCCATCCGGCAGGACGGCTTCCACATCCTCGCTGGTGTGGCCTGCCAGGGCGATCTCGAAATCGTGAATCGCCGCCGCGCCATTCATGGCGAACGCGGTGGCGTATCCGCGCTGCATTAAATCGATCAGTACGGGCGCAAGCCCGCACTTGATCACGTGCCCGCCCAATCCCCAGACGATGGCTCGCCCACGCGCGCGCGCCGCCGCCAGCGCCGCAACCACGGCCCGCAACGAATCCCCCGCCAGTATATGCGGCAGCGAGTCCAGCCACGCAGCCACGCCCGCGCCCTTCCGATGAACTACGGCAAAATCCGCGACGCGCACCTTGCCCCCGCGCGCACGCAACGGCACGGTTTTCAAGCCGGAGAAATCGATAGGCTGCACGGCGTACCGGCTCGCGCTCTCCGCGTCTCCGCGTCCCCGCGTCTCCGTGTCTCCGCGTCTCATATCACCTTCCGCAGCGCCTCCGCCGTATAACTCTTCTTCGACCGCGCCACCTGCTCCGGCGTCCCCGCCGCCACCAACCGCCCGCCATATTCGCCGCCATCCGGTCCCAGATCGATAATCCAATCCGCCGTCTTCATCACGTCCAGATTATGCTCGATCACCACCACGGTATTCCCCAGGTCCACCAGCCTTTGCAGCACATCCAGCAGCTTACGCACATCGTCGAAATGCAATCCGGTAGTCGGCTCGTCCAGCACATAAAACGTGCGTCCGGTCTGCCGCTTGCTCAGCTCCTTGGCCAGCTTGATGCGCTGCGCCTCGCCGCCGGAAAGCGTAGTGGACGACTGTCCCAAATGAATATACCCCAGCCCCACGTCGTTCAACGTTTGCAACTTTGGCCGGATGTGCGGAAGATTCTCCATCAGCGGCAGCGCCTCCTCCACCGTGCAGTCCAACAGGTCGGCGATGGAGCTGCCTTTATATTTCACCTGCAATGTCTCGTGATTGTACCTCCGCCCGCGGCACACGTCGCAGGTTACGTACACATCCGGCAGGAAGTTCATTTCGATGCGCTTCAGCCCGTCGCCCTGGCATGCCTCGCACCGCCCGCCTTTCACATTGAAGCTAAAGCGCCCCGGTTTGTAGCCGCGTTCGCGCGACTCCGGCAGCATTGCATAAAGGTCCCGAATGGGCGTAAACAGGCCGGTATACGTGGCCGGATTCGAGCGCGGCGTCCGCCCGATCGGCGATTGATCGATGCGAATCACCTTGTCCAGAAGCTGCATACCCTTGATCGCCGTAAACTTGCCGGGATTTTCGTGCGACCGGTAAATCTGCTGGGCCAGCGCGCGATACAGGATCTCGTTCACCAGCGTGGATTTCCCGCTGCCCGAAACGCCCGTCACCACCGTCAGCAGGCCCAACGGGATATCCACATCGATGTTCTTCAGGTTGTGCTCAGCGGCACCGATAATCGCCAGTTTCTTCCCGTTGAAGATGCGTCGCACGGCTGGCACCGGAATCTGCAGCGAGCCCGAAAGATACTGCCCTGTCAGCGAGCTTGGGTTCTTCGCGATCGCCTGCGGCGTGCCCGCAGCCACCAGTTCGCCGCCCAGCCGCCCTGCGCCCGGCCCCAGGTCGATCACGTAATCGGCGCGCTCGATGGTCTCCGCGTCGTGCTCCACCACAAGCACCGTATTGCCCATATCGCGCAAATGCGTGAGCGTATCCAGCAGCCGCCCGTTATCGCGCGGATGTAGCCCGATGGAAGGCTCATCCAGCACGTAAAGCACCCCGCGCAGCTTCGATCCAATCTGCGTCGCCAGGCGGATGCGCTGCGCCTCGCCGCCGGAAAGCGTGGCCGCCGACCGCTCCAGGCTTAAGTAATCGAGCCCCACCGCCGAAAGAAACTCCAGCCGCCGCCGGATCTCGTCCACGATGCGCCCGGCGATCTGCGTCTCGCGTTCGCCGAATTCCCAGTTGCGCACCGTCAGCAGCGCACGCGCGATCGGCATTTGCGTGAACTCGGCGATGGAGAAGTTTTTCACTCGCACCGCCAGGCTGGCGGGCCGCAGCCGCAAGCCGTGGCACGCGGGACACTCGGCCGGCGACATATACTCCGTCAGCCACTCCCGATATCCCTCGGACGATTCGTTGTAGGTCTGCCGCAGAATATTGAGAATCCCCGGAAAGCCGTTAGCGCCATCCAGCAATGCGCTTTGCACCTTCTTCGGAAACTGATCGAAGGGCGTGCTCAGGTCGATGCGCAGAGCCTTGGCCGCGTCCGCCAAGTGGTGCTTCATGTACGCCGATCCCGCGACCGGCCCCAGCCCGCCCTCCAGCAACGGCTTCGAAAAATCCACGATAGCCTTGCCTGGATCGAACGCCCACTTGCTGCCCAGTCCGGTGCATTCCTCGCAAGCGCCATACGGGCTGTTGAACGAAAACGAGCGCGGCTCGAGCTGCGGTATGCTGGTGCCGCACTCCGTACACGCCAGCTTCTGCGAGTAAAGCCGCTCCTCGCCGTTGACCACCGCGATCAACACCAACCCATCCGCCAGCTTGGTGGCGGTTTCGATGGAAGCTTCCAGGCGCTTCTCGATGCCCGCCTTCACCAGCAGCCGGTCCACCACCACTTCGATGGTGTGATTGCGGCGCCGGTCCAGCGGAATATCGTCTTCGAGCGAGCGCAACACGCCGTCGATCCGCGCGCGCACGAATCCCTGGCGCGCCAGCTTTTCCAGGTCCTTCTTGTACTCGCCCTTGCGCCCACGCACCACCGGCGCCAGCACCATGATGCGGTCGTCCGGCCGCAGCCCCAGCACGTGCTGCAGGATCTGCTCGGTGGTCTGCCGCGAAATCGGATTGCCGCACAACGGGCAGTGCGGCGTGCCGATCGACGAGTACAGCAGCCGCAGATAGTCGTAAATCTCCGTGATGGTCCCCACCGTCGAGCGCGGGCTGCGGCTGGTGGTCTTCTGCTCGATCGAAATGGCCGGGCTGAGCCCTTCGATGGAATCCACATCCGGCCGCTCCATCTGGTCCAGGAACTGCCGCGCGTACGTGGAAAGCGTCTCCACGTAGCGCCGCTGGCCCTCCGCGTAGATGGTATCGAATGCCAGCGACGACTTCCCCGAACCGCTCAGCCCGGTGATCACGGTCAGGCTGTTGCGCGGGATTTCCACGTCGATGTTCTTCAAATTGTGCTGTCGCGCACCGTGCACCGAGATTCGTTCGAGCATTGTACTGGTTCGGGAGAGACGAAGGCTATATTCTATTGTGGCGCGGGTTGAGTTGTTCGCGCAATTGCAGTATAAAAGAGGACGAAGCGCTTCACTGTTCGACTTACCTGGGAAAGTTGCGGCGCGTTCACCGAACGTTCGCCGAAAAGTTGCTGTACATGGGCATGTACGAATGCTTGCAATGCCACTCGCGCAAGCCGGAACCGCGCTGGTGTGCGCTCTACCTGGGCGATTTCCCCCGCTGCCCGCGCTGCGGCACGCCTGACACGCATAGCCGAGCGCGACAAGATTCGATCCCATCGATACGCTCCGGACGGCATCGATATGGCGCGCGGCCTCGCTAAAGCGGGCCGTCTCAGTCCTTCCGGCAAATGAGAATTACGTTGCCGGCCAGCCGACTGGCGCCAGGAAGAAAAAGAAAGGACCAGTCGAGGCGGCGAAACAGGGGGTCGGCTGCAGGCCATAACCGGCTCAGCCGCGCAAAGACGTGAGAGTAGACCCGGCGGGAGGAGCGAAAGCTATCCGCGATCAGGCGAAGATCCGTCTCCGTCAGTTTTCGTTCGCCAGGATCTTGTGGCCCTGCGGGGAACCCCCACCCGCCGCGAAACCCAATCCAGCCAAGGCGATAAGCTGGCCGGCTCCACACAGATGAAGACGCCCCCAGGCTTGATCCAGCACCGAATGGCGGCTACTGTCTCGCGCAGCCGGTCCGGTACATGGTGCAGGACCGCAAAACAGAGCGCGATATCGACGGGCTGCGGTTCGAAGGTGGCGATGTCTCCACAAAGCAACTGCACGCGGTTGGAAACGCGATCCAGATCCGCGCGGCGTCCTGTCATCGCGATCAAACCGGGATCAATGTCCACTCCAATCACGCGAGATGCCCCAGGCCGGCGAGCTGAGTCGTTATCTCGCCGGTACCACAGCCGAAGTCCAACCAGGAGCGGCGGGGCGGGAAATTCCGATAAATGTACTCCTTGGGGTAAAGCCGCCAGTGCCGATTCCGCTGGTACCGGCGCATGATTGAGGGCGGTGCGCGCTCCACTTGCTGGCTCAACTGCACTCCAGTCGCGTCCATCTCCCTAGAATACACTAGGCCGCTGAAGGGCATTCCAGAAGTCGTGGAAGCGGGATGCCTGAAGCCCAACCTATGTTTACCACGCGCATCGGCTCCTGCTCGCCCCGCACAAGAAAGGCGTTGGCCAGGGGTATTTGGGGGGAAGTTGGGCACGGCACGTGCCTGAGGCACCGAAAACCATTTGCTTCGCTGCCTTGAGTGTCGGCCGCGGCGACGGGTGCAATGGTGGCAGTCTTCTCTGCAATCTACGGCGCCACCGGCTTCCGCATATCGTAAAACCGCAAGCGGCAATGGCGGCAATGGTAAAGATCGGCGCCCCATGCATATTGCAGGAAATTGACCAAACCTATTCCATAATTCCATGCAACTGGGCATGAAGGGACTAGGCGGGCGCCTAATCGGCGTTCGCTATTTCATTCAAGAAGAGACATGTCGAGCGAGGAGCGGAACGTAATTGGCGGTTTCTTCCAAGCGCCGAGTCGGCACGAGTGCCGCCCGATCTCATGTGTTGATGCTTCAAGGGATCCTTAGCGGCATGAACCATAGGAGCACGCCTCGGAGCGATTCCGAGTACCTAAGTCACGCAGCAGCGCCCAGCGAACCAACAGGAAGACAGTTGCCTGATTGCAGGGGCAGCGATGATCGTTATGAAGCGTGGCGAAAAGTACGCTGCCAATTTTGCCGGACCCTGACAGACACAACTTTAGGCTTATGGTTATGACATCGAGGAAACCAGGGACCGAAGGTTACTTTGAGCGTTTCCGGATTCCCGGGAAGGCCCTGCCATCGGCCACCTGCTCATGCTTCCTCACACCAAGCGGATGGATAACGGATGACGCATTCAACCCTCCGCACGGACGCGCGGTGGCTCCGCGTGGCCCTAACGGCCCTTGCGGGCTCCCAGCCTCTCCCACCTTCGGCGCCTCGCTCCTCGTGGGAGATTATTGGCCCTGCCAATACAGTTCAACAAATGGAGCCGGCTGCATCGC
>Ga0302326_10018135_pt1 | contig 14607 bp, 6 predicted proteins | sample Palsa_T0_3_FD_202264 | JGI IMG/M metagenome (GOLD analysis project Ga0302326, IMG submission 202264) | Peat permafrost microbial communities from Stordalen Mire near Abisko, Sweden - Palsa_T0_3 | ecosystem: Environmental > Terrestrial > Soil > Palsa > Peat permafrost | place: Sweden: Abisko... | reverse complement strand
CTCGAGTCGCGGCTGCGCTCGCGGTTCGAAGGTGGCCTGCTCACGGACATTCAGCCCCCCGACCTCGAAACGCGCGAAGCGATCTTGCGCAAGAAGGCGGAGTCCGAGAAGATCCCCGTCCCCGACGACGTCACCTCGTTCATCGCCAAGAACATCCCCTCGAACATTCGCGAACTCGAAGGCGCGCTGATTCGCGTCGTCGCCTTCGCCTCGCTGACCAAGTCTCCGATTACGGTCGAGCTCGCATCCGAAGTGCTGAAGAACGTCGTTGCGACGATGCCGGCGCGCCGCATTACGATCGCGCTCATCAAAGAGCGGGTCGCAAAAGCGCACGGACTGACCGTCAAGGAAATGGACCACCAGCGCCGCGATCAGCGCCTGGCCGCCCCGCGTCAGATCGCGATGTACTTGTCGACGCAGCTTACGGACTGCTCGCTCCCGCAGATAGCGCGTGAATTTCAGAAGAAAGACCATACGACCGTTATGTACGCGCGCGACAAAGTCAAAGATCAGATGGCCACCGACGAAGCCTACCGCAACAAGGTCCACCAGCTCCGCGCCCTCTGTCAGAGCGATTAAGCTACCCTGTCTCGCTGAGCTTGTCGAAGCGCAGACGGGACTGGCGCTATACGGTGGCCTCCGCGTCCCGGCGGCGCTTCGACTGCGCCCTTCGCTCAGCGTGACAAAACCGTGAGAAAAGCGCGTTCCACAATGGGCTGTGCAGCGTGGAGCACAGGGCGGGGTTCATTGGGTGGATAAGGTCTGGGGTCGGTGGGGACGGTGTAGATGTGTAGAACGGGCCTCGAACGATGCACACGTTATACTGCGACGCTTCCGGCGCTGCAGCGAGCCTTGCGGGGTTGTCCGCAGATTACACCGCATTACTACTAATACGACGACACTTTTTTATTTACTAATACGGAACAAGACGGCGCGACGGGAGTGGATAGGTGAAGTTTAGCTGCAGTACCAAGGACATCGCGTCGGCCGTCGGAGCCGCGAGCAAAGTCGTCAACGCCCACACGACCGTGCCGATACTCTCGAACGTCTTGCTGACCGCGGGCGACAACTCGATCCGCGTCCGGGCCACGGATCTGGAGCTGACGCTCGAGCAAATCTTTCCGGCCGACATCAGCGAACCGGGCAGCGTGACGGTGCCTGCAAAGCTCTTTAGCGGCTACCTCGGCAACCTACCGGCGGGCATCATGGAGCTGGCCGGCACTCCGACGCGCGCGAGCGTGAAGTGGGAGCGCTCCAACTATGATTTTCACGCGTTGCCGCCGGATGAGTATCCGCCGCTGCCGTCGTCGCAGAAGGGCACGTCGTTTGCGATCGACGGCCGCACGTTGCGCGACGGCGTCAACGCCGTCACGTTCGCGGCCTCGAGCGAAGAAGCGCGCGGTGCGGTGTTGATGGGCACGCTGCTCGAGATCGCAGGCGACGACCTGACCATGGTCGCGACCGACGGTTACCGCCTTGCGAAGTGGAAGGCAAAGCTCGCTCGCGGCATCGGAGAAGGCGAGACCGCGAAATTTATCGTGCCCGCACGAGCGCTGATCGAAGCGGGACGCAATCTCGGAGCGGCCGAGACGATCGAGGTCGGAGCGCTCGGACCTTCGGGCAATCAACTGGCCTTCGCCACCGAGAACGCCTCGATCGTGGTGCGTCTGGTCGACGGACAGTACCCGAACTACGGCCAGGTCATCCCGGCTCAATTCGACCGCTCGGTGACGGTGAATACGAGCGCTCTGATCGCGGGTTTACGCCGCGCGGAATTGGTCGCGGGCGATCGCGCGAGCATGGTCAAGATGGCCGTGTCGAATTCGCAGCTCATCATCACCGCAAATTCGGACACGACCGGCAACGCCTACGAAGAACTCGAGGTCGAGCAGTCGGGCGACGATCTCACGATAGCCTTCAATGCGCGCTACCTGGTCGAGATACTCAATCACATCGACGCCCCGCAGATCGTGATGGAGTTTCTGGGGCCGCTCTCGCCGGCTGCGATACGGCCTTCGGATGAAACCGAAGGGATCTCGCAAATGTACGTTCTGATGCCGTTGCGGCAATAGGTACGCAGCGAGTAGCGAGTCGAAGGGGAAGTGTTACTCACGCACTTGGTGTTGGCCAACGTGCGAAATTACGCGGCGCTAGAATTCGATCCGGTTCCGGGGCTCAACGTCTTCGTCGGGGAAAACGCACAGGGAAAGAGTAACTTGCTCGAAGCGATTGCGCTGCTCGGCACGGGCAAGTCGTTTCGCACGTCGCGCGAAGGCGAGATCGTACGCAGCGGGTTGCCGAGCGCCACGCTCTCCGGCGAAGCGCGGTTACGCGCGGGTACCGTGCGGCTCTCGTGCACCCTCAACCTGGGAGCGAGCGGGCTGCGCAAGATCTACGCGGTCAACGGGCGCAGCGTCAAGTACGCGTCGTATCTCGGAACGCTGCGTGTCGTGTCGTTCGTCCCCGCGCACCTGGCGCTCGTGTCGGGGCCGCCGTCGGCGCGCCGCTCGCTCATCAACGCCGCGCTCGCGCAAGAAAGCCCCGCATACTACGCGGCGCTGGCGAGCTATCAGAAGTTCGTGACGCAGAAAAACGCGCTCTTGCGCGGAGCGATTGCGCCCGACGAGAATCTCTTAGCGACCTACGATCAGCATATGATCGAGACCGGAACCAAACTAATGCTCGCGCGACGCGCGTTCGTTGCGGCCCTAGCGGAGCGTGCGCGCGGCGTGTATCACGGATGGGTGGGGGAGCGCGACGGCGAGCTCGAGATCGCCTACGTGCCGGACGTTCCGTTCGAGACGGGAACGGCGGACGCGGTGGCCGCCGCGTTCACCGAGCGGCTCGCGCACAAACGAATCGCCGAGGTGTCGCGCCGAACGTCGCTCGTCGGTCCGCATCGCGACGACATCGCCTTTCGTCTCGGCGGCGTGCCGCTCGCAGCCTTCGGGTCGCAAGGCCAGCAACGCACCGCAGTGCTCGCCCTCAAGGTCGCGGAGTACGGCGAACTCGAGGCGCGCGCGGGTGAAGCACCGCTGCTGCTACTCGATGACGTGCTCTCCGAACTCGATCCACAACGCCAAGCCGCGTTCTTGCAAGGGATCGGATCGTTCGAACAAGCCTTCGTCACGACCACGCATCCGGTGGACTTTCCAGTCGCAGCCGCCTACCGCATCGTCGCCGCTACGCTCGAGCGGGTCGCATAACGATGCCGCTCGTTCCGCTGCGCAGCGCGCTCGACGGCTGGCTCCCCGGTCGCCGCCCCGCCTCCGACGCGCTTTCGACGATCGCGGCCGCGTGGGCGTCAATCGTCGGCCCGGCGGTTGCGGCGCACTCGGCGCCCATCGCGCTGAACGGGAAGTCGCTCGTCGTGGCAACGCGCTCGAGCGCATGGAGTCAGCAGCTGCAGTTTCTGTCGGTGACGATCTTGCGCGGACTCGCCGCCATCGCGCTCGACGAACCGGTCGAGCGGCTGGTATTTCGTTCCGGTTCGCTGCGCGCTCCGCGCGCGGGCAGCGTTTCCCCGGGGGCCGCCGCACCAATGCGCCAAGGTATCGGCCGGGAGCTCGAACCCGAGCCCGCCGCCGATGCCGGCGAAGCGCTGGAACGGGTGCGGCGCCGCGTCACGAGCGCGCGCCGGCGCGCGCCTTCCGCCTGCGTGGCGTGCGGCGCCCCGGTCGACGCTGCGGTCGTGCGCATGTGCGCGCCGTGCGAAGGCGGCGCGACCCGCGCGCGCACGCTGCAATTGGAGCGGATCGTGTACTTGGCGCCGTGGCTCGGCGTCGAAGACCTGCGCCAGCAGATGCCCGAGCTGAGTGCGGCCGAATTCGAAAGCGCACGCCGCACGCTGCTGCAGCGCTGGTGGCTCGTCCTCGAACGCTGCCGCCGCTCCGGGAAGGTCAGCGGTTCGCGGCTCGAGCGCCAGGTTGCGAGCTCCTACGTGCTCCTCCAATCGCGCCTGCCGCCGGACCGCGTGACGCCCGCGATCGTGCGCAACTTGCTTGGCGACGAGCTCGAAGCGATGCTGTGGCCCGGCTCCGGCGATAAGGCGAATCCGGCCGATTCGTCGAAGACGATACGCTGATGAACGAGTATAACGGCGAACAGATCGAAGTCCTCAAAGGGCTCGAGGCGGTTCGCAAGCGTCCCGGCATGTACATCGGCAACACGGCCGAACGCGGTCTTCACCAGCTGGTCTATGAGGTGGTCGACAATTCCGTCGACGAGGCGCTCGCCGGCTTCGCAACCTGGATTACGGTTATCCTCGGTAAGGACGGTTCGTGCTCGGTCGAGGACAACGGGCGCGGTATTCCCATCGATCTGCACGTCGACGAGAACATGCCGGCCGTCGAGGTCGCGATGACGATCTTGCACGCCGGCGGGAAGTTCGGCAAGGGCGGGTACAAGGTCTCAGGCGGCTTGCACGGCGTCGGCGTTTCGGTCGTCAACGCGCTCTCGGAGAAGATGATCACGCGCGTCAAGCGCGACGGCAAACTGTACGAGATCCGCTTCGAGCGCGGCGTCACGACGCAAAAACTGAAGGTCGTCGCGCGCAACGTCGAGGGCACGGGCACCTACCAGTGGTTCTTACCGGACCGCACGGTGTTCGAAACGAGCGACTTTCACTGGGACATCTTGCAAAAGCGCCTGCGCGAGCTCGCTTTTCTCAATCGCGGGTTGACGATCACCTTGCGCGACGAGCGGCCACCGGGGGGGATCGGGGGGCCAAGCCGCCCCGATGTTAACGAAGTGCGCGAGAAGACGTACGTTTACGACGGGGGCATCGTCTCGTTCGTCGAGCACCTCAACGACAAGAAAGATCCGCTTCATCCGATCATCTCGACCAACGGCGAGCGCGAAGGCATCGCGATCGAGTGTGCGCTGCAGTGGGCCGACACCTACACCGAGACGATCTTCTCGTACGCGAATAACATCAATACGACCGAGGGCGGGATGCATTTGCTCGGTTTCCGCACTGCGGTTGCCAATGCGGTCAACAATTACGCCAGAAAGCGCGGCATCCTCAAAGAATCCGATGCAAACCTCTCGACCGACGACTGCATGGAAGGTCTCACTGCCGTCGTCTCGGTGAAGCTCGAAGAGCCGCAGTTCGAAGGCCAGACCAAGACCAAGCTCGGCAACGCACGAGTGCGCAGCATCGTCTACGGTCTCGTCGGCGAGCGGATGGACTTCTTTTTCGAAGAGAACCCGAAGTACGCGCGGGCGATCGTCGACAAGTGCATGCAGGCGCAGCGCGCGCGGGAAGCCGCGAAAAAAGCGCGCGACCTCTCGCGCCGCAAGAGTGCGCTCGACGGCATGGGCTTGCCGGGCAAGCTCGTCGATTGCAGCGATAAGGATCCGAAGGTGTCCGAGATCTTTCTCGTCGAGGGCGACTCGGCCGGCGGCACCGCCAAGATGGGGCGCGACTACAAGACCCAAGCGATCCTGCCGCTGCGCGGCAAGATCCTCAACGTCTGGAAAGCGCGCGAAGATAAGGTTTTTGCCAACGAAGAGATCCGGGCGATGATCACCGCGCTCGGCACCGGGATCGCCGCCGACTTCGACGTGGAGCGCTTGCGTTACCACAAAGTCATCATCATGACCGACGCCGACGTGGACGGCTCGCACATCCGCACCTTGCTGCTGACGTTCTTCTACCAGCAGATGCGCGCGTTGATCGAGAAAGGCTTCGTCTACATCGCGCAGCCGCCGCTCTTCGGCGTGCGCAAAGGCAAGAAGCAGCGCTACGCGTTCTCCGACGACGAACTCAAGGCGATCATCGGCCAGGACGATCCCAAAGACTACGCGATCCAGCAATACAAGGGGCTCGGCGAGATGGATGCCGACCAGCTGGCCGAGACGACGATGGACATCCATAGCCGCCGGCTCAAGCAAGTCGCGCTCGAAGACGCCGTGGCGGCCGATGAGATGTTCACGACGTTGATGGGCGACAAGGTCGAACCGCGCAAAGAGTTCATCCAAGCCTACGCGAGAAGCGTCAAGAATCTGGATTTGTAGTCGTTACGAAGAGATCGCCTCCCACTGTCACGCTGAGCTTGTCGAAGCGCCGACGGGACGTCGATAACCGCTACAGCGCTCGACCCGGCTGCGCTTCGACAAGCTCAGCGTGACAAGGCGCGTCGAGAAACTCGACTTATGGTGAGAAAATGTAAGGCTCTGAGAGCTACGCTCCGAACGATGCGTTAAGCGTCCGAGGGGAAGAACGTGTTCGCTCACCGGATCCGGTTCGCAATAACGATTCTCGCCGTCGCGGCGGCGCTCGTGCTGCTCTTTGCGTTCCGCGGCCCGTTACTGCGCTCGACCGCGGCGGGCGCGATCGACGTGGCGACCGGCTACCAGGTGTCGTTTGCCGGCCTTACGCTTGGAGCCCAGCAGGCGTCCGTTCGCGGGCTTCACGTGTCGCGCGCGGGCGAGCCGGTCTTGGATGCGGACTCCGCGGTAATCGGGTATCGCTTGCGCGATCTCTTGCCGGGCGGAGCGCGCCGCTACGGCCTGCGCTCGATCGCGCTCGAACGTCCGACGCTCCACCTCGTGCGCCACGCCGACGGCAGCTTCAACATTTCCGGTGCGTCCTCAGGCGCTCCGCCGGCCTCGCCTGCCCCCGGCGCGACGCCCAGCGCAGAAACGCCGCTTGCTTTCACGGCTACGGTGCACGACGGCAGCGTCCAGCTGGTCGACCCGAATCGCGTCTTGCCGAATGCGCGAGCGCTCGGTGCCGAGGGCATCGACGCGACGGCCACCGTCGACACCGCGGCCCGTACGTCGTATGCGTTGACCGGCAACGTCGCCGGCGCCGCGCCGCAGCGCTTCGAGGCGCGGGGGCGGATCGACGCCGGCGGCTACAGCATTCACCGGCTCCGCGCAGCGACGCTCGCGGTCGCGCCGGTGGCCGATTACTTCATCAACACGCGATCGGCTGAAGTGCTCGCCGGCACCGCGCGCGATGTCGACGTTCGCGTATATTCGTTCGGCCCAAAATATCATATTTACGGCTCGGGCACGCTGGAAGGCGGGTCGATTCATTTGCCGGGCTTCATCGTTCCGGTGACCGGGATGCAGGGGCGCATCGACGTGACCGATGACGCGTTGCTTGCGCCCGCGCTCGAGGCGCGGATCGGGGCGCTGGCCGTGCGCGTGACCGGAGGCCTGTACGATCGCGAGTCGCCTGCGTTCCGGCTTGGGATCGTCGCACCGTACGCGCCGCTCGAAGAGGCGCGAGCGCTCTTCAACTTCTCGCGCCGCTTGGATCTGCGCGGCGATGCACGACTCGAAACGCTGCTCGAAAGCAGCGTCGGTTCGCCGCTCGTCGCAACGACGGTCGTCGCGCCCGCGATCGCCTACCGCGCGTATCCGATCGATCGCGTTTCCGGGCGCGCCGTCTATTACGACAGCGCGGTCGACGTCGTCGGCGCAACCGGAACGTACGGCGGCCTCGACGCGCGCATCAACGGCGCAATCGAACTCGGCGACCAGATCCACACGGCACTCGTGGCCGGCGTCAACGGGCCTGCCGCGCGCGTGCCGTACGTCGCTCAGATCGCTCCGTTCGCGACCGTGCATGCGAATGCGTTGCTAGCGGGCGTCGGTCTGCGCTTCGACGTGCGCGGCGCGGGCGACGGGGCGGGCGGCGGAACGACGCTGAGCGGCGTCTTTCACGTCGACCCGGACGGCGACGGCGCGTTCGGTCCGCTCGCGGTAACGCGGACCGACGGCGGCAGCGCCGCGGGTGCGTTCTACCTCCATCGGATCGCGAGCGAAAGCGGCTTCTGGCTCGACGCGCGCGACTATCCATTCGCGCGGCTGCCGGGCGATCCGCGCTTGCCGGGCGTCGCGCTCGCGCCGCCCGTCTTCGGTGCGCGGCTGAACGGATCGCTTGCGGGCGTCGGTCCGCCGTCGGACTTCCGGATCGCAGGGACGGTGCGCGCGCGCGACCTCGTCGTCGGTGACCTTCACATCGACGACGTGCGCGGCAACCTCGCGGGGCGCTTCGGCGACGTGCGGCTCGGCGCGATCGCGGCGAGCGGTCCGTGGGGTGCGTTTAGCGGGTCGGGCGCATATCGCGGCGACACGCTCGCGCTGCAAGGCAACTATCGCGGCGGCTTCGCACAATTGCGCACGTTCACCGGAGACCTCGGCGGGCGCGGCCCGGTCGACGGTCCCGTCGCGCTCTTGATCTCGCCGGATCGCACCGTCGTGCAAGCCCGCGGCGACGGTTCGCCGGGCGCGACCGTTCATGGCGTACCGGTCGATCAGTTGCGCGGCACGCTTGCGGTCGTGCACCAGACCGTGCGCGTGTATGCGGCGACCGCGCGCGTTGCAAACGGAACCTTCGCCGCGGCCGGGACCGCGGACGCGCAGCGCGGCATCGGGGTCTCGCTTGCGGGAGCCGAGGGCGGACGCTTGCACGCGATCGCGCCCCTCGGCGGCGGAGAGGTCGCGGCGATCGGCGACGTGCATTCGAACGCGCGCACGACACGTTTCGACGGCGGCATCGCGGTTGCCGATTCCTCGCTCGATCGTTTGCCGCTGCAAGCGAGCGGAGACCTCAGCTTGGAAGGGACGCGGATCGACGTGCGCGACACGGACGCCGTGCTCGGTGCGGGGGTGGCGAGCCTCGCCGGATCGGTCGACGGCCTGGGCACGCGCGCGGCGCAGTACGACGTGGGCGTGCATCTTACGGCGTTGCGCGTCGCGTCGTTCGCGCGCGCCATGTATCCCAACCGTCACGATATCGCGGGCACGCTTGCGGGCGACGCGCACGTGAGCGGAACGCAAAGCGCGCTGACCGTGACGGGCGCGCTTGCCATGCCCGAGGGAACCGTGAACGGCTTAGCATTCCGCGACGTCGCGACGAACTTCGCCGTCACACCCGGCGGCATCGACGTGCACGGCGGCCACGTAACCGTGGGCACGACGCTCGTGAATTTCGGCGGCAACGTTGCCGGCAGCGATGCGGGGCTGCGCGTCGACGCGCCGGCGGCCGATCTCTCGGACTTCAACGACTACTTCGATACGGGCGACACGCTGGCCGGGAAGGGCCGCATCGACTTCGCGTTTCGCAAACGCGCCGAGAGCGTCAGCACCGGCGCGGGCATCTCGATCGCGGCGCTGCGTTACCGGCGCTTCGATCTCGGCGATGCTACCGCGTGGTGGACCTCGCGCGGGCCCGACGTCAGCGGCAAGATCGCATTCGGTGGAACCTCGGGGCGCCTCGCGCTCGCCGGCACGATTGCCGTGTTGCCCGCCGGCCCGCGCGCGCCGCTGGTCGATCGCTTGCGCGCGAATGGAACGGCGCAGCTGCGCGGTCTGGATCTCGGCGTGTGGCTGCCCGCGCTCGGGTACGATCTGCCCGTTTCGGGCCACGTCGACGCCGACGCGACCATCGCGGGACCGTTGCGCGACCCCGACATGCAGACCACGTTCACGATGCTCGGCGGAACGCTCGGGCGCTTTCCGGTGAACCGGCTCGACGTCGCCACGACCTCGACGCTCGACCGCACGACGATCACGCACGCGACGATCGATCTGCCCGGCGTCTCCGCGAACGCGTCGGGCAGCTTCGGTTTGCGTCCGCGCGATCCGCTGTCGCTCGCGCTGCACCTCAAGAGCCCCGACATCGGTGCGCTCGCGGCGCAGGCAGCCGGCTTGCGCGCGCCGCTCACCGGTGCGGCCGAAGTCGACGTGAAGGTCGACGGCACGAGCGCCCATCCGCGCGTCGCGGGCGGCTTCGATCTCGAAGGGGCCACGCTTGCAGGGGTGCAGGTTCCGCAAGCCCTCGGCGAGTTTACGGTCGCGGGTCGCGACATCGTGCTCAGCGACGCGGAGCTCGGCTTTGCCAAGGGGACGTTGTACCTTGCGGGTTCGGTCCCGCTCGAGGTCGCGCCGTTCGGCTTCGGACCGGCGAGCGCGCCGATCACGCTCGACTTCAACGCGAAGGCGATCGATCTCGCCAACTTCGCCCCGCTGCTGCCCACCGGCTCGACCTTGGAAGGGCTGATCGACGGTCACGTTGCGATCGGCGGGACCGCGGGAAATCCGCGACTCGACGGAGCGCTTTCGCTCGCGTCCGGCGCGTTCCGCGCGCCGATCGAAACCGTGCCGTTGCAGAACATCGCGGCGAAGCTCGTCTTCAACGACAACGTCGCCAGGCTCGAGTCGCTGCACGCCGCGGCGGCGGGCGGCACGCTCGATGCGACCGGCAACGTCCGCTTCGTCGACCTCGTGCGTCCGGGGGTCGCGGCGTCGTATCAGTTGCAAGCCAAAGCCTCGCGCCTGGCGCTGGCTTTGCCGCAGTTCGGCAGCGGCGTCGTCGACGGGACGCTCTCGCTCGCGCACACGCCCGAGACGATTCCGCGGCTGCAGGCGAACCTCGCGCTCAGCGATGCGACGATTCCGTTCAACGCGCTCTTGCTGCTGGGTGGATTTTCCAGCAACTTCAGTTCCGGATTGCAGGCGGCGCAGGTGCCGGCGGATTCCGACTTCGCGCTCGATCTCGATCTCGCGGCGCTGCGCAACGTGCGGGTGCGATCCGCCAACGTCGACATCGGCGCGCGCGGCGAATTGCACGTCGGCGGAACGCGCGCAGCCCCCGTGCTCGACGGCGGCTTCGATTCGGCGGGCGGCGGGACGCTCAGCTACTTTAATACCGTCTTCCGCGTGATCGACGGGCAAGTCACCTTCGCACCCGAGCTCGGCGTGATCCCGAACCTCGACGCGCACGCGGTCACGCACGTTCCGAACCCCGATCCCAACACCGTCCGCAACATCACCGGCAGTGCCGACGTCACGCTCGACATCCACGGCCCCGTCACCAACTTGTCGATCGCGCTGTCGTCGGATCCGTCCTACGATCGCCAGCAGATCCTCGGCCTGCTCCTCAACGCTCCGGCGCTCGGCGCGAACACGCTCTTCGGCACCTCGGGCCAAGCGACACTGTATGGAAGCACGAACTCGAATCTGCCGCCGGGCGTCGTGGCCGGGCGCAACGCGAACGGCGAGTTCAGCGTCGCGCAGGAAGCCTTCGGCATCGCCAACGCCCAGTTCACCCGCACGCTGCTCTCGCCGATCGAGAGCAGCGTTGCGGAGGCGGTCGGCCTGACCAACATTGCGGTGAACGTCGACTACAGCGGACAGGTCGGCCTGACGGCGCGAAAGACGCTGGGCAAGAAGGTGAACGCGATCTACGGCTCCAGTTTCGGCTACCCATATCGTCAAACGTTCGGATTCGAGATCAAGCCCAACGACTCGGAAGCGGCCCAAGTCACGGTCTTCCAAACCCTCGGGGCCTACGGCCTGAACTCCCTGACGCCGGTCAGCTTTCTGTCGCCGACGAATTTAAAGGTTCAGGCCGCCGAGCCAAGCCAGGGCACGGCCGGTTTCTCGCTCTCGCTTCAGAAATTATTCTAAACCTGACTTTTTGCCAGGTGCGTGCCGGTCTCAAGGACCGGGCGAGAGGGGGGCGAACGGGTCGGCGCTGAGTAAGAAACGGTCCGGTCGAGCGGCGCGCACGAGCGCTCTTGGCGATCGGGGGGTGCCGCCCTCAGAAGCTTGGCGCCGCCTCGATGTTAACGAAGAGAGCTAAGGATACTGCTAACGCGTATGTTTTTCCGGATTCGCCGTACGCGGCGAGTAGTCGCCGCGCTCGTCGCGGCTGTGAGCTTGAGCTATCCGATCGCAGCCGTTGCGCGCGGTCATCACGCCGCCCAAGTGGTCGCGCAAGCTTCGCCCGCTCCTTCGACGGCGCCGAGCGCGCCGGCCACCACCGCACCGGCCACCACCGCGCCGGCAACCGCGGTGCCGGCTCCCGTTCCTCCGGCTCCCGCCCAGCCGCTTCCCGCTGCGCCCGCACCGGGCGGCGCGCCGCCGCCGGCGCCTCCGAACGCCCCGACCGTCGTCAGCGTCGACGTCTCCGGCAACGCCCACGTGCCGACCGCGACGATTCTTTCGGTCGTGCGCACCCGTGCGGGCCAGCCGTTCGACGAACGCGTCGTGCGCGAAGACTTGCAGAACATCTTCGACCTCGGATATTTCTCGGACCAAGTGCCGCCGCTCATCCGCCAGCGGCCCAACGGCATCGCGATCACCTTCCGGGTCATTGAGAATCCCGTGATCGAGCGGATCGCCTTTAGCGGCAACGACCACGTGCCGTCGGACACGCTGCTCGCGCTGATGGACACCGCGGTCGGCCAAGTCCTCAACACGAACACGTTCCATCAAGACGTTCTGAAGATCAATTCCTACTACGACAAGATCGGCTACAGCGGCCAGGTTCCGACGCACGTCGCCGGGCTGAACATCTCCAAGGACGGCACGCTGAGCCTGCAGGTGCGCGAGGGCCTGACGGTCAGCGGCATCGAGATCGTCGGCAACCCGCTGATTCGCAAAGACCTCATCCTGCAGACGATTTCGCTCAAGCCGGGCCAGCCGTATTCGGAAGACGCGCGCGACAAAGACTACGACCTGCTCAAGAAGCTCTACGAAAAGTACGACTTGCAGCTCGGCGATTTTGAAGGTGGCATCGACCCGACGACGGTCGATCTGCAAAAGGGCACGGCCGAAGTCAAGTACAGCATTTACGTCGCCGTCGTCGGCGCCGTGCAGATCACCGGCAACACGGTGACCAAAGACGTCGTCATCCGCCGTCAGCTGCGCTTGCGTCCGGGTATGGTGATCACGCAGGGTCTCTTGCGGCGAGACTACGAGCGGCTCAACAATCTCGGCTTCTTTGAAAAGGTCGACCTCAATCCGAAGGCGGGTCCCGATCCGAAGAAGCCGTGGGAAGTCACCTTAGACTGGAACGTCAAGGAACAGCGCACGGGAACGGCTCAAGTCGGCGCCGGCTATTCGGGCGGCCCCACGGGCCAAGGCTTGACCGGCACGCTTTCGTATTCGCAGAACAACATCAACGGAACGGGCAACGGTGCCTCGATCCGTTTCGAGCGCGGCGCGCGCGTCGGGGATGCGTCGCTCTCGTACACCGTGCCGTATCTGGGCAACACGCCGTCGTCGTCGAAGTACAGTTTGGCCGCGTCGCTCTTCACGAGCGATCAGACGAACTACTATCAAGTCTACGGTGCCTCGACCGCCGAGTCGCTCGGGACGACCTCGCCCGTGATCTGCACGCCGCCGCCCAAGGGAAAGTCGACGTCGTGCAACGGCGTTGCGGGCACGATTCCGGTCGTGCTGACCCCGAACTCGAGCTTGATCAGCGGCATCGCCGCCGATTACGCCAACCGCTCGAACGGCGGTTCGGTGAGCCTCGGCCGGCGCCTGACCGACACCCTGACGGGCTCGCTCGGCGTCACCGTGCAGCGGCTCGCGACCGACGTCACGCTCCCTGCGCCGTACTTTTTGGCCGGCACGCAACAGATCCTCACCTCGCCGATCACCAACACTCCCTTCGGCACGACCGAGAACGGGAACACGCTGGGCATCAACGCACCGTCGATCGCGAACACCTCGAACGGCGCGACGTACAGCTTGCACGCGCTGACGCTCGGCCTGCAGGACGACACGCGCGACGACGTGTTCAATCCGCGCCGCGGCATCAATACGAGTTTGACCGAGGAACTCTCGGGCAAAGCCATCGGTTCGCAGTTCGGCTACACGATTACGACGTTCGATGGCGCCAAGTTCTTCCCGGTGTTGAAGAACGCGACGCTCGGCTTCCACTTGCTCGCGGGCGATGCGACCGGCGCGATTCCGCCGAGCAAACTGTTCGTCTTAACCGACCAGCAGCTGCGCGGGTACAGTCAAGTCTTCTACGGCACCGAAGAAGTCTTGGGTCAGGGCGAGCTGCGCGTTCCGGTTTCGCCCGATCGCAAGTTCAACATCGCGCTGTTCTACGATTACGGCGGCCAGCGCATTCGCGGGGCGCAGCCGATCACCGACATCTTCGGCAACGTCGTGGTCAACTACAACGACTGGCTCTATCGCACCGACGCCGGCGTCGGACTTCGCTTCGACGTACCGCAGCTGGGCTTCCGGTCGATTCGCCTCTATTTCGCGAAGGGCAAGAGCGGCGCGCACACGAGCTTCGGCATCGGCCAAAGCTTCTAACATGGGATTCCCGGGCATGCGTAGGTATCGAGTCTTTGCGGCGCTGGCCGCCTTCCTCTGCTCCACGGTCGTAGCGACTTCGACGCTCGCGGCGGACGTCACCGACATCGGCTTCGTCGATCAAGCGGCGCTCGCGAACATTCCGTCGTTCACCGATGCGAACCGGCAGCTGGCTGGGTATAAGGCCACCCTAGACCGCCAGTTCGCCAAAGAGATGAAGGGTGTCCGCGATCAGAACACGCAGGCGCGCATCGCGCAAGAGTTTCAAGACAAGCTCGCACGCCGGCAGCACGACCTGTTCGCGCCGCTGTTCGATCGCGCGCGGGTCGCAATCGCGTCGGTCGCATCGAGCAAGAACCTCTCGGTCATCGTCGACAAGCGCATCGTCGTGTTCGGCGGGCAAGACGTGACCAGCTCCGTGATCGATCTGCTCAACGGGCCGGGCGATCCGATTCCGCCGGTGAACACGCCGCCGCCGTCGAGCGTCGGTTTCGTCGATCAGACGCAGATCGACGCGATCCCGAAGCT
>Ga0302326_10018133_pt1 | contig 14607 bp, 14 predicted proteins | sample Palsa_T0_3_FD_202264 | JGI IMG/M metagenome (GOLD analysis project Ga0302326, IMG submission 202264) | Peat permafrost microbial communities from Stordalen Mire near Abisko, Sweden - Palsa_T0_3 | ecosystem: Environmental > Terrestrial > Soil > Palsa > Peat permafrost | place: Sweden: Abisko... | reverse complement strand
TTGCGACGCCTGGCGGGCCGGCGCGGAGCCTTCGCGGGCCGTCGCGCAGGGCTACGCCGGGGCTGCGCTGACCGCGAAGAGCTCTTTGACCTGCTCGTTCGGGCTCGGGAGCGCGCGACAGTCTTGCCAGCCATGCGGCAAGCGTAATCGCTAAAACACCATCTGCACCATCCGCCACACTGGTTACCTGGCCGTGACCATGCAACCGGCGATTCAGCGGCGAAAACAGCTGGGTAGGGTGACACCCGTCACTCATCCTCAGGAGGCCTGCATGCCCGTCGTCGTCGTCGCCACGCTGACCGTCAAACCCGAATCAGTCGACACCGTTCGTGACATCCTCACGACCGCGGCCGAGGAGGTGCACGCGGAACCCGGTTGCCAGCTGTATTCGGTCAACCAATCGGGCGAAACCTTCGTCTTCGTCGAGCAATGGGCCGATGAAGAAGCGCTGAAGACCCATAGCAGCGCTCCCGCGGTAGCCAAGATGTTTACCGCGGCCGGCGAGCACCTGGTCGGCGCACCCGACATCAAAATGCTGCAACCAGTCCCCGCCGGCGACCCGGACAAAGGCCAAATTCGACCGTGACCGGGGGCGCACTGGCAGGGAAAGTCGCACTGATCACCGGCGCCGCCCGCGGGCAGGGCCGCGCTCATGCGGTGCGACTGGCGTCCGAGGGCGCCGACATCATCGGAGTCGACATCTGCGCCCCGATTGCCAGCGTTCCCTACCCACTGGCGACCGCCGACGATCTTGCCGCCACCGTCAAACTCGTCGAAGACACCGGCGCACGGATCGTGGCCAAGGAGGCCGACGTTCGCGACCGAGCGTCGCTGTCGGATGCGGTTCAGGCGGGTGTCGACGAACTCGGCCGACTCGACATCGTGATCGCCAACGCCGGTATCGCGCCAATGCAATCGGGTGACGACGGCTGGCGCGACGTCATCGACGTGAACCTCACCGGTGTTTACAACACCATCAAGGCCGCGATACCGACCCTGGTCAAGCAAGGGGCGGGCGGGTCGATCGTGCTGATCAGTTCCGCCGCCGGACTGGCCGGCGTGGGCAGCCCGGACGCGGGTTCGGTGGGCTACGCGGCCGCCAAGCACGGCGTGGTCGGTCTGATGCGCGTGTACGCGAATCTGCTTGCCAAGCAGAACATCCGGGTCAACTCGATTCACCCGACCGGCGTCGAGACACCGATGATCGACAACGACTTCACCCGGGGATGGCTGGCCAAGATGGCAGCCGCGTCAGATTCGCCGGGCAGCATGGGCAATGCGTTACCGGTGGAGGTGCTCCAACCCGAAGACATTGCCAACGCAGTCGCGTGGCTGGTGTCCGACCAAGCCCGCTACATCACCGGTGTCACCCTGCCGGTCGATGCGGGCTTTCTGAACAAGTAGCGCGTGGCGGGAAATCCAGCGGCGCAAACCGCTTTTGGCCCCATGATGCTGGTCGCATTGGAACAAAGCGAACCGCCCGGCCGAAGGTTGGTGGACGACGACCTGGCGGCGCGGTTTTTGTCGGCGCCGACCCGGTGGCTGGTCACCGCGACGCCGCCGAAGCTGATGAGACAGTTGGCAATGGCCGTGATGGAGCGCGAGGGCCCAGGCCTGTGGGCCAGTATGAACTGCCGTAAGCGCTATATCGCCGACAAGGTCAACGAATCACTCGACGACATCGACACCGTCGTCGTACTGGGAGCCGGATTCGACACGCTGGCTTACCGGTTGGCCAGAAAGACCCGGATCCCGATTTTCGAGGTCGACCAACCTGTCAACATCGCCCGCAAGACGGCTGCTGTGCAACGGGCGCTGGGCGAGCAGCCGGTATCGGTTCGGTTGGTGTCGTTGGACTTTGAACACGACGACGTCCTCGACGTGCTGGCCCGACACGGTTACCACCCGGACAGCCGCACCTTTTTCGTCTGGGAAGCCGTGACCCAGTACTTGAGCGCCGACGCCGTGCATGCCACGTTGAACGGACTGCGGCAGGCGACATCGGGAAGCCGACTGGTGTTCACCTATGTCCGAAGAGATTTCATCGACGGCATCAACCTCTACGGTGGCGACGTGCTGTACCGCAGGTTTTGTCAGCGCCAGCAGCTGTGGCAGTTCGGGCTGCCGCCGCAAGAGGTTGCGGCGGTTCTGGCCGGACATGGGTGGCAGCTGACCGAGCAAGCCGGACCCGACCTGTTCATGCGTCGTTACGTCGAGCCAACGGGTCGCCATCTCACCGTGTCGCCGATCGAATGGTCGGCGTACGCCGAAAAGGCCTGACCCTCTTGAGCCTCCGCGCACCCGGATCGACGCATTTCCGACACGCCGCCGCATAGCATCCCCCGGCTCAGCCCCACAACGGCGTCATACTGAATACGTGGCCAGCAACGAGGCTGCCCGCTTATCCGGCCCAGTGGCGCAGTCGCCCCGGCGCCAGGTATTCGCTGGCTACCGATTTCTATCGCCGCACGAGGCCGCGGTGCTCTATGCCGCCACCCACCAACTGATTTCCGGCGCGGAATGGGGCACGCCGGAGCTCGTCGTCGCTTATGTAGACCGGCTGCTATCACTCTTCGACGCCCAGCCCTTCGCACTTCGGGTGCGGGCCGCCGATCTCCGCGACCAGTACAGCGACGGCATCGCGCTACTCGACGAGCTGGCCGACGGCGATTTCACCGCCCTGGCCCGACTGCGCCAAAACCTCGTTCTGTCCCACACTCGGGTAATGCCTTTAGTCGGTTTGCTTTTCGATCACATCGTTGAGGCGATCGATGCGCCGCCGGCGACGTGGCGAGGCGGCGCACTCGACCGCTACCACGAAACCGGATAGCGAGTCCGACACGCCGGACGCGGGCGTTCCTCTAATCAACATCAAATCGGCGTCATACTCTGCCCGTGGCCAGCGACGGGGCCGTCCCCGGTTACGGTCTGTCTGCGCCGGTGTCCCGGCGCAAGATGCTCGGTGGGCTCACCCTGCTGCCGCTGGTCGCCGTAAGCAGCGCTGTCCCTACCGCTTCCGCCGATCCCGGCGATTCCGCTACCGCCGCCGATGCCGCCGACACGTCTTACCTTTACCTCTCCCCGCACCAGGCCGCGGTGCTCGATGCCGCCACCCGTCGCCTGATCCCCGGACCGGGAGACGACCCGGGCGTGACCAGTCCGGGGGCGCACGAAGCGAACGTGGTGCGGTACATCGACGTCATGCTCGGGGCGTTTTCCTTTTCGCCACCCAGGGTGCACGCCGGCGGGCCGTGGAGTAATCGCGCTGGTGGCTCGGTGGACTTTATGGCCAATTTCGTCCCGCTCGACCGCGCCCAGAACTACGCCTGGCAACAGCGAATCGCCAACCTGCGCAGCCAGTACACCACCGGCATTGCGCTGCTTGACCAACTGGCCGGTGGCGACTTCACCACGGAGTCGAAGTCGAAACAGAACAGCATCCTGGCGACCGGTCAGGCGGTGTCCTTCACCCAGGTGCTGTTCGGTCACGCCATCGAGGGGATGTACTCCGTCCCGGAGTACGGCGGCAACGCAAACCTCGTGGGTTGGCAAGGCATCGCCTGGCCGGGGGATATCGAGCCGCGCGGTTACACCGACGCTGAAGTCGAAGCGCCCCAAGGGGACACGCTGGCCCAAAGTGGAATCATCGGCATGCTGGTGCAGGGCGGGTGGGCCCACGCCATCGCCAAAATGGGGGGAAAGGCCGGCGTCAATATTGGCCGGTAAAGCGATCATCGTCGGCTCCGGACCGGGTGGGTCGGTCATGGCGATGGAGCTCGCCGAAGCCGGCTGGGACGTCGTGATCTTCGAGATGGGACCGAACTACTACTCCAACATCGAAGGGCAAGGACCGTTCCCGACGGTGTTCTCCAACGATGAGCTCAAGTCGCAGTACCGCTACTTCGAGCAGCCGGATCCCTTGGCCTACCCGCGCACGTTTCGGCAAACCGCGAGCCAGAACGCGGCCAACACCTACGTCGGCGACGTCAACGACCTGCCCAACCAGGTCGGCGGCGCGTTCCCACACTCGGACGTCAAGGTCACCCGGATGTGGGACATCGACTTCAAGGGGCTGTCGCTGCTCGGCCCAGTGCCCGGCGCGGACATGGCGGATTGGCCGTTCGAGTACAGCGAGCTCGCGCCGTACTACGACGAGATCGAGACGCTGATCGGAGTGCAAGGGGATGTCGCGTCGATACCGGCATTCGTACAGAGGCACCAGCCGCAGCAGAGGCCTTACCCGATGCCGCCAGGGGCGCAGATGCGCTCGTCGACGCTGCTTGCGGCGGGGGCCAAACGCCTTGGGCTGCATCCCTTCTACTTCCCGATGGCGGCCAATTCGGTCGAGTACAACGGATCCCCGGCGTGCAATAACTGCGGCTTCTGCTCGGGCTACGGCTGCCCGATCTCAGCCAAGCCGGGCAACCTCATCATGCTGCGGCGCGCGCTGCGCACCGGGCGGACGCAATTGCGACCGCAGACGACCGTCACCCAGGTCAACTACACCGGCCGTCGCGCGACCGGCGTCTCTTTCATCGACGCGGCGGGCAACGCCGGCGGCGAGAGCTCCGACATAGTTGTGCTGTCCTGCTCCGCGGTCCTATCGCCGCGTCTTGCGCTGCTGTCCAACCTGCCCGACCCCTATGCCCGCATCGGCAAACGGATCATGTTTCAAAACTTCTACGACGGCTTCGCCATCTTTCTCAACCAGCGAGTGCACGCCTACCGCGGTCGCTCGTGCACGCAGGTGGTGTTCGACTTCAACGATCCCGACTTCCCCGGAGCTCGAGTGTTCGCGCGGCTGGCCGGGCTGCCCTATATCCGTGCCGGCCTGTGCGAGCTCGGGGGCAGCCAGAATCCGATCGCGGAAGGGAAGTTCTACCAAGAGATCCTCGGATTGATTCCGGGTGTGCAGTTTTTCGGCCGCGCGTTCAAGGATCTGATGCAAGCCTCGCTGCTGCGCGACCGGCTCGCCGGCGTCGATTGCTTCGCCACCGACATGCCCTACCTGACCAACAACGTCACTCTCGACCCGACGATCAAGGACCTCAACGGGCAGCCGGCACCCCGGGTCACCTACAAGATCGGAAAGTTCGAGAGGGCCTCGCAAGACTTTTTCATCCCTTTGCTTTCCACGATGTGCGGAGCATCCGGAGCGCAGCTGTACGCCGCGGTACCGCAGAGCACCGCCAATTCCATCGGAGGCACCGCGCCACCGACCGGCCTGCACACCATGGGCGGGATGCAGATGGGCGTGAACCCGGCGACCAGCGTCGTCGATGGGAATGGCCGAATGCATCAGATGGACAACGTGTTCTGCTCCGACGGCAGCGTATTCGCGACCTCCGGCGGCTCTAATCCGACCAACACGATCATGGCGGTCGCGCTGCGCACCGCGCGGGGGCTGACCGGCAGGCGGTCCCCCTTACCGGCTGCCGCGTTCGCCCAACCCGGCTGAGGTAAAACTGGCGGTATGCCAATCATCGGTGTCGATCATGTACAGCTGGCCATGCCCGCCGGCGAAGAGGAGCGGGCCCGCTGGTTTTACCGCGACCTGCTCGGCCTGCCGGAGCAGCCCAAGCCGCCGAACCTGGCCAAGCGGGGCGGCTGCTGGTTCGGCACCCGGACCGTGCGCATTTACCTCGGGGTGGACCCGCAATTCCGCCCCGCCACGAAGGCGCACCCAGGACTGCTGGTCGCCGACTTGCAGTCGATGCTGCACAGGTTCCGCGAGCACGGCCTGGAAATCTCCGACGACGACCCGTTGGAGGGGTTTACCCGCGCCTACGTCAGCGACCCGTTCGGCAACCGGCTGGAATTGATGGAACCAAACGCCTGAGGGCTCAGATCTCGATAACGGTCGGCACGATCATCGGCTGGCGACGGTAGGTCTCCCCCACCCACTTTCCAACCGCGCGACGGACCGCCTGTGCGATCCGGGCCGGGTCGGTAACATTTTCGGCCGCAAGCGATTCCAACTCCGCCTCGACTCTGCGCACGGCTGGCTCCAGCGCCTTGGGGTCTTCGGAGAAGCCCCGCGAATGCACCTGCGGCGGGGCCGCCAATTTCCCGGTACCGCGGCCGACCACGACCGTCACTGCCACGAAACCCGATGCCAGGATGAGCCGTTCGCCCAACGTGATGTCGCCCACGTCACCGGTGATCAAGCCGTCGACGAACATCTTGCCAACCGGTACCGCACCGGCGACACGCACCGCCCCGCCCACCAGGTCGACACTGACCCCGTTCTCGGCCAACACGATCGATTCTTCCGGCACCCCCGCGCTCGCGGCGAGCTTGGCGTTCGCCCGCAGCATCCGCCAGGTGCCGTGCACCGGCATGACGTTGCGAGGGCGGACCCCGTTATAGAGGAACAGCAGCTCACCGGAATACGCATGACCCGAAACATGCACGCGGACTTGCTGATTAGTGACAACATGAGCCCCAATCTTGGCCAGCTCGTCGATGACCCCGTAGACGGCCTCCTCGTTGCCTGGTATCAGCGAGGACGACAGGATGATCAGGTCTCCGGACGTCAGCGTGATGCTGCGATGCTCGCCGCGCGACATTCGCGACAGCGCCGCCATCGGCTCGCCCTGAGTTCCGGTGGTGATCAACACAACCTGGTCGGGCGCCATCATCTCGGCGGCGCCGATGTCGACCAGATCCGACTCGTCCACGCTTAAGAATCCAAGATCACGCGCAATCCCCATGTTGCGCACCATGGACCGCCCGACGAACGACACCCGCCGGCCCAACGCCGTCGCGGCGTCGATGATCTGTTGCACCCGATCGACGTTGGAAGCAAAGCACGCGACGATGACGCGCCCGTGAGCGCTGCGAATCAGCCGGTGCAGCGTCGGGCCGACCTCGCTCTCCGAGGGCCCCACACCGGGGATCTCGGCGTTGGTCGAGTCGCATAAGAGCAAATCGACGCCGGCGTCGCCGAGCCGTGACATGCCCGGTAGGTCGGTGGGTCGGCCATCGGGCGGCAATTGATCGAGCTTGATATCGCCGGTGTGCAGAACGGTTCCAGCACCGGACCGCACCGCGATAGCCAGCGCGTCGGGAATGGAGTGGTTGACCGCGAAGAACTCGCACTCGAACACTCCGTGCGTGGTGCGCATCCCTTCGGCCACCTGAACGAAGACCGGCTTCAGCCGGTGCTCACGGCATTTCGCGGCGAGCAGGGCCAGGGTGAACTTCGAACCGACAATCGGTATGTCGGGCCGCATTTTGAGCAGGAACGGGATCGCCCCGATGTGGTCTTCGTGGGCGTGCGTCAGCACCAGCGCCTCGAGGTCATCGAGCCGGTGTTCGATGTGACGGAGATCAGGCAGGATCAGGTCGACGCCCGGTTCGTCGTGGGTGGGGAACTTCACCCCGCAGTCGATGATCAACAACCGGCCCAGATGCTCGAAAACCGTCATGTTGCGGCCGATTTCGTTGATTCCGCCCAGCGCGGTCACCCGCAGACCACCGGTGGTCAGCGGACCTGGCGGTTGAAGGTCTACATCCACCTGCAAGCCACCCTCTGACTCATCTGAGCACCGAGGCTGCCCGCATGTCGGCAGCCAGTGCATCGATCTGTTCGGCCGTGGCGGCCACCTGCGGCAGCCGCGGGTCGCCAACCTCGATGCCTTGCAGGCGTAGTCCCGCCTTGGACAGCGTCACACCGCCCAGGCGGCTCATCGCATTGGTCAACGGGGCGATCGCGACGTTGATTTTGCGAGCAGTAGTGACATCCCCGGAAGCGAAGGCGGACAGCAGGTCTCGGAGCTGGCCAACCGCCAGGTGGGAAATCACGCTGATGAACCCGGTGGCGCCCATCGCCAGCCACGGCAGGTTCAGCGCATCATCGCCGGAGTAGTAAGCAAGGCCCGTCTCCGCCATCAGTTGCGTGGCGCCATGTAGATCGCCCTTGGCGTCTTTGACCCCGACGATGTTGGGGTGCGCCGCCAATACGCGCAGCGTCTCGAATTCGATCGGCACCATCGAGCGCGGCGGAATGTCGTAGAGCAGCACCGGCAGTGGCGTCGCGTCGGCGACCGCGGTGAAGTGTGCGATCAGCCCGGCTTGCGGAGGTCGCGAGTAGTAGGGGGTGACCACAAGCAGACCGTGCGCCCCCTCGGCGGCACACGCCTTTGCCAAGTGGATGCTGTGCGCGGTGTCGTAGCTGCCCGCGCCGGCGATGACACGGGCGCGGTCGCCCACCGCTTCGAGTACGGCCCGCAGCAGGGCGAGCTTCTCGGCGTCGGTAGTGGTCGGCGATTCGCCTGTGGTGCCGGATATGACCAGGCCGTCGCAGCCGCCGTCGACGAGGTGGTTGGCCAGTCGGGCCGCGGCCGGGAGATCCAGGGATCCATCCGGGGCGAACGGCGTCACCATGGCGGTCAGCAGGGTGCCCAGGCGCGTGTAAACGTCGAATCCGCCGGTGCTCACGAACCCCAGATTACCTGGCGGTAGCAACCCCATTTGGCACCGCCGCGTGCTTTCCTCAGGCCTCAGTGGCCAGCGGACTTGTCGCCACCTCGGTGCCGTCGGCCAGCGCGGAGACCTGGAAGTCGCCGAAGACGGCAGGCGCGGCGTCGACTAGGTGCCGAAGGCACGCGATGGCGAGCCGCCGGATCTCGACGTCGGCGTGCTCGCTGGCCCGCATGGCGATGAAATGCCGCCAGGCCCGGTAGTTGCCGGTGACGACGATGCGGGTCTCGGTGGCGTTGGGTAATACGGCGCGGGCGGCCTGACGAGCCTGTTTACGACGCAATACCGCGTTGGGTTGATCGGCGAACTTGGCTTCCAGCCTGCTCAGCAGCTCGGCGTAAGTGGCGCGGCTGGCGTCGGCGGCCTCAGTCAGGATGCGGCGCAATTCGTCGTCGTCTTCCATGCCGGGCGGCACGACGATCTGCGATTCGTTCTCCGGCACGTAGCGCTGCGATAGTTGCGAGTAGGAGAAGTGCCGGTGCCGGATCAGCTCGTGGGTGCACGATCGCGAGATGCCGGTGATGTAGAACGACACGCTCGCGTGCTCCAGCACCGAGAAATGCCCGACGTCGATGATGTGCTGCAGATAGCCGGCGTTGGTCGCCGTCTTCGGATTGGGCTTGGACCAGCTCTGATAACACGCCCGGCCGGCGAATTCGACCAGCGCTTGGCCGCCGTCGGTTTCGGTGCTCCACGGCACGTCGGGCGGCGCGACGAACTCAGTCTTGGCGATCAGTTGCACGTGCAACGGCGCGGTCTCGGCCACGGCGAAACCATATCGCGGCAGGCGTCAGCGCCAGCGCGCCCACACGTAGGGCACCAGGGCTCGGAGGAAGTCGAGGTCGGCGCCGGGTTCGGCACCGGCGAACGCGTGCTCGAAGTACTCCTCGGCAACCAGCAGGATGCCTTCGGCGTATTCACTGGTGAACGCGATGCTGCCGTAGTCGTCCATCAATGCGCGCACTCGGTGCACCAGCTCAGCCGACCGCTGCGATCTTGTCAGGTGCAGGTATTCGCGGACCAGGGCGTGGTCGGTGCCTTGAGCGACGCTGAGCAGGTGCATGAGCGGCAGCGTGCGTTTACCTTCGTAAAGATCACCAAGGATCTCCTTGCCGTACATTCGCTCGTCACCGATCAGATTGAGCAAGTCGTCGCGGATCTGAAACGCCGCGCCGAAGTGAAAACCGAACCGCACCAACGGACCCAGCTCAACCTTGCCGCGTGAACCGACGATCGCGCCGACACGCAGCGGGTGGATGGTGGTGTACCAGCATGTCTTGTGCATGATGAGGTGCAGGTAGTCCTCTGGGCCCAGATCCTCCACTTCGTCGAGCTGCCAACCGATCTCGGTCGCCTGCCCCTCGAGGGTGCGCATTGCCATGGTGTCGAACTCGGCCCACACCAGATCGGCCAGATCGCGGTCGAGGCGGCGGGTGGCCTGGCGCAGCACCTGGCTGGCCACGATCGCCAAGCCGTCACCGGCATTGAGCGCCGCAGCAGTTCCGTACGTCGTCGCCAACGTTGGTCGGCCACGGCGCATTTCGCTACCGTCCGCGATGTCGTCGTGGACGAGAAAAGCGTTGTGCATCAGCTCGATTGCCACGGCAATGCCGAGCAGGTCGTGCGGGTTGGCGCCGAAGGCGCGGCCTGCGGACAGGCACAGCGCCGGCCGTAACGCCTTGCCCGGCCGCGATGGGTATTCCCGCATCGGCGCGTAAAGCCATTGCGTTGGTTCCCCGTCAGGCAACGCGTCCAGCATCGAGCGGCGCACCACTTTACCGACCTGCCGCAGCCGGTCTTCGACGGTGGAAATGAGTTCGGCTTGGTCGGCCGTGCTGGTCATGAGCTTCGTGGCAGCACGCGTAACACGACCGGCAACCAGATGTCGGGATAACCATCGGCAAGCATGGTGCCGCGGTAGTTGCCGGCAGCGGTGTCGTCGGGCACGTCGATCTCCACCGTGACACCACGGCTGCATCGGGCCACCATCGGCACGGTGTCCGGCTCGAAGCGCACCAACGCCGACTCGATCAGGGCGCCGTCGTGGGCCAACAAATCGCTACAGCGCAATCGCACCTTGCCAAGATCGTCGGCGCCGCGGTTGTGCAGCCAGACTTCGGTCGACACCGCGCCGGGCTCGCTGGCCACCAACGAAACAGCTCCGCTCGACGTGGCCTGTTGAATATCGACCGAGGCAACCTCACCGCGCGGTTGCGCTGCGCCACGCAGCGATTCGACCGCTTGGCTGGCCAACCGCTGCCATAGCTGCAACACCCGGTCGACATCCGGCGGCGGGGTGGCCTGGTCGCCCGGCGGCGGCGCGGCCTGGTCGCCCGGCGCGTTCGTGCTATTGACTGAGTCGTCAACGGATTTGGTGTCGGCCGGTCGAATGAACCGATTAACGACCTCGGTAGCGGCCCGAAACCCACGAGCCTGAATCTCACCCAGTGCCCGTATGTTCAAGGCCGGATCAAAGACCGACGCCCACGGAATATCGGAGACACTGGCGTCATTGTCTCGCTCGGTCACATTTCGCTCCCGTAAACTCCGGTGGATAACTAAACATTCGGCTTGCTCCTCGGTATGCTAACGGCGTTAACAGCCAGGAGGTCGGGCCTTGCTGAATCTGTTGCAGTCCCAATTGTCGTTTTTCGGCGCGATCGATGAGGCGGTCCTCTTCGCCAAGGATGGTCACGGCGAAAAACCTGATGAGGTGCTGCGCATCGTAGGAATCTTGCTGCCCGGCACGACCGGTTTCGGGCAGGCCGGTTGGTACCACGAACTCCTGGATTTCGCCAACCGGCCCAAAGTACGTAATCGCCGTTTGCGCGGGCCCGTAACGTTTCCCAGCGTCGAGCAGTCACTGCAGTATCTGCAGGCCTCGACGGCGGAGGAGCGGATGCGGCTCGCCACCGACGCGCTTCCCCCCGAGCCGACTCCCCAGCCCACTCCGCAGCCAAGGACCGAACCCCCTTCCGAACCCCCTCCCAAGGGCACGAATGAGCCCCCTGCTGAGCCCCCAAGAACTCCTGCCCCGCTGCCGGAGCGTATTGCGGACAGTGGATACACCTCGTACCACGATCCGGTGCTGGCTCGTTCCGCCTACGCGGCAATGGTGCTGGCAAGAATCGCCTACCTGGGCGGCATGCCGCCCCACCTCGCCGCGATACCGGATTTGCCTGCGCAAATCATGGTGGCGGCGGTCGGCTCCTGGGGAGGCACCACCCTCACCGGCCCGACGTTGGAACAGACCGTGCGCGAACTGCTCGACGAGGCGAAGACAGTCGAGTCACGGCCACAGTGGCACAGCTTCGCCGCGAAGAAGGTCAACCAACAATTCGCCGATCAGTCCCTGCCGTGCTTCGGCACACTCGAGTTGTTCGGCGACCAGTATTGCAGCACGCTCTACACCAACACGACAGACGACAACTTGTCGGTCGATAACATCCAGGAAATCCTCGATCCCAGAAACTGGAAGCTGTTCGCCAAGTTTTTCTGCGATGTCGTCGCCCAAAACCCGGCGGACACAGCATGTGGGTGGGCAAGGATTCTGGAAACTATCGGCCCCGAATGCGCTGAGTGGAACATGAAAACGGCGTTGCTCTTCTGTTACGGAAGCGACGGCAACGGCGGCATCTTCCTCAACTACGACCTCGATCCCGACCGCCAGGACGACTCCGGCATGGTTGAGGTCGATAACGGCTATATCTGGGTCACTCCGCTGAATAACAACGATCCTTCGCAGAAGGGCGTGCGGCTCCGCACCAGCAAGCAGGAACGCGTGCAGGGACTCAGCCCGACTGCGACGGCTGCGCTCGGCTGCCTGCTGGGCTGGGGGACCTACGCCAACGACATGCTGTCCGGTACAGCCGAAGAGGTGCTTAAAAGCGGCGGTGCCATCGTCACCTTTCCATTCGTGGAGACGGTGTTGACGGGCGACGAGAAGCTGTCCGGCGTTGGGCAGCCCGTCAAAGGACCTGCCAAGCTGCCACCGGATTTCGGCCACGCGATGGGCGATGTCCGCACATTGCTGGACCATCAGATCGAGCGATCGCAAAAGCTCGGGGCCATGGCAGGCGAGCGGTGGTTGGCCGGCATGACGCTCGATGATGTCAAGGAAATCACCAAGGAATTCGGCAAACACCTGGAAAAGTTCGCGGCGGAAGCATACAAGACCGCGGAAAGTAACGTGAAACCCCAAGTGACGCCAACGAATAACGAATAAGGACGACGCCAATGGATGACCCGAAGGCGATCGCCACGCGTTACGCGACGATCACACGCAAAATTGTCCACGACGCGACAGAGGTCGCGATCGATGCCTTCAACAAGATCAACAACAAGCCCGGCAAATACAAGGGGAGAGACGCGATCAAGGCGATGACCCAACTCGCCGACATCGCCATCACCGGGGGGGCAGAGCTCGCCCGGATACCGTTGCAGATCCAGCCCGATAACCGCCCAATGCTGGTCGCCGACGAGGTCGCGTCGGTGGTCCAAACTGCCTTGACCGACGTGGCGGAGATTGCCGGTGATGCCGCTAAAAAGATCGACGCGGGCACCTATAAAAACCAATGGGTCGACTCGGCGATCAAGTTGACCAGTGTGGCCGTGCTTCGGACAGCCGAGGTCGCCGAAGCGATCGTCGCCGGACCGGGCGTGTTGGCCGATCCGGTGATGGAGTTTGGGCCGTATACGGTCCCCGGCGCCATTCTTGCAGACGAGGTCGTGCTGAAAGTGGAAAAACTGGCTCGCCCCGGCGTATTTGAAAACATCGCCGCCATGGTTAACTTCACGCCTGCCGGGGGCGTGTTGAAAGCGGGTGTGCCGAAGGCTTTTTCGTTCACGATCAACTCCGCGGGGATTGCCAGCGGCCTGTTCAAGGCCGAGATCAGTGTTTCGATAAACAATGGCACCCCGTCGACCCTAGCTCCGCCGATCATTGTCAACCTGTGAGCCGACCCGACCAACCGCCCGGCGTTGACGAACTGCTCGATCGCGCACTGCACGCGCTCGCCGAGGGGCATCGGGCCACCGCCAACCGTCTCGCCGAGCAGGTCCTGGCCGTTGACCGTCACAATGTGGATGCCGAGGATCTACTTGCCGCCCCGGCCGATCCGGGCGAAATCCGAAGGATAACAATCCTTTTCGCGGACCTCGTTGATTCAACTGCGCTGTCGACACGAATCGAGCTCGAGACATATCGCACTGTGGTTGGACGCTACCGCGACGAGGTGATACGCATCGTCCGGCATTATGGTGGCCATCTCAGCAACACGAAAGGCGATGGGCTGCTCGCCGTCTTCGGCCATCCGGACGCACACGAGGACGATGTCCAGCGCGCCGTGCAGGCCGGACTTGACATTACCCGCGACGTCGCCGTACTCAGCACGCGTGTGCGGCGCCGCTTTGGTTTCGACATCGATGTGCGGGTCGGAATCCACCGTGGAATCGCGTATTTGGATACCGCCCAGGATGACGTTTACGGCTTCGCCGCCAACCTCGCCGCTCGGATGTGCAGTCTCGCCGAACCCGGCACAGTCGCGGTTTCTCAGGCCGTCGAGCAACTCACCCGTAGTCGATTCGAACTCAAGGCACAGCTTCCCAAGGCCGTCAAGGGCGTTGACCAACCGGTCCGCTATTTCCTGGTTGTGGCCGAGCGCGACCTGACCCCGACTCCAGCAGGCCCGCTGGTCGGACGAGAAACCGAAAGCGCCTACTTACAACAAGCGTGGGCTCAGGCGAGCGTCGGAGAGCTGCGGACCACCGGAGTCGTCTTTGTGGGCGAGGCCGGGATCGGCAAGAGCCGACTGGCGTGGTCGGCCGTCGAAATGGCTGAGCGGTCGCACGGCGTCGTTCTTCAGCTGATCGGCTCGCCGTTCTATACCGACGTCGGGCTACGCCCGGTCCGTCGGCTGTTGGAACGTCGCTGTGGCATCGGCCGCACTTCCCAACCGGAGGAACGTCTGCGGCATCTGCGCCGCGAGCTCGAAGAGCGTTCACTTGACCCGGCTACCAGCGTCCCGCTTTTGGCTCCGGTGCTGGGCCTCGGTCCGGAAACCGGCTATAGCGCTGTACCCGCCGAGGGCCGCAAGCTCTATCAGCAAATTACCGTCGCGGTCC
>Ga0302326_10018128_pt1 | contig 14610 bp, 13 predicted proteins | sample Palsa_T0_3_FD_202264 | JGI IMG/M metagenome (GOLD analysis project Ga0302326, IMG submission 202264) | Peat permafrost microbial communities from Stordalen Mire near Abisko, Sweden - Palsa_T0_3 | ecosystem: Environmental > Terrestrial > Soil > Palsa > Peat permafrost | place: Sweden: Abisko... | reverse complement strand
GGCCAAGCCCTGCCCCGCGTACCCCTGCCCACGCCCCATGCACATGTCGATGACGCGCCGGCGCGTCCTAAGGGCGATCTCGGGTAGCTCCATGCCGTCCGGTGCTGGCGCCCAAACGGAGAGAGAGCTGGGAAGCGACATTTCAAAGACCCCCTATGGTTTCGGACGCAACGGTGGCCAAGCTCGCGGCGTCGAGGCCCAACCGAGCCCTGAGATAGTCCAGGGGGCCGGCATCGGCCCATCGGTCCGGCACGCCGAGCCGCCTCACGCGACAAGGCGTCCCGACCTCAGCGACGGCCTCGCAGACGGCTGACCCGAGGGCGCCGATGACAGAGTGGTTTTCCACGGTCAGGACCGCTTGGAACCGCGCGCAGTAGCGGCCCACTGCTTCGCTGTCGAAGGGCTTCACCGTCGGCACGTGCAGGACTCCGGCGCTCACCCCGATCGAAGCGAGGATCTCCGCCGCTTCGAGTGCCCAGCTTGTCCCGATCCCGGTACCGATGAAGCCGACATCGCTGCCATCTCGCAGCAGCCTCGTTGCCCCCACGACGAACTCGAGAGACGGGTCGATGATCTCGGGTACCTGGCCTCGCAGGCCCCGAAGGTAGACCGGGCCGGGGACATCGACCGCCGCGCGCAGTGCGGAGGCCATCTCCGTCGCGTCCATCGGGTCGATCACGGTCATGCCTGGGATGGCCCGCATTATGGCGAGGTCATCGTTGCCTTGGTGGCTTGCCCGGAAAGGCGTCGTTATCCCGGGAAGGAAAGCGGCGATAACTGCGGTCCTATGCCCGGTCGAGAGCGCCATCTGGACCTGATCGTTGGCACGGCGCGTGGCAAAGACGCAGTATGTGGCGGCCACAGGTATAAAGCCCGTTTTTGCCAGGCCTCCAGAGATGCCCATCAGGTTTTGCTCGGCCATGCCCACCTGAAAAAAGCGCTCCGGGAACGCCTGCGCGAAGGGCGCCACGTCGGTGTACTTGGACAGGTCGGCAGAAACGACAACGACCTCGGGACGCTCGTGGCCGAGCTCGACGAGGGCCGAGGCGAACGGCGCGTCGACAAGCGGCGCTCCCGCAACGGCCCGCGTCGCCGTGACGGGACCGCCGGAGGTCAGAACTGCTTCCGTCAATTTGTGCTCCTTCTCAACAGTCCAGGTGTACTTGCTATTACCGGTATTTGTTCTCAAAAGCCGTCTTTGACCTGTAACACTTTTCAACGGCCCACTATTTGGACAAGCGGACCTCGACATCGTCTTGGGCCAGGAAATCCGCTGACAAGGCCGCCCCAAGCCCGGGCTTGTCCGGGATCGCTAGGCGGCCATTGGCCAGGTGCAAGGGAGTATCGAGCACCTGGCGGTAGTAGCCGTCTACGAACCCGCGAACCACCTCCACACCGATGCAGTTGGGCTGGGCGATCGCCAGGTGGAGGTTGGCCAGTGCGGTGACCGGTCCGGTGCAGTCGTGTGGGGCGAACGAGAGGTGGTAAGTCGAGGCAAGGTCTGCCACCCTCTTGGCTTCGCTAAGGCCCCCGGTCCACGCCACGTCCACGAGCACTACGTGCGCGGCCTGGTGGCGGAGGACCTCGCGGAATGCGAAGCGTGAGATCAGCCGCTCGCTGACGGCCTGGGGTACGCGGGTCTCGCGCACCAACCTCGTTAGGTCCTCGGCACTGTCCGGCTGGCAGATGTCTTCCACCCAGAGCACGTTGACCGGTTCGAGGGCCCGGCAGATGCGGACCGCCATGTTGATGTCCCAACGACTGTGACCTTCCACCAACAGCTCAAACGACGAGCCGATGCGGTCACGGGCCCGCTCCAACATGGAGAGGCCACTGGCCAAGTCGCCAAAGCTGAGATAGCTCCCGACCGGGCCCATGGACGACCAGCCGGCCGGTCCAGTCGACCCGCGAGCCACCAACTGGGGGGCGAACTTGTCCCACGGCCAGACTTTCATCCCGAGGTACCCGAGGTCTCGCAGCTCGGCGGCGAGGTCCCCTGGGTCGTCGACGGCATGGTCCCAGTCGCGGTTGGGGCCAGCGTTCACGCAGGTGTTGTACGCCTGCACCGACTGCCGGTTGGCGCCGCCTAGGAGCTGATAGACCGGCACGCCCGTGACCTGGCCGAGCGCATCCCACAGGGCCACATCGAGGGCGGACAACGCACGCATCTCGGCTCCCGCAAAGCCGAAGAAATTGGTGCACGAAAACAGCGCCGTCCACTGGCTCGAGATGGCGCCCGCAGGTTGGCCAAGGAGCAGATCGGCGGCCAGGTCGTGGATTACGTGCTCAACAGCTTGTGGTATGTAGTACGTCTCCCCGAGCCCGATGGCCCCGACCGAGGTGTGGACGCGGGCCCACAACAGGTTCGGCTGGGCTCTCCAGCGGACAGTTTCGATCGCTTCGACGGTCCCGAGGTCGCGGGCGCGCTCACTCACCGCTGGGGCGGCCAAGAGGCGCTCGTTCACTGCCGCCCACAAGACGGGCCTGACGAGCAGGTCCGCCTGCGGCCAACTGACGAGTGGGCCTGCCTCCGGCCGGCTGTGCCGACCGTCTCGTTACAGGAGCGAGCCACCGTTGACCTGCAGGACCGTCCCGGTGACGAAGGCCGACTCGTCGCTGGCTAGGTAAAGCACGCCCTGGGCTATGTCGTGCGGCTGGCCAAGGCGGCCAAGAAGAGTCCGTGCGGAAGCCTTCGCACGTTCGGCTTCGGTCACCGCCTTGAGCGCGGGTGTGTCGATCGGGCCGGGAGAGATGGCGTTCACTCGCACGCCCAACGGCGAAACTTCACGAGCCAAAGACTTCGTAAAGCCGATAACGCCGGCCTTGGCTGCTGCGTAAGCGGCCGCCGGGCGGATGGAGCCGTACTCACCGGCCGTGGAGGCAAAGTTCACGATCGCCCCGGAACTCACCTCGAGCATGGCGGGGAGCACGGCACGGGAGGCCACGAGCGCGGTGAGCAGGTTGGTCGAGATCATCTCCGCCCAGTCCGCCGGCGACGAGTCGACAAAGTCGGCAAATTTGAAAGTCCCGGCAACGTTCACCAACACGTCCGGCCGTCCCAAGACTTCCGTGGCGTCGCTCAATAGCCGCGAGAACTCGTCAAAGTCAGCGGCGTCCGCGGCCCGTCCCCATATTGTGCCTGCCGTCCCGTCCAGCTCGTCCATGAGCGTCCCCAAGGGGCCGGCACTCACGTCGGTCAGAGCTAACCGTGCGCCGTTGGCTAGCAATACGCGGCTGACTTCGCGGCCGATAGTACCCGCCGCACCCGTGACCACAACGACTCGGTCTTTCAACCGCAAGGCGCTCTCCTTTGCAGATGTTTGGGCGCTAAGCCCGCCAGACTAGCACTCTAGGCATGCCCCAACCAAGTGGTCAAGCCACTTGGTCAGAGCTGGTGCAACGCGTCGCCGCGATCTCGGCAAAGGGACGCTAGCGGTCGCTTAAGCGGGGCAGGTCAACGAGATCGGGGCTGGCCCTGGCGAGCCGGCACGGCTCGTGGACCGGGCGCGCCGGGACGCTTGACGACCTGCTCCGGGAAGGACTGCCTCGACTCCTGGAGGTGTACTGCCATGGCTCGCCGCGCGGCGGCGGGGTCGCGCTTTTGTATCGCGCGCAGGATGTTGGTGTGCGCCTTGATGCCGCGCGAGACAGCGGCAGGATCGCCGTGGCTTTCGAACATCCCCCTGATTATCAAGGTGGCGAGCGGGGCAAGCAGGGTCGGCAGGAGCGGGTTGAGGCTTGCACGCGCTACGCCAATGTGAAAGCTGACGTCAGCGGCGGTGTAAGCGGCGGCGTCGTGCCTGCTGTCCATCATTTCCGCCAGCAGCCTCCCCAGGGTCTCGAGCGAGTCCGGGGTGGCTCTTTCCGCGGCCAGCTCGGCCGCGACGAACTCGATGGCCTGGCGAGCTTCATACAGTTGGTCGGCCGTCGGGCCCGGGCCAGGTGCCGATAGCAGCAGCTGGTGAGCGAAGGCGTCCGCCAGGTCGGTCTCGCTCGGGTGACGGACGAAGGTCCCTCGCCCACTGATTGTTTCGACGAAACCTTCCGCACGCAGCTCGGCGAGAGCCTCCCGTAGCAGCGGCCTGCTCACGCCGAACTGGGCCGCCATCTCGGCCTCAGTGGGCAGGCTCTGGCCGACCACAAGCCTGCCTGAGGTGATCCAGCTTCTTACCTCGGCGACCAGTTTCTCAACCAGTGTTGCCTTCTTGATCGGCAACAGCTGCATTACGCCGTTCGTCCTCTAGCTCTCCGGGAAAGTGGTGGGGGGGGTTGCCCCCTTCACATTAGGCGGGCCAGGGACCGCCGTGACGGGACTGCCACCACCGACCGCTGACCTGCGACATTTCGTGGCCAACGACAGCCTCGGGTTGCTCCCGGACGGGCTCTGCGCGGTGGGGTGCTTGACAAGTGGCCTGACCACCTGATTACACTTCCCACGACGCGCCGAGATTTGTCGGGGCCAGGGGAGGGGGGCCATGAAGATCGTTAGGGTTGAGACCTACCTCGTTGGCGCGGGGTGGAAGAACTGGCTCTTCGTGAGGGTGGTCACGGACGAGGGGCTATGGGGCATCGGGGAAGCCACCCTCAACGCATTTGGCCGGACTTGCGAGGCCGCCGTGCATGAGATCGGGGACCTCGTCGTCGGCAGTGACCCGAGGCAGGTCCGCAACGTCGTTGGCCAGCTGTACGAGCGGGTCTCGAATGAGGGCGGCCACGTGCATCGCACGGCGATCGCCGGCATCGAGGAGGCCTGCTGGGACATCCTGGGCAAGTCGCTCGGCGTCCCCGTTTACCAGCTGTTCGGAGGACGGGTGCGCGACAGCGTCGCCTGTTATGCCAACGGGTGGTACCGCTCCGAGCGGTCACCCGAGGCTTTCGCCAAGGCCGCTGCTGTCGTCGTGGGGAAAGGGTTCCGGGCTCTCAAGTTCGACCCCTTAGGTACTTCGAAGGGCTTTTTTGCAGCGGGGCAAGCCGCCCGTTCCCGCGACATCATTGCCGCAGTCCGGGCCACCGTGGGGCCAGATGTGCGGCTAATGATCGATCTCCATGCCCGCCTGGCCCCTTCCGAAGCCGTCGCCTTCATCGACTTGTGTGCCGACCTAGACGTGTTCTGGTGGGAGGAACCGACCACCCGAGAGCGCGAGGAACCTACCAGTGCGGTGGGAGCCAACACGGCCGGGCGTGTAGCGAGCGGCGAAAACTTCCACAGCGTGGGCCAGTTCATGACCTTGCTCAAAGCGGGCCACGTTTCGATCCTGCAGCCCGAGCCGATGTCCCTGGGAGGCCTGCTTCCCACATTGGCGGTAAGCGCCATGGCTGCTGCCGACGGAGCTTGGGTCGCACCTCACCAGAGTGGAGGCCCGGTGGCTACTGCGGTCTGCCTCCAACTCGCCGCCTGCGTGCCCAATTTCTTGGTACAAGAATATTTCGACCCCTTCAACGAGGAGTGGACGCGAGACCTCGTGACATGGGTGCCAGAGTTGGCGGACGGCGAGCTGTCGCTCCCCGACGGGCCTGGCCTGGGAGTAGACCTGAACCTGGACGTCGCCCAAGCGCATCCTTACGACCCCAGTGCGTTCTTAGACGTAACCTCCGAGGGCTGGGAGCACCGCCTCGGTAGCCACGCGGCAAAGGCGTCAAGCGGCCCATGAGCCCCGCACGCGTTTTCCCCGTTCTGCAGAAGAGCTCGGTCAGCTTGCAGGCCGCCGAGGCGATCAAGTCGTTGATCGTCGCTGGTGAGCTCGGCTCTGGGGACGCCCTGCCTCCCGAGCGCGACCTGGCCGTCATGCTGGGGATCAGCCGGCCATCGGTGCGCGAAGCGATCCGGGTCCTTACCGCGATGAACGTGGTTGAGCCACGCCACGGCGGGGGCACCTACGTGACGTCGCTCGACCCGCGCCTGCTGGCGCGCCCGATCAATTTCCTCTTGCAGATCGAGCCCAGCAGCTTTCTCGATCTTTTCGAAGTTCGCCAAGTTCTCGAAGTAGCTGCGGCAAGGCTTGCGGCCGCAAGGATCAGCGAAGAAATGCTCAGTTCGCTCGAGGAGCTGGTTGGTGCGGCCGCCGCAGCGCTCCGCCAACCCGCACGCTACTCCGAGCTCGACTTCGAGCTGCACGCCAAGGTTGTCGAGGCGACTGGCAACCCCATCTACCTGAGCCTCTACGAAAGTGTTTCCGACTTGCTGCTCGAGACCCGGCGCCGCACGGCGCGGGTACCCGCTATGCGCAACCAGGACCACGACGACCACGTGGCTATCGTGGCCGCGCTGCGGGTGCACGACGGTGACGTAGCGGCACAAGCCATGCATGAACATCTGGAGCGCATGCGCAGGGTGCTCGACGGCGTGTTCGGCGAGGATGAGCGTGCGCCGCGCCAAAAGGAGCACTCATGAGTTTTTGTACCGGCACACCAGGGTGCCGTCCACGAAAGGGGGAAAGACCTGGCCTGGGATCCGCCGAGCCCGACTCGGGACAGTCCACGTACGAAGACCACTCATCTTTTTAGAAATCCAAACAAACCAACAAAGAAACCCGAGCAAGACAAAGGAGGAACAATGATCAAACACATTTGGCGACTAGGTTCGCTGGCACTGGCTACCAGTGCCTTACTTGGGGCAGGCACGGCTTCGATCGTGGCCGCGCAGGCACCGACCCGGTTCGCCCCCGCTGTTTCAGCGCCCTACAAGATCTACTTGTCCAATAACTTCGTGGGCAATGACTGGCGCATCCAGATGCAGAAGGAGGCGGAGGTAGCGCAAACGCTGGCTCCCTTCAAGGGCAAGGTCAACCTTACGGTGACTGTCGCCCCTGGCACCGTCCCTGGCCAGATCCAGTCGCTACAAGCGATTGTGGCGAGAAAGCCCGCAGCCATCCTGGTTGACGCGTCATCTCCGACGGCGCTCAACCCCGTCATCAGCGAGGCCTGCAAGGACGGCATTGTAGTTGTGAACTTCGACCAGACCGTCACCGACCCGTGCGCCTATAAGATCTTCTCCAACTTCACCCGGGGCGAACAATTGAGCGCCGAGTGGTTGGTAGCGAAGCTGCATGGCAAGGGCAACGTCTTTGAGGACACAGGTCTGGCCGGCGCGCCGATCAGTGCCACGATCACCGAGGCGTGGCAGTCCGTACTGAAGAACTACCCGGGGATCAAAGTCATAGGGACTTACCAGGGCCAGTACGCGCTCGGGCCTGAGCAGCAGGGTGTTGCCAGCCTTATAGCTGCCCACCCCTCTGTCCAAGCGATCCTTACCCAGGGTTATTGCACGGGCGCCATCAAGGCGCTGCAGGCGGCGGGCAAGCCGCTCGTCCCGATGCTTTGCCAAGCCTATAACCAGAGCTTCGTTGCCCTTGCCACCGACAAGGGGGCGTCCGGCTTCATCATGGCCAACCCCGCTTGGCTCTCGATCCTCGCCATGCAGACCGCTGTCAACGTGCTGTCGGGCAAGACCGAGGCGAAGACAGATGAGCTTCAGCCTCCTTGCTTCTTCTCGGGCGGTTCCTCGCCCGCGGGTGGGGGTTGCCAACCTATAAAGATCGGGGTGAACGCCTTCCCCAATCTGTCCCCCAACTTGACCCTTCCGCCCAGCCCGCCGTTCATGACGATCCCGCCTGCGTCCGTTAATCCCTAGTTAGTACCGTTGGCACGAAGTGTTGCCCGCTTGTCGCCGCGGTAGCGAGGCCCTAGGAGAAGGTGCCTAGCTGGCGACAAGCGGGCAAGCTACACTGCGGCCGCGATAGCAAGGAGGAGTACCGGGGCGCCGGCAGGGCGGTTTTTCGCACCCACCGGCGTCCGGGTCTCTGAAGAGAGAGAGCATTGAGCACTGCTGACCTTGATAAGACCTCCGAACTGCTTGTCGTCGAGGGCCTCACCAAGGCCTTCGCTGGCGTACATGCATTGACCGACGTGAGCTTCGACCTCCGTGCGGGGGAGGTGCACGCGCTCCTGGGCGAGAACGGTGCAGGAAAGTCCACCCTGGTGAAGGCGATTTCGGGTGTGGTGAAGCCCGACCGTGGACGGGTGTTCCTGCGTGGCGAGCCCTTCGCACCAAAGGACCCGGACGAGTCCTCCCGGCGGGGCGTCGGCGTCGTGTTCCAAGAGCTCCCGCTCATCCCTGACCTTTCGGTCATGGAGAACGTTTTCTTCAACCGCCAGCCGCTCTCGCGCCTTGGGACCGTGGCCTGGCGCCGGATGCGGGAGCGGGCTGAGCAATTGTTCGCTGACCTCGGCCTACAAGGCCTTGACCCCGTCAAACAGGTGCGCGACCTGTCGGTCGCCGCCCGCCAGTTCGTTGCCATCGCCAAGGTGTTGGCCGACGACCCCGCAGTCGTCGTCCTCGACGAAGCCACGTCTGCACTGGGGCCGGCGGAAGTCACCTGGCTCCTCGAGCAAGCGTCGGCCCTGGCGTCAAAGGGCAAGGGCGTCATCTTCATTTCGCACCGTCTCGCCGAGGTCGAGGATGTGAGCGACCGGGTCAGCGTGCTGCGTAATGGCCAAAAGGTCGGGACGTGGGACCGCGGCCAGGCAAGCGCCGACGACCTCATTTCGGCAATGTTGGGAAGGACCCTGGAGCAGCTGTACCCGGTCCGGGCGGCGGCGCCACGGTCCAACGTCCTGCTCGGTGTGCAGGATCTCTCTGCCGGTCGCCGGCTCCGCCACGCGAGCCTGGATGTCCACGAAGGAGAAATCCTGGGGGTCGCCGGCCTCGAAGGCCAAGGCCAACTGGAGTTGTTCTTGAGCCTCTATGGGGTCGTCCGCTCGCACGGCACGATCACGGTGTCAGGCGAGCGTCGCCACATCCGGTCGCCACGCGATGCGCTCGAGGCTGGTATCGGGATGGCGCTCGTGCCCGAGGACCGGAAAACAGAAGGGATCCTGCCGACTCTCACCGTGCGTGAGAACCTTTCGTTACCTATCCTGAAAAAGCTTCACCGGTACGGGATCCTGGGCCGTGCCACTGAACGTGCGTCTACCCAACCGGTGGTGACCGACCTGAAAATAGGTCGTGGTGACGGCGAGCAGACGGCGTCCAGCTTGTCGGGTGGCAACCAGCAGAAAGTGGTCGTGGGCAAGTTCCTGCTCACCGGGGCACGGCTGTTGCTACTCTACGACCTGACCAGGGGCGTCGACGTCGGGACAAAGGCCGAGATCTTCAAAACGGTCCAAAATTTGGCCGGCGATGGTTATGGCGTCTTGTTTTACTCGAGCGACATTACCGAGCTGGCAAACGTCCCGCACCGGGTCGTGGTCATGTTCGATGGCAGGGTGACGGCCGACTTCCCGGCTGGGGCCTTCACGCAAGAGGAGCTGGTGGCGGCAATGGTCGGGCAGAGCGAGCGACCCGGGCCATCGGGCGAGGCCGACCTGATCGGGGTGCCATGATCGAACGGGCGAACCTCTCCGGCACACCCGGAGCAGGTACGGTCGCGCCTTCGTCGCCCGCCGGCCGGCTGGCCGCCCGCGCTCGACGTGGCGATATCCGGCCGGTAGCCGCGTGGATCTTGATGCTGGCGTTGTTTTTTACGTACGCGGCCATGCAGCCGGGGGTAATCAGCAACGCACAGATAGGCACCTTGTGCGGTGACACCCTCCCGTTGGTGACGCTGGCCTTGGGAGAAGGGCTCGTGATCATCACCGCTGGCATCGACTTGTCGGTCGGAGGGGTCCTCTCGCTCGGGACGGCTATCGCTGCGATCCATTTCACGAACAGCTCGCAGACGTTCTTGTGGAGCATCCTGATCATCGTCATGGGTGTGACAGCAGGGGCGATAAATGGCACTCTTATTGGCTATCTCCGGCTGCAGCCGTTCATCGTGACACTTGCTACCTGGTCGATCTTCGACGGCCTCGCGCTCGAAGTGTTGCCCACCCAGGGCGGCTCGGTCCCGACAGGCTTTTCGAACTGGATCGTGGCGTCGACGGCGGGTGTTCCCAACCCTGCGTGGGCGATTATCGTGATGGCCGTTGTGTGGCTGTGGTTCAAGCAGACCAGGGTCGCCCGCAGGATCTACGCCCTCGGTTCAGACCGCGAAGGAGCCCGGATCTCGGGTGTCCACCGGCCCCGGACGCTGGTAGTGACGTACGCCATCTCCGGGTTGTGCGCCGCGGTGGCCGCCCTGTTTTATGCGATGTTAACCGCCTCGGGAGACCCGACAGCGGGCGATGGCCTCATCTTGCCGGCGGTGGCCGCAGTCGTCATAGGCGGCACAAGCCTGTTCGGCGGCCAAGGCGGTTTCATCGGGACGATCGCGGGAGCATTGACCTTGACGCTGCTGGGCGACGTGATCTTCGTCCTCAACTTGCCCTCGTACTGGACTGTCTTCGCCGACGGATTTCTTCTGGTCGTCGCCGTGCTCCTGGGTGGGTCGCTGCGGTCGCTGCAGCTTCGGGGGTTGCGGCGATGAGCTCGTTCACTTCTCGCCCCACATTCGAGCGCAACCGGCCCATCCTGCTCGCTTACGCGCTCGTCATCGTGCTCGCCATCTTTGGCGAGCTGGTGGCGGGTGGCTTTCTCAGCACTTCCCACATCGACCAACTCTTGATCGAGGCGAGCTTCATAGCCTTCGTGGCTCTTGGCCAGTCGTTCGTTATCATGAGCGGCGGCATAGACCTGTCGATCCCGTGGGTGCTGAACGGGGCTGCCGTGCTCCTGACAATTTTCGCCAACGGCAGCAATGGCAAAACCCTCTGGCTGTTCCCCTTGCTGCTCGCCGGTGGGGCGGTCGTAGGGCTGCTAAACGGCATTGGGGTCATGTTCCTTCGCATCCCGCCCATCATCATGACCCTCGGTATGTCCTCAATGGTCGAGGGCGGGTTGCTGCTCTACACCAACGGCGGTTCCGGGAACAACGCCCCGACCGGCGTGGTCTATATGGCCACTCATCGTTGGGGCCCGGTCCCTGTGGTCGCGGTCGTTTGGTTGGCGGTTCTCGTAGTAGCGACGGTCGTGCTCAGCGCCACTCCATTTGGGAGAAGGCTCTACGCCACGGGCCTCAATCGCCGAGTGGCCGAGTTCTCCGGGGTGAACGTCCGCTGGGTGACGGTATCGGTTTATGTGATCAGTGGCGTCGCCGCCGCCTTGGCGGGCTTGGTGCTTGCGGGTTACGTCGGTGAATCGTACCTTGGGATGGGGGACCCGTACCTGTTCGCGTCCGTGGCCGCGGTCGCCATTGGCGGCGCATCCGTCCTGGGCGGCACGGGCAACTACGTCGGGACGACGGCAGGTGCGCTAGTGCTCGCCCTGCTCGCTGCGATCCTTCCGATCCTCGGTTTTAGCCAAGCGACTCTGGAGATCGTCTATGGGTTGGTGATCCTCGTTGCCGTCTCGTTGTCTTCGCTGAGGGTGGCCGCCAACCGCAGCGTCGATTGACCACTGGGACGATTGTCTTGGTAACGGTTCGAGGGTAGGTTCGAGTGATGTTCGCGCCGGTGGGCGCCATCGTTGATGTTGCTGAGATAACGGAGGTCTAATGACGATAATCCAGCTGAAGGCGGAACTGGCTCTCGCCGTCCAGGCCGAACTGGGAGAAGGCCCGGTTTGGGACGAGCGTTCCCAAGAGCTTTATTTTGTCGACATCAAGGGCCATCGTGTCCACGCCTTTGCCCCCGCGAGCGGGGCTCACCGCAGTTTCCCTACGTTTGGGCCCGTCGGAGCAGTCGTGCTACGTGATGATGGCGGTTTGGTGCTCGCCGCCCAGGATGGGTTCTTTTTCGCTCACTCGGATGGTACGGGCCTCGAGCGCTTCGGCGAGTTCCGAATTGACAGCGAGACGGTTCGTTTCAACGACGGGAAGGTGGGCCCTGGCGGCCACTTCTTGGCCGGGACTATGGACCATCACGAGGAGCTAACCGTCGGGTCGCTCTACATCTTGAAAGCTGACGCCGGGGTGTCGGTCCTCCTCGACCCGGTTTCCATTTCTAACGGCCTGGCGTGGGACGCCGATGGCACGACCGTTTACTACATAGACACTCCGACACATCGCATAGACGCGTTCAACTTTGACCAGGGAACTGGCGAGATTTCCAACCGGCGGGTCGTGGCCGAGATCACCGACGCCAGTCCCGACGGGATGGCAATCGACGCCGAAGGGTACCTGTGGGTCGCCTGCTGGGACGGTTCGCGCGTAGACAGGATCGACCCCGCAGACGGCCGCCGGGTCGCGACAGTGCGGGTGCCAACCTCGCACGTATCCAGCGTCGCCTTCGGTGGTCCCTCCCTGGAGGACCTTTACATCACGACGGCCCGGCATAACCTGAGCGCCGCCCAGCTTGCAGCCGAGCCCCATGCCGGAGATCTCTTTGTCGCTCGGGTGGGCGTCGCCGGCGTGGCTCCTGAACGGTTCAAGACACCTTAAAGTTCGGCCCCATTATGTCCGGGGGTCCACCTGGACCTTCGGCCCCGGCCCCGAGCCTTCGCCACGCGCGCCTTCCAAGCGTGATGTGACCTGTTCGAGCCCGATCACCTCACTGACGAGCGGTTCGGGGTTGACGGCCCCGGAGGCAAAGAGCTCGATTGTGCCCCCTAAGCCGGGCGACGCCGACAAGATACCGACGGCTGTGACGTCAGCCAGCACGAGCGCTCGGGTGTCGACGAGGCTCGGGGCTGACGACAGGCCGATGAGGACGACGCGGCCGGCCGGGCTGACGAGCTTGACCGACAACGCCGGCATGCTCTCCTCGCTGCTCGCGTCGATCACCGCGTCGAAGCGCAGGTCGCAGTCTCGTCCCAAGTCGACCACCTGATAAACATGCTGGGCCCCCAGCTCTCGGGCAAGCTCGAGGGAGCTCGGTCGGGCCCCAGCCACGTGCACCTCGAGGCCCCGAGCGAGCCCGATCTGGGCGGCGAGCAACCCGATCGTGCCCGAGCCGAGCACGAGCAGGCGGCCCCCCGGCGAGAGGCCGGCTGCTTCGACGGCTCGGAGCGAGTTCCCTCCGGGCTCGACCATGGCGGCGGTCGTTACGCTGACGTTGTCGGGGATGCGATGAGCGAAGCGCTCCGCCACCAGCATCTGCTCGGCCAGAGCGCCGGGCCAGCCGTCGGTGATCCCGATCTCGTTGCGGTCGGCACAGACATAGTGCTTACCGGCCAGGCACACCTGGCAGTGGCCGCAGCCCAACATCGTGTCGCCCGTGACGCGCTGGCCCATCCAGGAAGGATCGGTGCGCGGTCCCACCGCCGATACACGGCCGGTCCATTCATGGCCGAGGCGCAAGGGAAAGTGGGTCAGGCCCTGCTCGAAGTAGGCCATTTCGCCCGTGTAGAGCTCGACATCGGTCCCGCACAACCCGACGCGTTCCACGTCGACGAGCAGCTGGCCCTCCTGCGGGACGGGAGCATCAAGTTCTTGCACGCTCCCGCGCCGCGGGCCTTCGATCACCAGGGCGCGCACTACCGCCCGGAATAGGTGGGAGAGACGACCGATTGGGTCTGCTTGCCGAGCCGAGAGAGGCTAAGCGTCATTGTCTCGCCGCCGTGCAGATAGGTCGGCGGCTTCTGGCCCAAGCCGACGCCAGCGGGGGTGCCGGTGTTGATGAGGTCGCCGGGTTCGAGGGCGAGGAACTGGCTGATGTAGTGCACCAGGAAAAGGGGGCCAAAGACGATGTTCGACGTCGAGCCTGACTGGTAGCGCTTCTCGTCGACATCCAGCGTCATGTCGAGGTGGAGCACGTCGTCGATCTCGTCCGGCGTCGCCAACCACGGCCCGGCCGGGTTGAAGGTCGGAGCCGACTTGCCTTTCACCCACTGGCCGCCGCGCTCGATCTGCCACTCACGTTCGCTTATGTCGTTTACGAGCACGTAACCCGCGATGGCGTCGGCCGCCTCGGCCTCGTCGGCCAGGTACAGGCACCGCTTGCCGATCACTACCCCAAGCTCGACCTCCCAGTCGGTCTTCACCGAACCGCGGGGGATGAGGACATCGTCGTTAGGGCCGATGAGCGTATTAGGAGCCTTGTTGAACACTATCGGCTCGGCCGGGACGGCCTGCCCGGTTTCTGCGGCATGGTCTCTGTAGTTGAGGCCGATGCAAAGGATCTGGTGCGGCCGGGCGAAGGGTGCACCGAGACGTCGGTCACCTAGGGGTTCGGTTTTGCCTGATGCGGCCCTCTCCGCGATGAGCGGTGCCAGCGTGGCGATGCGACCAGAGCGGAAAAACGCTTCGTTGTAGTCAGCAACGACGTCTGACAGGTCGACGAGCAGGTTCTCGTCAACCAATGCTCCGGGTTTTTCGGCTCCTGGTTCGCCGGTCCGGACAAGTCGCATTCGTGACCCACTTTCGCTTTAGAGGTCGGCCCGAACGACTGTAAGAGCCGACTTGACGTGCCATACTGTACCCGCAGTTCCGAACGGTTAGAAAACCCTGATAATTGGAACGAGGTTGGAGTGGGGGACCTCCGAAGTGCAGAGTGGTATTCCGGTCAGGACCGGAACTCCTACATCCACCGCGCCTGGATGCGGCGGGGCCTCCCCGACGACGCCCTGGGCTCCACCAAGCCCCAGATCGCCATCGCCAATACAGCCTCGGACCTGACCCCGTGCAACATGCACCTGGACGAGGTGGCCGAGGCGGTGAAGGAGGGTGTGTGGGCGGCCGGCGGCGTCCCCTACAACCT
>Ga0302326_10018126_pt1 | contig 14611 bp, 8 predicted proteins | sample Palsa_T0_3_FD_202264 | JGI IMG/M metagenome (GOLD analysis project Ga0302326, IMG submission 202264) | Peat permafrost microbial communities from Stordalen Mire near Abisko, Sweden - Palsa_T0_3 | ecosystem: Environmental > Terrestrial > Soil > Palsa > Peat permafrost | place: Sweden: Abisko... | reverse complement strand
AACTTTCAGGATTTCATGGCCTGGATTTCGTACTCGAGGCCGATTCCGGGGCAGCCTACCTGATCGAAATGAACCCGCGTTGCACTCAGCTTGGACACCTTTCGATCTCAGGCCAGGGTAGTCTTGCCGGCCTGTTGTGCAGGGAATTGGGCGTACATCCAGCGACTACCCCTAGCTCAACGGAAACCGTTGGCCTGACTGCCGGCGAGACGATCGCCTTTTTTCCCAAAGCGTTCTCCGGCAATCCGACGTTTGGCTATCTGGGTGAGGGATACCAAGACCTGCCACGGGAGCAGCCGGCGCTGGTGCAGGAGCTACTCAAAGAAGAGTGGCCGGACCGGCAGTGGCCGGCACGGCTATACCACTGGATCCGGCCAAGAACGCCACTGGCGCCAACGGCCTTTGATGAAGTAGGGACCCTCGATACGTCTAAAGTTTGGCATACGCGGGTGGCGCGAAACGGCCATCGCGAAAACTCTGACGAAGCCAATCCCTCGACCCACAGAGCTTAGCCGAGTGAACGCTGGGTAGTTGATCTCCGACCTGTCGCGCAATCAATCTTATTCGGCCAGCTGGAGCATTTGACAAAGACGTTTACTAAAGAATTCAACGTGGGGGTTATGAAACATAGATTCATGGTCCCCGGGAACGAAAACGACCTCGACGCCATCATCCACAATCTCTTTCCAGCCCAGGGTCTCGTCGCTCTCTGGCAGCTGCGGAACATCCGTGGCGCGGAACAAGATAACTCGGCCCGGATATCGAGCGGGGGCGTAATCTTGTAACGCGGCGAAACGAGACCACGTATTGTTGAATACGGCCTCGGGAAGAGAAAAGCCTAAGACCCGCTGCAGGCCCATCAGCAATGGACGATGGTGCATGAAGAGCGATTCAAGCATGGTTTCCCAACTGTGACGCAGAGCATTGCGAACATACTCGAGCTTGTGTTGTATAGAGCCGACGCGCAGCCGGCGGACGTGAAAACTCACTTTGGCGAGCAGTCTGGCAGTCCTTTTACCGCGAAGAAGAGGACGATATCCAGGCCGCTCCGCGTCGAGGAGAGCGACCAGTCCGACCTGGTGATTGAGCTCACGGAGTTGCCGGGCAATTTCGAGAGTCAGAGCTCCCGCGGCGCACCAACCGGTCAGCAATAATGGTCCACCGAGATAAACTTTCAGAATCTCCCTCACATATATCGCGGCGCGGCCTTCGATGGTTGGTGCTTGAGAGTCATCCGTCAATTCGCGCACCCCATATACAGGCCGATCGGGCTCGACAATATGAGGTAACACGCCATAGAGCAGATACGAGTGGATAACAAACAGGGGGGCCGATCCGCCGCGAGGACGGATGGGGACAATCAGGGACAGTGGCCGCTCAAGGTCGATAATTTCGGCAAGCGCTCTAACGGTCGGAGCGTCAAAGAGGAGACTGATGGGAAGACTCAGTTTAAGGGTACGATTGATCCGGTCGAATAGCCTGACCGTCAACAAGGAATAACCGCCGTAATCGAAGAAGCTGTCGGTTACCCCGAATTCGGCCGCATTGAGGACATCGCGGAAGATCGTGAGAAGCTTGCCCTCCAATGGCGTCCGCGGGTGCACTCCCGCTGGCTGGCGATAGGCGCTGAGACCGGAGGATGCGGATGCGAGCAAAACCTTACGGTCAATTTTCCCGCTGGTGGTAAGCGGCATTGCGTCCATCAACACAAAGCGACTGGGCACCATATAGGCAGGCAGCAACCGGGAGAGATGATGGCGCAGTTGCCGCAGGTCGAACTGTTTATTGGCGGCGGTAAAGTAGGCAATGAGATAGGGTTCACCGGATTCGTTTTCGCGCAGCGCGGCGACCGCATTCTCAATATTGGGAAAAGTGCGCAGAGCGGACTCAATCTCGCCCAGTTCAATGCGATAGCCGCGCAGCTTTACCTGGTGGTCGCGTCGTCCGAAGAATTCAAATTCGTTGCCATTGATAAGCCGGACAAGATCGCCCGACTTGAACATGCGCGAGCCTGGCACTTGTGCAAACGGGTCAGGCGAGAAGGAGTGCCTCAAATCCTGAGATGGGTCAAGATAGCCGGAGCTGACGCCTGTACCCCCGATGTAAAGCTCGCCGGGCACTCCCGGCGGAAGAAGCCGGCCAGTGTCGTCCAGAACGTAAAACGTAGTATTTGCGATCGGTGGACCGATGGTTACCAGACCGGGTCCAGATTGGATCTGCAAGACGCCGGAGTAGATGGTGGTTTCTGTAGGACCATAGCAATTCCAAAGCTCTCCACCATGGCTGAGCAACCGGTTCGCCAGGTCACGTGGCAGGGCTTCGCCCCCGGATATCATCTTGAGGTCGCGCTTCCCATTCCAATCGGAAGACGCCAGCAATCGCCAAGTGGCCGGCGTGGCCTGCAGAACCGTAACATCAAACTTATTGAGCAGGGCGGCCAGGCGCGATGGGTCGGCCCCAACGAACCGATCGGCCACAATCAATGTTCCTCCCGCCACCAGGGGCAGAAACATGTCCATGGTGGCGATGTCGAAGGAGATAGGCGAGACGGCGAGCATGCGATCGGCAGAGGTGAAGCCAGGCGCCCGCATCATGGAGTTGAGTAGATTGGCGAGCGCCCGATGCGGAATCATCACTCCCTTCGGCTTACCAGTCGTGCCCGAGGTATAGATGATGTATGCGCGGTGGTCAGGAGTGGCGCCGGACACCGTGAATTCATTGACAGACGAGGGATCCGGAATATCATCCGGATAGATCAAAGGGATCGCATCGGTCCCGCGCAGTAGCGGAAAAGAGTGGTCAACAATCATCGCTACCGGCCGGCATGCCTCAAGAATGGATGTCAGGCGCTGGGGCGAGTCTTGCTGATCGAGCGGCACGTAACAGGAACCGGACTTCAGGATACCGAGAAGCGCTACCGGCAGTTGTGCGGTTCGTTCCAAGCTTATTGCGACAGGCCGGTCGGGCCCGGCTCCCAGCGACTGCAAGCGCTCGGCGATGGCATTGCTACGAACATGAAGCTGTCGATAGGTTAAGGATTGCGATTCCGAAACAACAGCGATCGCGTCCGGCGTCCGTTCGGCTTGGCGGATCACCAGCTCGTGGACGCAAGTGCTATCCGGATAGTGCTCTGCTGTACGGTTGAAAGCCCGGTAGAATTCCTGGGCTTCGTTTGGGTCAAGAAGGGGCAACGTTTTCCAGGGCACGTCGGGTGAACCGGCAACCGCTGCAAGCAGCTGGTCAAAATAACGTAGCCAGAGGTGCAGAATAGGCCGATCCCATAAGCCAGTCGAGCTGATAAGTCGGATCTGACACTCCGCCTGGCCGTGGCTGTGTAAGACCTGTACGGCCATAAGCAGGCCGTCGCTCGGGTATTCGGCACCGGAGAATTCCTCAGCGCCGAATACATACTCCACGGCGCAGGGCTGATCTGGCGAAAGACTCTGGCTGAGGGTAGCCGTAAGCAGCGAGCGGAACGATACTTCCGAGTCGAACTTGAAAGTCAGAATGTTTGAATCGCCCGCAATATTTCGGAGCCTTACCACCTCCTGGCCTGTGAGGCGCGCAAGCAAGGTGGCAAAGGTGATCATGAAGAATACGTCGCAGTCTGTTCCCAGGGAGGCGGAAACCCCGGAAAGGCGATCCATGCGAGCGCTGACTATTTTATGTGTGGCCACGGCCAGGGGGCCGGGCCATGCGCCGGACTCACGATCTGTGGGCAAACAGCGGAGCAGGTCGTCCCCGGGGCGTGCTCTCTTGTCCTCCGCCACAGCAGACAATCCTGCACAAGCTATTACGGAACCATTAGAACTGTTGATGGGCTGGTCGAGGCGTGTGCGAGACGAACTCATCATCAAAGAGCCTATCGGTGTTTACAAACAACCTGCGATAGTATCGCGTTCAGTTCAGTCAATCGGAAATTTGGCAGGTACCGCGAACCCGAGAGCAAAGACGGGTCGAAAGAGCAACAACTGGAGCTGGAACGCGAACCGCAGAAAAGCCCACAATCTAAAACATGACCACAGGAAATCTCGCAAAGAATCGATGCTAAAGCATCTAAACGTATTTATCCACCCTGACTGGGCAATTTTGAACGGTTTCAACTCCGCTCTTGAAAGAGCCACCTGATCGTTGCGAGAAGTATTGTACAACTTTTTCCAGCCACACTTCATCTACTAGCGGACGTTGGTAGGGCTGTGGAAAGACGCAGCGATCTACCAGAATAGAAAAGCGATAAATTATCCTTTTTCCCGATAAAGTTTCCAGCATTACAACTCGAGCTAAGCTCCCCCTTGGCGCCCATCCTCAGTAGCGGAAGGCGATCTCCCGGGGCCGAGACAGGGTTCGAAGTGGTCGACAGTCGCAAGCGGCTAAAGAGGTCGCCTAGAAGCTGCACCAACGAGTGCGCCAGACGAGCCGGGCGAATCCGGAGATCGTCTGCATGGTTGGCGTGCGTGTGGTGCACTCGATAGCCGAAGCGGCACCACCACTCAATAAAGCGGACGAGAGTTCATGAGCGATAGATGCATCGCCGGAAATATTCAAACCCACACTAGAGCAAAACACGCGGCGCACGCGGACGCGGGTGGCGTTTGGAACTTCAACAGCTAGCCGGGCTGATCCGGCGCGTTAGTCTACACGGTCAACAAATTATCCTTTTTTCCAATAACATTTCCACTTATCCCAGGCGTCACTAAGCTCGCAACCAATGATCAGAGTCCTGACGAAACATTCAAAAGTAACTCATTAACGACAGGCACCGGGATTACCAAAATGAGCTAGCATTTCACACAATTGACGGTAGACTCGTTGCATTCTAAAAAGATATTCGGCGCGAACCGAATAGGACAAAGAACGAAGGCGCACACGCCTTTTGCGATTCTTTGATTTACAGTTTGTCAATCCGACACGGGGTTCTTGATGGCTCTATCGCTCCAGTTTCTGCTTTCTGGAATCAATCGATAACTGTTTAACCGCACTTATAACTATCTTTTCCTGTTCGGGCCAAGCAAGAGCATCTGAGCCAACTCCAAGCGCGAGCATTTCATGGTAGAGCCCTCGCAAAAGGAGTTCACGCTTCGTAGCGATCAACCAACGCCCTGGGTGTCTCGACCGACAGAAGTCGGACGCGACCACAATTCGACCTATCTTCGTCGCTATACGTCGCGCCGAATAGCAAGCAGGCGCCCGCGGCGCTAGCACATAAAGCCCGCTCCAGGTGTTCGCCCAAGCGAGATTACGATGGCTGCATCAGAATCTGTTTCGAAACCGATTGGAGCTGCGTACACTGCTCCTGCACTCTGCCCTCGCCAGACGCGCCGCGGGTCGCCTAGCGAAGCGGTCTTGAAGGCGTCTATCATGATGATGGCTGATGTGGCGGCTATCATTCTCTCGTTTTGCTTAGCCTCAGTCTTTCGTTTCGACCTTTCGCCAACGATGTGGCTTCACGGGGTGGGGCGCTCGAACGGGGGCGATTTTCCCATTCGCCCCGGGTATCTCTTTGCCTTTGCAGTGGCACTCCTGATCATCAATCGACGGGATGGCTTGTACGGTCCCCTCCAGGGCCAAGGGTTGCTGCACGAGCAGCGGAAGACGATCCAAGCTGGATTCGGCGCTGGTCTTTTGTTATGTGGCGGCTTGTATATGGTGCATGACGCGACCGTCTCGCGAGAGTTTGTCGCCTACTTCATTGTGCTTACAACTTTTTTTCTCTGTATTCTACGGGGATTCTGGCGTCGGTCGCTTTACCGGAAGTACGCACGGGGGATCGACACCAAAAACGTGCTGATCGTGGGCACGTCTCATATGGGTAACGCTGTGCGCAAAACGCTCAACAAAAGCGGTCACCTCGGTCGCGTTTTCAAAGGATTTGTCGAGACCCATGGCGGCAGTTCCGTCCTGGAAGCTGAGCAGTTTGTGCTCGGAGATCTGAAGCAGGTCAAGCCCATTGCCAGACAATTCTTCGTAGATGAGATCATCATTGCAGAACGCTGTCCCACACCGCTGGTGATCGAGCTAATGGAAATAGGCCGCGAATTGGATGTTGAGGTGCTGGTAATTCCCGGTTTTTACGATGAGCTCACACCCGATGCACCCATCGAGTATCTGGGCACCTTTCCGGTGGTGACCCTGCATCGCCGTAACGGCAAACTTCTTGGCCATTTGTTGAAGAGACTCTGCGACATCGTTTTGTCCTCGTTTTTGCTGGTTACACTGGCACCGACATTGTTGGTTATCCCGCTGTTAATAAAACTGGATTCGCCCGGGCCCGTGTTCTATGTCTCTCATCGCATTGGGAAAAGAGGACGCGTCTTTCCTTGCTGTAAGTTCCGGACAATGGTTGCCAATGCGGAACAGCTCAAGTCCACCCTGGCCGCGCTAAACGAGCGCGATGGAATCCTTTTCAAGATTAGGAAAGACCCACGCTTAACCAGAATAGGGCGCATTCTGCGAAAGTTTAGCCTCGATGAATTGCCCCAGCTGTTTAATGTTTTCTGCGGTGATATGAGCCTGGTTGGACCGCGACCGCCGTTGGCGACGGAGGTCGGGCAGTATGAGCTGGAACATTTTCGCCGGCTAGAGGTATTACCCGGAATTACCGGTCTGTGGCAGGTGCATGCACGCCAGGATCCGTCATTCAATCGCTATGTGGCGCTGGATTTGGCCTACGTCGAGAATTGGAGTTTTTGGCTGGATTTGAAGATCATGGTGAAGACCGCGGAAGTAGTTCTTCGCGGTACCGGGTGGTGAGAGCTCGGAGGGGCCGGAGGTGGTGAGTACGGGGTGCGAAACGATAATACCGGGTCTTTTTTGGGCGGGTTTTGACTGGCCCTGTCGGAATTGTCAGCGGTAATGGGTTACAAAAAGATCCCTCCAAAGGGGATAGTGCTACTTATCTCGACCCCTGTTAATGGACGGGAGCATACCCCACACTCTAACTTCTACAAAGCCGCCAGTCAGGCGCTCGCTCCTTGCTTATATTCGATCTGCTTTGGTCGCTCACGTGACCGGCGACTCTGAAAGCATCTCAGCTGCCCAACTAATATGGGTATTTGTTGAAGCTGAGAGTGGAGGCCGTAGAGCAGGAGCAGCATCGTTTGTCCCTGCGCTTTGGCGCGGGCCTTCCATGCCGAACGAGCGGATAAGACAGGCAGCAGGGCGAGCCATGGGACGCCCCACCAGGTCCTGAGCGCCGCGAAGAGGAGGGCGATCAGGAGCCAAGTTATCCAAAAGACGCCAGTACGCAGATTCCTGCGGCTTTCTTGCGACCACATGGGATCCGTTGTACCGCGGTATCGGAAGGCCATCTCTGCATAAGCATGGCCGGCACGGACGGCGCGGCGCCAGTATTGACTGAAACGCGTCATGTTCAGGTCGTGACCGGTCATGGGGAAATCAATATGCACGATGCGATAGCCGCGCGCGCGCAAACGGCGACAAAGCTCCGGTTCCTCCCCGGCAATCAAGCCTGGATCGTATCCCTCGACCTCGGCAAGGGCGCTTCGCCGCATCAGCACGTCTCCGCCGCAGTAATCCGTGTCACCAGCAGCATAGATCCAATCCAGGTCCAGGACGCGGTTATATACCGAACGCTCCGGGTGGAGCTCCCGGCGATGGCCCCATACCGCAGCGATCGCGGGCTCGGATTGAAGGACCTTGATAGCAGCCGCCGGGAAGTCCTGGTTCAGGATGGTGTCGCCGTCGAGGAAGAGAATAAGGGGAGCCCTGGCCCTATGCCACCCGGCATTACGTGCGCGCGCGGCAGTCTGGGTTCCCCCATGAAGAACGATGGCCTCAGCGCCGAAATTGGCTGCCAGCTGTAGACTGCCATCGGTCGAGGCAGAATCTACGTAGATTAATTCCGACTCCGCACTGATTGCGGCTACCGACTGCAGGCAGGAAGTCAGACGGTCACCTTCGTTGCGTCCGATGATAACGATCGACAGCTTAGGTGGTTTCATCACATTTCCGCGTCCGGTTGATTCGTCTTTGGCTTACGGGGAAGGACACGAGCAGGAACACCGACAGCGATGGAATTGGACGGCACATCGATCAGCACGACAGCATTGGCGCCGATGGCGACATCGTCTCCGATACGAATCGAGCCGAGGATCTTGGCTCCAGCGCCAATATCAACACGGCTTCCGAGGACTGGAGAACCACGCTTGCCGGGACTCCTCAGGCCTACCGTAACACCGTTACGCACCACGCAATCGTCACCAAAAACCGCGTCGCCGCTGATGATGATTCCTCCAAAATGATCGATCCGGAAACGCCGGCCCACGACTGCTTCGCATGGGAGCTCGATGCCGGTGAGGATCTCGCAGAGCAGCCAGAGAAGTTTATAAATGGCAGAAAAAGGCGCTCTTATCCACCGAGCACGAATCTTGTAGCGCCATCTACCGAATCGGTAGACTGCCATTACCCACAAACCCTGCCGTAAGAGCTGCCTGTCGTGTGTCCGCCAATCTTCCCGCAGGTTATCGAACATAACCTAAGTGAGAGGCCCCTTGTTGGCGTCCAGGGTTCCGTCAAGCACTGACTTCTCTTCGCTTGGCCTTACTTTCCACGATTCCATGCTTTTGCAACTTATACAGAAGAGCTTTGTAATCGATATTCAACTGTACAGCGGCCTGGCGTCTGTTCCAGCGAACGGACTCGAGCGTTTCGAGAAGCAATTTGGATTCTGCGGTGCGGGAGGCTTCGGCGAAATGGTCAAGGCTCACGCGGCCATTATGTGGAGCTTGAGCAGCACTTGAAGGTCTCGCTACCGCCAGCCGGGGCTTGGGCGAGTCGAAGGGATCAGTCAGTTCTGCCACGAGCAAGGCCGCATCCTGATAAACCAGGAACCGTCTCATCACGTTTTCAAGCTCGCGGACATTCCCCGGCCACTGGTGCGCGAGCATCACTCGCCGCAGCGGGTCGGGAATGGTGGGAGGCGCTGCACCTGGGCCGACGTGACGCAAGAGCAATTTTTCAGCAAGGGGAATGATCTCGTGGCGACGTTCGCGCAGGGGCGGAATGGTAATGTTGATAACACTAAGACGGTAGTAAAGATCCTCCCGAAAGGTGTTTTGCGCAATAGCTGCATGCAAGTCACGGTGTGTAGCTGCCATGATGCGGACATTTACCTTGATAGTGCGGCTGCTGCCAAGCGGCTGAACCTCGCCGTCCTGCAACACTTGCAAGAGCTTGGCCTGGAGCCGAGTATCCATGTCTCCAATTTCGTCCAGCAGTATCGTGCCATCCTGAGCCAGCTCAAATTTACCCGGCTTATCGACCATGGCTCCGGTAAAAGCGCCCTTTTCATAGCCAAAGAGCTCACTCTCGATAAGCTCGGAAGGCAAAGCGGCGCAATTCAATTTCAGGAACGGTTTGCCTACCCTGTTGGAGTAGGCCCATAGCTTTCTCGCCATGACTTCTTTGCCCGCCCCGGTTTCACCATGCAGCAGGACAGGGACGTCCGAGCGCCCCACTCGTCGCAAAAACTCCTCATCGTAGAGCGAATCTCCAGCGTCCTGGCGATCTTTGCATAATCTCTGGCCCGGCTCCTCGTGTATCGACGTGTTATACGAGCCGCATTGCGAACCAGGTGCGGCTCTCTCGGTCAAAGCACGAAGGATCGACGCACTAGCGGCTGGATCTTCCAGTGACACGCGATAGACCTTGACTCCGTTACAAGTCTGCAGCCGACTGATCGTTTCTTGTTGAGAAGCCTCTGAAGCAAAAACCGCTATTTCCAATTGAGGATGCTGGTCCCTCAAATCGTTAAGCAAGTCAGCGTCGTTCAGAGATAGCATCTGCATATCGAGGACGAGCATCGAAGCTGCCTTCTCAGGGCCTCGTAGCAGCGAAGCAGCTGCTCGTAGAGTCGGTTGCTGCACGACGAAAACTCCATGTCCTGCCAAGCTCCGCACGAGGTGGCTGCTGGCTTCTGAGTTCTCACCGACGAACACGATTTTGCAAATCATCTTCCCTCCATGCAGAGAGCAGCAAATGTGGCACTGCGCTGTCAGTAGGTTCTTCAGTTATTTTGTAGCTCTGCAAGGTTTGGCAGATAAGCAACCGATCAGCTGAATTGGCATAGATCGCCATCGATGCGATGAGGATGACCTTGACCCAACCAGGAAATTGGGTTCATCGTATACCGATTAAGGCTACGTTTCTCAGTTTTTTTTGATGGACTTACCAGAGTTTTGCCCTGGTTACCTTTGGGGAGACTTCCTGCTAGTTACCGTTCAGGAGGGCTATTCCGGCTTCAGTAGAGTTGGAAGACTTACCCAAGTTTCGGAATGTTAGCCGAAATAGGGCAGTCCAAGGTGGCAATTTCGAGGAAACGCCTTGATTTCGACCCTACATGTTTTGGCCCACAAATTGCACATACGCGAAGCATCCCCCATTTATCAGTGCTTTCCGACGCAAGAAAAAGTAACCGCAGCCATGCTTTCTTAAGCTGTGGGATTAACCAAAGTAGAAGCTGTGCAATCGTGCAGCGGAAAATCACCACAGCCAGCCAATCGTTCAGACTTAGGGGCCTAACTTGGGTCTTCGATGGGGCTGACGACGGCGAAGCCTTGTGAATTCGGCAGGCCACCAGTTCAGGAGCAAGGACGGAGTCACGAGATGTCCGATTGGAACCGCAGGTCAGTGGCAGTTCTCGGAGTGCCATTTGACAATGTCACGATGTGCGAAGCCATCGATGTGATTGAAGAGAAGATCGAGGAGCGGGGATTCCACCAGGTGGCCACCGCGAACGTCGATTTTGTTATCAATGCAATCCGCGATCAATCTCTCCAGGAAATGCTTTGCTCCTGCGATTTGATCGTCCCCGACGGGATGCCGATCGTATGGGCATCGCGTCTAATGGGCGCCAGGCTAAAGGAGCGTGTCTCCGGCATAGACTTAATCCCTCGTTTGGCAGAACTCGCATCCAGGCGGCGTTACGGAATCTATCTGCTAGGCGCGAGTGAAAGGAGCTCCCGGCGAGCCGCCGAAGTCCTCAAGAAGCGCTTTCCGAAGCTTCGTATTGTGGGTCGCCATTCTCCTCCCAATACACCGCTTTCAGAGATGGACCACGAGGCAATCTTGGGCCGCATTGAGGAAGCGCAACCAGACGTTCTGTTTGTCGCGATGGGACACCCCAAGCAGGAACGATGGCTGGCGATGCATCGTCATCGCCTGAAGGTTCCGCTTTGCATGGGGGTGGGTGCCTCGCTTGACTTTCTCGCCGGTGAGTTTTCACGGGCCCCTATCTGGATGCAAACGGCGGGGCTGGAATGGCTCTACCGCGCCGCCCAGGAACCACGGCGCCTGGCACAACGATACCTGGTGGATGCATATGGCTTGGCGCGCCACTTGCCGGCGCAAGTTGCGGCGAACGCAGTCCAGCCGAGAAGAGGGTGGAACCAGACCATTTTAACGGATCGGCAAGGCGACGCCTCGATCATATCTGTCAGTGGCAATTTGACTGGTTGGTTAGCCACTGAGTTCGAACAAGAACTTGGGCGAGCTTATCAAGAGGATCGGCATATCGTACTGGATCTAGCTAAGACGACCTATTTTGGCTTAGATTCACTTGGCCTTCTTGTTCATTTAGCAAAGACAATGAATTGCCGTGAACGCCAGATTTGGTTGACCGCTGCGCCCCCACATGTGACCAGGGTCTTTCGCGCAGCACGGATGAATCGTTATTTCGGGACTGCCCCTGACATCAGCGATGCAATTAACCGGGTCAGGAGATCGGAGAATCGCTCGGTCTCAGAGACGATTGGGGTACCTACTTTCGCCAATCCTGCGCGAGACATGCATGTGCAGGTGCAAATTTTGAAAGATCTGTGCAGGAAGATTGTGTTCTTCAGCCAAACTACCAAGCTCGCCACCGCCCCCCCACCCACCAGTTCTTCTGCCACCCGCTAGTGCCGATATCTTTGCAGACTTTGGTCCTCAATCTATGCTCATGACATTCCACGTATCCGACCCGATCGCTGGAACCCTGGTTCTGCTCACGCTACCCTTGATAGCGGAACTGGTGGTTCTGACACTCGCTTCGATCTTGCCTAAACGCACCCCTGCGCACCCCGCGGTTTCGGGTCCGTTGCATTTAGCGGTCATCATTCCGGCACACAATGAAGAGCTTTTGATCCCATCTTGTGTGGAGAGCCTGCGCGCTTCAGCCGACGGCGACAAAACACGTATCATTGCCGTCGCACACAACTGCTCGGATCGGACGGCGGCGCGTGCTGCGGAGGCCGGAGCAGAGGTCGTCGTTTACGACAATCCTCTGGCCCAGGGCAAGGGTTCCGCCCTCTCGGTTGGGTTTGCCTATGCTTCCTCTCAAGGTGTGGATGCGACTCTCGTGGTGGACGCAGATTCAACTGTCTCAAGCAATCTGATCGGCGTGGTGCGCGAAGCCATAGCCAAAGGCGCAGACGCGGTGCAATGCAGATATGAGATGGATAGCTCCGCGGAGCGACCGGCGACCCGATTAACTTCGCTCGCGTTTCGCGGCTTCAACGTAGTACGGCCGGCTGGACGGGATCGGCTTGGGCTTTCGGCGGGCATTGTGGGCAACGGCTTCGCCGTCCGGCAAGCACTCCTTGCAGAAAATTCCTACAACTCCCACTCGGTCGTCGAAGACCTTGAATTTCATATCCGGCTGGTGCTATCCGGTAAGAGGGTCCAGTTCCTCCACGATGCGAAAGTGTCCTCAGCGATGCCTTCCTCGAAACAGGGCGAAGTCACACAGCGTTCACGATGGGAAGGTGGAAGAGCGAACGCTGCCCGGACCTGGTTCGCTCCTCTGCTCAAGCAGTTGACGCAAGGTCGACTGCGCGTACTGGAACCGCTGTTGGACCTGACGTCTCTGCCTATCGGGTATGCTGTCTTTCTGCTGTTGATTGCCGGGTGTTTTCCGTTACTATGGGTGCGAGTGTATGCGCTGGTTGCGATGACTGTCATCGGGGGTCATGTTCTAGCCGCAGCATGGTGTGGTTCCGATTTTGCCGGGGATATGGCCATTCTAGCTCGCGCGCCGGCTTACATTCTTTGGAAGCTTTTCATGCTTCCCAGTCTCCTCCGCAGTTCGCGCCCGGAAGCTGCATGGGTTCGAACCGAACGTCAATCGGCGATCCAGAGGGTCTCGCTGGAAGAGAGCGCAGCTACTGTCGCTATGGAACCCGGGCTGCGGATTAGCAGTTCATTGGAGATCTCATGAAACAGGCAGTTCTTCCAGTAGAGTTGCTGTTTGCGGGGCTGCTTCTGGCTGTGAGCGCGAACACCGTGCTCGGGCAAGCGGCCACGGCCGGTGATTCGGGAGCGAGCGACCCAAAGCTAAAGCTCAGTCCGATGACGCTTCTGCAAAAGTTCGAACCGTCCGCGAATGAGGAGTACTCTTTGGGGCCCGGCGACGAGATCAGCCTCGATTTTCCCGGGCGGCCGGAATTGAGTAGCAAAAAGGTGGTTGGACCGGATGGACGTATCACGCTGGCGCTGGTTGGTCCGATCGACGTTGCAGATAAGAGCCGTAAGGAGGTCGCTAAGCTGGTGGTGGATTCGCTGGCGCCTTACTATCGTGACCTCGCGGTTACCGTGAACGTAGACAAGTACGCGTCGAACCGGGTGATCGTTATTGGAAGCGTCCAGCACCCTGGAGTCCTCTACTTCGACGATACCCCGACCTTGCTCGATGTGATCGCAAGAGGAGGTTTGCTCTCCAGTGCCGGCAGCGGGCCGAGCAACGCGGCTGGCGCAGGCGATGGAATTCCGGAGCGATGCGCTATTTATCGCGGCAACGACCAGGTGGTTTGGGTCGAACTGCGGCAGATGTTACAAAACGGGAGTTCTATGGCTGATCTGAGGTTGCGCCGGAACGACATTGTCTATGTGCCGGCTCAGCAGGAAGTGTTCGTATCAGTACTGGGAAGCGTCATGCATCCGGGAGCAGTCGCTCTTCGACCCGAATCCACACTGACCTCCGTTTTGGCGCAATCGGGAGGTCTAGCCGAGAGCGCAGGCGCTAACATTCAAGTCATCCAGCCGTCCACCGGGAGGACATCGACAGTCCCCTTCAAAAGCTTGCTGACTCTTACCGGCACGGATGAAGTTCAGCTGCACGCGGGAGATGTGATCTATGTACCCAAGAGCGGTTTCTACCAATCAACCTATGTCCTCCAACGCCTGAGTCCGATCACCTCCATCGGCGCCATCACTGCGATCGCACACTGATTCAGTTTTCCTACTCGTTTTTAGCAGAGCCCTCATGCAAATTAAGCAGTTAAGCCAATCCGTACCGCCTTCGCCTTCGCCGCCCGCCTCTACGCCTGACTGGGTGTTGAGAATCGACATACTGCGAAGCTTGCGCCTGCATAAAATGCTTGCAACTCTGATCGCCCTTTTTGCGATTGGCCTCGGAATTGCCGCCAAGGCCCGGCATCATGCAACCTACGAAGCAAGCAGTGTGGTCTACGTATCGCCAAATTTCCCGGCTACCCTGGCTGCCAGTCAAGAGCAAGAATACCCTTACGATTCCTACGTCGAGGAGCAAGTACACTCGGTCACCCAATACAATGTGCTCTCCCAGGCATTACGCAAGCTTAAGCCGGGCGTCTGGCAG
>Ga0302326_10018125_pt1 | contig 14611 bp, 13 predicted proteins | sample Palsa_T0_3_FD_202264 | JGI IMG/M metagenome (GOLD analysis project Ga0302326, IMG submission 202264) | Peat permafrost microbial communities from Stordalen Mire near Abisko, Sweden - Palsa_T0_3 | ecosystem: Environmental > Terrestrial > Soil > Palsa > Peat permafrost | place: Sweden: Abisko... | reverse complement strand
GCGGCCTGGGGTTTCAGCTTGCCGGCTGGGCACGCAGCCGTAAATCCGTCGATGGTATCACGATGTTTGCCGGTGACGACGAACTGGCGCCGTTCCTGGCACGCTGCGACATCCTGGTGAACCTGCTGCCTGACACGCCGGCGACGCGTGGCGTGCTGGATGCGCGGCGCCTCGCGTGGCTGCCCCGTGGCGCCGGCGTGGTGAACGGCGGCCGTGGCACGGCCATCGTCCTGCCGGACCTGATCGCGGCCCTGGACAGCGGCCAGATCGGCGCCGCCGTGCTGGACGTGTTCGAGGAAGAACCCCTGCCCGCCGACAATCCGGCATGGACCCATCCCCGCATCACGGTGACGGGGCACCTGGCCGGCTACGCCTCGCGTCGCGCTCGTGCCGCCTCGGTCGCCGCGACGCTGGCGGCGATGGAACGGGGCGAGACCGTGCCGCATCTGTACGACCGCGCGCGGGGTTACTGACCGGATCGGCCCGTGGGCTACAGCGCGCTGCACAGACGCAGCGCGTCATAGATCGCCCCGTGCACATTGCGGCTGGTGACCGCATCGCCGATCCGGTGCAGTTCAAACGCGCCGGCAACCGGTGGCGGCGTCAGTTGCGGCCGGCGGTCCAGCAACGCCTCGATGTCGGTGTTGCCGCCGTTTGCCGCGTCGCCGCGCAGCGCATCGAACAGCTCGGTCATCGGCACGGTGCCGTGCTCGATCACCACCTGCGAGGCCGCGATTTCCTGCGTCGCACCGGTAAGCTCGTGACGGAACGTCGCGGTCAGCCGATTGCCGCTCGGCCGCACGCGCGTCAGCGTGTTGTCGGTCGTGACCTGGACGGCGTTCTCCGCGAAGCGCTTGCGGTAAATCGTACGTGACGGATATTCCATCTCCATGCCGACATACTCGTCGATGGTAACGAATTTCACCTCCCGGCCGAGTTCCGCCAGGTGCAGCGCGCAGGATACCGCCTGGTGGCGGCCGGTACCGTCGTAGACCAGCACATCGTCCTTGGCCTGCGATGCGTCCAGCAGCATGTCCCACACCGTGGTGCAGTGCTCGGCGCCGTCCAGCCACGTGGTATCCGGCAGACCGCCGGTGGCAATGATGACGGCGCTGGGCTGCTCGGCTAGAACGTCGGCCGGTTCGGCATAGCGGTTCAGCCGAACCGCGACGCCTAGGCGTTCCAGTTCGGCGACCCGCCAATCCACAATAGCGATCAGGTCGCGCCGCCACGTCGCCCGCACGGCGGTCAGCATCTGCCCGCCGAGCTTCGCGCCGGCCTCGAACAGCACCACCTTGTGGCCACGCTCGGCGCTGACCCGCGCGGCTTCCAACCCAGCCGGACCGCCGCCCACGACAACGACCTTGCGGCCCGCGGTTGCGGCGCGTTCGACAATTTGTGGCAGGCGATCTTCGCGCCCGGTCGCCGGATTGTGCAGGCAAGCAACCTTTTTGTACATGCAGTAGGACGCACCGACGCAGGGACGAATGCGTTCCTCCTCGCCGCGCATCAGCTTGTTGACGATCTGCGGATCGGCCATGTGCGCCCGCGTCATCGCCACCATGTCTAGCAGGCCCTCGGAAATCGCGTAACGTGCCGTGGCGATGTCCTGGATGCGCGCGGCGTGGAACACCGGCAGCTTGATCTCGCGCTTGAATGCCCCGACGGCTTGCAGGAATGGCGCGACCGGCTGCGACATCCCGGGCATGTTGTGCTCGGCAAGCGCGAGATCGGTATCCATCCGCCCGAAGATCGCATTGAAGAAGTCGATCTGCCCCTCACGCTCGAAGATCCGAGCCAGGCGCACGCATTCGTCGAAATCGATGCCGTCCTCGGTATCTTCGTCAACGACAAAGCGGATCCCCACCAGCCAGTCGTCACCGACCGCCTTGCGGATCGCGTCGTGCACCATCAGGCCGAAGCGAGCACGGTTCTCGGTGGACCCGCCGAACCCGTCGGTGCGGCGATTGGTGCGCGGCGAGAAGAATTGCCCGATCAGATGGCCGCCAGTGACCGTTTCGACACCATCGAGCCCGCCCTCCTGGCAACGTTTCGCCGCCGCGGCGTATTCCTTCACGATGCGGGCGATGTCGTGCGCGTCCATCTCGCGCGGAAAGTTGCGATGGCGCGTCTCGCGGATCGGCGATGGGCCAACCGTCGGCAGCCAGTTCCACCCCATCGCGTCGGCGCGCCGGCCCAGATGCGAAATCTGGCACATGATCGCCGCGCCATGGCCATGCACGCGTGTGGAGAATTCCTGCAGGTACGGAATGACCTCGTCGCCGGACACGTCGATCTGGCCGCCGCCCCAACTGGAATCGCGCGACACCATTGACGACCCGCCGAACATGGTCAGCGCGATGCCGCCCTTCGCCTTCTCCTCGTGGTAGCGTTGATAGCGTTCCTTCGGGATGCCACCGTCATCCAGCGTCGAGGCGTGGCTGGTGCTCATGATCCGGTTGCGGAACACGACCCGCTTGATCTGCAATGGTTGCAGCAATGGATCGCTTTTGCGCGCACCGGCCTCGCCGGTCGGGGAGGCATGTGTCCGGCTGGCATGTGTCTCGTTGGTGGATGCGACGACGTTCATGACGGACCCTTCATTCGGCTCGTTCGTGGAGGAGCGGGATTGGTGCCGTGACGGCACTGGTCTGCGCGGCCAGCAGATCCTGCTCGGTGCGGTGGCAGCGGATCATGGTGCCCTTCGGCAAGCGGCGCACCGGGGGAACCTGCGTGTCGCACACACCATCAAGGCGCATGGCGCAGCGGCTGACGAAGGCGCAACGGTCCACGAAGGCGTAGGGCGACGCGGCGGGCCGCGGCGCGCCGTCGCCGGCAGCCTCGGCCAGGCGGACGCTGCTGATCTCGTCCAGCCAACCCGGACGCAACTCGGGCACCGAGGAAATAAGCAGGTCGGTGTAGGGATGCCGCGGCGGGGCCAGCAGCGCGCCGCGATCGCCGTATTCCACGGCCTGACCCGCGTACAGAATCATCACCTCGTCACAGATCGCGCGCACGGTGGACAGGTCGTGGCTGATAAACATGTAGGCTAGGCCTAGCTCGCGCCGCAGTTCGGCCAACAGCTCCAGAATGGCGGCGCCGACCACGGTGTCGAGCGCCGAGGTCACCTCGTCGCACAGGATCAGGCTTGGCTCGGCGGCCAGCGCGCGGGCCAGGTTGACGCGCTGCTTCTGTCCGCCGGACAACTCGCCGGGGTAGCGGTCGGCGATCGCCGGGGACAGACGCACCATGTCGAGCAGCGCCGTCACGCGGCGCGCCGCATCACCACCGGACAGACCGTGATAGAACCGCAACGGCCGGGCCATGATGCGATCGATGCGATGCGCCGGGTTCAGCGCGACATCGGCACTTTGAAAGACAATCTGGATGCGCCGAAGCTGCTCGCGCGAGCGCTGCGCGGCATGCGGTGGCAGTGTTTGGCCATCCAGCGCAATCGTGCCGTTCGCGGCCGGCAACAGGCCCGCGACCACGCGCGCCAGGGTGCTTTTGCCGGAGCCGGACTCACCGATCACACCCAGCACGGAGCCGGGCTGGATCGTGCAATCGACTTTGTGCAACACCGGCAGGCGCGGCACGCCCTGCGGCGTGTTGCCGCCGTAGCCCGCGATCAGCCCGGTCACTTGCAGCAGCGGTGGCTGTTTCACAGCAATGGGCGCCGATGGCGCGCTGTGTGCTGCCGGGTCGGCAGCGGCCAGCAGGCTTTGCGTATACGCGTGCGTTGGCGCGCTGAGGATGCGCGTGGTGCTGCCGAGCTCCTGGATCGTACCGTCGCGTAACACGATGATACGATCGGCGATCTGCGCCACCACCGACAGATCGTGCGAGACATACAGCGCGGTCGTGTGGTGCTCCTTCACCACCGACTTGAATGCACGCAACACCTCGATCTGTGTGGTTACATCCAGCGCGGTGGTCGGCTCGTCCATGATCACCAACTCGGGATCGGTGATCAGCGCCATCGCCGCCATCAGCCGCTGCAATTGTCCGCCGGAGACCTGGTGCGGATAGCGCGAGCCGACGTGCTCGGGATCCGGCAACGCCAGAGCGCGAAACAGGTTCTTGGCTTTGGCCTCGGCTGCCGGGCGCGTCAACAGGCGATGGATAAGCGCGCTCTCGATCACCTGCGCCATGATGCGCTGCGACGGATTGAACGACGCGGCCGCACTCTGCGCGATATAGCTGACCTGGCGGCCACGGAATTGTGCCCGGCCTCGCGGCGACAGCGCGTCCACCTGGGTGTTGCCGACGCGGATCGACCCGGCGGCGATACGGCAACCCGGTCGCGCATAGCCCAGCAGCGACAGCGCGATGGTGGTCTTGCCGGAGCCCGACTCGCCAATCAGCGCCACCACCTCGCCGCGCGCGATGTCGAAGCTGACATCGTTGACGATGACTGTATCTTTGGGCGTGCCGCGCGCGATGACGCGCAATCCGGCGACGCTCACCAGCGGTCCGGCGTCAGCGCCCATCGTTGGCGCTCCGCCGCGTCGGCAGGTGGTCGATCAGCAGGTTCACCGCGATGGTGAGCGTGGCGATCGCGAGCGCCGGCATGATCACGGCGGGGGAGCCGTCGACCAGCCCCTCCATGTTCTCGCGCACCAGGGAACCCCAATCGGCATAAGGCGGCTGCACACCAAGACCCAGGAACGACAGGCCGCTCAGCAGCAGCACGACATAGACGAAACGCAGGCCGAAATCGGTCAGCACCGGCAGCAGCAGATTGGGCAGGATCTCCTCGCGCATGATGAACCAGGTGCCTTCGCCGCGGGCGCGCGCGACAGTGACAAAGTCCAGTGCGTTGATGTTGACCGCGAGCGAACGCGCGGTGCGATAGGCACCCGGTGTGTAGATCACCGCGGCGGTGGCAATCAGCACCGGCATGGACGCGCCGAGCGATGCCACGACAACCAGGCCGAACAGCAGGCTGGGCAAGGAGATCACCGCGTCCAGCACACGGCTGAGCACGGCGTCGAGCCAGCCGCCGCGCACGGCCGCCGCCAATGCCAGCGTGATGCCGGCCACACATGCGAGCGCCGTCGCCGCCGCCGATACGCCCACGGTGATGCGCGCGCCCAACAGCACGCGGCTCAACATGTCGCGGCCGAGATAGTCGGTGCCGAACGGGAAGGCCCAGGTCATCGGTCCCAGGATGGTCGGGCTGACCAGATGCCCGGCGGAATACGGCGCGATCCACGGCGCTAGTACGGCAACAATAAGCCAGAACGCCAGCACGGCAGCGCCGATCGCACCGGTACTCGGCAGCCGCGGACGGCGCGTCGTGACCGCGGCGCTCATGCCGTGCGCAGCCGTGGGTTGGCCAGGATCGCAACGACGTCGGCCAGCGTCATCAGCAGCAGGTAGCCGGCGCAGAAGATCATCGCGCAGGCCTGTACCACCGGCATGTCGCGCGTCGCGACAGCATCAACCATCAGCTTGGCGAGGCCGGGATAGTTGAAGATCGTCTCGATGATGATGACGCCACCCAGCAGAAACGACAGGCTCAGCGCCACGGCATTGACGATCGGTCCGAGTGCGTTCGGCAGCGCATGGCGCAACACGATGCGCGCCGGGCCGGCCCCCTTCAGCCGCGCCATCTCGACATAGGACGAATCCAGCGTGCCGATCAGCGCCGCGCGGCTCATGCGCGCCATCTGCGCCATGACCACGAAACTCAGCGAGACCACGGGCATGGCAAAGCTGCGGAACATCTGCGCGGTGGTATGGACATCGCGGATCGAGGCCAGCGCCGGCAGCCAGTGCAGCTTCACCGCGAACAGCAGCACAGCCAACGTGGCGACCAGGAATTCCGGCACCGAGACGATTCCGACGGTGAGCAGGCTGGTGACGCGGTCATACAGCGAGCCGCGCCGTACCGCCGCGGTGATGCCCAGTGTCAGCGCGAGGGGCACCGAGAACGCCGCCGTCAGGGCCGCCAACAGCAAGGAATTCGGCAGCCTGGTGCCGATCAATTCGGAGACCGGCAGGTGGTTGACCAATGACCGACCTGGATCGCCGTGCAGCAACCCGCCAAGCCAGATCAGGTAGCGCAGCCACGCCGGCTGGTCGAGATGCATCGCGGCGCGCAAACCTGCTACTGCCTCCGGCGTCGCGGCCTGGCCCAGCACTGCCTGCGCCACGTCGCCCGGCAACAGCGCGGTGGCGCCGAACACCAGGACCGAGACGATCCACAGGGTGAGCAGGCTGACCGCGAGGCGCGTCACGATCAGCCGCAACATCAGTCGATTCATGGCCAGATGGTCATTGCACGGGTGGGCCCAGAGGTTGTTGCGCGAGCGCGGTCATCGCATACACGTGGGCATCGCACGATCGCGGCCATCGGACGGGCGTGGTGATTGCATGTGCATCACACGCTGACGTCAGGCCTCCAGCCAGATATTCTCGGCGAAGTCATACCCCATCAGGCCGCCGGTCGGGATCGGGCGCAGGCCTTTGATCTTGCTGCTGTGCGCATCCAGCATGGAAATGAACAGCGGGATACCGATGCCGCTGCCGTCGTGGATCATGTGCTGCATGTCGTAGTACATCTGCTTGCGCTTCGCCAGATCCGTCTCAGCGCGGGCAGCCAGCAGCAACTGATCGAAATGCGAGTCCTTCCAGCCGCTTTCATTCCATGGCGCATCGGACTTGAAGAACAGCGTCAGCAGGATGTCGGCGCTGGGCCGCGGATTGATATTGCCGAACCCCAGCGGCACTTTCATCCAGTAGTTCGACCAGTAACCGTCGGCCGGCACGCGCTTGATCTCCAGATCGAGGCCGATCTTCTGCGCCGCGTCCTGCATCAGCACCGCCATGTCGACGGATGACGAAGCCGCGGGAGACGCAACGAGCGGCACCGAAGTCGAGCCGATGCCGGCCTTCTTGAAATGGAACTTCGCCTTGTCCAGGTCGAAGGCGGTTTGCGGGATGTCTGGGCAGTAGAACCGATTGGTTGGATCGATCGGCTGGTCGTTGCCCAGCACCGCGAAACCCTGGAACACCGCGGTGCGCATTTGCTCGCGATCGAGCAGGTATTTCATCCCCATGACAAAGTCGGGATTGTTCGTCGGCGCGGCGTCGAGGCGCATCACCAGATCGGTGTAGTTGCCTGACTTCGTCTCGAACACCTCGTACCCCTCGGTGGCCTTCACCTGGCGCGTGGCGCGCGGGCTGATGCCACCGGCGATCTGGATGTCGCCCGACAGCAGGGCGTTCACCCGGGCGGTCTCGTCCGGAATGCCGAAGAACTCGATCTGGTCGATATAGGGCTTGCCCGGCTTCCAGTAGGTCTCGTTGCGCACGCCGATGGACCGCACGCCCGGGGTGAATTCCTTACATTTGTATGGACCTGTACCGATTGCGGTGGTGAAATCGGTGGTGCCGTCCTTGACGATCAGGAAATGGAAAGTGCCCAGCACGACAGGAAAGTCGGCGTTCGGTGCCGACAGCGTGACCTGCACCTCGAGCGGGCCCGTCGCCTTCACCTCGTGCATTTGCGCCGCCAGCGTCTTGGCGATGGAGCCCACCTTGGGGTCCTTGTGGCGCAGCAGCGAGTAGACCACGTCGGCCGAGGTCAACGGTTTGCCGTCATGGAAGGTCACGCCTTGGCGCAGTTTGAAGGTCCAGACGGTGGCTTTGTCGTTCTCGATCGATATCGCGAGCTCAGGCTGCGGGGTAAGGGATTCATCCAGCCGCGTCAGCCCGTTATAGAACATCAAGCAGCGCGCGTAGTCGGTCGACAGCGTCTGCTTCGCCGGATCCACAGTATCGGCGGTGGACGACGAATAGCCGGCGACGCGGATGTGTCCGCCTCGCGTCGGCGTCTCCGCCAGCGCTGGGCCCGCGCGTGTGACGATCGTGCCGCCAGTGGCCAGTGCCATGCCCGCGCCGGCGAGCCAGCCGATCGTTTCACGTCGTGTGGCGCCTCGGCGTAGCATCTCGCGTATAATGGTCTCGGCATCCCTGGTCGACTTTTCCATTGCGGTCTCCTGCCGTTTGACGCGGTCTCGCACGGGACTGTTCCACAAGCGCACCCCGTCGGTCAGCTTGACAATACGAACGGGGGCCATACGGTCAGCGTATGCCCGGCCTCGCCAAGTTGATTCCATCGCCGCGCGCCCTGCTGATTTTCGAGGCGGCGGCGCGGGCGGGAACATGCAGTGCCGCGGCGCGCGAGTTCAATCTGACGCAGCCCTCGGTCAGCCGGAACATTGCCCAGCTTGAGCAGCATCTGGGAGTCGTATTATTCACCCGCAGCCCGGTTGGATTGGAGCTGACGCCGGAGGGGCAGTTCCTCTACCGCGCGCTGTCGGACGGTCTGCAGAAGGTCGAGGCTGCAATCCGTGACCTGATCGCCGATCGCACGCGCAAGCAGGTGGTAGAACTGTCGCTGTCGACGGCGTTCGTCACGCACTGGCTGATCCCGCGCCTGAGCGAATTCCATCGCGAATTTCCCGAGGTCGATCTACGGTTCCAGTTGATTTCCGGCACCTTGCGCGGCGCGCCGGGCAACGTTGATCTCGCGATGCGCATGCATACCGCGGAGCAAGACGCCGACTATCACAGTTGGCGGTTCGCACCCGAAATCGTTCTGCCGGTATGCAGTCCGTCATATGCCGCGACACATGGCACGCTGGAGGCGCCGTCGCGAGGCGCCGAGCATGTGTTGCTGCACCTCGCCGATCCACTGTTGAACTGGGACACGCTCTGGGGCGGTGTGGCGCGGCGGCAGTCGCCGCAAGCGATCTGGCTTGAGTTCAGCGATTATGCCGTCGTGCTGCAGGGTGCGATGAATGGCGAGGGCATCGCGCTGGGTTGGATTACCGTGGTGGCGCGCGCCCTGGGCGAGGGCAAATTAGTGCCGGCATCGAAACGGCGAGTGCGCACCGGGCGGGACTACCACCTGTTCGCCCCACGGGTAAAACCGGTGCGCGAAGTGGTGCTGGCAATACGCGATTGGATGATCGCGCAGATGCAGCGGGACATGGAGATGGTCGACCATCTCCTGCCGTGAGGGCTTCCGCGGTGCCGACGGCTACGGCGAGAATTCGGCCTCGCCAGGGTGTCGGATGAGCGCCTCTGCCGCTCGCGCTGCCCAATTTCGGGCCCTCGGCTGCCACCGCCAATCGATCGCGGATCGCCATGCGGATGTGTCACGGCATAGTCCCGTGCGACCTCTGCTGACCGGCGTGAGTAGAATCCGATCCTTCATCACAAACCCACGCCTCCCCATATATAGCTAACGATGTTGCGGCACATGCCGCGGCAATCCATTTCCCAAGGGGCATGACATGACGAGACTTCTGGTGGCTGGCGCTGTGGCGCTGGGCATGATGACCGGTGTTGCCGCGGCGCAGTCGACATCGTCGGAGACATCGACCACGACAGCCCCGGTGCTGGTCGCGCCAATGCCAGGTGCTTTGAGTACGACGACCACAAGGAAGGCGGTCGGTGTTGACGGAACGCAGACGAACTCCACCAGCACCTCGTACGGTACCAGCAATGGCGTGGCCTCCGACACGGTGACGAAGACAACGAATTATCCGCCGCCTGCCACGGTCACCACCACGCGCAACACGAGCACAACAACCACCCAGTAAGCTGGCCACCAATCGGGCGTGCTCGGTTTACGCACGGTCGATCTGGTCGATCGACAACAAACCAGGAGAAATACCTTGATAAATAATACGCCTGCCATTCGGTTGCTGCTTGCAGCGACGTTGCTCGGTGGCATCGGGTTGCTTACTGCCTGTGGGCACGATCCGGCGCCGCAGACGACAACGACCGAACGGACCTCTACGGTCACGACGCCCCAGCCGGCAACCAGCGTGACCACCACGCAGACGCAGCAATCCATACCTTAGATGATGATCGCACTGCACTGATGGGTCGGGCAGTCGCGTGCATCATCGCGCGACTGCCGACTCTCGTGAGACACTATGCGGGGTTTTCTCGCGAACGCCGTGCACCAGACGTTCGGCCGAACAATTGTCGCGGCGGCACAGATGGCAGGGACCAGCAATGCAGAATATTCTTCCAACGACAGGATCAGAGAGCCACGTGATGGCACTGTTCGCCGACCGGGTACTGTCGTTTGCCCTGTCCAAAGGCGCCACGCTCGCAGACCTTGTTGATCGTCTGGACCGCCTGGACAAGTGGCGCACGGACCGGCCGACCGCGGTTTATCTGAAGTTCGGCATCGCACACAACCACGCAGTCGGTATCGGCTCCCGCGAGGCCGTATAGCGAGCGACCCCTTCGCGATTGCAAACGAGTTCCCTGATGCCGCTGCACGCCGTGCGCCGATCTGATCCAGGTCCCGAGGATGTCGACGGCGGGCTGCCAAGCCGACCCGAGCCACTCTCGCCGAGGCAAATTGAGGCACGCAACGCAACCGCGGATCTGGCCTGGTGTGGCCCGCACCCAACCTGACACTCGTATCAATGCCGCTTGATGCCCCCGTTGATCGGATCGACCCAGACGATCGATTGCGCGAACACCGGCGCCTCCTGATCGAACAGGTGGAAGGCAGCTGCGGTGTCACGTTCCGCCTGCGCACCAGTCGCATCAGTCTTTGCCGCCAGCAGTTGCGCCAGATAGATATGCGGCACTTCGCTGGTGGGTCGCGCAACGATCGCCGTGCGGAATAGCTTCTCGGCCTGCACTATGTCATCGACGGACCATGCCGCTAGCCCTTCAAGCACGATAATCTTGGGGTTGAACCATGGCGCGTTGTTGCCCACCGCCAGCTTCTCTCCCGCCTTGAGGAATGCAAGCGCCTGCACGGGTTGCTTGTCCGCCACGGCGAGGAAGGCCCGGTTGAGCGCGACGACAGCCCGCGCCGGCGGCAGCACGTCGGGGATCGGATCGACCAGAGCCAGATGGTTCTCGGCGGCCGGCACCTGACCGTCGAGCAGCGACAGCATCGCCAGCAGATTGTTTAGAGCATCGCGCGTTCCGAGGCTCTGGCGGGGTCCCAGGGCCGGCCCATGTAGCCCAGCGCCGTCTCCCCTTGCATCCTTGAGTGCCTAGGGGTCGTTGTTCTCGAGCCCCTGTGTGTAATGTGCCTCGGCCACGCGATAGGGCGAGATCCGCGCCAGCGTGGCGTTGGCCCCTCGGCGGACCAGGGCGATCGGGTCGCCGTCCGCCTGTGTCAATTGGATCTGGTCCGGCGTCTGCCGTGGTTGCTCCACGACGATGACCATGCGCTGCGGACCGGCCGCACCCGACATTACCGAGCCATTCACAACCACGCGATCGTAGCCGAATTGATCCTGTAGCGCACCGACGACCGAGTCCAGCTGCAGGGGAACGACCAAGGCGCTCACGACGGTCGGGCGCAAGTTCACCTGCAGCGTCGGGGTCGGAATGATCGAGACACCTCGGACAATACGTGCCGATTCCGCGACGAATGTCTGTTCGGCGGTGGGGCCGTCAAGGCCCGAAGCGACGATTGGCGGCGCCACGTTGATGTGCAGGGTCAGCAGGTCGCCGTAGCACGCGGGCCTCCCCGCGATAAGGCTGACCACCATGGCGGCAGGGACGAGAAGCGTGGTGAAGTCGAGCGGCGGCATCGCGATTCTATCCTGCTGAAGTCACGGAAAACGCACGGTCGGTCACCGGTAACGATCGTCAATCAGAGCTGCGAAGCATCGCCCGAACGATGATGAACCGGTCGGACGAACCTATACGATGATCAATTTAGCGGCTACTCCGGCGCGGTGTCGCCAACCAGATGATGGTGAACGTGGGTCAGCGACAGTGTGGCGCATGAGGGCTGATGCGACCCAATCCATCACCCGGTATTATCCGGACAGCGTCCGGCGCGTCACGATTCCCGTGCCCGTGTCACGCGCCCGTATGACGCGCGCCCATAGAGGGCGGCATCGTCATGGCGCTGGCGGCGTGGCGCGCCGCCCATGCGGGTCTGCCACCCGACAGAGCACGCCGGACCGTACCGCCATAGCGCACCGCGGGATGGAGGAGCGCGGGGTCGTCGATCAGCCGCCTCCGTGCCTAGGGGATCGCACCAGCATCGGCGCCAAGATTGATCGGGTTGGCCAGCCGGAGCAGGACGCCGCGACGGTCCGGGCCCGATGATCAGACGGGGCGGTCAGTTGGGGGGAACAGGCCTGGTCCCGGCGCCTGACGCGGCCGCAGGCGACCAGGCAGATTGACCTGGTCGCCGGCCGCCAATTCAGTCAATGTCGAGGTTTGCTCGTGCGAAGCAGCAGCGACCGGACTCAACTCGCCAACGCGAGATCGATGAACCGGATCGCGTGTGCTCTATCGCCACCGCCCAATGCGCGGCGCGCGTCCTGGATCTGGGCGATCAATTGGCTGTTGCTTGGGGTACTTGTCTCGCCCTGGCCAACCGAGCGGTCGAGAACGCGCGTCTCCGCCATCTCCAGCGACTGCTGCGCCTGCCCGGTGCGTCCGGCAACCAAGGCAGCGCGGGCGGCCGCCAGGTAATCATGCGGTGTTGAATTTGGACCGATGGCGGGCGACGGCAGGGTCGGCGCGATGGTGGACCTGGTGTCGGCGGGCACGATGTTGCTCGCATTGCTAGACATTGGCAATGAAATGCCGACGCCGATCTCATGGCCGGGCCGCGCGCCGGTGGCGGGATTGGCACCAGCCGGCATCTGAGCGAGGGCTGGCATTGCAGCCATGCCCAGCAGTGCGGCGGTCGTGAAGGTCAGATAGCGCATGGTAATACCTCTGGTTGCGGGTTGCGTGATCGTGAGACGGGTTCAGATAACCCGGACGAATACCAGCACCAGGACCACGACCAGTACCGTTTCGAAAGCGCCGCAGGAGAACTAGCCCCAGCTGACGTTATGCGGCCAGATCCGGCGACCAATTCCCGCGGCCAGACTGGCCGGGCGCCGATGAACATCAGCACGACCACGATGTAAATTGGTGCGCGCACGATCCAAAAACCCTAGCGCTTCAGCGTGTCTTTCGCGCTTCCGGCGGCGTTCTGCAGCCTGCCTTCGACCTGCTCGGCCTTGCCGTCCACCTGCATCCTGGCATCACCGACGAGCTTGCCGATGATTGCCTTTACGGAGCCGGTCACTTGCTTGCCGACACCGATTATTCTGTCTTTGTCCATAGTTGCCTGATACTTTCGGTGCCAGTTGACGCAGGCCCGCCACGAAGCGGACGAAGGATGCTTGCGATCAGTCCTTGTAAGCAGCGGCGCAGCCCTCTGCGTCCCGGAATTGCATTTTTGATCTCGGCGTCCACGCCGGCCGATCCGCGGATGGAAAGCCGGGCAGGAGCGACTGCTCGGCACCCATTGTGGTCGTCCGGCTATTGAGTGACCGTTGAGGTGGTCGACTTCTCGGTCGTCCCCAGATTGCCCGCCGGCATCAGGGTTGTGTCGGTGGAATGGGTCTTGGTCTTGTCGGTTACGACGCCATTGCTGTCGGTCGTCTGCCGTGAACTGCTCGAATTTGATCCACCCATTACCGGAACCGGCATCGCTGGTGTCGACTGCGTCGAGGTCGTGCTCGAGGATGACGTCTGTGCGAAGGCGATGCCTGTCATCATCACAAGTGCCGTGGTTACGGCAAGGCAATGTCTCAACATGTTGTGTACTCCGGAGAACAATCCACAAGCGGGAATCGCTCGATGTTCCAATGAAACAGATGTAGTTCGCATCGGCCTATTGGTAGCCCCGGAAACTACTCAGTCCCATCCCACTCGTTCTGCTGTCTGCCTGGGGTGGCGATCCGGCGGGTCGATTCAATCCGACCCGTGTGGGGCAAAGGCGGCTGCTGAACGCGCAAATGCGGTAAATCTGGGGATAGTCGTGTCCAGAGACCAGGCGAATACCTGGTTCAATCGGCCCCCACTCCAGCGGGAGTCTAACTCCATCAGGTGAGTGTGGCAGGCATTACATCCGAGGTTCTTGCTGAGAGTGCGAAGGCCGCAAACGGGCGGCGTCGATCGCCACACCTTCGTCGGGCCGCATGATTGTTAGCCATACCGGCATCAGACCGGTCCGAAGACGATACGGCATAGCCACCCGCAACGACCCCGCGAATTATGGTCAAGCCAACGCGGCGGAGGGTATAATAACCCTCCGCCGCAATACCCCGGCCTTAGTCGATCGTCTGATATTCTCAGCTGACGCCCGCGCGGGACTCTCAATCCGATCCTCCGACCATATTTTGGACCGAATTCAGACTTGCGCTCCTGCCGTGCGGCAGCAGTTCATCGGCGGGCTATCTCTTCTCCTCGGTCTTTGCCGCGCCTGCTGGGGCTGCGTGTTCGGCGGCGGGGGCTGGGCGCGCGGCGGCCGGGGCTGCTCGCATCGCGGCCGGATGCACCGTCGGCCGGTCCGCCGGGCCTGCGACCGCGTGCGTTACCTCGGGACGCGGTGCCGCACGCTCGATCGGACGCGCAACAGCGGCACGCTCGGCCGGATGCGCAACGGCTGCCGGCCTAGCTGCTTGCTCAGTCGGATGCACAACCGCGGCCGAAGTGGCCGCGTGCTCGGTCGGGTGCGCAACAGTCGCCGACGTGGCAGCATGTTCAGCCGGATGCGCGACAGCATGTTCAGCCGGATGCGCGGCAGCATGTTCAG
>Ga0302326_10018124_pt1 | contig 14612 bp, 11 predicted proteins | sample Palsa_T0_3_FD_202264 | JGI IMG/M metagenome (GOLD analysis project Ga0302326, IMG submission 202264) | Peat permafrost microbial communities from Stordalen Mire near Abisko, Sweden - Palsa_T0_3 | ecosystem: Environmental > Terrestrial > Soil > Palsa > Peat permafrost | place: Sweden: Abisko... | reverse complement strand
GCACGTTCAGCGAGATGCCCTGGTGGGTCACGCAGGTCTCGGCAACCTCCGCTTCCTGCATGGACAGGGTCAGGTAGCGGACCTTGCGGGTAATCGGCGTGACGAAGGCGCCGTGGCCGATCACCACGCGGAAAGGCGCACCCTTCATGCCATGTCTTCCGCCGGAAATCAGCATGGCCTCATCGGGTGCCGGAACACGGTAGCCGAACATCGTCGTTCATCTCCTCAACAGAAATAACCCCGGTATGCGCGGACTGTCGCCGAGCACGTCTTCCCACTCTATGACGTCGACCGTCCGCGCTCCGCGCGATTCGATGACAAGGACGGTCGCCCCCCTGGGTAGCGGCGTGTCCGACCAGGCCAGGAAGGCCTCGGAACCGCCACGGATCTTGATGAGCACTTCACCGGGACCGTCGGCACCCCGTGTTCCCACGCTGAGAACACCGACGCGCCCAATCGAGGATTCGTCCCTCGCCAAGAGACAGCCCCCTTTACCCGGAAGTGCCATATTCCAGCGTAGTCCTCCCCCGGAGCCATATCATCGCCGCGCGTTAAGCTAACCGGGTGTCTCTCCCCTGGGTCCTCGGGCTCTGACGGCGCCGTGGCTACCCTCGACGACGTGCGCGAGATCGCGCTGGCGCTGCCCCGGACCACCGAGCACCTAATCAGGGACCACACCAAGTTCCGGGTCGGCCGGCTGGTGTACGCCTCGGTCTCGGCGGACGAGGAGCGAATCGGCTTCGGCTTCCCCAAGGAAGAACGGGTCGCGCTGGTCGCCAGCGACCCGGACAAGTTCATGATGCCGCTGCGCCGCGACGAGCGGTACAACTGGGTCCGGGCCCGGCTGCCCGTACTGGACCGCGGCGAACTGCGCGAACTGCTCATCGACGGCTGGTGCCTGGTGGTGTCGAAGAAGGCCGCGGCGGCCTACCTGGCCAGCCAGGGCCTGGAGCGGTAACCGGGCGGGGGCCGGCGCCGGCCGGGCCGCCAGCATCGCGGCCACGCATCGGTGCGCGTCCGCGAGCGGGCGTGAGTACACCCCGGGGGACGGCACCAGGTTGTTGTAGAACGTCGCGCCTTCGCACAGCGGGCCGAGCACCCAGATCCGCCGGTGCGGGGTGCCGTCGGCCCCGACCGGATGCTGGTCCCGGTCCACGTCGACGCCGGGCACCTGGCGGCTGCCGGGCGCGGAGCGCCTGATCCAGCCCTTGCCGGCCAGCGCCCGGAGCAGCGGGCTGGCCGACTCCTCCGCCGCGGGCAGCGGGACCTGGGCCGGGAGCACCCAGTCCACGTCGCGTCGCGCCGGGACGGCGAGGGTGGTTGACGATAGGGTCCAGCCCGTGCCGTTCCGGGTCATTATGGGCGCCGGGCCGAGCGGAACCTGGACGAGGCCTGCGGACATCAGCGCCAGCAGTTCAGCGTGCCGTTCCCACTGCGGACCCACGACGGCCCGGTTCATCAGCGGGACCACGTGGCGGTAGAAGTCATCGGCGGACGCCGCGGTCAGGCCACCGAAGTCGGCGACGTAACGAACGGTATCCCTGAGCTCGCGAACGATGTCGAGCGCCGCCTTGACCGGGCTCCAGGCGAAGCCGAGCAGGCCCTCACCCAGATCGCGGCGGAGGGTGTCGGCGAACCAGCGCTGGTAGGCCGGGCCATCATCGAGCCGCAGGCCGGCCGAGCCCGCGAACGCCGCGGCGGCGTCGAACGGCCCGTGCCCGGCGTCCAGTTCGTCGAGCCGGTCGCCGAGGGCACCTGGGCGGTCTTCGGCGAGACCGCGGAGCTCCTTCACCAGGGCCTGCTCGGCGTCCGGCCCGGCGCACCGGGCCTGGCCGCGGCGGTACGCGATCCGCATCTCGGTGCGGATCAGCGGCATGACGTCGGCGTCGAAGTCGAGCGGCGTGCCCGGGCCGCCCCGGCGCTCCCGCAGGGCGTCGACCGACGCCGGGGTGAAGACCAGCGGGTCGTAGCTGACCTCGAACCGGGTGACGAGCGGGCGGGCCCGGCACGGGACCCCGGACCGCGAGTACATCACGATGCGGGGCTCCCGGCCGCTCGGCTCGTAGCCGACATCGCCCTGGTCGCGGCGGAACCGGCCGCCCCGGCCCACGGTCAGGCAGGACACCGCGTCCATCGCGGACAGCCCGAAGCCGCCGACCGCCACGGTCTGGCCGGGCGCGATCGCCGCGAGCCGTTCCGGCAGCGGATACGGCTCGGCGATCAGGCGCGGCGCGCTGGTGCTGGTGTTGGGGGTGCTGGGGTTGGGGGTGCTCGCGTTGGGGGTGTAGCCGGTGGTCAGGAACGTGAAATCGGTGCCGAAGGCGGTGCCGTCGGCCAGGGTGATGACCAGTCCGGCCGGGCCGGTGTCGATGTCCTCGGCCTCGGTGCGGTGCTCCACCAGCCGGACGTGGTCCGGGAGATGGCGTTTGACCTGCGCGTAGAACCAGCTGAGGTATTCGCCGAGCAGCCGGCGGGGCAGGAAGTCCGTGGCTTTGAGTTCGCGGCCCGCCGGGCCGAGGCTGAACCCGTCGGCGGCCATCCGCAAGCCCCGGGCCATCGCCCATTCGTGCAGGTTCGGGCCGCGGCCGGCGGTGGCCGCGCCCACGCTGAGCTGGCCGGGGAACATCGACACCTGACCGCAGGTGGTGTTCAGCAGCAGGTAATCGGGCTGGCCGGGGTCGTGCACGCCCGCTCCGGTGCAGGCCGGGTCGATGACGTGGATGATGATCTGCCCGGCGGCCAGGGCCACGATGCGCTCCAGCACGCCGAGGCCGCGGGAGCCGAGCCCGATGATCGCCACCGACCTGGTCATGCCGGGTGTCCCGCGGTGGCGGGGGTGATGCGGGCGGTCAGCAGGGCCAGCGCCGCGTCGGCGGTCCGGGCGGCCTCGGCGTTACTGGGGGCCGCCGCGATCACGTAGCCGAGCCGGTCGCGGAACGAGTGGCGGGGCACGACCGGCTGGCCGAGCGGGGCGGTAACCCCGACCTCGACGACGCCGGGCCGCGCTTGGGCCTCGGCCACGCCGCCGACCTCGGCCAGCGTGCCCTGCTCGCGGGCCACCAGGAAGCGGATCGAGGCGGACCCGCCGGGCTCGCGCCGGAGCGGCACCGGCGCTCCGGCCGCGGCGGCCACCACGTGGAAGATCATGTCGATGCCGGTCGCGGCCTGGATCGCGCGCGGGATCATCCCGCCGGCCAGCCTCGGATTGACTTCGACGACACGGGGCGGCCCGGGGGGTGAGAACCGGAGCTCGACGTGGGCGCCGCCCCAGCCGAGGCGCAGGGCGCGCAGCGCGGCCACGGCGGTCTCGCCCACGGCCTTGGTGCCGGCCTCGCCGAGCGGGGCGGGGAAGTCGTGGCCGATCTCGACGAAGTAGGGCTCGCCGCCGAGCAGCTTGGCGGTGATCCCGACGACCTGGTCGTCGATCAGCTCGGCCGAGTACTCCGCGCCGGTCAGGTACTCCTCCACCAGCACGGTCTGCTGCGGCGGGAGCGCGGGATCGGGGTCGCCGAAAGCGTAATCGGCCGCGGCGCGAACCTGAGCCTGATCGCGGCACAGCCGGACCGCGATCGACCCGGTGCCTGAGGCCGGCTTGACCACGACGGGATAGCCGAGCCGCGCGGCGGCCGCGACCGCCTCGGCGGGGGTGCGGGCGGCGGCGAACGCCGGGCCGGGAACACCGGCCCGGCTGAGCGCGATCCGCTGGGCCTGCTTGTCCCGGCAGGCCCGCACCGCCTCCGGCACCGGATGCGGCCGGCCGAACGCGCGCGCCGCCTCGGCCGCGGTCGCGATGAAGTATTCCGAGCTGCTCGTCACCCCGGCGATCGGGGTCGCCGGGTCGGCCCCGGCCAGGTCGTGGCAGGCGGCGAGCACGGCCGGCGCCGACGTGGTGTCGGTCACCCGGTGATCGATGTCGTCCGCCGCCACGTAGGGGTACCTGGCCGGGTCCCGGGCCAGCAAGACGGGCCGCAGCCCGAGTTGGCGCGCGGACGAGCAGAACAGCCGCCCGGACCCGGTCGTGTTGGACTCGACCAGCACCAGCCACTCGCCGGTCACGCGGTCACCCTGGTTTTCAGCTCGGCCGCCGCGCCGGCGAGGGCGGCGTCCGCGTCCCGGCCCGCGCGCTGCCAGTCGGTGAGCCAGCGGCGGTGCGCGGCCCACCGGTCCGCGGCCTCGCAAAACGCGTCGGCGAAGTCGCCGGGACCGCCGCCATAGCGGTGCGCGTTCACCAGGCCGGCCAGGTCGAGCCCGGAGGTGTCAATGCCGTCGAGCCAGCCGGGCGGCCCGAACTCGGCGAGCTGCGTCGACCCAGCCGCCACCGCCTGGCGGACCGCCTCCCCCACCAGGTGGTGGGCGGTGCGGAACGGGATGCCCCGCCGGACCAGGCGATTGGCCAGGGACGTCGCTCCGGTGAACGACTCCTCGGCGCGCTGTCGCATCCGCGCCGGGTCCGGCCTGGCCCCGCTGACCAGGACCTGGGTGAGCAGAACCGATTGCCGGGCCGCGTCGAGCCCGGGCCAGATCGCGGCCATCGCTTCGGTGCCGACCTCGATCGAGTTCGTGAACGGCGCGGCCGTCATCATGGCCGCGGCGGCCGCCCACGCCCCGGTGGCGTGCCCCGGCTTGGCCTTGACGTGCTCGAGCAGGAACGCGTTGCGCTTCTGCGGCATCGCCGAGCTGCCGCCGACGAGCCGGTCGGGAAAGCCGATGAAGCCGAACTCGGCGGTGCTCCAGAGCTGAAAGTCGCTGGCCAGCCTGCTCAGCAGCACGGCCAGGCCGGCCGCGCTCGCCAGCACCCGGAGCGGCACGTCCCGGCTGGCCACGGCGTCCATCGCGTGCCGGGCGGTGGTGGCGAAGCCGAGCAGGCGCGCGGTCCTGGCCGGGTCGATCGGCAGGTCCGTTCCGGCCACGGCGCTCGCACCGAGGGGACTGGCGGCCAGGCCGCCGCTGGCCGCCGCCAGGGCGTCGATCTCGCGGCCCGCCGCGGCGGCCACCCCGAGCAGGTAGTAGCCGTAGCTGATCGGCATGGCGGCCTGAAAGTGGGTGTAGGCGGGCATCAGCACCTGCGCGTGCGCCCGGGCGCGGGCCAGCAGGATGGCCTCGAGCCGCACCGCCTGCCCGGCGAAGTCGCGCAGCCAGTCGCGCAGCCGGAGCAGGGTGACGGTCGCCTTCAGGTCGTTGCGTGACCGGCCGGAATGCAGCACGCCGCCGATCTCGGGGCCGAGCCGCTCGATCAGGTAACCCTCGTACATCAGGTACAGCCCGCGCGGCGCGGGGCGAGACCGCAGCGCGCCGAACTGCCCGGCCTCAAGCTCGTCGATGCATTCGAGCAGCCGGGCCGCGGCCGCTTCGCCGATCAGATGCTGCTCCGCCAGCATGACCAGGTGAGCCCGGTCGATCCTGGTCATCAAGGCGAGCTCGGCGGCCAGCTCGGCCGGGGACGGCTCACCGTAGATCACGCGGCGGGTGCCCGGGCCGAGCTCGCCGAGCAGGCGGCCCGTTCCGGTCACCCCGGCTCCCCGCTCATGGCGGCCTTTGACATGACCTGGTCGTAGGAGCGGCGGTCCCAGTCGAACGCCAGCCAGGATCCGCTCGGGTGGGCCGGATCATCGATCAGCACCGGCTCGGCGGGCAGCGGCTGGTCCAGGTACCCGCGCGCGGCGAGCCAGTCGTCGTCGTAGACGGTGTCCTGGTAGCGGTAGCCCTCGTCCGGCATCATCACCACCGTCAGCGCGTCCGGGTTGGCCCGCGCCCACCAGCGCGCGGCCAGGTAGGCCGCGCCGCTCGAGGGGCCCATGAACAGCGCGTGCCGCTGGTGCAGCTGCCGGGTCGCCTGATAGGCCGGCCCGGGCGAGGTCCAGTGGACCTGATCGAAGATCCGGTGATCCAGGTTGTCCGGCATCAGGCTCATGCCCATGCCGCGCAGCTCGCGCGGGCCGTCCGGATGACCGAAAAGCACGCTGGAATGGCTATCCACCCCGATCGCGCGGCATTCAGGCAGCAGCGCGCGCAGGTGACCGACCGTCCCGCACATCGAGCCGCCCGACCCCACCGGCCCGGTAATACAATCCACCTGACCGAGGCATTCAACAAGATATTCGGCCACGGTGCTATATGCCCGCGGATTATCCGGATTCGAGTACTGGCGGGGACAAAAAGAAGCGTCCAGGCCGGCCATAATCTGCTCAAGCCGGTCCAGCCGCGCGGCCTGGTAGCCGCCCGCGACGGCCGCCGCCGCGGCGGGCACCCGCTCGACGACCGCGCCGAGATCGGTCAGCCTGCGGTAGAGGCGCTCGTCGATGACCGGGTCGCTGACCAGGATGAGCCGCCGGTCCAGGTGCACCGCCTGCATGGCGAGGGCCAGGCCGAACGTGCCCGAGGTGGTCTCCACGATGACTGTGCCGGGGTCCAGCAGGCCCCGTTCGGCGGCCCGGCGCAGGATGAACCGCGCGGGGACCATCTTCATCAGCGTGAAGCAGGCGGCGTACAGGTTCGGGGCCAGCCGGATCAGCCGGGGCAGCTGGTAGGCGTCGGTCGCTTCGGCGAAGCTGCCGGCCCGGTTCATGAGGCCGCCGCCTGCGGCCGGCGCGGCTGCGGTGCGTGGGGCCGCGGGTTCTCGCAGGGCTGCCGCGGGTTCTTGCGCGGCTGCCGCGCGGGCGCGGGCTCGATGACGTCCGTGACCGTGAAGCCGAGCTCCTTGATCCGCACCACGCAGCCCTCCAGGTCGATCCCGGCCTGGCGCGCGTCGAAGATCAGCCCGGCCACGGTGCCGCTGTGGGCGATCTGCAACCCGGCACCGCCGTGCCGCAGGCCCAGCTCGATCAGTGTCTCCAGGCCCGGCTTGGGCAGGTACCGCTGGTTGATCCGGGCGCTCGCGGTCGCCACCTTGCCGAGCAGCGCGACGTCCTCGGCGGCGATGGCCCGGCGCAGCGCCCCGCGCAGCACCTGGAACTCGCCGGCTTCGGCGTCGGTGTAGTCGGCCGGCGGCAGGGAAAGCGTCTCGATGGACCGTCCCGGGTCGGTATCGCAGCCGATCACGATCATCGGCGGCAGCCGGTGGCCGAACGTCTCGAGCACATCCCCGTCCCGGTGCGCGAACAGCACCACCCGGTCGTCGATCATCACCGAGTCCGAGGCGACCTCGGCCAGGACGGCCAGCCTGCCGACCTCTTCCCGGGACAGGGACACGCCGTGATAGTCGGCCACGGCGTTGATCGTGGCGGTAACGTCGCTGGTCGACGAGCCCATGCCGATGCCGTGCGGGACGTTGCTGGTGATCTCGACCCGGCCGCCCTTGGCCGGCGCCGGGTGGGCCGCGAACTCACGCAGCGTATAGATGGCCGCGCGTCTGGCCTTGGTCAGCCCCGGCGGCCCCACCACGCCCCAGTGGCTCTGACTGGGGTAGAAGACCGCGCGACTGCCCCGGCCCGGCAACGGCATGGTCACCAGGGCGCGGCGCAGGCGGCCCGCGTCGTCTTCGAATACGCCCTGGATCAGCTCGCCGTGATGCGCGGGCGCATAACCGATGCCAGAAGTTAATCCTGGTGCTAGCGGTTCAGGTTCGTCCAGATATGACGTCGGCCCGCCGAGCCACATGCTCGTCCTAGCCCTTCCTTATCGTGAAGGCCAGGCTTTCATGATCGTGCTCATAAGTCCGGTAATCGGCGTGCGCCGGCTCGGTCCAGCTACTCACCACGACGGATTCCGCGGCCATGCCCGTGGCGCTAAGGAGCGCGTCCAGATCTTCGGCGTCATAGAACCTGCAGTAGAAATCAAAATGATCGATGTATTCCTTGGGCGCGATTTCCCTGATATCCGGATCCGACGTCTGGCAGTCATTCATCGTCCACATATTCGCGACGATAATGCCGCCCGGCCGAATAACCCGGTAGAGCTCGGTAAGCGCGTCCTCTACATTTCTCAGGTGCCCAAGCAGATCCCAGCAGAAGATGCCATCCACCGAGTTATCAAGCAGGCCCGTGTCGAAGGCATCCATCCTGAGGAAAACCGTTTTCCCGGCTATCCCGGCCTGGCCCGCCACGCGCTCGGCGATCGTCATCGCTTTGATCGAAGTATCCCCGCCGACCAGGACAGATGCACCCTCGGCGAGGGCCGCGAGATTACGGCCGTCACCGCACGGAAGGTCAATTACCACCTTGGATTCTGCCTGCCCGAACAGCGCGGCCGCGGTGGCCGCGTACGGTACCGGCGGATCGCCCCAGAGGTTTTGCTGGTCTTTCAGATGGGCCGGGCCGTAGGCTTCGTCCCACTTCGGGACCGCGGCCGCATCGCGCGCGGAATTACCTGTACTCACTCCAGGCCTCCAGCCTTCTGGCGCACAGTCGACCGCCACAGCACAACGCGGCAAGCCATCCCGGCCCTAGGTTATACGCCGTCCCGCCAGGCCGCAATGCCCGACTTTCTTTCTGTTCGCGCCTTTAGGCCTAGCCTGCCTAGATATGCGGTCGTATACTCACCTCGCGTCGCCCATCTCACCGAGCCGCGCCCGGGCTATCCGGGCGGTGGTAGAGCCGGGCGCGCTCACCACGTTTTGCCTGGTGAAAATGGTGAAGGGAGTGGGAGCGGGATGCCATGTGACAGGAGTGGCCTGCACCTAGGCTGGGACTGGTGCGGCAGATGATGACCAAGCAAGCTGGCGTGACCGTGATTGTCATCCCGCAGCCGACCGTCAATGGGCCGCTGCATATCGGGCACCTGTCCGGGCCCTACCTGGCGGCCGACATCGCCTCACGGGCGGCCCGGGCTCGCGGCGACCGGGTCCTGACCCTGGCCGGCCTGGACATTCACCCGAACTACGTGCTGACCAAGGCCGAGAACCTCGGCGTCGACGTGGACGAGATGGTCGCGGGTTTCCGGACCCAGATCACCACGGCGTTCGACCTGGCCGGCATCGGCTACGACGCCTTCCTCGACCCCGAAGACGCCCAGTTCCAGCGGGCGGTCACCGGCATGCTGACCGAACTGGTCGCGGCCGGAGCCCTCACCATGCGCGAGGTCACGCTATACGCGTGCGCGGACTGCGGCCGCACCATGCACCACTCCTACGTGGTCGGGAAGTGCCCGATCTGCGGGTCCGGCGCCAACGGGCTCTCCTGCGAGCCGTGCGGCGGGTTCACCTCCGCCGAGCTGCTGATCGACGCCAGCTGCGCGCGCTGCGGCGGCGGCCTGCGCCCGATGACGGCCACGGTGCCGATCCTGCCGCTCGAGGACTACCGGTCCCACCTGGTGCAGGAGTGGCAGCAGGCGGACCTGCCCGGCCGGGTCCGGGCCGCGCTGGCGCACTACCTGCGGGCGCCGCTGCCCGATTATCCCGTCGCCTACCCCACCAACTGGGGCATCGAAGGCGAGGGCCCGCTCGCCGGGCTGCGGGTGGATTTCCCCGCTGAGCTGGGCCTGAGCTATCTCTACGGCCCGGCCCAGGTGCTGAATCCCGCCGCGGACAGCCTGGCCGAGCGGGTCGAGGCCTGGCGTGAGGTGGACGGCGTCTGGCACTTCAACGGCATCGACAACACGTTCTACTTCGGCATCCTCTACCCGGCGATCCTGGCGGCCGCCGGGGTGCGGCGGCCGCTGCTGCGCGGGGCGACCGTGAACGAGCTGTACCTGCTGGACGGGCAGAAGTTCTCGACCAGCCGCAACCACGCGCTGTGGGCGGATGAGTTCCTGGCGCAGGAGGATCCCGAGCTGGTCCGCCTCTACCTGTCCTGGGACCGGCCGGACCGGTACGAGAGCGATTTCACCCGGGAGGCCTACCACGCGTTCTGCGATTACGTCCGTCCGCTGCTGGCCGGCTCGCGGCCGGCCGGCGGCCTGCCCGCCGAGCTGGCGCCCGCCGAGCTCGAGCGCGCGGCGCGAGCGCTGCAGCTCAGCGGGTTCGACTCCGCGCTGGCGACCCGGTGCCTGCTCAACGCGCTGACCGCCGGAGCCGGAGCCGGCTCGGCGCCGCTGGCGGCCCTGACAGGCCGGTCATGACCCTCCGGGGCCGTAAGGACGAACCGCTGCTGCTCCTGATCGGGACCGGCAAGCAGGCCTTCCGCGAGTACCTGCTGGCCTCGATCGCCTCCCGCTACCGCGTTCACCTGCTCTGCGGCGCCGAGCCCGGGTGGCCGCGCGGCTACCTGGACGGCTGGACCGTGCTGTCCTCGATGGACGACACGATCGACGCGACCCAGATGATCGCCGCGGCGCGGGACCTGGCCGCCCGCGAGACGGTTCGGGGCGTGCTGAGCTGGGATGAAGCCAGGATCTTGCAGGCCGCCAAGGTCGCCGCGGAACTCGGCCTGCCCGGTGGCGACCCGGACATGGTACTGCGCTGCCGGGACAAGCACCTGACCAGGAAGGCGCTGGACGCGGGCGGCGTGCCGCAGCCGCGTTCGGTCCTGGTCGCCGACGCCGGGCAGGCGTCGGCGACGGCCGAGGCGATGGGATACCCGGTCGTGCTCAAGCCCCGCGCGATGGGCGGCAGCCTCGGCGTCGTGCGCGCGGACACCCCGGCCGAACTCGCCGCCAGGTTCGGGTTCGCGCGCGATACCGCGGTGCCCGGCTCCTGGCGCTACGACGAGGGCGTGCTGGTCGAGCGGTACGTGCCCGGACCGGAGATCAGCGTGGACTCGGCCGTGCACGACGGCGAGGTGCTGCCGATGTTCATCGCCCGCAAGCAGGTCGGCTACCCGCCCTACTTCGAGGAGACCGGGCACATCGTCGACGCCGCCGATCCGCTGCTCGCCGACGCCGGCCTGACCTCGGTCCTGGTGGCGGCGCACAAGGCGCTCGGCTTCACCGACGGGATCACCCACGCCGAGTTCAAGCTGACCCCGGACGGACCGGTGGTCATCGAGGTCAACGCCCGGCTGGGCGGCGACCTCATCCCGTACCTGGGGATGCGCGCCAGCGGGATCGACCCGGGCCTGGCCGCCGCGGCGGTGGCGTGCGGGCAGCGGCCGGACCTGACCGCGGACCGGCCCGCGGCCAGTTCCGCAGCCTCTTCCGGGGTCTCTTCCGCGGTCTCTTCCGCGGTCTCTTCCGGCGTGGCCGGAGTGCGCTTCTTCTACGCTCCAGCGGACGACACCGCCATCGAGGCGGTCCGGTTCGACCCGGCGGGCCTGCCGGCCGAAACGGACCTGGCCGTCACCCTGGCCGAGCCGGGAGACGTTATGTCGCCGCCCCCGAAAGGAACCATGTCCGGCCGGGTGGCATTCGTTACCGTGCTGGCCAGCACGATAACGGCCTGCCAGACCGCGCTCGACGCCGCCCAGGCCGCCTTGACCATCCGGCCCGCTGGCACCTGACTTCTCCATCCCGAAATCAACTCTAGGAGAGAACGTATGAGATTGCGCATAAAAACGGTGCCTGGGCTTCTCAGCATGACCGGGATCGCCGCCCTCATCGTGTTCGCAATTCCCGGCACAGCCGCCGCCGCGCCCACCGGCTCCGGCGGTAATCACATTTGCACCGGCACCTCGGCATCGCCCGGCACGCTAGCCGGCAATTTTGCCAACGTGACTATAGCGGGCACCTGTCTCGTGGACGCGGGAAATGTCCATATCGCGGGCAACCTAACGGTGGCACCGAACGCGTCGCTGGTCGCGGATTTCGGGCAAGACGATCTGACGGATTCGGGTACTTCGAATATCGCCGTCGGCGGAAACATGGTGGTCGAGAAGGGCGCGAGCGTGCTGTTCGGCTGCTATCCGCTTTCGGTCACCCTTTGGGGCGGCGGCTCTCCCCCGACCTTGTTCTCGACACCCGATTTCCCGTGCGATGACGAGGCGGACCCCCTGAACACTCCGGTGCTCAGCGCGACCGAGTACATCGGCGGCAACCTGATCGCCTACGACCCGCTGGGAGTCGTGGTGCACAACACGACGGTGCGCGGGAACGTGGTGCAGTACGGCGGCGGCAACGGCACCGCCTTCGACCCGGTGGGCATCTTCGCCGTGTACATCCCGGGGGGTCCCCCGGCTGTCCCCGGCCAGTTCGACGTGCCGAGCCCACTGCCCGCCTACAGTGACTTCAGCAACGTCAAGACCGGCGGCAACATGATCGTGACCGGGATGGACACGTCCTGGTACGGGATCATCAGAAACACCGTGCGGGGCAGCCTGATCGACACCAGCAACACGACCGCCCCCGACGGCAACGAGGTCTCGGACAACACCGTCTACGGCAACATGGTCTGCTCAGGGAACAACCCGGCCGTGGAGTACGGGGACAGCAACGGCTCGCCCAGCGAGGTCGGCGGCAACGCGACCGGCGAGTGCGGTTTCAACGTCCTGATCCCCAACCCGTCACCGATTTCTGTGCCGGGTCTGTCGTCGTACCCCCTAGAGCACGTCTCGGTGCACCTGCACCGCTAGCGGGCAGTTGGCCAGGGCAGGAGCCAGGGTTACCCGGGAGCTCCCGGGTAACCCTGGCCGACCGTCACACACGTTACTTTAAGTGACACGACTTCCGCTTCTCTCATTGTTTGAGAGAAGCGGTGATCTGTTGTGAGAGAAGCCGTGAGCTCCGGCCGTCCTTCGCTACACGAGGTAACTATCGAGGCAAGTTATGCCATTTTGGCCAACGATGGGCACTTGACGTAGATCATCTGCCATGTGAGCATTGTCGTGGCGATCAGGATTGCCATGAGAGGCAGCACGAGCGGGAGATCGTGTGCGAAGGCTTCTACCTATCGTGTCGTTTTACGCCACCCATTTCCTGTCGTCTTACTGCATGCCCTTGAAGGCTCGGCCTGTTCAATGCCCGGAAAGGCGGTGACAGTTGTGGCTCATCAAGAGGTAGAGATTCTCGCCATTGGTGCCGGACCATCCAATCTGGCTTTAGCGGTTGCCGTCGAGGAGCTTGCCCCACCCGAAGTAGCTGCCAACACGCTGATCATAGAGCGACACGAAAGCGTGGCCTGGCAGCGCGGCATGCTTCTCCCATGGACACAAAGCCAGGTCTCTTTCCTTAAAGACCTGGTGACGTTGCGCAACCCGCTCAGCAGGTATTCTTTTGTCAATTACCTGCACTCGATGGGTCGCCTTGATGACTTCGTCAACATGGCGAGCTTCCTGCCGTTCCGGCTGGAGATCTCGGACTACCTGCAGTGGGTGGCCAAGTCGCTCTCGCAGGTCCGGGTCGAGTACAGCCGCGACTGCAGCGGCGTCGAGCTGGTCCAGGCGACCGACGGCGGGTCGGCGGGCTGGCTGGCGCGGATGGCGGACGGCTCGACCATCGCGGCGCGGAACCTGGTGATCGGCTCGGGCCGTGATGCGCACGTGCCCGCCGCCTTCGCCGGGCTGCCGCGAGAGCGGGTCATCCACAGCACCGAGTACTCGCGCCGGATGGCCGACATCGACCCGCAATCACCGCACCGGGTGGTGGTCGTGGGAGCGGCGGAGAGCGCCGCGGAGATGCTCTGGGAGACCTACCAGCGCTTCCCCCGCGCCCAGTGCACGATGGTCATCCGGTCGATCGGGCTGGACTACTACCAGACCAGCAAATTCACCAACGAGCTCTTCTTCCCCTCCTACACCGACCGGTTCTACGCCGCGCCCGAGCAGACCAGGGAACAGGTGCTGCAGGCCATGCGCCGCACGAACTACGCGGCCGTGACCCCCGACATGCTCGACACCTTGTTCCGCCAGGTCTACCTGGAACGCCTGACCGGTGAGCAGCGGCTGTCCATGGTCACCATGGTCGACGTCGAGGCGGCCGAGATGGCCGACGGCGAGGTCGTGCTGACCCTCAACGACCGGATGCGGGGCTGCCGCGACGAGCTTCGCTGCGACCTGGTGCTGCTCGGCACCGGTTTCGAGCCGCGGATGCCCAGCCTGGTCCGCGACCTCGCGGATTCGTGCGGCATCGGCGACGTCCGGGTCAGCCGGAACTACCGGATGATCACCCCGCCGGACATCACCGCGGGCTGCTACCTGCAAGGAACCAACGAGGCCACGCACGGCATGGCGGACTCGCTCATCAGCGTCCTGGCCGTGCGGGCCGGCGAGATCGTCAACGACCTGCTCGCCCACCGCGAGGAGCCGGAGCGCCTGACCCGGGCGGCCCCGCCTCATGCGGGCTTCACTACGGGAGTCATCGATGGAAATCCGCAAGCTTGACCGGGCCGGCATGCCGGAGGAATACGGGGTCAGCGTCCAGCGGCTGGTGCCGTGGGACGCCCTCAACGCGCCGTTCGAGGGCGCCTGGTGCGTCGTCGCGCCGGGCAAGGCCACCGACGCGCACTCGCACCACGAGTACGAGATCTTCATCGCGATCTCGGGTGAGGGGGCGCTCGAGGCCGAAGGCGAGCGCAGCCCGTTCCTGCCGGGGGACATCGTGCACTTCCCGCCGGGGGTGCATCACCAGGTCATCAACGCCGGTGATACCGACTTCCAGTTCTACAGCGTGTTCTGGGACTCGGACATGGCGGGGAGCTTCGCCGCGCGTGATGCCGCGGCCGGGCAGGAGCACCACCCGCCGGCGTCATGAAACTCCTCGGCATCGAGGCCAGCCAGCACGCCGGTTACCACCTGGGCCGCTACCGGCAGGTCAGGGACTTCGGCGCGGACCTGTTCGTGCTCAACGGCATCGGCGAGGACGGCTACTGG
>Ga0302326_10018123_pt1 | contig 14612 bp, 12 predicted proteins | sample Palsa_T0_3_FD_202264 | JGI IMG/M metagenome (GOLD analysis project Ga0302326, IMG submission 202264) | Peat permafrost microbial communities from Stordalen Mire near Abisko, Sweden - Palsa_T0_3 | ecosystem: Environmental > Terrestrial > Soil > Palsa > Peat permafrost | place: Sweden: Abisko... | reverse complement strand
GCATCGATGAGATTACCAGTGAGCTCTATCAGCTCAAGAGCGGCCCGCTGCTGCGTGGCTTTCGTGGTTCGCCGGCGCTTGATGTAGTGGCAGTGGCCGAACTGATCGCGCGTCTAAGCGCGTTGCTAGTGGCGCAGCCGGCAATTAGAGAAATCGATCTGAATCCTGTCATTGCCTACCCAGTAGGCGAGGGAGCAGTGGCGCTCGATGCCCTGATATTGGTCGGAGAGCGGTTGCCGACTGCTGTAATGCACTGACGACCGAGGCGCTCGCCCACAGCGCAGTCGACGATTGCGCCGCTTCCCGGCCATCGCCGAGATCACGGTGAATTCCTATGAGGCAGGGTCGAGAATCAGCAGCTTGAGTGATCCCGGCACAATCGGTAGGCGACGTCGTGGCGAGGCGCCTGGTGCGTTCCCGGATGCGGCAGGCAGGGCAGCTGAACTGGGTGCCGGTGATTCATCTACTACTTGCGCCGCTGCAATAAATATTCGCCCAGAATCTGGATCGATCGCCATGGTTCGGCCGCTGACCGCCGTGCTTACAGTGTCGATGACAATAAAAGAGTTGGGGCCAAGCTCCTGAACCACTGTTAGGGTTCCGTCCTGACCGTTGGAACTAAACGCCCGCTTGCGCTTGGGGTCGAAAGCCGCGGCGTCGGTGCCCTTGCCGATGGGGAGTGTGGCGACAATCGCGCCATTCTCGGCATTCACGACCTCCATGACCTGATTTGGGCAGGTAGAAAAAAGCCGATGCGTCTCGCTGTCGATGGCCAAGCCATGAGGCCTCTCGCAGCCCGCCATCGGCCAATGCGCGTCGATCTGATTGGTCTTGGTGTCGATTCGTACGATCTCATTTTTCCCTGCGTCATTCACATACAGCTTTCCGTTCCTGCCCGCGACCGCGAATTCGAGCTTCGAGCCCACGCTCACGTTGGCAATGACCGCATCTGTCTTAGGATCGATGACTGTTACAAAACCCGAGTCGCCATCGATGACAAATACATGGGCACTGACAGGATCGAAGGCCATGCCATCGGCGTCGTCTTTTGCCTGCAGCCGCTTTTGAACCATGAACGTCGACAAATCAAATGAAGCGGCAATCCCTGCCGCGCTGTCGTCGGTATATCCGCGATGCTGCGCCGCGGATATGGCGATGCCGTGTGTGCCGCCTGGAAAACCAGTAACCTGGCCAATGACGGTGCCGGAGGGTTCATCAACTACGGTCACGCGATCGAAGTGCGAGACGAACACATGATGTGAGCTCTCGTCGTAGGCAACGTAGTCCCAGGAATCGGGGCTTCCCAGGGAAATCGATCTAGTGATCCGGTAGGTAGGAGCATCTGTCGCTGCCATAGTCAAGGCGCCCAGCAGAGCTAAGCTACCCACGATGGCGGTCTTTGCGAATGTATGAAGTCTCACACCTGATCCCCGATTTGAGCTTCGAATAGGGAGGTCTCTTAGGATAACGCCGATCGAAGATTTTGCATTGCGCACGCATGCTACCTATTTGTACGAGGTACTGGTTTAAATTATTGTGAATTGCCGCGCCCGGCAAAAGAATGGGCGCTCTTCTTGTGCGCCAGCTTAAGTCGGTGCCGATGCCTGGGCAGAAGGCGCCTATTTTACCTATCCATTTTGCGATCCCGATGAGCGTTGCCAGAGATTCGATGAGATAATGCATTTTGCAATCAAGTGTATCGGACTGTATGTTTATGTATTGTCATCGTTCTGCTCTTAGAGTCAGGTCAGCAGCGGTGCTTGTGTGTCTGTTTGGGTTTGTAGGCGCATTAGGACGCGCGCAAGGCCTTTCTGGCCCAGAGCTTGTATCGCAATTACGGCAGGGCGGCTTCGTCATCGTCATGCGCCACGCCAGTTCGCCGCGAGTGCGGCCCGATGCCTCCCAGGCCAATTCCGATAACATCGAGCATGAGCGCCAACTGGATCTCTCGGGTCGGCTGTCCGCAACGGCGATGGGCGAATCGCTGCGGCAATTGGGCATTCCTATCGGCAGTGTTCTATCAAGCCCAACTTACCGCGCGCTCGAAACCGTGCGGCTTGCGCAGTTTGGCTATGCCAACACCTTTGACAATCTCGGAGACCTTGGTCAGAGCATGCAATCTGATTCAAGCGGCGAGCGGGCGATGTGGTTGAGGACGCAGACCTGGACCCGACCTGCTGGCCACACCAACACAATAATCGTGACACACCTGCCGAATATCGCGGAGGCGTTTCCGAAGGATTCTGAGGGTCTCAGCGACGGGGAGGCGCTGATTTTCCTACCGGATGGGCGTGGCGCGGCGGCCATTGTGGGGCGCGTAAAAATCTCCGAGTGGCCTCGGTGGGCTGCCCTGCACCAGCCGAAGGGAAAATGACGCCGTTGAATCTGAACGGGGGTGGGCCCGGGTTGGCGTAGCTGCTGGAAACGTGGATCGCCCGGGCTTTCCCGTTGCCGCCGTCGAAGGCATCCTAAGGATTTATGCCGCGATATCGGTGTGTGAGCCCAGAGCGCGCCGCTGAGAGACCCGTGAAGTGCTTCCCGTGCTGTTGCGAGGCCGGTTGCGTCGCAATAATGTTGTGACGGCCCACACAGCATCCACCAACCGAGGCAAAAACAAGGAGGCTCTGTAGGGACCGGTTCAGATCGTGACTTCGTGTTCTTCAATAAAGGTCACGGCTGGCTAAAGGACTATCGGGGCTGCATCGTCAATTACGACATTGATCACGAGTGCGAAGGCAATCTGAAGGGGCTCGTCGGTTACTAAATCCTGGTGCGTAAGACCCGGCGGCTTCTCTCCAGCAGCCGTCCGATGCGCCAGAAAAGAAAGGCCGCCTAAGCGCGGCGGCTGGTGCAAGTCGCCACAGGGGCTATTTCACCCGACGCTGCTACCCGGATAGGGGCTTACTACCTGACGCTGCCAGATTGACATCAAATGTCGCACTCATCTCTCCGGCAGCATCCTCGCGGAACTTCCGGATCAGCGCTTTGCGAGTGCTAAAGACAGAGTCCGAGGACAGATACTCGCATTCGCCATCAAAGAGATGTGTCGTTACGCCCTGGTAGCCGTCGGCAGAGATTATTAAGTGCACATGTGCGGCCCGCATCGGAGATCGGGAGGTCGCTCGCATCAGATCCCCGACCGGACCATCCATGGGAATGGAGTAGTTGTGAGGCCTCAGCACAATGAATTCAAAACGCCCTTGCTCATCTGTGGACATCAAGCCTCGTAGGTTGGTTGGTGCCTGAGCAGGATCTTGAGCTGGATACAGACCATTTGACGCACAGCTCCAGACATCGATTGTGGCACGCGGAATGGGTATACCTGAGAGATCGCGTACCACCCCACGCACGCGCAGGTGCGGACCGCCGTCGTCGGTGTCAATCAGAGAAGCTCCAGGCGGCCGCCGCGGGGAATCGGCAATGTAATAGGGTCCAAGCACAGTGCCTGGCGTCGCACTCGGATCGTTGTCGTTGGTGACATCCACCGCGCTACTGACGCCGAGCACATCCGACAGCAGCATAAATTCCTGCCGTTCCGGGGAGCACTTCTTACCGACCGCCGTCAGAAACTCGATGCCTTTTTGCCATTCTTCATGACTTAGTTTTACGTCTGCTACAAATTGATGCAGATGACTTACCAGTGATTTGATGATTTCCCGTAGACGCTCATCAGGCGTCGACTCAAATGAGGCAAGAACGGCCTCCACAAGCTGCTGCGAACTTAGGGAACTGTCCATGGACCTCGCTCCGGGGCTACGTGACTCGGTTTGATAACTTCAACAAGGAACACACGGCGACCTCACGTTGTCGCGTTGAGCGGTGACCAGCGCACTGGTTCCACCCGAGGCAGCAGGACGATCCAACCGAGGATGCCGAGGATATTGACAAGACCTGCGATCAAGAACGCGTGGCCGAAGCTACCACTACTTCCCAGGAGGTAGCCAGTTATCGATGGCGCAAGAATTCCTGCGAAGTTGCCGAACATGTTCTGCACGCCAACCCAGCGGGCCGTTCCGGCAGCACCGGCCATCACCTGAGGAATCGCGAAGCAGCCAGGGGAGGCCAGTCCTACTATGAATTGGTACACGAACAGACAGCCAATCGCTGGGCGGATTGGCAGTGCATACAACCCGAGCATGCAAGCGAGCGCGGCCACGTGATTAAGTGCCATGAGACTTTTATAGATGACACTGACGCTACCACTGCGTCGATTCCAACGATCGACCAGGATACCCGCACTGTAGGCCCCGACTGCATTGAGCAGGTAGGCGGCGCCCGTGACCATCGACATGGACGAGAGGGACAGGCCGCGTTCCCGGTCAAGATAGTCAGGCAGCCAATTCAACACAAAATAAAACGTGTAGTTGCCAGCAAAGTGCCCGAGGGAGGCAGCCCACAGTCCGCGCTGTCGAAGCAGCTGGCCCCACGATGGTCCGGCCTGAGGAGACTCAAGCAGGCGAGGTTCACGAATCGTCGTACGCAGCCAGGGCCAGATCCAAAGCAGCGCCATGCCACCAAAGAGCAGAAACGATGGGCGCCAGCCGTATCGAACCATGATTGCGCCGCCGATCAGCGTACCTACGGCCGGACCAAGCAGGTAGCCCACGCTGGCAATGCCGTTCGCACGTCCCAGTTGCTCAGGCGGTGACGTGCTCGCAAGCAGCTTGGACATCGAAGGAAAGGTAGCGCTCTCGCCAATCCCCAATAGCAAGCGGCACAGCAGCAAGGTAATGAAACCAGAACAGACTCCGGTCAGCAGAGTCGCGATCGACCAGACGGCGAAACCCGCGGCAAGAATCGACTTCGCGCCATAGCGCTCGGCCAAATACCCGGCAGGAATCATCGCAAGCACGTAAGTAAAGTAAAAGCTGGATAGCAGCACGCCCATCTGCTTTGGGCTGAGTTGGAGCTGGCCCGACAGCAAAGTTTCAGCTGTGGCCATGTTGCCGCGATCGATATAACTGATCAGCAACGCCAACGTGAGCAGCAGCAACAGCCGCCAGTGAATGCGCGTTACCGCAGATGTCGGATCAGTCGCGATAGGAGCGATCCCGCTTATCTAGGAGCGACTTCAGCTGTTCGAAGTGGGCGAAGGCCGAATCGCGGTAGTCGTCCCAGTCCCGAGCGGTTTTCTTCGCCACCTCATCCGATAACACACTAAGCGGTTGACCGCTGGAGTAGGCCAATATCAAGTTGCGGCACGCGCGCTCGAAGAAAAACAGCGTGTTGAACGTTTCCGCGACCGTTGCCCCGGCGACGCTCACGCCATGGTTGCCCATCAGCATGACGGGTAAGCTGCCAATGGTTTGGGCCAGGCGCTCACCTTCGGCCGCATCGTCGGCGATTCCGCCGTAACCTCGATCAATGGCCACGCGGCCATAGAATCCGGCGGAATTTTGGTCGATAGGCAACAGCTCTGGATTCTTCAATGAAGCCAAAGCCGTGGCGTAGGGCGGGTGACAGTGCATGAGCACCCGAGCAGTCGGCTGGTGCCTATGGATTGCGCCATGAATGCACCAGGCCGAAGGATCCGGGGCGTTCGGCCTCAACATGGTCTGTTCGTCGTCGGCGTCGAGCAGTTGCAGATCGCTCGCGCACAGCGTGGCAAAGTGCCGATTGCGCGGATTCATCAGAAATCGCCGCCCATCGCCAGACACTGCTGCACTGAAGTGGTTGCCGACGGCCTCGTGCCAGTCAAACTCCACCGCCAGGCGGAACGCGGCAGCCAGGTCAATCCGCAACTGCTGCAGATTCAAGGTAGATGTATCTGGCCACTGGGCTGCTGGTACGTGCACGAGGTGCTCCCGATGACTATGCCGGATCGCGCGGCTGGCTCAAATCCGCAATTCGTTGAAAGTAAAGTACAGAATGACACATTCCAATTGCAAGTACCGGCAGCTCCAACGCAATTCAAATACCCGCTGGCAGGGTGAATACTTGCCGGGCATTTCAGCCAACGTTGCCGTTGCCTGTTGTCCGGGCTGCCAAGGCGCCACGCCGGGGCACGCTATACTCGGGCTTAAGAACTCCAAAGGAACAATGGAATGGTTGATCGGGGCATTGCCGAAGCCATAGCCGCTTTGCCGTGTTGGTCTGGATTCGTGGAAGTGGCGCCGCTCTCAGGTGGCCTGACGAACCACAATTATCTGGTCACGGATGGCAGGCATCAGAAGTTCGTGGTCCGCCGGGGCCAGGATATTCCCGTCCACGGCATTATGAGGTTTAACGAGTTGGCCGCGGCCCAGGCGGCCTTCGCTGCCGGAATAGGCCCGCAAGTAGTCCACGCCAGTGCCGGATTCATGGTCATTCGCTTCGTCGCAGGCACCGTACTCACGCCCGCGCTGGTGCGAAGTGAACTGATGCTGAGGCGTATATCCGATCTGCTGCGGCGGTGTCACCGGGATATACCGCGGTACTTCCAGGGTCCGGCTCTCATCTTCTGGGTGTTTCAGATCATCCGCAGCTACCTTGCACATCTGCAAACCGCAAATGACCAGACACAATTAGCGCTGCTGGATGGCTTGGGCATCAAAGCTCAGCGCCTCGAGGCGGCAGTAGGGCCGGTGGCCATCGGCTTTGGCCACAACGATTTGCTGGCTGCGAACCTCATCGATGATGGCAGCCAGTTGTGGCTGATCGACTGGGATTACGGGGGTTTTAACAGCCCGCTTTTTGATCTTGCCAACCTCGCCTCGAACAACCTGTTCTCGCGCGAGTTCGAGCAACTACTTCTGGAGAGCTACTTTGAGCGAGCCATCACCGTGGATGTCCGCCGCGGGTTCGACGCCATGCTGTGCGCTTCACTGCTGCGCGAGGTGCTGTGGGCGACCGTTTCGGGTCTGAGCTCAACAATCGACTTTGATTACCGGGAGTATGCCGAGGATTATCGGCAGCGATTCGAGCGCCAGTGGCAGCAATTTGAGACCCAATATGGCTGATTTTCCAAGGCAAGCGCGAGCGGTGGTGATTGGTGGGGGGATCGTGGGTTGCTCCACGGCCTATCACCTCGGACGCCTCGGCTGGAGCGATACGCTGCTCATCGAGCGGCATCGGCTGACCTCGGGCTCAACCCATCACGCCGCGGGTCTCGTCGGGCAGCTGCGTACCAGCGCCAATATCACGCAGCTGCTCGGGGAATCTGTCGCTCTCTACAAGTCGCTGGAGGCGCAGACCGGACTTGCCAGTGGCTGGAAGATGAACGGTGGCCTGAGGCTTGCCTGTAATCAGGCGCGCTGGACTGAGCTGAAGCGGCAGGCCACGAGCGCACGCTCCTTTGGCCTGGAGATGTACCTGCTGACACCGCGGGAAGCGCTGGATCTATGGCCGCTCATGGATATTGGCAATCTGGTCGGCGCAGCATTCTTGCCCACCGATGGCCAGGTCAACCCGAGCGACATCACGCAGTCGCTGGCTAAAGGTGCCCGCCAGCACGGCATCCAGATCTCGGAGGATACCACCGTGCTGGGTTTTGAATTCGAGGGCAGCGCGGTGAGTGCGGTGCTGACTTCGCGCGGCCGCGTCGCTTGCGAGATCGTGGTGAATTGCGCGGGTCAGTGGGCGCGCCAGATTGGGCAGATGGCGGGCGTCAACGTCCCGTTGGTTTCGGTGCAGCACCAATACCTGATCACCGACAGGGTGCCGGGCGTGACACCAAACCTGCCGACACTGCGCGATCCGGATCAATTGACCTATTTCAAGGAGGATGTGGGTGGGCTGGTCATGGGCGGCTACGAGCCCAACCCCAGGCCCTGGGCCGTCGACGGGTTACCAGACAATTTCAATTTTCAGCTGCTACAGCCCGACTGGGATCATTTTCAGCCCATTCTGGAAAGCGCGATCAAGCGGGTTCCGGCGCTGGCCGCAGCGGGCGTCAAGGAGCTGATCAATGGCCCGGAGAGTTTTACGCCAGACGGCAATTTTATTCTGGGGCCGGCTCCGGGGATCCGGGGCTACTACGTCGGCGCAGGGTTCAATGCGTTTGGCATCGCCTCCGGAGGAGGCGCCGGCAAGGTGCTCGCTGAATGGGTGGTTTCAGGCGAGGCGCCCTTTGACCTGTGGCCTGTGGATATCAGGCGCTTCGGGGCGCCACACCACGACATTGACTGGGTGCGGGCCCGGACGCTCGAGCTGTATGGCAAGCATTACACGATCGCTTGGCCAGCCGAGGAGCATGCCAGCGGGCGGCCTCTACGGCGCTCGCCGCTGTACTCGCACCTGAAATCTGGCGGTGCAGCCTTCGGAGAAAAGATGGGCTGGGAGCGACCGAACTGGTTCGCGCGCGGGAATGAGGCCGCCCAGGATCAATACGGATTTACGCGCCCTAATTGGTTCGAGGCCGTTGCGCGCGAGCATCAGGCGACGCGAGAACGGGTAGCGATTTTTGATCAGACCTCGTTCGGGAAATTTCAGCTGCTCGGGGCGGACGCCGAAAAGGCGCTGAGCTGGATCTGCGCCAACGACATAGCCAGACCCGTGGGCAGTCTCGTCTATACGCAGATGCTCAACGAGCGCGGTGGCATTGAGTGCGACCTGACGGTCTCACGACTGGCAGCTGATAGCTTTCACATCGTCACCGGCACCGGATTTGTAACACATGACTTTGACTGGATTGACCGTCACATTCCCGCCGGATTTGATGCGCGGCTGATTGATGTGACTTCATGCTACGCCGTGCTGTCGGTAATGGGTCCGGCAGCAAGGCAGCTGGTAGCGCGTCTTACGCGCGACGATGTCAGCAACGCTGCCTTTGCCTTCGGGCAGGTCCGTAAATTGCGGCTGGCCGGGGCCGATGTGATCGCGTTGCGTGTGACTTACGTGGGAGAGCTTGGCTGGGAATTGCATGTGCCAGTGGAATACGCAGTGACCGTGTATGAGGCACTAATGCGCGCCGGCTCTGATCTTGGCGTGTCGGATGCGGGTTATCGGGCAATTGAAAGCTTGCGCCTGGAGAAGGGCTACCGCGCCTGGGGGGCCGACATTGGCCCGGATCACACGCCGTTTGAAGCCGGGTTGGGTTGGGCGGTCAAACTCAGGAGCGCGACGGCTTTTCTGGGCCGCGATGCGCTGCAGACCTGCGCGGGCGCGCCGCTTAAGAAGTGGCTCTGTGGATTCACGGTTGAAGATCCCGCAGTGATGCTGCTGGGTCGAGAAACCATCTACCGTGATGGTGAACGTGTCGGCTGGCTAAGCAGTGGCGGCTATGGTCATACGGTGAAGCTGAACATCGGCTACGGCTATGTGCGACGCGCGCAGGGGCTGGATCGGGGATATCTCCTTGCAGGCCGCTACGAGCTTGAAGTAGCGACGGAACGTGTGCCGTGCGCTATCCACCTCGAAGCGCTCTACGATCCAAGAATGGTACGAGTTAAGGCCTGATTCACCTCGGATCGGGGCATCCGCCAGGACTTTTTCCCGGCCGCCATGCAAGAGCTCGCAGGATTAATGCCGCGCATCGCTCAGTTCGGTCGCGGGGCTTTGATCCAAAGAGCTCCAGCAAGAGGCCATGCTCATCGAATTGGACTCGGCTACTTACTGCACAAGCTCAGGTCGCCGCTCTTGGAGGAGATCTGCACCGTGGCTTTGCCATCACCGGTCGTGAATGACAGGTGGGAGCCCGGGCCAAAGCGCGGACTCGTCGGCTTGGGGTCGGTGCAATTGCTGATGTTGCCGCTCAGTGTTGAGATATCGAAGCTGGCTCCGGTGACGCCGGCAAAGTTGGTCCGCAGGTTGCTGCTGACGCCTGAGGCCTCGAACTGGGCTCCAGCCGCCAGACGCGCGCTGATCGAGAAATCTCCCGATACCGTTTCCAGGCGGAAATTGGAAAGCGTTCCCAGGTCCAACTTGCCCCCGCCGCTAACTGACTTGATCGAGACCTCGCCCTCGGCGCCATGGACCGAAACGTCGCCGCTCACCGTCGACACTTCAGACGGGGTGCCTGCAGGCACGGAGATATGCACGTCGCCGCTAATGGTACTTACGCGGGAGTTGCCACCGCCATCAGTAGTCACACTGCCGCTCACCGTGTGAATCTGTTGCGCTCCACTGACACCGCTGACCTTCAAGTCGGCACTCACCAGCGACACACTAAGTGAACTCATCTGCGGCACGTGAATGGTAAGGTGGGCTTCGCCATCGCCACTCCAGTGGCTACCAATCGGCAACACGACCTTAACTGTCAGATGCTTGTCTGCGCCGGTAATGTCAACGCGTTCGACGCGATCACCGATCTGCCCGGTTACTGCCACCTCGGGCTTATCCCAGCCAAGGACCTCGATGGATCCAGCGACATTGATGATTTCTACGCTGCCAGAGGGGTCGGCGGCCTGCTGCTGCTCAATTGAGCGCGTCGCTGCTCGCGTGCTGGTCGTGATGATTGCAAGAATGACAAGGACCAACAAAGAGCTCCAGTGAAAACCGTGCTTGAGCGCAGACATGATTAGCTTCTCCCTTGGGTAGGTTCGGTGTTACGGGCAACATTCTCATAAAGATCAAACTCCTGTTGGTAGGTGTCATTCAGGAGTTGCAGCAAAAGTGGACTGGCAGGATCACTGTCCAGAGCACGGCGAATCTCTTCATTCGCTTTGCGGATAATCTGCAAATTCGCCTCAATCGTGGTGCGCGTCTCGGGGCGCAGTAGCTTGAGGCGTTCGTAAAAGGTGGCTTCCATCGCGGCGCGGGCACTCTGGTAGCGCGCGGCATCCGGCAGGGAGAAGCTCACGGAGGTCATCGGACTGGAAGTTCCGACTGGCTTCATAGGTACCTGGGCCCCCTCGCGCAGCGCGCTTCTGGCCATGAGCAGCACGAGCGATGCTACGGCGAGGCTGGCCGCCAGGTTCATAAGGCGAGCCGGACGTGGTGGGCGGTGGGTGAGTGTGGCGATTTGAGGCCACAAATCCGCTGGCGGTTCCACGGCGCGCGGCATGGCGCTTAGGAGCTCATCAAGTGTTGTCTGAATAGGGCTCATGGTGACTCCGTAACTAGACCCAGCTGTGCTGAAAGCAAAGCGCGGGCCCTGTGCAACTGCGCTTTGCTTGTGCCTGGCGCGATGCCGAGCAGCCCGGCCGCTTCGTCATGGCTGTAGCCGTAGATGCCAACCAGCACCAGAACATCGCGGGCGCCGGGCGGCAGCAGCCTCACGGCTTGCTCAAGATCGATTGGGCCCGCCGCATCGATGTCGCCGGGAATCGCCGCGACAGCCTCTGCATGCCTTTCGGCGCTAAGCAGCTCGGGCTGAGCGCTGGGTCGACGGCGACCCAGTACGGTGTTCACGGCGATACGGTGCAGCCAGGTACTGAAGCGACTGCGACGCTCAAAGGCAGGCAAACCGCGCCAGGCCGCCACAAAAGCTTCCTGAGTGCAGTCCTCAGCCAGTTCGCGCTGGCCGGTCAGTCGCAGGCAAAGGCCGTACACCCACCCGGCGTGCGTGCGGTACAAGGTCTCGAAGGCCGCGAGATCTCCGGCCGCCGCCCGCGAAACCGCCGCAGCGTCTTCGGAGACTCCTGCGTCGCGGCGCGCTGGAGCCTGGAAGGCAATTACGGTCACTGCTGAGTCTGACAAATCTGCATTGCGTAGGCTTAGTGGGCCAAAGCACTCGAAAGGTTTAAATGCCGGGCTGGATTCTTGTTGGTATCCGCACTAGGGCGCCCCAGAGGCCTTTCCGGTTGGGTCAAGGCGAGCAAGCAGAAACTCAGGATCGGTGCGGCGCCGCTCCGGGGCCTAGCGCGGCCTAAGCGACTCCAGCGCCTGCTCCCACAGTTCAGTAGTCGCTGCGGCCAGCACCTTGTCGCCGGTTTCTGTGCTCAGCGGTGCGCCGCTCCAATCGCTCATCTTGCCGCCCGCACCTTCAACGACCGGAACCAAGGCGAGATAATCGTGGGGTTTCATTGACATCTCGATCACTAGATCGCAAAAACCCGAAGCCAGCAGCCCATACAGGTAGCAATCACCGCCGTAGCGCCGCAACGCTGCGCGGCCCGTAGCCCGCTCAAATAGTTCCCGATCCGCCCCGCGGAATGTCTCGATTGTGGTGGTATAGACCCTGGCCTGCTCGATGCTCTGGCAGTTGCTGGTTCTAACCGGAGCGCCATTAAAGAGCGTGGGCAGACCCTCGCAGCCGACCCAGCGCTCGCCCAGCGCTGGGGCTTCGAGCACACCAAACACTGGCCGGGTTCCTTGCGCCAGGGCAATCAGCGAGCCGAATAGCGGAAAGCCTGTTATGAAGCTCTTGGTCCCGTCGATGGGGTCAAGCACCCAGGTGAACTCATCGCCGTCCTCCGACGGGAACTCTTCGCCGCGGATGCCGTGAGTCGGGAATTCGGCGCGGATCAGACGTCGCATCTCGGTTTCGATCGCCCGGTCGGCGAGCGTCACAGGGCTCAGATCAGCTTTCTGCTCCACGGCGATGGGCAGCCGAAAATACTGCCGGACTGTATGGCGTGCGCTGTCGGCCAGCCTGCCGGCCAGCGCCTGCACGCGGGCAAGATCGGTGTGGGTCGCAAAACTCATGTCTTCCAGTATAGACAGCCCCGGCCGACCGCGGGAAGCCCAGCCGGACAGTGATGGCACGGCGAACACGGGATCGGCCGTCGTGGAGCCTTCGACGCCGCGCCTAGTTTGAGCTCGAGGCCGGCAATACATCTCGATCCGATAGCGTCTGGAGGAACGCAATGACCGCATCAATTTCCTCCTCGCTCCAGGCCGGCTCGCCGCCGCGTGCCCGCGTCAACGGTTCGTCTATCACATCGACATTGGCCCGTGCGGATGGCGGCAGATCATCAAATTTATTGATATCGCCCGCGTTGCTCGGGGGATACCAGAGCTCGGGGCTGGTATCCCGACGCACATAAAACTGCAGTGCACTCTTAAGCGTATGGAAACTGCCGTTATGAAAGAAAACGGCCCGCGTTGCGACGTTGCGCAATGTCGGCGTCTTGAACATGCCGCAGTAGGCGGCCATGTGCATCTGATCGGTGCGCAGGGGACCACACAACCCCTGATCGAAATAGGCAGGATTGGCATTGGCTAGCAGCTCGGGGTTTCGCGGCACACCAAGTGCCTCAAACTGATAGTCGGTCAGCAGCGGGTGTGAGCCATCGGCTCCCGTGGTAACCAGGTGACAGCTGGCGCAATTGCCACGGGCCGGCTCGCTAAACAATGCCAGGCCTCGAAGCTCCTGCGCCGAGAGCTGCTCGCGCCCGTCAAGATACCCATCATATCGACTGGTGTAGGGGTGAAAGCTTTGATCCTCGAGTTCGAATCGCTCCAGCGCAAGGCGAGCACTCAAAAAAGCGCGCCCCGGATTCGAAAAGATTGTGGCGCCGAAGATCCGGCGAAATTGCCCGGCATAGCGGGCATGCCGGAGTTTAGTGACGACATCTTCTGGCGAGGCATTGGCCATTTCGTTGGGAGAGAGCAGCGGAAAACTCGCCTGTTCGCGCAGCAAATTGAAGCGACCGTCCCATCCATAGCCGCCGGCTGGAGGTTCGAGCCCTTCAACCAGACGTTCGGCCGGGCTTGCCGCATACGAGGCGCTCCAGACTGGGGTGCGATTCAGCACGTAGCGAAGCGAGGGCACAGCCCGCACGCCTTCTCGGTCCAGTGCGGGGCCGCCGAGTTGAACCGCCCGGCCGTCGGGAGGGCCGTAGGCATGTTCGGCGCTATGGCAGCCCGCGCACGCGAGTCTGCCGGAGGCAGATAGTGAGGCGTCGAAGAACATCTTCCTGCCAAGCGCTGCCATGGCAGAGACCCGATCAGCACCTGAGGATGACTGCGTAGCTGCGCCTGCCAGTGTGGCCGCCTTGGCCGGGGCCGCCATTACCAGCAACGCTGCAGTTGCAACTGCGCGGTATTTGCTCAGCGCAAAGTGTCGGCCCGCCATGCCAGTTGATCCGAAAGCTCGCGCTCTAACGCACAATGCCCGAAGAGTTCGATGAAGTCTCCTCGGCGCCCTCCCCTGATGGCTCCCCAGCGTGATCAGCGGTCGAGCTGAGATTCAGACACTCGATTGTGATGCTGGTTCCGGCTTCTGACCCAGTCCTGATGGCCAGGGTGGCGCCAATTGCTGTTGCGCGATTCTGCATTGTTCGTAGACCCATGCCGACCGAGCGTTCCGCCCGAGCGCTAAAGCCCTTGCCATCATCGCTGATCGTCAGACGAACGACTCTGGGAGAAACGGTTAATTCCATTTTTACAGCCTGCGCCTTCGCATGCCGGATGGCGTTGTTCAGGGCTTCCTGCGCAATGCGGTACAGGTGGCTGCGAGCAGTTGCAGGAATGGCAAGCTCGGCGCTCAAATGCTCTTCAAGTATCACTTGGGTGCCGCTGACTTCCGCCAAATGGTGCTGCGTCATTCTGCGCAGGGCTTCGATCAAATCGCCTTCGGATTCATAGAGCGGTGCGAGGCCGTGGGCGATCGCGCGTCCGCTTCGAACCGCCTGGCGGGCAATCTGCGCCAGGCGGTCCAATTCCTGGCGCACCGGTTCATCGACCAGACCGGGTTTACTGGCCAGGCTGTAGGCCAGCAACGCCAGGGCTGCGAGTTCCTGCCCGAGGCCGTCGTGCAATTCCTGTCCAAGCCTGCGCTGCTCATGTTCACTGGCCTGTTGCAACGCCAG
>Ga0302326_10018121_pt1 | contig 14613 bp, 8 predicted proteins | sample Palsa_T0_3_FD_202264 | JGI IMG/M metagenome (GOLD analysis project Ga0302326, IMG submission 202264) | Peat permafrost microbial communities from Stordalen Mire near Abisko, Sweden - Palsa_T0_3 | ecosystem: Environmental > Terrestrial > Soil > Palsa > Peat permafrost | place: Sweden: Abisko... | reverse complement strand
GACGATGGTCTGGTTGACGGCGATGTGGAGAGATTTTTGGACTTCGCCGATGCGGGGGTCGCGCTGACGGTAATGGCGGTACAGGTCGGCGGCGGTGGGGGCTTCGTTGCTCGATGATGGAAGCTCGATCCATTCTTCGCGGGTGGCGTAGATTTCCGCTAATGGGCCGAAGAGCAGGACGTGAACACGCATGGGGCGAGTATGGCATGACGGGTAGGGACTAGGGAATAGGTATCAGGGACTAGTGACTAGCGACTAGGGACTAGAGAGTAGGAGAACTTGTTGGGCGGTACGGGTGCGGTGACTTGGTGGGTGCTTGCCACTATGCTAGTTGGATGGGACGTTTGGGAAAGACGAGGGTTGGAGTGGACGCGGTGCTGAGTCATGTTCGGGGTGATGGTTCGGTGCGGATGGTGGATGTTTCAGGAAAGCCCGATACTTTGCGTGAGGCGGAGGCGGAGGCTGTGGTGCGGCTGCCGAGTGCGGCTCTTTTGGCGTTGAAGGACAATCCTAAGGGCAACGTGCTGGAAGTGGCGCGGATTGCGGGAATTGGGGCAGCGAAGCGGGCTTCGGAGTTGATTCCACTTTGCCATCAGCTGGCGTTGACGGGGATCGATGTGGATGCGGTCGTTCGCGGTGGAGTGGTGCGGATTCGCGCGTGGGTACGGACGACGGCGGGGACTGGCGTGGAGATGGAGGCGCTGACGGCGGTGAGCGTGGCGGCGCTTACGGTTTATGACATGTGCAAGGCGGCGGGGCATGGAATTGTGATCGAGCGGATTTGCTTGTTGCGCAAGACTGGTGGGCAAAGCGGGACTTACTTGCGAAGCGAGGCAACGACTCGCAAAGAGACTTCTTCGCGCAAACCAGCGGCGAAACGCAAAGGCGGTGGGGCTTGAGTAATTCGCCATTTCGCGCTGCTGTGATTACGGTGAGCGACCGGGTTTATGCGGGCGTTTATGAGGACAAATCTGGGCCTGCCGCGCGGGAGAGGGCGATCGCGCTTGGATTTGAGGTTGTGGGGACGGCGGTGGTTCCGGATGAGGCGGGGTCGATTACTGCGGCTTTGCTAGAGTGGGCTTCGCGGGTTGATCTTGTGATTACGACTGGCGGGACGGGCTGTGCTCCGCGGGATGTCACTCCGGAGGCGACGGGGGTGGTGATCGAGCGGCCGGTGCCTGGCATCGCGGAGAAGATGCGGATCGCGGGCAGCGAGCATGAGCCGCGGGCGTGGCTTTCGCGGGGCGTGGCTGGTTTGCGTGGGGCTTGTTTGATTGTGAATTTGCCGGGGAGTCCGAAGGGCGTTCGTGAGAGCCTGGATGCGGTGGGGACGCTGCTGGTTCATGCGATCGCGTTGGCTGGCGGCCAAGATGCGCATTCATAAGCAGTGGTTGTTACAAATATGGATTTTGCTGCGTCGGTGCTAGAAGCCGCCTTTGCCGACATCCATCGTCGCGGCGGCGGGGTTGGTTTCGTCGTTGAGTTGCTCGACTAATTGGCTGAGCGTGCCCTTGGCTTTGAGGATGAATTCGATAGCGTCGCGGCCGGCGCCGTCTCCTCCGCGATGAGGGGTGACGTAGTGAGCGGCGGAGATGACGGCGCCGCGGGCGTTGGCGACGGCGATGGCGAGGCCGACTTCGCGCATGACGGGGATGTCGATGACATCGTCGCCGGCGTAGGCGATTTCTTCGAGGGTGATTGATTCTTTTTCGAGGATTTCGTGGACGGCCTGCATTTTGTAGGACTGGCCCATGTAGACGAAGTCGAGTTTGAGGTCGCGGGCGCGGAGGGCGACGGTTTCGGAGACGCGGCGGGTGATGACGCCGGTTTTGATGCCGCCGAGCCGGGCGAGCGCCATGCCGATGCCGTCGTGGGCGCTGAATCCCTTGGCCTCTACGACGGCGGGCGTCGAGCTGCTGAAGTTTCCGGCGTTCGAGGGGAAGAGCCAGATGGTGCCGTCGGTGAGGACTCCGTCGACGTCGAAGAGCATGACTTTGATGCGGCGGGCGCGGTCTTCGGGAGTGAGGGCAGGCATACCGCGATGCTATCGCAATCAGCAGCCGTAGTTGCGGCTTTCTTCAAGGGGCTGTTCCCAGGGGTAGGTTTGGGGGCGCGAAGGTGCGCTGAAAGAACGCATCGTCGACTATGTAGCATTCGCCGTCTTCCCCGGTGATGATCCACTCGCCTTTTTGGACGTGGCGGAAGCCGGTATCGGTGGTGATCGTGCGAGAATGCTCGCACTTTTCGGCTTCGACGAGAAGCGGTCTGCAGGTACGAAATGCGCTCATGAATTATGCCTCCGCCGGGTATTTCCGGCTAACTTCAGTAGAACGCTTGCGGCGTAAATGGTGGGTGGTGGAGTTGTAAGTGGTTTGTAAAGAGGCTCATGAGCACGCTCCGAATTTGGGGCGAAGATGTTGCGAAGATTGCGGTAGAATGCCTCATGCTGACCGCTCCTACTATCGATGAAGTGCCGCCTTCGTTTTCGCTGACGCCTGCTGGTTTGGAGTGGGCGCATCCGGTGGTGCGGGAGTGGTTTGTAGGGCAGTTTGGGACGCCGACGGAGCCGCAGGAGCAGGGATGGCCGCGGATATTGGAGCGGCGGCCGACTTTGATTTCGGCGCCGACGGGGTCGGGGAAGACGCTGGCGGCTTTCCTGATTTGCATCGACCGATTGCTGCGGAAGGCGATTGCGGGGACGCTGGAGGCGGAGACGGAGGTGGTGTATGTGTCTCCGTTGAAGGCGCTGTCGAATGATATTCAAGAAAATCTCAATGGACCGCTGCGAGAGATTCAGCGGCTGGCCCTGGAGCGGGGCTATCTTTGTCCGGAGATTCGGACGGCGGTTCGCACCGGCGATACACTGCCCGCCGAGCGGCGGAAGATGTTGAAGCGGCCTCCGCATATTTTGGTGACGACTCCGGAGTCGCTTTACATTCTGCTGACGGCGGAGAAGAGCCGCGAGAATTTACGGCGGGTGGAGACGGTGATTGTGGATGAGATCCATGCGGTCGCCGATGACAAGCGTGGCTCGCATCTGGCGCTGACGTTGGAGCGGCTGGATGCGCTGGTTCGGGGTGAGAACCGGTTGATGCCGGGGGCCTGGATGGCGGGGCGTAGCGAGGCTCCGCTGCGGATTGGGTTGTCGGCGACGCAGAATCCGATTGCGCTGGTGGCGGAGTTTCTGGGTGGCGCGCGGGGAAATGAAGTCGCTGTCGTGCAGGTGGGGCAGCGGCGGACGATGGATCTGGCGATCGAGATGGTGGATGACGAGCTGAGCTCGGTGGCGACGAACGCGATCTGGGATTCGATCTATGCGCGGATGGCGGCGCTGGCGTTGGAGCATCGTTCGACGCTGGTGTTTGTGAATACGCGGCGGATGGTGGAGCGATTGGCGTTTGCGCTGGGCGAACGGATTGGGGCCGAGAATGTTGCGGCGCACCACGGCAGCCTTTCGCGCAAGCTGCGGTTGGAGGCGGAGCGGAAGCTGAAAGCGGGGGAGATTCGGCTGCTGGTGGCGACGGCATCGCTCGAGTTGGGCATCGACATTGGGAGCATCGATCTGGTGTGCCAGGTGAATTCGCCGCGTGCGATCGCAGCGGCGATGCAGCGGGTGGGACGCGCGGGGCATTGGCGCGGGGCGATTCCGAAGGGTCGATTTTTTGTTACGACGCGTGATGATTTGATTGAGTCGGCGGCGCTGATTCGCGCGATGAAGAGCGGAGAATTGGACCGGTTGGAGATTCCCAATAAGCCGCTCGATGTGTTGATGCAGCAGATTGTTGCGGCTTGCGCGGCAGAGCCATGGGAAGAGGATGCGCTGTTCGATGTTATGCGCCGCGCGCAGCCTTATCGAGAGCTTACGCGCGAGGAGTTCGATGAATTGCTTTGCTTGTTGAGCGAGGGTATTGAGTCAAGCCGGGGACGCTTTGGCGCGTATTTGTTGCGGGACCGCGTGCAGGGGCGGATCCAGGCGCGGCGCGGTGCACGCACAATTGCTGTTTCGAATGGGGGAACGATTCCGGACACGGCATTGTATGCGGTGATTGTGCAGCCGGAGGGGATTCAGATTGCGACGCTGGATGAGGACTTCGCGATCGATTCTTCGGCGGGCGACATTATTCTGCTGGGCAATACCAGCTGGAGGATTCAGCGAGTGGAGAGCGCGGGGCGGGTGCTGGTGGAGGATGCGCATGGGCAGCCGCCGACGGTGCCGTTCTGGCGCGGGGAGGCTCCGCAGCGAACGATGGAGCTTTCGCGGTATGTTTCTGATTTGCGAACCGAAATTGATGCGCGGACGAAGGATGTTTTGCCGGGGTATATCAGCCAGACTTCGGCATCTGTCGCAGAGACAGTTACATTTCTGAAAGAGCAGTGCTGCGTGGACGATTCGGGCGCGGAGCAGATGATCGGCTACATCGTTGCGGGACGGGCGGTGCTAGGAGCGGTGCCCACTTTAACGACGATTGTGGCGGAGCGGTTCTTCGATGAAGGTGGAGGAATGCAGCTGATTTTGCATGCTCCTTTTGGCGGACGGATCAATAAGGCGTGGGGTTTGGCGCTGCGCAAGCGGTTTTGCCGGGGATTTAATTTTGAACTGCAGGCGGCGGCTACCGACAATGGGTTGAATATTTCGCTGGCTGAGCAACATAGTTTTCCGCTGAGCGATGTGTTTCGTTTTATCACCGATCAGACGGTGACGGAGCTGCTGGAGCAGGCTTCGCTGGACTCGCCGATCTTCAAGGCGCGGTGGCGTTGGGATGCTGGACGGAGTTTGCAACTGTTACGGTTTCAAAAGGGCAAGCGAGTTGCGCCGCAGGTGCAGCGGACGCGTTCGGACGATCTGCTGGCGAGCGTGTTTCCGCAGGTGGCGGCTTGCCAGGAGAACATTCAGGGCGACCGGGAGATCCCGGAGCATCCGCTGGTTCGCGAAGTGATGAAGGACGTGCTTGGCGAGGCGATGGACCTGGAGGGATTGAAGCAATTGCTGCTGGGAATGCAGTCGGGCGCGGTGCGCTGCTTGGCTATGGATACGACGACTCCGTCGCAGTTTGCCCATGAATTGCTGAATGCGAATCCTTATGCGTTTCTGGACGATGCGCCGCTTGAGGAGCGGCGGGCGCGGGCGGTTGCGATGCGGGGGACGGTGCCGGATTCGGTGCTGGGCGAGGCAGGACGTTTGGATCCGGCGGCAATTGCGGCGGTGCGGGAGGAGATTTGGCCGGATGTTCGGGATGAGCATGAGTTTCATGATTTGCTGTGTTCGCTGGTGGTGGTGCCTGTGGTGATGTTGGGGGATGTCCGTTCGCGGGATTGGGAAACGTTCTTTAAGCGGTTGGCGGGATGCGGGCGAGCGACGATCGGTGAGTGCGGCGGGATTGAATTTGCTGTCGCGGCGGAACGATTAGAGTATGCGCGGTTGCTTTGGCCGGAGATGACGTTTGCTTCGGAGGCGGACTTTCTTCCGACGGGGAAAGTCACTTGTGAAGGGGCTTTTCGTAAGCTGGCGCTGGGTTGGCTGGGGATTCTTGGGCCGGTGAATTCGCGCTCTCTGGCTGTCCGACTTGGGCTTCCTGTTGGTGAAATCTGGAAGGCGATGTTGCTTTTGGAGATGAGTGGAACGATACTGCGAGGCATATTCGAAGGAAATGCCACAGACACGGTTATAGATAAAGATGTGGAGTGGTGCGAGCGGCGGTTGCTGCAGCGAATTCATAAGCGGACGCTGGGCGCGCTGCGGAAACAGATTGAGCCAGTGACACCGGCAGTTTATATGCAGTGGCTGCTGCGTTGGCAGCATGTTGCGCCGCAGACGCAGCTTGCGGGGGAGCAGGGGCTGCTGGAAGCGATTCGCGGGTTGGAGGGATTTGAGGCCCCGGCGATCGAGTGGGAGCGGTCGCTTCTGCCGCAGCGGGTGGCTGGGTATGATCCGCGCTGGCTGGATTCGCTTTGCCTGGCGGGGGTGGTTGGATGGGGGCGGATTTCACCGCATCCTGCCTTCGATAGCGTCGAGTCGGGTGGGAGCAAGTCGACGGCGCGACGGATTGTGCCTACAAGTATGGCTCCGGTGACGTTTTTCATCCGCGAGGAGGCCTTGTGGATGGATTTATGCCTGTTACGGCGACAAATCCCGGAGGCGACGTTGGAGACTTGCCTCAGCGAGCTGGCGGGGAGGGTGCGGTCTTGTTTGGGCGAGCGTGGGGCGATGTTTTCTGGCGATCTGGTTCGGTATATGGGGGTGCCAGCGGCTGAGTTGCAGCGTGCTTTGTGGGAACTAGTGGCGGCTGGGTTGGTGACGGCGGATGGGTTCGATAGCTTGCGGATGCTGATCGATCCTCGCTGGAAGGCCTCGTTTGTAGCGCCGGCTTCGGTGAAGACGCAGAAGCAGCGCCATGGTGCGGGGCGGTGGAGTTTGTTGTGCGGCGATGTGTTGGCGGGTAGTGCGGTGCAGCATGAGGCGCAGTTGGAGTCGGCGTGTGCTGTCCTGCTGCGGCGTTATGGCGTGGTCTTTCGCGCTTTGGTTTTGCGGGAAGAGACAATGCCGCGGTGGCGGGATTTGGTGGGTATATTCCGGCGGATTGAGGCGCGCGGCGAAGTGCGTGGTGGGCGGTTTTTGTCGGGGTTTGGGGGCGAGCAGTTCGCGTTGCCTGAGGCGGTGGAGTCGCTACGAGAAATGCGGCGCGGGGCTTGCGCCGATGGTGAAGTTACTGTGGCTGCGGCTGATCCTTTGAATCTGGTGGGTGTGGTCGTGCCTGGGGAACGCGTGGCTGCGGTGCCGGGGAAGTCGGTGACGTTCTTCAATGGAGCGGTGCAAGTATCTGAAGCGACGGCGGAAGTTCCTCAGCATGAAAGCTTGACGTTAGGACTGTTTCCTGTGCCGCCGAATCTGCTGCCAGAATTGCAAGAGGAGCGTGCACGTGTCTGAGGTTCCAGAGTGGGCGTTGACTGGAGAAGCCACCGTCGAAGGCGAAGATTACTACTACGACGGGTCATACATGGTTTTCACCGAGAAGTATCACCTGAAGCGTGGATATTGCTGTGGTTCGGGATGCCGGCATTGTCCGTGGAAGGTTGTTGAGTCGGAGTAGCAGCTCGGGATTACTGTCCGGTTGGCGCCGGAGTTGTTGAAGCTGGCGTGGTCGGCCCTGCCGCTGGAACCGGGGTTGGGGTAGCGTCGCGAATGAGGAGGGCAGTCCTTGGGAAGGTGAAGCTGCCTCCGGCGTCGTCGATGACATTGACCTGGGCGGTGTAGAGTCCGGCCTTGAGTTGGGTGAGCGGGACGTCGAACTGGAAGGCTACGGCGTCGCGGTTGGGGGTGTTGATCTCCTTGGCTTCGACGAGCGGCGTTTCGTAGACCTTGGTTGAGCCGTTGAGGAATTCGATGCTGGTGAGGACGCGGACGGGTGCGCCGGGCGCTCCTTTGGCGGCCTTGGCTGATGGTTTCGTGTCTGAAGCTTCTGCGCCGACGTGTTTCGGGTCGTAGACTTCGTAAAGCAAATACAGATGCTGGTCCTGGCGGAAGACGTGAGGGAGGTTGGGGACGAATTCGACTCCGTCGCGGACGAGTGGGCTTGTGGCCTTCTTGTCGGTGTTGGGGACACGCTGGCTGGCGAGGACGACGGAGCTGAGTTTCAGCGGGACTTTGCGCAGGTCAGGGACGTTGATATCGGTTTCGAAAGATCCCATGTGGCCGGTCTCGTTTTCGCGGACGACGAACTTCAGATGGTACTTGCCGATGGGCAGGTTGAATCCTGTCGAGTATTGGATGTTTTTGCGGGAGACTTGCTGGCTTTGGTCGATGGCCAGTTTGACGGTTTGGCGGGCGTCGCCGATGTCGTGGCCAGCGGCGTCTTTGACCTGGCCGATGATGTCGAGGGTGGCTTTGTCGCGATCTCCACCTTTGGTGAAGGGAATTTGCGAGCCGGGAACAACGATCGATACCGGCACGAAGAAATGTGTCTCGTCGGTGCGGAAGTAGAGCGCCTGCAGGTAGACGGCGACGTCGGTCGCGGGGAGGTCGCTGGCTAACTCCTCTTCCAGTTCGCGCTCGCGGTCTTCGGTGGTTGAGTGCTTGAAATCGGCGGGCGCGTAGTAGCCTTGGCGGTATTCGAGCTTGACGTCGTTTCGGTTGAGCTTAATGGCGAGCTTGCGATAGCGGCCGTCGCGGCGCGGGTCGGAGGAGTGGAAGCCGAGCGTGTAGTAAGCGGAGGTGTCGTTCTGCAGTCTCTGGAAGGCGGGCGAAAAGTCGTTCGAATCGAAGAAGGCTTTGCCTCCGGTGTCGGAGGAGAGCGTGGCCATAACTTCCTGCGAATTGAAGTTAGCGTCGAGGTTGTTTTGGAGCGCGGAGCCGTTGAAGGCCCCATTGCCTCGGAGGCTCCCGGTGGTCGCATCGCCGAGCGGAGAGATAGCCTGCAAGCCGCGGGTGTCGACGGAATAGATGGACAGGTTGGCGCGAACGGCGGCGTTGATGGCGTTGCGGAGCGAGGCCTGGTTTTCGATGCCGTCGCGGGAGATGCCACCGGAGAAGTACAGCAGAGATTTCTTCTCGTCGATGTAGGCTAACGATTTTGAGATTGTGGAGATGGCGAAGAGTTCGCGATCGGTGTTGATATCGTTGTATTCGGACTCGTCGGCGGTGTAGGCGGTGGAGTCTTCGACGGTGTTGGTGGTACTGGTTGCGCCGGGGGAGAATCCCTGGCCTTCAGAGCCGTTGTAGGCGCCGACGGCATGGAGGAGGGCGGGTTTATTGGCGGTGAAGTCCTGGTCGAGCGAGAGGCTGGTGTTCAGCGAGACCACAGCGACGAGGTCGGCGGGTTGCATTTGCTTGTTGATGTAATTCTTGGCGGCGTCGACGGAGCGGTCGATGTCTTCGGGCTGCATGGAGGTGAGATCGAAGAAGAAGACGATGAGGCGATGATTGCGGAGTTGTTCGGCCTTCGCGACGATGGATTGATTGAGTGGCTGGGTTTTGCTTCCGGCCATTCCACTTACCGTGGCTTCGTTGAGGGGCGTGGCCTGGTCGACGCTTTCGAAGTCGAAGGTGGCGATCTTTTGGGCTTTGCCGTTTTCGAGGATGGTGAAGTCGCTTTGCTTGAGGCCTCGGACGACTTCTCCGGTCTTTTTATCGCGGACGACGACGTTGGTGAGGACGAGGTCGCTGTTGACTTTTAGGGTGTAGGAGCCGGTGGATTGGGGTTGATCGGGTGGTGGTGGGGGTGGTCCGTTCTGGGCTTGAAGACGTGTTGAAGCGATCAGGAAGACGATTAAGACCAGCGCTTGCCCGAGGGTTGAAACCCATGTCTCAGGAGCGAGACATGGGGCACCCGGATTTGTGGTCGGATTCTTACTGCCTCTTATCCTCATCGCTAGAACCTGTACCTTGCCAGAAACGTGATCTGCCTCATGCTTTGGGCGGAGGTTACCTGGCCTACTGCTGTTGAATCGAACTGGGTATTCACTCCTGAATATTGGACGATGTTGAAGGCGTTTGCGGCGGTGGCGCGGACTTCGAAGCTCTTGGTGTCTTTGAATTGGAAAGTCTTCGACAACGACATGTTCACGCTGGTAGTGCCGGGGCCGGGGATCGAGTTGCGCGAGGCTGAGCCGTAATACTGGCCCGGGGCGAAGTCGGTTGAAAAGGCGGCGGTGTTGAACCAGTGGTCAATGCTGCCTCCTCCGGCGCGGATCGAGGCCCCGGGTATGCGGTCGGGGCGGACCGATCCGGCTGTGCCGCGGGCAACGTCGGCTACGGAAGCGGAGATCGACGGAGTGAGCGGTTCTCCCGTAGCGAGGGTGTAGGTGCCGGAGAGCGACCAGTCCCCAAAGGCGTGCGAGGCCCAGTTTCCGCTGCTGAGGTAGTGTTTGTCGGGGCCAAAGGGTAGTTCGTAGAGGAAGCTGCCTTTTACCTGGTTGCGGATGTCGAAGCTGGAGTTGCTTTCCTCGGCGAGGATGTTCTGCCAGTTCTGGGCGACGATCGCCGATCCCGCGCCGACCGACGAGGCGTCGTCGATCGAGTGGGAATAGGTGTAGGTCGCTTGCAGCGAAATGCCGTTCTGGAGACGTTTGTTGGCCCGGACGGCGAGAGCGTTGAAGTTGGAGAAGGCAACCGAGTCCTCGAAGTTGAAGAAAACTCCGCTAATTGGCGTTGGCGAGATGTTGGGATAGATTCCGGGGGCGGAGAGCACGTCGAGCCGCGTCCCTTTTGCGCCGTTGTAACCGAAGTTAAGAACGATTCCCAAGGGAAGAGTGCGCTGGATGTCGAGGTTCCATACTTGCACGTAAGGCAAGCGGTAACTGCGATTGACGGCGTAATTGGCGGCTGCTGGCGAGCCGGAGAAACCGTTGCCGAGCGAGATCACCGCGCCGGAAGTCGCCTCGTTGGTCTGGACATTTGCGAATGGCGGCTGGTAGGCGAGATCCTGAATGAAGTTGCCGTATTGGCCAACGGTGTAGTTGATGCCGTATCCCGCGCGGATGACAGTGTCTTTGAAAGCGCGCCAGGCGATGCCGAGGCGCGGGGAGAAGTTGTTGCGCTCGGGGTAGATGAGGGTGCGGGGATATTTGCCGCCGGAGATGGGGCCTATCTGATTGGGGAAGACTGGAGAAACCTCGGTGAATCCGGAATTGTAGTCGAGGGTTGCGAGACGATCGTCTTTTTCCGCGTAGGGGGAGAAGTATTCATAGCGCAGTCCGGCGAGAATGGTCAGTGACGGTAGCGCGCGCCAGTCGTCCTGAGCATATAGGTCCCATGTGTTCTGGCGCATATAAGCTTTTTCGTCGGGCGATTGGATGGTGGTTTCCTGAGGCTGTCCAAGCAGGAAGTCGGCGAACGAGGAGCCGGAGGTCGCGACCTGGCTGCCTGTCCCGGTGCCGGGCTGCTGAGTGGCGAAGCCTGTGAAGTAGAAGGTTCCGGTGGAGTTGGTGCCGCCGATTAGGTTGAGTTCTACGCGGTGAACGTCACCGCCGAAGCGAACATTGTGCTTGCCGCGACGCCAGGAGCTAGCCTCCGACAAGGCGAAGGTCTGGGTGAGGCGGAAGTTGGGCTGGGCCTGGTTGAATCCGTTGAACTGGTTGAAGACCAGATTCGGTAGGCCGTAATTGAGCGGGTTGGGGTTAAGCGCGGCGCCGTCGGGGCCGAGGATTCCGGTTTGGGTGGCAACGTCCTGGGTGCTCGTGAAGAAGTTGCGGAACTGGGAGTTGTTGCGGTTCCAGGTGAAGGTGAAGTTGTTGGTCAGCTTGCCCTTGCCGATGGTGTATCCGGCAGCTAGCGAATAGCTGTGGGTTTGCTGCTTGCCGCCGAGCGAGGGGAAGAGATTCACGTTGTCGCTGGCGGCGTGGCTGAGGTTGAAGTTGAGGTTAAAGCTCTGATTCAACCCGTTGCCGGTGTTGATGAACTGCCGCGCGATCGCGGGAAGGTTGCCGGTGGATGCGCCGAAGCTGTGGTTGTAGCGGACGCCGAGCACATCGGTGTTCGAGCCCTGGGTGGTGAGGAGGCGGTAGTTTTGGGTGGTTCCCGGCAGGTTGGGGGCGGGGAGATAGTTGAGCAGCGCGACGGCCTGTGGATCCAGCGGGGTGTCGATGGTGTTGTTCGGATACGGTTTGCCGGTGGTGGGATCGTAGATCGGAATGATGTTCCCGTTGGTGCCGACGAGCTCGGAGAAGTTGCCGGTGCGCTCGAGGGTGGTGGGGACGGTGCCGTATTCGTTGACCGGCGAGGTGGTGTGCTGGCCGGAAAGGGTGAGGAAGACGAAGTCCTTGCTGCTGGGCTTGGTGAGCTTGGGAATGAAGGGTTCACCGGCGATGGTCAGCCCGTAGCGATTGCTGGAGTAGCCGGGATTCTGGGTTTGCTGACTGCGGATGGCGAAGGGCTGGGCGTTGAGCGTGGAGTTGCCGCCGGTCCAAAAGATTGCGCCGTGCGGCTGGTCGGGTTTGAAGTTGCGGAAGTTGCCGCCTCGGCCACCACGTCCTCCTCCGCCAAAGCCGCCTCCTCCCGGGGACCCGAATCCGCCGCCGAAGAATCCGCCGCCGCCGCCTCCGCCCTGCCCGGGAACCTGGGTTAGACCTTGCAGCTGCTGCTCGTTTTCGAATCCCTGGCGGATGTCGCCGAGTCCAGCGAAGGGATTAGTGGTGCCGGTTGTTCCGCTGACGGCGACGGAATCGTTGCCGGAAATGTCGGAGTTGCCGGCGAAGGACGGCAGCTGCGCGCCGGAATTCGCGCCGGAGCCGCCAGCTTGCAGCAGGTCGGAGGCAGCGCCGATCAGGGCCAACGCCTGCGCTCCGCCAGCACCGGCTAGCCGCGTCGAGGCTTGTTGTTCGCGTTGCTCCTGCTGGGCGGCGCGGGAGGCCAGCGTCAGCGCAAAATCGGCGGATTGGTCGCGGTTCGTGGCGTTCAGAAGGGCTTCTTTGGTCTCGGCGGCGAAGGCGGCCAACTCGGTTCGGATGACATAGCGGCCGTTCTGCGGGATGGTCATTGCGTAGGCGCCGGTGACGTCGGTGGTGGTGGTGTATTTCTTGCCGGTGAGGGTATTGGTGGCGGTGACGCTGACGCCGGGGAGCGGAGTGGTTCCGGCTTTGACGGAGCCGTGGATGGTGCCTCCAACTGGAGCGGCGGCCGCAGGTGCGTTTGCCACTGGAGGGGTTGACGGTGTGGCCTGGGCCGCCGCTGCCGTGGAACTGGCGAAGGCGAGGGACACGATTCCTGCCCAAGCGACGAGTTGTCTGCGAAAGTCCATTAAGGGTCTCAAAGTGCCAAGAGTTCAGGCTGCCGACTGGCGCTCTTCAAAGCTGTTTGACGTGCCTACTGCTTCGGCGGAGCAGAGGCGGCTGTACCCTGGCCTTCCGCGCCGGGTCCACGCCCATTCCCGGAACCTAATCCCATGCCGACCGTCACCGAGGTTGCGAGAAACGAACTGCCCTTGACCGCTCCCTGCGCCATGAGCCTGTCTCCGACCTGGATATCGGCCAGGGTTATGCTGTCACGATGTTTTTTGAAGGAAGTGTTTTCGTCAACTGAGATCGTTTGGCTCACGCCATCGCGGCGTTTGACGGTGATGTCGGTGTCCTTGATTGCGGTGACTTCGCCGGCGGTCCAGGTCTTGCCGTATTCGTCACGCATCTTTTTGGCCTGAGCGGCTTGTTCCGGGGTGAGGACCGCGACAAACACCGCGCCGATGGTCTTGGCCTTAGCGTCGATTTGACCACCCGCCATGAGCGCGTCTCCCACATGAATGTCGGTAATCTTGATTGGCTCGCGCTGTTTCATAATTCGGGAGTTCGCGCTGGTGAGGACTTGATAAGTGTCGCCTTCCTCGGTCTTTATGGTAATGGTCGACCCAGAGATAGCCGTGACCACGCCGCCAGTCCCGCGACCGCCAGGGATTCCGCCCTCCGTACCACCTCTTTGTCCGCCCCCCCATCCGCCGGGCGGGGGGGCATCCTGGGCATGGGCGCTGATGGAAATAACGGTGAACAGCAACATTGGCAGGATCAGGTGCTTGACATTGGGCATGGCTTCCGACTTTCGAGGGGTATTCGACTTACATTCGCTCAAATAGACGAAATCGTTATGGGGGAAGACGCATAAGTAGATCGTTGTGCTTTCGCTCGCCAACCCAAGGCCGGGTTCCTGCTGGAGTTACCCTTCCGCTTGCTATAGACTGCCGAGAATGCACGATACCCATCGAGTCGCCTCGGGTCACGAAGAGCAACATTTCGAGTCTGGGGCATTGGTGCGTGACGTGGTTATTGGAATGTCCGATGGGTTGACGGTGCCGTTTGCGCTGGCCGCGGGATTGTCGGGTGCGGTGAGTTCGACCCATTTGATTGTGATTGCCGGGTTGGCCGAGATTGCGGCGGGCTCGATCGCCATGGGGCTGGGCGGTTATCTTGCTGCGCAAGGCGATGCGGAACACTTCGCCAGTGAACGTGCCCGGGAAGAGCGCGAGATCATTGAACGGACCAGGGACGAGGAAGAGGAGATCTACGAGATTTTCGAGCAGTATGGGGTTGAGCGGGATGAAAGCCGGCCGGTGCTCGAGGCGTTGAAGCGGAACCCCAAGGCCTGGGTCGATTTCATGATGAGCTTTGAGCTGGGCTTGGAGGAGCCGGAAAAGGGGCGGGCCCGGCAAAGTGCTTTGACCATAGCTTTTTCTTACATCGCTGGCGGTTTGGTGCCGCTGCTGCCCTATATTCTGATGAACAGCGCGTCGGAGGCGCTGCTGATTTCCGTAGGTGTCACATTGGTAGCCCTGTTCGTATTTGGCGGAGTGAAAGGCCGGCTCACCGGCGCTGGGACGTGGAATGGCGCTCTACAGACGACTTTGATTGGCGGATTGGCAGCGGCGGCGGCCTTTGGATTGGCCAAGCTTTTCAACCGCATCTAGTGTCCCGTCTCTAAAGTTCGCCGCACAAATGTTGTCATCCTGAACGTAGCGAAGGACCTGTGGTTTGTTGTGGCTGCTGATCCAACTCGCACTATAGAAGTAGTGACGAATTTCTGAGACAGGACACTAGATTTCCCTGCGTTAATTGTGGAAACCGGGCGCTAGTTCATAATTTTCGGTAAATCCGGCATACGATGAACATCGTAATGTCAGTAATCAATTGAATCTGTCG
>Ga0302326_10018118_pt1 | contig 14614 bp, 15 predicted proteins | sample Palsa_T0_3_FD_202264 | JGI IMG/M metagenome (GOLD analysis project Ga0302326, IMG submission 202264) | Peat permafrost microbial communities from Stordalen Mire near Abisko, Sweden - Palsa_T0_3 | ecosystem: Environmental > Terrestrial > Soil > Palsa > Peat permafrost | place: Sweden: Abisko... | reverse complement strand
CGATGTGGTTGACCATCTCCTGAAACATCATGGTGTGGTTGCACTCTTCGACAGCCTCGTGCAGGCAGTACCGGTATTCCGGTGAGCCGTTGGGCACCCAGAACGCGTACTCCATCAGGCCGCGAATCAGAATCGACTCGAAGTGCAGACCAACCTTGGCCACGTTGGCTTGACGCCACATGCCGATCTGGATCTGCCGTTGTTCTGGCTGCGACTGGTACCAGGAGTGCTTACCCAGCGGGTCGGTCTTCGGCAGAATCCAGCGCGGGTCGTTGTCGGTGACGGCGAACTCGGGAGACTTCCAGTCAATGTCGGTGTACGGGTTGAAATTGCGACGCACCGACCCTTCGGACAGCGTGTTCAGCATCTCGACGTACTGAAGGTCGTCCTGAATTTCCATATTGCGACGCCACCGGCGCATGATCTTGGTCCGAGCAGTCTTCTGGGCCATCCCAGCCTCCCCGATGAGGTTTACATTTGGACGCATTATGTCCAACACAGTACCGGAGGTATCGGGAACTTACTAGACCCCATGTCGCCACTGTGTCCCATCCGTGAACATGTGTACACTGTGTCCTGCGTCACATTCCCAGCGCATCTGACGAGCAAGGCGGACCGCCTGACCGACGGCCTGCGCCCGGTCACTAACCTGGTGAACATGGCTGACCAGCTCACGATCCCCGACAACATCAAACCCGGCGACGGACGCTTCGGATGCGGGCCTTCGAAGGTTCGACCGGAACAACTGCAGGCTCTTTCCGGCAGTTCAGCCGCGCTTTTCGGCACGTCACACCGGCAGGCGCCGGTGAAAGATCTGGTGGGCCGGGTGCGCAACGGCTTACGGGACCTGTTCTCGGTGCCCGACGGCTATGAGGTGGTGCTGGGCAACGGCGGGTCGACGGCGTTCTGGGACGCCGCGGCCTTCGGGTTGATCGACAAGCGGTCGTTGCACCTGACCTACGGCGAATTCAGTGCGAAGTTCGCCTCGGCGGTAGCCAAGAATCCGTTTGTCGGCGACCCGATCATCGTCAAAGCCGAGGCCGGCAGCGCACCTGAACCGCAGAGCGATCCGTCGGCCGACGTCATCGCCTGGGCGCACAACGAGACCTCGACGGGTGTCGCGGTGCCGGTGGCACGCCCGCACGGCTCCGGCGACGCGCTGGTCGTCATCGACGCCACCTCCGGCGCCGGCGGTCTGCCGGTCGACATCACCGAGGCCGACGCCTACTACTTCGCGCCGCAGAAGAACTTCGCCAGCGACGGCGGGTTGTGGCTGGCGATTCTGAGCCCCGCGGCGCTGAGCCGGATCGAGGCCATCGCCGAGTCGGGCCGGTGGGTGCCCGAGTTCTTGTCGCTGCCGATCGCGGTGGACAACAGCCTCAAGAACCAGACGTACAACACCCCCGCCATCGCGACCCTGGTGCTGCTGGCAGAGCAGATCGACTGGCTCCTGGGTAACGGCGGGCTGGACTGGGCGGTCAAGCGCACCGCGGACTCCTCGCAGAGGCTGTACAGCTGGGCGCTGGCCCGGTCATACACGACGCCGTTCGTCGCGGACCCGAAGCTGCGCTCGCAAGTTGTGGGCACCATCGACTTCAACGACGATGTCGACGCCGCGGCGGTGGCCAAGGTATTGCGGGCCAACGGCATCGTCGACGTCGAGCCGTATCGCAAACTCGGGCGCAACCAATTGCGGGTTGGGATGTTCCCCGCTGTCGAACCGGACGACGTCAGCGCGCTCATCGAGAGCATCGACTGGGTGGTCGAGCGGCTCTAGGCGGCGAATATGACCGGCCAATATAAAAAGCCCAGGTGTCACCGCGTGTCCAGCCCGGCCGCGGCCGTCACCTGCGTTAAAGTTCGCACCTGACAGGCCTGGCGCGCTGGCCTGCGAGGAGCCTGCGAGGAGACACCATGCGGGAACTCAAGATCGTCGGACTCGATCTCGACGGCAAACACATCATCTGCGAGGGCGAGAACCCCGCCGATAAGTTCAAGATCCGCGTCGATGACCGATTGCGTGCGGCGTTGCACGGCGACGGGTCGCGGGTGGCTCAAACCGGTATCGACACTGAGGTCACTAACATGCTGAGCGCTAGGGAAATTCAAGCCCGCATCCGGGCGGGCGCATCCGTCGAGCAGCTCGCAACGTCGACCGGAGCGGATATCGACCGAGTTGCCCGATTCGCCCACCCGGTGCTGCTGGAGCGCTCACGGGCTGCGGAGCTGGCAACCGCCGCACATCCCATTCTCGCCGACGGACCGGCGGTGCTGACGCTGCTGGAGACCGTGACCTCGTCGCTGCTGGCGCGCGGACTGAACCCGGACCACACGACGTGGGACGCCTGGCGCAACGAGGATGGCCGCTGGACGGTCCAGCTGGGCTGGAAGGCGGGCCGTTCGGACAACCTCGCGCATTTCCGCTTCTGCCCGGGTGCTCACGGCGGAACGGTCACCGCTGTCGACGACGGAGCCAGCGAGCTGATCGACCCCAACTTCGACCGTCCGCTGCTGCGGCCCGTCGCACCGCTCGCCCAACTTGACTTCGACGAACCCGAACCCGCGCCGGTGGAAGACCCGGCACCTGAAGCCAGGACCGAGCCGGCCCGCAGCCGTCGCAGCAAGCCGGCGGTACCGGCGTGGGAAGACGTCCTGCTGGGCGTGCGGTCCAGCGGACTGCGCTGACCGACGTCGGGTCCGCTAACTGAACAAGGTCATCGACACCAGGGTCAGCCACGCGGCGGTCACGCCCACCCCCGCGCCGAGCACCAACCATCGCAACACCGGTGTATGCCGCCAGCCCCACAGTGTCGGCGCCAGCCCACCGGCCGCGACGACATTCAGCCCGACCGCCAACATCGGATGCACCCGAATCAGTCCCAGGCTCAGCACCACGACCGCGACCGCGGTGACCGCGGCGACGAAGCCCGCCACCGTCAAACCCGTTGCCCAGGGCGTGGATTCGTCGGTCATCAACCGAGCCTAGCCCGCTCGTAGAACGCCAACGCCGCCGCGGTGGCGACGTTGAGTGAGTCCGTGCCGCGCGACATCGGGATGCGCACCCGCAGATCGCTCGCCTTCATTGCGGCATGGCTCAGGCCCGGCCCTTCGGCGCCGACCAGAATCGCGACCCGCTCATCTCGCACTGCCGTCATTGCCTCCGGCAGCGTTACGGCATCGGAGCCCGGGGTCATCGCGAGCAAGCGAAATCCTTTCTGCTGCAAGGTCTTCAAGTCCACCGGCCAAGCAGACGCCCGGGCGAATGGCACCAGCAGGGCATGCCCCATGCTGACGCGTACCGCGCGCCGGTACAACGGGTCGGCGCAGCCACTGCCGAATACCACCGCATCGACGTCGAGCCCCGCCGCATTGCGGAAGATCGAGCCCAGGTTCTCATGGTCGTTGACTCCCTCGAGCACCACGACGGTCCGCGCACCGTCGAGCACCTGTGCGACGCTGCGTTCGGTTGCCCGGCGCGCCGCGCCGAGCACCCCGCGGTTGAGGTGAAAGCCGACTGCCTCGGCCATCACCTCTGCCGACGCCCGGTAGAAGGGCGCCGGGTTACCGGCCAGATCGGCTCTCAACTCGGCGAGTCTGCGGTCGGTACCCAGGAACGCCAACGGCGTGAACGGCGACGCGAGCATGCGTTGCACCACCAGCACACCCTCGGCGATCACCAGGCCCTTGCCGCTGGGCAGATCGGGCCGACGGTCGATGCTGTTCAAATCCCGGAAGTTGTCCAGCCGCGGGTCGTCGGGATCGCTGATATCGCATACGACCACACCCGGGCTTTCATCGGTGTAGCCAGAACTGCTTGTGGTCAAGGGCTTTCGTCGACCAGAGCCAAGATCAGGTCGGCCGCCCCGCGCAGCGTATCGCGTTCAGCGACCCCTAGCGTCTCCAGCCGCTGCGCGAGCCACTCCTGGCTGGCCCGACGCTCGGCCTCCAGCAGTTCGGTGCCTAAAGCGGATACCGACACCAAGACCTGACGACCGTCGTCGGGGTGCGCGACGCGGTCCACGAAACCCAAATCGGCCAACGAGGCGATGACCCGCGTCATCGACGGCGGGCGAACCCGTTCCCTGATTGCCAGCGCACCCGGCGTCATCGGGCCGAAATTGAACAATGTCGCCAACGCTGACAGCTGCGACAACGACACCGGGGAGTGCGGCCGACGAAACCGCAGCTGCCGGGAGAGGCGCATCACCGCCAACGACAGGTCGCTGGCCAACCCGCTATCGCCCTCCGTCACAGCGCGAAGGTTACGACAGAACGCCCCGCAGTCAGCAACGAATCACCGAGTCGGGACGTATCAGGTTAAGTTGGTTGCGATGTCTGACGAGCGTGGTACAAGCATTGAGCCCCCACCGCTGCCCAGCGCGCTGCTGGATCCGTGGCCGATCATCGCCGTCGGCGCACTGGTCTGGCTGGTTGCCGCGGTGGCCGCATTCGTCATACCGGCCCTTGCCGCGTGGCGACCAATGACACTGGCCGGGCTCGGAGTCGGGGTGCTGGGCACCAGCATTTTCCTGTGGCAACGTAATGCCGCCCGCCGAGGCGCTCGGGGCGCCCAAACTGGGCTCACGGCACCGCGCAATCCTGACTGACCGAAGGTTATGCGTCGCTGGCGCAGATCAAAGCCGCAGCGGAAAACAGCTAACTGGGCTCGACGGCCTGCTCGACGGGCGGCGGCTCGACGGCCTGCTCGACGGGCGGCTCGACGGGCGGCTCGACGGGCGGCTCGACAACGGGCCGCTCGCTGACGTCGAGCACGCCGTCGTCGTACGGGTCGTACATCGGCGAGCCGCTGCCGGCCGGAGCGGGCGTGTCGGAGTGCGCGCCGCACCCGTATTCGAAGTCGACTACTTGCCCGTCGGCCGACAGCTCGTTGCCGCACACCCCGAACATCACCCCCAACGACCCGGCGAGCGGCAGAAAGAAACCGCAGTCGCGGCAGACGCGTTTGGTGGACTGCGCCATCTGGGCGTGGGGGCCGTGATCGCCGTCGTGCCAACGCTCGGCTGCCTCCATACGACCCCAGGCACTCATCACCCAGCGCCGCCCCAGCCCTATTTCGGCGGCGGTCTCGTCGACCTGCGGGTCACCCGAGGCCAGGTAACCGGGCACTAACCGTAAGTCGTCCTGCAGCGGCGCCAGCAGGTCGCCGGGGCCAAGGTCGCCTGGCTGGATTCGCTGATCCCACGGCACCCACTCCGGCGCCAGTAAGGCTGTCGGCCCGGGCAACAGCACCACCTCGCTGACCGTTGCGTGGTCGGAGCCGGGGTAACTGGCCACCACGACCGCCCATTGCCAGCCCTCGTAACCAGGCAGATGGGCCAGGAATCGATGCGTGGCGCTGGTCGGATCTTCATAGCCGGCGCCGAGGTAACCGCCCACCGTGTCGTCGCCGCTGAACTCGGCGATAGCCGCGCGCGCCAACTCGGCCGCACCGGTGAGAACTGTCGCCAATTCATGCGGCCATTCCGTCGTAGTTGCCGCAGCCGCGTCGGCGGTCGATCCGGTGAGATTCTCCGTTGTTTCCATGGGCCTCCGATTCTGCCGCACAGTCGAGGCATATGGCCACACCGGTCGCCTGCGCACGACCGCAGCCGGCATGGGTGAGAATCGACGTATGTCAGACCGGCGCCGTGATCACCCGGAAGCGAGGCGACCGTCGGCTCCCGGCGGCCGCCGTCGTACCGGCCCCGCGGCCGAGCACCCCGGCATGGTCAACTATCCGGCCGACGAACCAAATAACCGCGGATCTCGCCGGCCACCGCCCATGCCCAGCGCAAACCGGTACCTGCCACCACTGCATCGCGAGTCGCAACGCGAGCAGCGTGCTGAGCCCCCGCGCGGTGGCCCCAGTGGTGAGCGGGTCACCGTCACCCGCACCGCCGCCCAGCGCAGCCGCGAGATGGGCTCGCGGATGTACTGGCTGGTGCAGCGGGCCGCCACCGCCGACGGCGCCGACAAATCCGGGCTGACAGCGCTGACCTGGCCGGTGGTCGCCAATTTTGCGACCGACGCGGCGATGGCCGTCGCACTGGCCAACACGCTGTTCTTCGCCGCGGCCACCGGGGAGAGCAAGGACCGGGTCGCGCTCTACCTGTTGATCACGATCGCACCGTTCGCTGTGATCGCGCCGCTGATCGGTCCGGCGCTGGACTGGCTCCAACACGGCCGCCGGGTCGCGCTCGCCGCATCGTTCGTGCTGCGCACCGTGTTGGCGGTGGTACTGATCGCCAACTACGACGGCGCCACCGGCAACTTCCCGTCCTGGGTGCTGTATCCGTGTGCGCTGGCCATGATGGTGCTGTCGAAGTCGTTCAGCGTGCTGCGCAGCGCAGTGACCCCTCGGGTGATGCCACCGACGATCGACCTGGTGCGGGTGAACTCCCGGTTGACCATGTTCGGTCTGCTGGGCGGCACCATCGTGGCCGGCGGCATCGCCGGCGGCATCGAGTACGCCTGCGAACGCTTATTGCATCTGCCTGGTGCGTTGTTCGTCGTCATCGCTGTCACCGTGGCCGGCGCCATGCTGTCGATGCGGATCCCGCGTTGGGTCGAGGTGACAGCCGGCGAAGTTCCCGCCACCTTGAGCTATCGCCAAGGCCGGCAGCAACGAAGCTGGCTCGAGAAGGTCCGTCACGCAAGCGGTGCTCTTCGACAACCATTGGGCCGCAACATCATCACCGCACTGTGGGGCAACTGCACGATCAAGGTCATGGTCGGATTCCTGTTCTTGTATCCGGCTTTCGTCGCCAAGGCGCATCAAGCCAGCGGGTGGGTCCAGTTGGGGATACTGGGACTGATCGGCGCGGCCGCAGGCATCGGTAACTTCGCCGGCAACTTCGCCAGCGCCCGGCTGCGGTTGGGCAGGCCCGCGGTGCTGGTGGTGCGCTGCACCGTGGCCGTCACCGCTATCGCCGTCGCAGCGGCGGTGGCCGGAAATCTGGCGATGGCCGCTGTTGCAGCCCTGGTGACGTCGGGGTCAAGCGCGATCGCCAAGGCATCACTGGATGCCTCGTTGCAGGACGACCTGCCGGAGGAATCGCGCGCATCGGCGTTCGGGCGTTCGGAATCGACGCTGCAGCTGGCCTGGGTACTCGGCGGCGCGCTGGGGGTGCTGCTCTACACGAACCTGTCGGTCGGCTTCAGCGTTGTGGGGTCCGTGCTGATTCCGGGTTTGGCGCAGACGATCCTCAGCTTCCGCGGCGACTCGCTGATACCCGGCCTGGGCGGCAACCGGCCGGTGATGGTCGAGCAGGAAGGCGACCTTAGCGACCACCAGACCGCGGCGCTGGGCCGAGAGTGAAGCCGACGCGAAAACTCGCTATCGCCGCGCTACTCGCGATTGTGGTGGCCGTGTCCGCGGCCGCCGGAGTCGGCGCGTGGGCGCTCGTGCACCCGCGCGGCCCGCAGCGCCCAGAAATCAGCGCGTATTCCCACGGCCAGCTGACCCGGGTGGGGCCTTACCGATATTGCAACGTGCTCAACCCGACCGATTGTCAGACCCCGCAAGCCGAGGGCGAGCTCAGGGTGAATTCGGTTGACGTGGTGCAGCTTTCGGTCCCTACGTCGATAGGGCGGGCACCGTGGTGGCTGCTGCGGGTGTATGAGGACTCCGCCGCCCCCGTGACGACGTTCTACCGTCCGGAGAGCCGACTGGCCGTCACCATCCCCACCGTCGATCCGCATCACGGGCGACTGACCGGAATCGCCGTCCAGCTGATGACAGTGGTCATCGACGAGGCCGGCCGATTGCACGGTGTCCCGCACGCCGAATGGTCGGTCCGAACGGTATGGAGCTAGGCCCGATTAGCCTGGCTTACATGACTTCTCAGATGTCCACGTCGATTTACTTGATTGCCAGCGCGGAGACCGGACTTCCGGATGCGCCGGTGAGTGGCAGGGGCGATGCCGAGAACATGAATTCGTAGATGCCGTCGGCTTTGCTGTCCTCGGCGAGGGCGTCGAGGTCGAACATCTCGCCGAAGGCCAGGCCGGTGTGGGCGAGGGAGACCACGTGTAGTGGTTGCCAGCAGTCGATCTCGTTGGGTAGCACCTCGATTCCCCAGGTGTCGGTGGCGATGGCGGCGATGTCGTTGTCGCGCAGCCATGGTGCGGTGTGCAGCGACAGTCCCGGTGACGGTCCGCCGGCGTAGTCTCCCCACTCCTCGCGTCGGGCGGCCATGAACCCAGTGCGGATGATCAGCGCATCGCCGGGGCGAATTTCGAGATGTTTGGCGGCGAGATAGTCCTCGAGGTCGTCGCTGGTGATCGCGTAGCCGGGTTCGAGGGTGGCGACGCCGCGGTGTGTGGGCAGGTCGATAAACACGCCGCGGGTGAGGATCTTGCCGGTGTAGTTCTGCACCCCGTTGCTGCGACTGCCGCCTGTTCCGGCGTCGGCGGCCGAATGCCCGTTGTACATCTGGCCTTTCCAGAAGAAGTGGCACAACGCATCCCATTGGGTGCCGGATTGGGTGGGCATGACCAGGACGTCGTCGTAGTAGCCGCCGGTGGGTTGGCCGGTGGATTTTCTGAGCTCGGTCAGGGTGTGGGTTTCTACGCGTTCTTGCTCGCCGACGAGGTATCCCGGTCCCGAGGTGAGTTGGTACAGATGGGGATTGGCTCTGCCGAGGTAACCGTTCTGCGGGCCGCGCTCGTCGTACGGCATGGTCAGCGAGATGGACTTGCCGACCTTCACCAACGTGGCGGCGTCGCGGATCTTGTCGCGGGTAATGAGGTTGACCGTGCCCAGTTGGTCATCGGGACCCCATCTGCCCCAGTTGGAGCATCGCTGGATGTAGTCCTCCAAGACCGCCAGATCGTCCATCATCAGAGTCCCTCCTTCTTCATGTAGGCGTCGGCGGCGGCCCAGTCGACCGGGCCGTCATCGAGCGGCACCTGCAGCGATGTGAGAAATGCGGCGCATAGGACGTACGTGCCGGCCAGCAGGGTGATCTCGGCGACTTCGTTGTCGGGGAAGTACTTTCGCAGCGCGTCGAGGGTGTCTTGGCGGGCTCCGATATTTTTGACCAGCGAGTCGACGTAGGCGACGAGCGCGCTCAGCGACGGATCGCCGAACTCCTGATGCTCTGGATTGATCAGGGCGGCCAGCACCTCCGGGCTTGTTCCGGTGCGCAGGGCTTCCGACTTGTGCTGGACCAGTTGGTATTTGCAGTCAGAGACCGCACCGACCCGCACGATCACGCGTTCGCGCACCACCGGCGGGATCTTCGCATTGCGGAAGCTCAGCGCGTATTTCCAATAAGGCAGGGTCTGCCCCTGCGTATGCAACATCATCCGGGTCAAGTTGATGGGGAATAGCTCGTATACGGCTTCTTTCTCGGCGTCGAGCTCTGGGTACGGGAAAACTGTCATCGCACAACTCTTTTCGGATTCGGATGAGAAGATGCATCGGTTAGGCCGTGATCACGGTCCGGCCGCCGACGGCGTCCAGCCAGTCCAGGATCACCTTGATGGCCAGCCCCGTGTTCCCGATCTGGCAGTGGTTCTGCGCCTGCTCGGTTTCGGTGAAGACTCGGGCAGTTGTCGATTTCGCGGCGGTCAGGGCCAGGAGCTGTTCGCCAAGCTGGTGCAGCGGCACGTAGTGATCCTCAGCGCCTGCCATCAGCAGGACATCCTGGGTGACCAGCGGCGAGACGTCCTCGGTGTTGTATTCGCGCCAGACCTTGAACACCTCGGCCGGGGTAGCGACGCCCATTACGCGCTCAGCCTGGTGGAAGGCCCACTCCGTCAGTAAATCCGTTTTGGCGAAGGCCTCGGTGGCCGCGTCGATCACCGAATCGGGAATCTCGGCGTCTTTCGCCGCGAGGGCGGCAAGGCTTGCGGTCCCAGGACTCCTGGTGACGCACTCGAACAGCTCGGTCATGATGTCGAAGGCGATCACGCGGCTGACCCTGGGTTCCCGGGCAGCCGCGCGCATGACCAGGCAGCCGCCGAGTGAGAATCCCATCAGCGTGATGTCGGTGAGCCCGAAGTAGTCCAGCACAGCGGCCACCGGTAGGTGCCAGTCCGGGGTCATTGGCGTGCCCGCGTCGAGCACCGTGCCCTGGCCTGGCCCGTCGAATATCACGGTGTCCAGACCGGCGTCGCGGAGGGCGCGTGCCGCGGGCAGCCATTCCACGATGTAGCTGTCGAACCCGCCGAAGACGACGATCGTTCCGCGCGGCTGCGCTGGGGTGAACCGATAGGCCGACAGATGCGTCCCCTGGTAGGGCACCAGATGATGATCATCCGGGGTGACGCCATTGCCTGCCAGGACGTTGTCGAGAAAACGCTGCAAGGCCGGCTGGTACCGCGGATCGCCCGGGTCGAGGAAGAACTGCGCCCCGCGCGAGTAATAGGCGGCGGGCAGGTGGCGGCCTGCGGCCAGCGCGTTGTCGCTGAGCTCGAGCATCTCCCGCGTCCAGTCCGCGTAGCTGGAAATGCGGGGCGCTGCGGCTCGCATTTCCTCCAGCATCTGTTCGTCGTTGGCCCAGCCGTAGAACCGGTTCAGCTGGAAGTTCAGCGAGACATTTGGGTGAAGCTCGTAGTACCCCACCGGGAAGCGGCTGATGATCTCGTGATCGCCCACCGTCATAAGAACGTTCCTCTCGCTAATACAACAATATGTTGCTTTAACGAGTATGGCACACTGCCCTGGTAAACACAACGAGAGGTTGCATTATGGTCGACAGGGCGTCCACGACGGCACCGGGCACAGTGCGTCCGGGGGGCCGCACCTCGCAGGTGCGGTCTGCCGTGCTCGACGCCACCCTTAACGTGCTGGCCGAACTGGGCTATTCGGACCTGTCCATCGAGCGCATCGCCGAAATGTCCGGGGTGAACAAGTCGACGATCTACCGGCGCTGGCAGACCAAGGAAGCCGTGCTGGCCGCCGCAGTCGACGAGGTGGCGGCGGACGTGTTCCCGCTCCCGGCGACCGGCTCGATCGAGGAGGATCTGCGCTCGTTTGGCCGCTTGCTGGTGGACTTTCTGACCAATGATTCGTCGGCGGTCGCCGGGACGGTGCGCGCTCTGTTCTCTGATGCCGCCCGCGAACCGCAGATCGCCCAGCTCAAGCGCACGTTCTTCGCGGGCCGGCACCGGGAAGCGGCGAACATGGTCGACGCCGCGATCAAACAAGGAGAGCTGCCCGCCGACGTCGACTCTCGTGAGCTCGTCGGCTTGGTAGCCGCGCCGATCTACTACCGAAAGCTTGTGACTGAAGAACCGCTCGATCACGGCATTGCTGACCGGGCGGCCGCCACCGCACTGATCGCCGTCCGGGCGGGCGCATGCCGCCGTTGACTATTCTTGCTTGGCGGGACCACGTGAACTGATCCACCGGTCCGTCTGCACAAGAAAGGAATCCGCGATGCGCGAGCCTTCGGTCCGAGTCGATTTCCTTTAAGAGCGCCTTGCCCGGGTGCTGATTCCGGTCAGGAGGGCCCGTGGCCTAGCGGCACCCGCTCACGGTCGAGCGACGGCTCCGGCGGAGATCCGTCGCCGAACGGCCTGCCGCCCAATGCTTCCCGACCATGCGGTATCAACCAGTTGGCCAGCTCCGGACCTTTCGGCACGATCCGCGTCGGGTTGATGTCGGTATGCACGATGTAGTAGTGCTGCTTGATCTGGACGAAGTCGACGGTATCACCAAAACCCTTCGTCTGGAACAGGTCTCGCGCGTAGGCCCACAGCACCGGCATCTCGGATAACTTGCTTCGGTTGCACTTGAAGTGGCCGTGGTAGACCGGGTCGAAGCGGGCCAACGTGGTGAACAACCGGACATCGGCCTCGGTGATCGTCTCCCCGACGAGGTATCGCTGGCTCTCCAGTCGGCCACTCACCCAATCCAGCGCGGTGAACAACCGGTCGTACGCCGAGTCGTAAGCCTGCTGCGAGCCGGCGAAGCCGCAGCGGTACACGCCGTTGTTGATCTCGGTGTAGATGCGCTTGCCCACCTCGTCAATCTCGGCCCGCAGCCGCTCGGGATAAAGCTCGGGCGCGCCATCGCGGTGGTAGGCGGTCCACTCGGTCGAGAAATCCAGGGTCATCTGGGCAAAGTCGTTAGTCACGACAGCTCCGGTCGGCACGTCGACGATCGCCGGGACGGTGATGCCCTTCGGATAGTCGGGAAAGCGTTTGAAATACGCATCCTGCAGCCGGGGAATCTTCAGCACCGGGTCGACGCCGCCGGGGTCGAGGTCGAAAGTCCAGCTGCGCGTGTCATGAGTCGGACCGCAAAACCCGATCGAGATAACGCTTTCCAACCCGAGTAGCCGCCGGACGATGATCGCGCGATTGGCCCACGGGCAGGCCCGCGCGACGATCAGACGGTACCGACCCGGTTCAACCGGATAGCCGTCGCCGCCGTCGGCGGTGATCCGGGTTTCGATGTACTGGGTGTCACGGGTGAACTCGCCGGCCCCGGCGACGTAGGTAGCCATAGCGTCCAGGGTGCCCGACCGGCTCGATGCCGTACACGCGTTTATGCCGGGTTCAGGCGTCCAGTTCGTGGGCCACGGCTTTGACGACCTCGGAGACCAGGCGTGCGGTTTTGCGGTCCGGGTAGCGACCCTTGCGCAACTCGGGCTGCACGGTGCCCTCCAGCAAGGTGATCATGTCCTCGACCATGCCGTGCAGTTCATCAGGGCTGTGTTTGTGTTCGGCGGGGACCTCCCGGCGAGGCTTGGTCAGAGTGGGCGGCGGCTCGATCAATTTCAGGCTTAGTGCCTGCGGTCCGCGCCGTCCGGAAGCGACGCCGAACTCAACGCGCTGCCCGGCCTTGAGGCCTTCGACGCCCTCGGGCAACGCCGAGGAGCGAACGTAGACGTCCTCGCCCTCCTCTTGGGACAGGAATCCGAATCCCTTCTCAGCGTCGTACCACTTCACCTTGCCACTCGGCACCGGTCTCACCTGCTTGTCTGACGAACTCAATGAGGAAACACAATGAAGCGCCCCGCCTGCGCAGGACGCGATGACGACCGATCCTACTCGGAACGCTGCGGGCCGAGCACCAGAGTTTCTCGGTAGACTGACGCATCCGCTGGAGGAGATAATGCGCCTGATCCTGAATGTCATCTGGTTGATTTTCGGCGGCCTGTGGTTGGCCCTCGGCTATTTGCTTGCCGCGCTGATCTGTTTTCTGCTCATCGTGACCATCCCGTTTGGATTCGCGTCGCTACGCATCGCGTCCTACGCGCTCTGGCCGTTCGGGCGGACGATCGTCGACCGCCCGGGTGCCGGTGACGGCGCACTGATCGGGAACATCATCTGGGTGCTGCTGTTCGGAATCTGGCTCGCTATCGGGCACCTCGTCAGCGCGGTGACGATGGCGGCGACGATCGTCGGCATTCCTCTGGCGCTAGCCAATCTCAAACTGATTCCGGTGTCGCTGATGCCGCTCGGCAAAGAGATTGTTCCGATAGATCGCCCAGCGTCATGGACGCAAATCGGGACGGCGCGGGTCTGACATCCGAGACTCCAGCACTGGGGTCGCCGTCCCGTGACCACCCGTCAAACGCCTTCAGGGGTGTGAGTTCGGTCACATAACGGAATGATCACGGCACGACAACGGCGCGATTGCGACGCCCTCAACCTGCGACAACTGCGAGCCTTCCTGGCGTTTTTCCCGTTCGCGGCCCGCGAAACGCCGGTGTCGCCAGAACATGACTCCGCCGCTAACACCGGCTAGCGTCCTCGACGGGCCTGCCGAGTTTTCCTGCGTGCCGGGCCTTCTCGCCTATGCGCCGAGCTCCATCCAATAGGCGAGCAACGCAAACCGTGGATGGAGGCGGGGGACCCAATGGTCCGCCGATTCAGGACTTGGAGCCAATGACGGCTCCTTGGGGTGAAGCCGACGCGTTTCCCAATCGGACTCGACGACGGCCGGGCGACCTCTTCCGCCCGAACCCGACAGCTGACCTCGTAGGCGCATTACGAGAGGAATCACTGAGGTATGAGTGGACGTCACCGTAAGCCCACCACGTCAACCGTCGGCGTCGCGAAACTGGCCTTCACCGGCGCGGTGATCGGCGGCGGCGGCATCGTTCTCGCCGGACAGGCAGCCGCGGCTCCCGACAGCGAATGGGACCGCGTCGCAGCCTGCGAGTCGGGCGGCAACTGGGGCATCAACACCGGCAACGGGTACCACGGCGGCCTGCAGTTCTCGCAGGGCACCTGGTCCGCCCATGGCGGTGGCGAGTTCGCCTCGTCGGCGAACCAAGCCTCCCGCGATCAGCAGATCGCGGTTGCCGAGCGGGTGCTGGCCACTCAGGGCCGCGGTGCCTGGCCGGTATGCGGCCGCGGACTCTCGGGCGCCACTCCGCGCAACGTCCTCGCTGACGCGCCGCACCCGGACGCGCCACCACCAGCCGAGCCCGCCGCCTTCGACGCCCCGATGCCACCTCCGCCGGCCGACCCACCTCCGCCGGCCGCACCCCCGCCGCCGGCCGAGCCTGCCGCGGTCGACGCACCACCGCCGCCGCCGCCAGAGCAACCCGCACCCCCGGCCGAACCGGTACCAGCCGAGACCGTCGCGGCTGAGCCACCGGCACCGGCCGACGCACCTCCACCGCCGGCCGACCAGCCGGCGCCAGCCCCG
>Ga0302326_10018113_pt1 | contig 14616 bp, 22 predicted proteins | sample Palsa_T0_3_FD_202264 | JGI IMG/M metagenome (GOLD analysis project Ga0302326, IMG submission 202264) | Peat permafrost microbial communities from Stordalen Mire near Abisko, Sweden - Palsa_T0_3 | ecosystem: Environmental > Terrestrial > Soil > Palsa > Peat permafrost | place: Sweden: Abisko... | reverse complement strand
CGGACCGAGCAGGGCATTGGCCGCGATTGTGATGAACGCGGTAATCTCCGTTGAACTCACTACATTGACATTGCTGGCGCTCACTCCGAAGCCGGTGATGAATATGGATGCGCCTGGCTCTAGCGGTAGTTTACAAGTTATGAGCTTTCGATTGACGGCGTGAAGCGCCGCCACTAAATCCTCGTCCGTTATCGTCCATGCCGTCAACAACCTAGGAGCGGAATCCGCTTGTCGGAGGCGGCGGCTCCGCGCATAGGTGTGTATGACCTAGATGTGAACGCTCGACGCGCCTTCCTCTAAGCCCTGCTTCCCGACTCGGCGCTAGAGCCTCCAATCAATAAAGATGGGGCCACAGCCAGCAGACCTCGCCTTCAACCCCCCGGAGACATTTCCTTATGGATTTGTTTTGTGAGATGTGGTATGACCTAGATATGCCGAGTCTCACCGCCAAGCAGATCGACGGTCACACCTACTACTACGCCCGCTATTGCCAGCGCGTTGACGGCAAGCCCAAGATCGTCCGCCAAGTCTATCTCGGCAAGATCGAGGACCTCGTCGCCTCCACAGAGCAGGCTCATATCCCCCCTCAACCCCTCGAAACCCAGGTCGCCTCCTGCGGTGACATCGCCGCCCTGTGGGAGATCGCCCAGCGTCTCGACCTCGTCCCGTTGCTCGATTCCCTGTTTCCCAAACGCCACCAAGGCCTATCCTGTGGCCAGTACCTTCTGCTTGCCGCCCTTAACCGCGCCGTCGCTCCTACCAGTAAGGTGCATCTGGCCGACTGGTACCGCCGTACCATCCTCACCCGCCTGCTGCCGGTCGAACCCGCCCTGCTGTCCTCCCAGAACTTCTGGAACCACATGGACCTCATCAGCGCCGACCAGATCCTGGAGTTTGAGCGGCAAATGACCGAACGGCTCATCCAGCGATTTCAACTCGATCTCCGCGCCCTGGTTTACGACGGCACCAACTTCTTCACCTACATCAACACCCGCACCCCTTCCCAACTGCCCCAGCGTGGCCATAACAAACAGAAGCGCGGCGACCTGCGGCAAGTCAATCTGGGCCTGCTGGTGAGCACCGATTTTCACATCCCACTGTTTCACCGCGTCTACGCCGGCAATGTCCACGACAGCGTCGAGTTCCGTTCCATCACCGAAGATTTGGCCGCCCACTACCGGGATTTGGTCCAGTCTTGTGATCACATCACGTTGATCTTCGACAAAGGCAACAACAGCGCCGAAGCGTTCCAGACCTTGACCGGCACACCCTTTCATTTCGTCGGTTCGTTGGTCCCCACCCAACATCCGGATCTGTTGGCCGTTCCCCGCCGCCGGTTCCGCGCTCTCACCACGCCCCGTTTAGAAGGGGTGGAGGTTTATCGCACCGAGAAAAAGGTCTTCGGCGAAACACGCACAGTCCTGATCACGTTCAATCAGAATCTGCTGGACGGGCAACTCCAGGGTCTGACTGCCAGTTTGAACAAGGCGCGGCGCAAACTGCGCGACTTGCAGCAGCAGCTCGGACGCTGGCGACAGGGGAAAGTGAAAGGCACAGCGCCCGCGCTGGAGTCGGTGAGAAAACAAGTCCAGGCGATCTGTTCGGGACAATTTGTGAAGCTGATTCTCAAGGCCGAGGTGAGCGCTGTCCGCAAGGGTCTGGAGCTCACCTATTCCACCGACCAGGCAGCGCTTGACCGTCTCTGCCGCGTCCAGCTCGGCAAAACCATTCTGTTCACCGATAACGCCGACTGGTTGGATGAAGATATGGTGCTGGCATACCGCTCCCAATACCACATCGAGAACGCTTTCCGGCAGATGAAGAATCCCCACTTCCTGGGATGGAGCCCGATGTATCACTGGACCGACTCCAAAATCCAGGTACACGCCTTCTACTGCGTCTTGGCGCTCCTGCTGACTTCCTTGCTACAGCGGGAACTGACTCGTAAGGGTGAGGTATTGAGCGTCAACCGCATTCTGGAAGAGTTGGGCGGAATTCAGGAAACCCTCATCGTTTACCCGCGCCGGCAAGGCCAGCGGCAGCACACCACCGCCACCTGCCTGACCCGCATGAGCCCGCTGCAGAGCCGCTTGTTTTCTTTGCTTGACCTGAAGCGCTACGCCCCTCCGTCGCGTTAGGTCATACACGCCGCCTCTCCTCAAACATCTCAGCAGCCGGTGCTTGCCTCTGAATCAGCCCCCTATCTTGTAAACTACCGCTAGGAGGACGCGCACTCGATCAGTTGGGCCTTGGCCAATTCAAGAAATTGAATCGCTTGCTCCCGCTTTACGGTGGTAAAGTCCCTCAGAAAATTGTCGAGGGTATCGCCGTCTTCGATGTAGTCAAGCAAGGTCTGCACGGGAACGCGCGTGGCGGCGAAGCAAGGTGTGCCGTGCATGATCTCCGAAGAAACCGAAACCACGTTGGCCAAGCTAGCTTTTTGATCGGCGGTCACACCCCTACGGTAAGGCATCAGAGGTATCTGCGCAAGCCGCACCACGCCTGACCCAGCCGTCAGATATCCGGTCACAACTAACGTGGAGCCATCCTCGCCCGCGCCGGACGCGCTCGTCCGGCTCATCCGCACCGCCGCCTGATCGCCTCTCGCAACCTCACGACTCATGCCAATGAAACGTCTTTTGAGTGATTAGCCATTCACCATCCCGTTTAAGCAGCGTGAAGACTTCAGATATGCGAGCGTTGAGTCCGGCTAGTTTCCCTGACCAACCTTGCACTTCCAGGTGTACGATGGCGATGGTTTCGAATAGCTCAATGCGCGCGAACCGAGGCTCGATATTCGGCGCAGGCCCGTTCTCATTGATCCATCGAAACAGGTGTTCAATCGATCCGCAGTACTCGACACCGAAACAATAGCCGGCGATGGTAGCCTCCGGATGAAACGCAGGGCGCATTACGTCGCCTCGGCCAGCGCGTCCACCGGTAATGTAGAGGTCAATCGTACGCGTGATCGCATCGTGCTCGGCGAGGTAACCTGCACGCAGCTGACCCTCCCCTCGAACATCGTCAGATTGAATTGGAATCGCTCTTGGACCCGGTACATCCGGTGCTGGCAGGAGTTGCTTACGGGTGCGCCGCTTGCTCCATTCGTCGATCTCTTGCGAGTAGGCGAAAACTGTATCCTGCTTTTGGTGTTCGCGCCGCCGGACCGGAAGGCCCTCGGCCTCTTCCCACCGCCGGACTGTCCGCTCGCTACGATTGAGGTGGGCGGCAATCTGCTTCCAGGATTCCAGAGTTTCTCCCGGCCTTTTCTCCTGCGTGCCCATGCTGAGGAGGAGAATATCACAGCGTCCCGGGCCAACCAACGGCACGGCAGGGGCTCTGTTCAGGCATGCCAGTGAAACGCCTTCTGGATTATTTTCCACCCTGCGGGCGTCTTCAGCAGCGTGAAGACATCTGACATCCGGGCTGCCGATCCACTAAGCGCTCCCGACCAGCCGTCCACTTCAAGCCGGACAACTGCAATCGATTCCAGAATCTCCACGCTGACAAAGCGGGGCTGGATGTCCGGCGCAGGGCCGTTCTTGTCGATCCAGTCAAAGAGGAACGGCGCGCCCACGGCGAGACTTCCGCCCGCATAGCCAAAGAAGGACGCTTCAGGGTGAAACGCCGGACGCATCAGTTCGCTTTTCCCCTGCCTGCCCGCGTCGATGTACATTTGCAGTGTCTCGACGACGCTATCGTATTCAGTCGCGTATTTGTTCGGAGCCGTCGCGTATTTGTTGGAAGTCGTCGCGTGTTGGTTGGAAGTCATGGATACATGCTAGGGCGATTCGCGATTTTCGAGAACGGCCAAACATGGAAAAAGACTGCAGAAGTTGGACCTCGGCCATACTACGCCCCGGACGTCCGGCTGGACAACCACTGCGGGCCGTCGCTTGGAAGTTCGCAGGTTTGAATCCGGAAACAGAACTAAGACCGAGGCCACATCCGGAAACCGCTGGCCCGAACGGCCGCCGCGCAACACCTCGTTACCTCATTAGTATTTGCCTCGAGTGGGGCGGTCCCCGGGTGGCCCCCTGGGGTGAGACAACCAGTTAAGACACTGGTTACCGTTCGATGATAATTCGTTTCCATCGATGCGGCAATAGATTTATGCTGGGACCGCTGGTGAAGCGGAGACGGGCAATGCAGGCGTGCAACCCGATCGAGGATTAGCCAGTCGGAACTCATCGCGGACGATGGGCAGGGCGTGCACCTCCCGTCGCGTCCTATACCTTGGCTACGGGGCCGACCAACGGGAGGCGGTACCCGTGCCGAGGTTACAGGTTGGAAAGACACATCGGACCGAAAGATTCCGCTATGCCTGAGAAAACGCATTCGAGGGCGCCCTCTTGTTTTAGGCAACATTGGTTTGAATCCGTTCGAACTCCTCTGGTGGCCGATAGCCCAGCGCCGAATGGAGCCGCTTCTGGTTGTAAGTACAATCGATAAATTCGCCGATGGAGGCCAGCGCCTCCGCCATGACGCGGTATTCCTGCCGGTAGATCTCTTCATATTTCAGGGTCTTCATGAATGATTCACAGGCCGCGTTGTCGTAAGGATTTCCTTTGCGGCTCATACTGATCGTAATGCTGTGTTCCTTCAGCAGATCGGTGTAGTCGCCGCAGGCGTACTGCACGCCCCGGTCGGAATGATGCACCAGGCCAGGTGTTGGCCGGCGCTCTTCGAAAGCCCGGCGCAACGCCGTGATCACCAGCACCGCTTCCAGCGTCCGATCCAGTGCCCAGCCCACCACGCGGCGTGAGAAGGCGTCCAGAATCACCGCCAGATAGACGAACTCGGTCTCCAGCCGGATATAGGTAATATCGGCCACCCACAGTTGGTTGACGGCGGTGACGTCCAGGTCCGCTGCAAGGTTGGGATACTGGACTTGTCCCCAGTTTTGAGACAAACAGTCTCCAGACACTCAACCCCTAACTTCCGGCACGGGAATAAGTTGCAGATTTAATGAAGCGGCTTGTCTGGAGAGCCATTTCATCTGATGCTCGCGAATCTTGATTCGTAGGCGGCCATTCCTTTGTCGACCGTATTCGTTGCCGAACTTCAGCATTCTGTAAATCAGTTGGGCCAACTTGTGCGCCATCGCGGTGATCGCTTTGGGCGCACCGAGCTTAGATCGTAATCTGCGGAAGTTTGCTCCCAGAGCGCTTTGGCTTCGGATGAGGCTCCAGGCGGCAAGCCTCAGATCCGTGGCGGCGCGATTTACAACTTGCCGAGTTCCCCTCTTCAGGATCTTGCCCACGCTAATCCGGTTGTCCGGGCATAGCTCCAGCCATGAGGCAAACTGCTTTTCTGTCTTCCAGCGGCTCATGTCCGCGCCGACCTCGGAAGTGGTGGTCTGCACGGTCTGCACTTGCAGGGCCGCGACCTTCGTTCATGTCGACTCCCGTGATGCGGCACAGGTGGTCCTTGAGGCCGAAAACGCTGTTCCTGTTTTGTTAAGGGAAGCGCGGCGGGATCGGAGCTTGGTCCTGGCTCGGGTTTCGATTTCATCGTTTTCAGGTGCCGGTCGATTGGTTGGTCGCATACTGCAATCTTGAGAACGTAGAGGTCGTAAAGCTCCAGGCTTTGCTCCAGCACGATCAGTAACTCCTCGCGCCAGTTGCCCTCCAGACTTCGCGCGATTTCCCCGCGGCTGGCGCGCACGCGGCCGTGTTTGAGAGTGGATAATCTGTCCGGGTCGCGTTCGCCGGCGCGCGCAGGATCGCCATGCCAATTACTCCACTGATATCGCTGATGACATTGGCTAACTGCACGTTCATCTGCGTCAGCGTTTTTTGCATGTGCTGGACGCATATAGTGCCCGCCGCCACCAGATTCTCCCGCTGCCGAAGGTAGGTTCGCAATATCTGGATTTCCTCCGTCGGACGAAGTGAGTTATTCAACAAACAGGTTCATCGCCTTCGCCGAACTTTGAAGAGTCTTATCACCTGCAGTGCATCACCGAATCGAAGTAGTCCAGATTCCATGCCACATCGAGGGTTCGGTCCGAATATCCGGAAAACTTTTGGGGTCAGAAAATCCAAAGCTAAGGACGGGCCCGTACTGGTAGCTACTATTGGCCGCATCGAAGAAGCCGATCTGGTAGTAGTAGGTCGTGCCGCTCGCCAGGCCGGCGAGAGACGCCGTGAAGCTCTGCGCTGTGAAGTTCACAACGACAGACTGCAACGGTGTGTTGTTGTCATCTGGAAACGACGACAGCGTCGGGGTCGTTCCCCACAAAAAGAATGATTGTCCGGCTGATCCTTCCGGGTTGACAGTCCCGTTCAGGGTGGCGCCGCTGCTCGTAATCCCAGTAGGTGCTTGTGTGACCAACGCCGGCGTCAAGGTCGTGAAGCTAAGGACGGGCCCGTACTGGTAGCTACTATTGGCCGCATTGAAGAAGCCGATCTGGTAGTAGTAGGTCATGCCGGTCGCCAAACCGCTGAGAGACGCTGTGGAGCTCTGCGTTGTGAAGTTCACAACGACAGACTGCAACGGCGTATTGTTGTCGTAATTAAACGACCCCAGCGTCGAAGTCGTTCCCCACAAAAAGAAATGATTGTCCGCCCGATCCTTCTGGGTTGACGGTCCCGTTCAGGGTGGCACCGTTGCTCGTAATCCCTGTGGGTGCCTGTGTGACCAGCACTGGCGTCAAGGTCGTGAAGCTGAGGACGGCCCCATACTGGTAGGTGCTATTGGCCGTATTGTAGAAGCCCATCTGGTAGTAGCACGTCGTGCCGCTCGCCAAGCCGCTGAGAGACGCTGTAAAGCTCTGCGCGGTGAAATTCACAACCACGGACTGCAACGGGGTGTTGGCATCATTCGGCCACGACGACAGTGTCGGAGTCGTTCCCCACAAAAAGAATGATTGTCCGCCCGATCCTTCCGGGTTGACCGTCCCGTTCAGGGTGGCACCGTTGCTCGTAGTCCCAGTGGGTGCCTGCGTGACCAGCACTGGCGTCAAGGTCGTGAAGCTGAGGACGGCCCCATACTGGTAGGTGCTATTGGCCGTGTTGTAGAAGCCCATCTGGTAGTAGTACGTCGTGCCGCTCGCCAAGCCGCTGAGAGACGCTGTGAAGCTCTGCGCGGTGAAATTCACAACCACAGACTGCAACGGGGTGTTGGCATCATTCGGCCACGACGACAGTGTCGGAGTCGTTCCCCACAAAAAGAAGGATTGTCCGCCCGATCCTTCCGGGTTGACGGTCCCGTTCAGGGTGGCGCCGTTGTTGGTAATCCCGGAGCGTGCCTGCGTGACCAGCACCGGCGTCAACGTCGTAAAGCTGAGGACGGCCCCGTACTGGTAGGTGCTATTGGCCGTGTTGTAGAAGCCCATCTGATAGTAGTACGTCGTGCCACTCGCCAAGCCGCTGAGAGACGCTGTGAAGCTCTGCGCGGTGAAATTCACAACCACAGACTGCAACGGGGTGTTGGCATCATTCGGCCACGACGACAGTGTCGGAGTCGTTCCCCACAAAAAGAACGATTGTCCGCCTGATCCTTCCGGGTCGACCGTCCCGTTCAGCGTAGCGCCGTTGTTCGTGATAGAGGTCGCCGGCTGCGTCACCATTGCCGGCGCCAAGGTCTTGAAACTGAGAACCGCTCCATACTGATAGCTACTATTGGCTGCATCGAAGAAGCCGATCTGGTAGTAGTAGGTCATGCCGGTCGCCAGGCCGGTGAGAGAAGCAGTGAAGCTCTGCGCTGTGAAGTTCACAACGACAGACTGCAACGGTGTGTTGTTGTCATCTGGAAACGACGACAGCGTCGGGGTCGTTCCCCACAGAAAAAAGGCCGACCCGGGTGAGCCTTGCGGGTTGACGGTCCCATTCAAGTTTGCGCTGCTGCTTGTGACATATGTCGCGTCTAGAGTAAGCACGCTCGCGCTGCTAGTTGGCGCAGTAACCCGTCACGCGCGCCGACCTTGAAGGGGCGTCGTTAGCAGCATCCCCAGTAAACTCTGCGACAAGGACGTTCGCGCCGGGGTTCAACTGTGCTGCGGTGACGTTCAGCGTGGCACTAGCGGGCTGACAGAACTCGTTGGTAGGCGCACCGGAGCATGCTTGCAACAATGGAGCCGTACCTACCGGAAGGCCGTTGAGCCCACCGATATAGAAGGTAACGGTGCCCACGGCGGGCGCTACTCCCCCACGGCCTGTGGTGTTGACTGTTGCGGTTAAAGTAGTACTTCCCCCGGCGCTCACGCTCGTGGGATTCGCCGAAAGAGTCGTGGTTGACGGAAAACTTATATCGGTATTCCGGCTTGCAACTAGATTGTAAATAACACCAGCCTTGCGAATTGCAGCGGTTCGATGCTCGGCAGCGGTGTTGGCAGTAACTGTATCTTCCGCGACATTGGAGCCACGCCGAACCCGGCGGGCGGGACTGTTGTCAGCGATACAGTGCAGCCTTGTCAATATTCGAGCTATGTCGGTCTGTCCGTGTCGAACTGCTATAGAAGCGTTGCGACCGACACCTATGGCCTGAGCTCGCTTTCTGGAACCACCTGGCAGGATGCGTATCCCGTTTCCAATGGCTACGACCTGGCTACAGGCCTTGGCAGCCTCAATGCCTAAGGAACGTGCTGGCCGGCGCTGACTTCTTCACCGTGGAGGTGCTGAGTTGGCGGGGCTTGGTGACTTACTATGTTTTGTTTTTCATTCATCTGGAAAGCCGTGGCTTCAGCGTGACGGTATCATCAGGCATCCGGATCAAGAGTGGATGAAGCAGATCGCCCGCAGCACGACCCAGCAGACTGGGGGCTATCTTCATCCCTGCGCTATGTTCTGCAGGATCGCAACACGAAGTTCTGCCCCGCGTTTCGGTCGGTGCTGGCGGCGGGCGGCGTGAGAACCATTCCGCTTCCGGCCAGAAGCCCAAATCTGAATGCTTTTGCGGAACGTTGGGTCCGCTCTGCCAAGCAGGAGTGCCTGTCAAGGTTGATCCTGTTCGGTGAGCGCCATTTGTCGAGGGCTCTGGCCGAATTCAGTGCTCATTATCACGGCGAGAGAAACCATCAAGGGAAAGGCAACCGATTGCCTTTCCCCGAGCCTGGCGATGGACCCAAACAGCGCGACCGCACCGTTGAGTGTCGCCACCGGCTCGGAGGTCTGCTGAAGTACTATGGCCGCGCCGCATGAGTTATTTGACCATAAGGGCACTAGCTGTTGATCTTAGCTCGGATCTCAACTTCCATCCTGTCTCAAAAACCGGGGCGGGTCCAAAACAGCAAGTGTGCCCATAGCGGTTTGTCTCAATGGAAGGGTTCAGCCCACCAAGTTGTGCCCGAATCTGTGCCCAAAAGGGCGGACACTGGGGCAATCTACGGAACCGGCGTTACCGTAATGAACTGAAAAGTCACGAGACGGCGCACCAGCGATAAGGCCATTCTGGTCTTTTAATGCGGTGGTCGCGGGTTCGAGCCCCGCCCGGCTCACCAAAACTATTGAATACAGGATGGTTATTCTTGTCGTCTCATTTGACAGAGTATCGCATTTACCTCCCGCTTCTACCGCTAAACGATTGATTCTACGTACCGTAGAGCACCGCATTTTTTTGGGTCCGATTCTGAAGATCCCTGAAATCGAGTCCTGTTTCGTAACCCTGTGACGAGCAACCGCGCGGGAGGGCGCAGCTGGCACCTTGTCTGATACCGCAAGGCGCGTCCGCGGTGTTTTTCAAAACGGCAGCGCGACTGACAACTCGCGCAATCACCGAGTAGAAGGGAACCACGGTGAGCAGCCTAGCTTGACGCTAGATCTGTACTAAACTATCATGGCCATGAGAACTAACATGGCCATGATAAATCACTCGGCCATGTGAGATCGGGAACGAATGAAACTTGCTGATCAGGCCAACAGATCGGAAGGGTTCGCACGGACGCTCGTCAGCGCTTTCCGGCAAGCTGGTCTGCGCGTCAAACGGACTGGTACAGCGGCGGATGATGGTGCGGACCTTGTTTTCGAAAAGGACGGGGAAAGGTATTGCGTACAGCTGAAGGTATCTTCGGAAGGGCGAACCGATCGGCTGATCCCCCTCCTTTCCCAGGCGATTCTAGAGGCGGCTGCGCATGCGAAACCCAGTAGAGCCAAGCCTGTCGTTGTGATGGCCGCGCGACGTATCCGTCCATCGGTTGCCCGCCAGATTCAGGAATTCTCCAAACGTTACGCCCCCGAAGTCGGCGTCGGCGTAATCGATGCCGAAGGCCTACGCTCGTTCGTTGGCTTCGGCCTTGAAGCACTTGACGCAAAACCGTCTCGCAGCGACGACTTGGAACTCGCTCGCACAACTCACCGGCCCGATTTATTCTCCGACCTCAACCAGTGGATGCTGAAAATCCTTATTGGGCAGCGTCTTCCTGAAGCGCTCATTGCAGTACCGCGAGATCCTGTCCGGAACGCATCTCACTTGGCAACTCTGGCAGGCGTCTCTGTGATGAGTGCGTCGCGATTTGTGAATCAACTGTCCGAGCGGCAATTCCTGCACAGACGTGATGAACTCCTCCAGATCGTACGCGTCGACGAATTACTCGATCTGTGGATCTCCGCCAACCGCGACGCGGCGGATGAGTTCCCTGCTCGCTGGATTATTAAGAAGGGGCCCGATCAATTGAAATCAACTCTTCGCGATTATGCTGCGCCCCATCCGTCGGGAATTGTCATCAAGAGTGTGCCGCGATGCTGCCTCGCACTATTCACCGCCGCGGATGCGTTAGGATACGGATTCGTTCACGGAGTGCCTGCGTACATCTACCTGGAGAGCCTCACGCTCGATGCCCTCGGCCGTCTCGGCCTCGCCGTCGATCATTCCGGTCGATCGCCTGACGTTTATATCAGAAAACCGGCCAACCGAAAGGCGGTATTTGAGGCGCAGGTGGAGCTCGACGGAATTCCGGTTTCCGACATCCTTCAGGTTTGGCTGGATACTTCCACGCATCCCGCCAGAGGTAAGGAACAGGCGCGCGAGATTCACCGGCGGGTCCTCAAGCAGCTCTCCGGCAGGCAATCGTGAACGGCGCGCAAATTTCCGATCCTTTTGGACGCCTCTTAGCCGCCCTCGAACCATGGCTCGATCAAATCGTAGTTGTCGGAGGATGGGCACATCGGCTTTATCGGCTTCACCCGGATGCTCAGGCCCTGGAGTATCCGCCTTTGAGCACGTTGGACGCCGATCTCGCTTTGTCGCCGACGTTGACCACCGGAGAACCCAGCATCCATGCCAGGCTTCTGGCCTTCGGTTTTGAGCAGGAGTTCTTCGGTGAGACCCGTCCTCCGGCCACTCACTATCATTTGGGTGGCGAAACCTCCGGATTCTACGCCGAGTTCCTGACGCCTCTCGTGGGAAGCGAATACGACCGCAAAAGGAAACGCAAGGTGGTCATGGAAGTCTCAGGTACCTCGATCCAGCAACTGCGACACATCGAGCTTCTCTTAGACAGTCCGTGGTCAACCCATGTCGAACACGCCAATTTTTCAGGTCGGATTCGAATCGCAAACCCGGTAACCTATTTGGCTCAGAAGATTCTTATTCATCGGAAGCGCGAGAGCCAGGATCGAGCAAAGGACATTCTGTATATGCGCGACACTCTTGAGGTATTCGGCGCACGGCTCCCCGAACTGGCTGACCTTTGGCGAAGCGGTGTGGCCGTGCATCTGCAGCCCCGGCACTCGAATATGGTGATAAGAGCATCGCGAGAGATGTTTGGCCAAGTTAGCGACGATGTGCGGCGGGCGGCAGAGATTTCCGCTGAGCGCGCACTCAGTCCTGATGAGATTCGGCAAGCTTGCTACTACGGTTTCAACAAAGTATTTGGCGGGTGATCAACACCTCACGCCTGTTTGTCTGGCGTTGAGCCTGATACCGTATCGCTGAAAGACGCCGGAAGGGTGGTGTGAAAAGAGCACCCTCCACGGCGACTCCATGACAGTAGCCCCAATATAATTGACCGTTATGGACACGGAGAGCACATCCCGCCTGTTGCCGTGGACGAATCAGGAGCTCGAAGCGCTGCTGAAAGACTTGATCGCCCACGGCACGGAAGCTGCCAAAGCCGACTATAAAGCCGAACTGATGCTCGACACGCAGGACCAGAAGGCGGAGTTCCTGAAGGATGTGAGCGCCATCGCGAACACTGCGAGCGACGTGTATGCAGACCACGGCTTTCTCATATACGGCGTGAGCGGCAAGGCTATCACGGGCGTGACGACAACGGAGCGGAACACCGACAAGCTTCAGAACACAATCGAGCAGCTCGTGAAGACATATTTGTCGCCGATGATCCAGCTCTACGTCATCGGATTCACGGAGGGTGCTGGGGAGGCGTGGGGCACCATCGTCGTCACCCCGAACAACAACAAGCCGTACAGGTTCGTGAAAGACATGCAGTGCCAAGATCCGAAGCGCTCCCGGCGGAGGGGGGAGTGGTTCGTCCGCCGGGGAGCCACGACCGATCCCGGGCTCCCCGAAGATCTCACGGTCATCATGCAGCGGCAGTTGGTCGTCGAGCATCGATCCGCTTAAGGACAGCATCCGCATGTTACAAGGCCGCATCGCCCGTATGGAGGACGAATACCGGAGCGGCATGATCGCCGTCGTCGAACGGGCGCTTTCGGGTGGCATAGCGGGCGCTTCGGGCCGCGGCGCAGAGACCGCATCCGTCGCGGAGGATGCCTTGCAGTACGACCTTCCCACCCGCCTCAAGCAGCGCCTACGGACGCCGACCGACAAAATCGCCGACGAACTGGTTGCGGAAGCGACGAGCCTGCGGGCGTTTCTGGAAGGTCGGACCGACCTGCCGTGGACACCGCAGCTGAACGACCCCGATGAAAGCAGGCACCTCATCGAATTGCTTGAGGAAAAGACCCGCACGCTACAGGTCTCAATCGCCACGATCCTCCTTAATGACGCGAAGAACACGTATACCGAATCCCTGATGCGGGTGATGAAGATCATGGCGCAGACGACCGACGCGCCCATGGGCATGCCATTCAATCGCTTGGGTCAGTCGATCCGGTATCCCCTCGGGATCATCCTCTATACGGTCTTCATCTGCGGCGTCGCTGCCAATCGGGATGCCGTGCTCAAAAGAGTCCTGAAGACACCGCTCGTCCGGCGGCAGCGCAACGAGAGGGTAAGCATCCTGAACATTCCGCATTACTTGTACGAAGCGCGCGCTCTCTTCAATGAAGCGATGGGCCAGCGGTTGTGTGAGCCCGTTCCCCAGAGAATCCGGCAGGTCATGAGCGACGCCCTCGGCGATCAGCTTGGCGAAGGCTCCGAAGCGGAGGTGTTCTTCCGGGGTGAGTTCGTGATGGCGCTTGCAGGCATCGATGCTTCAGAAACTGGAGGCGTTTGGCCCAAGGACGCTCCGTTGCCCGGACTATATCTTTATTTCGAAGAGGCTCACCGAGCCATTGAGGATCTCCTCGAGGATCACCCATCGTGGTTCGAGACACTCTATTCCCGACCGGTTCCAGAGATCCTCGCGCTTTTCGACAAAAATGCAGGTAAGGCCATTCCGTCAGGATGCGTAGGAGCGGTGTTCCACCGGCTGGAAGTCTCCGACCTCTACAAGCCGAATGCCGAGTGATCGCGACCCCAACGACCTCCGACATGGTTATTGCCGAGAAGGTTGTTGATCGAAGCGTCAGGTCCGTTTGTCTGTTACCAGGTCTGGTACCGAATGTCGAGCACCCGGTGCAACCCAGTGCACGGACGCACCCGCGATACGCCTGTGTTTTGTGCATGGAACCGCAGGTCGGGTCCTCCACGGCGCACTTTTAATGCGGTGGTCGCGGGTTCGAGCCCCGCCCGGCTCACCAAACAATTGACACCACACAAGTTGTCGATCTCGATTCTCCGGAGCACCGCATCTTTCGGAGTCCTTGGTACATTCTGTCGGAGCGCAGGCTCCATCGTTCCAACCTTCGATGGAAAAGCGCGCTTCAGAACCTGGCTCGCGCGGCCCTGTCGCGTCCTGAATATCGCCGTTGAGGTCTTTCGTTTCGACAGAATTGAGACAGAATGCAGAGCATCGACATTGAAATGGCGGATGAACAGGCTGCGCGTCTAGAGCGCTTCGCTATGACGAATTCCGATTCCGGGCGCCAAGCGTATGTTGTCGTTTCTTCCTTGGCTGTCTGGGAAGTCGCGACGATTGACGAAAGCTACGGCAACAGCGCGGAACAAACATCAGCGCACCTCCGATGGCCGCTCTCGCGTGCCGAACTTATCCTGGCCTACGCGCGGACGTACCCACAAGAGATCGCCGCCCTACTCCAGGAAAACCGATCTGTCTCTCCGCCAGATCTGCAACGCTCATTGCCCAATTCCAGATGGACGTAAAGCCAGGGGATGCTCTCGTTTCTTCTCGACGAGCACGTGAGTCCGGACGTGGCTGTGATCGTTAGGCATTCGCGCCCCGAGATTCCCATGTTTGCGCTGCTTGACTGCCAGGAAAGGATCTGGAATCGGGGAATCTGACCTACCCCAACCTTCGCAGCTGCGATGAGTTTCCCGGTAAAAACGAGCGGGTCGGTGAGCTAAAGCCTTCGCCGTCAATAGAACATTTCCCATAGTGCTTGTAGTGGAGACCTACCCTCTAGGCAGCGGTAC
>Ga0302326_10018112_pt1 | contig 14617 bp, 13 predicted proteins | sample Palsa_T0_3_FD_202264 | JGI IMG/M metagenome (GOLD analysis project Ga0302326, IMG submission 202264) | Peat permafrost microbial communities from Stordalen Mire near Abisko, Sweden - Palsa_T0_3 | ecosystem: Environmental > Terrestrial > Soil > Palsa > Peat permafrost | place: Sweden: Abisko... | reverse complement strand
AGGGCAAGCTCTCCGCCCTGGGATTCGGTGTATGGCCGCTCTTTAATGAACCGACATTCGACGGGCCAGCGGCCGCGCCCTTCATTCGCGCGGAAGACGTCGAGCGTATGGATCCGCAACTCCTATGGAACGCGCTCGACTAGCCGAAATCCTCGCCAGGCACGCCACGTGTGCCGCGGCTAAAGCGGACGCGCTGGTTTTCGTCGAGCAAGCCGAGCCAGCGCGATTCATGGCGAGCGTGTCGGGGGCCGTGGCGGGCGCGCGAAACGTCTTTCTTGCGAACCCCTCCTGGACCGCAAAGGAGCGTTCTGATGCGAGGGCCATCGCCGTCGACGGGGATGCCGGCGAGTCAGGCTGGCTGATGATACCGACGGGCGGGTCCGGCGGGGAGATCAAGTTTGCCCGGCATGACGGTTCCACCCTGTCGTCGGCTGTCGAGGGGTTCCGGAGGCATTTCGCCATGGAGCGGGTCAGCGCGATCTCGGTGCTGCCTCTGCACCACGTGAGCGGCTTCATGGCCTGGATGAGATGCGCCCTCACTGGGGGTTCGTTCGAGGCATGCTCCTGGAAGGACATCGAGGCCGGTCGGCTTCCCGCCGCGGTTCCCGAGCGCTGCTGCATCTCGCTTGTTCCGACGCAGCTGCAGCGCCTCATGGGCTCGAGGGCCTCCGTTGCGTGGCTCCGAAATTTCTCGGCGATCCTGGTGGGGGGTGGACCCCCATGGGCGGAACTCCTCGAGGTCGCGGCCGGGCTCGGCCTCCCGCTTGCGCCAAGTTATGGGGCCACGGAGACGGCGGCGATGGTCGCGGCTGTCACACCGGAGCAGTTCCTGGGGGGGATGCGCGGCAGTGGCATGGCTCTCCCGCACGCCCGGATAACGACGGCGGAGGGGATGGTCCGTGTCGACGGTCCGTCCGTTTTCAGGGGATATTTCCCGTCATTCCAGGCGGAAAGGACATGGGAAACCGAGGACCTCGGTGAATTCGGCCCTGACGGAAGCCTCCGCATCCTTGGCAGGCGCGACGATGTCATTGTCACGGGTGGAAAGAAGGTGTCCCCCGGCGAGGTCGAGACCGCGCTCCGCGCGAGCGGGCAATTCGAGGACGTCGCCGTTGTGGGCGTCCCGGACATCGAGTGGGGCTTTGTGGTCGTGGCCTGCCATCCCGCGACTGCAACCGTACTGTCCATGGACGAGGTGCATGCGGCGCTCTCGGGCCTCGCCGCCTTCAAGCGGCCCAAGCGATTTGCGGCGATCTCACCGTGGCCGCGCAATGCCCAGGGAAAGATCGACCGCGCCGCCCTGACTCGCCTCGCGGGTTTCAGCCCGCGGCAACCCATTCGGCAAGCGCCGTAGGGAGCGCCTTGCGCGCCCGGGTCCCCGAGTCGATGCAGATGTGCTCCGTCTTGATCCGCGCCGCGCATTTGGGCGGGGACGAAAGCCGGGTGACCTCAAACTGCACCTCGTAGGAATTCTCAGTGATGGCGCAGGGCGACACGCTGACCCCGAGCTTGTCCCCGCATGACAGGAAACGGAGGTATTCAGCCCCGCTCTTGGCGATCGGAATGACGATGCCGTTGTCGGCAAAGAAGGCCTTGAGATCGATCCCCACAGCCGAGAGCGACTCCTCGTAGGCCTCGTGGCAGATGACCAAGTAATTGGCGAAAAATACAACGCCCGCCGCGTCGGTATCTGCAAAGTGGACGGTCCTCGCGTAGGTGAAGGGCATGCGTTCGCAGTAGGGAAGTGTCGAACGACCCCTTACGCAACACCGCAAAGGAAGGGGCGATGCCGTCTTCCGGCGTTGAATTCGGGGGATCGGGCGTCTGGAATGAAGCCATGACCAAGAACGAGATCGCCGACGTGCTCGCCGAGATCGGGACGCTCATGGAGCTGAAGGCGGAGAATCCCTTCAAGGTCAGGGCCTACACGGCGGGAGCCAGGGCGATCGAATCGCTCGAGAAGGACGAGTTTGAGACGCTCATCGCGGACGGCAAGATCCAGAGCGTAAAGGGAATCGGGGAGGCCCTCGCCGCCAAGATCGCGGAGCTCCACGCGACGGGGAAGCTGGAGTTCCTCGACAAGCTCAAGGCATCGATCGAGCCGGGTCTCGTCGAGATGCTGAAGATTCCCGGGATGGGCCCGAAGAAGATCGCGGCCCTGGGAAAGGAGCTTGGAGTCACCTCGGTCACGGACCTTGAGAAGGCGTGCAAGGAGGGGCGCGTCGCCGGCCTGGCGGGATTCGGGGAGAAGACCCAGGAAAAGATCCTCGCGGGCATCCGGAACCGCGTGGCGTATTCCCGCCGGCACCTGTGGTGGAAGGCAAACGACGTCGCGGCCCCGATCCTGGCGGGCCTGAGGGCGCTCCCGCAGGTGGGCCGGGCCGAGTCCGCGGGCAGCCTTCGCCGGGGGCTTGAGACCGTCGGGGACCTCGATTTCATCGTGGCGGCCACCGAGATCGACCCCGTCGTGGAGTGGTTCACCGGCCAGCCCGGAGTCAGGGAGGTGACGGCCAAGGGCGACACAAAGGCGAGTGTCCGGCTCGAGAGCGGCATGCAGGCCGACCTTCGGATCATACCGCCCGAGCAGTACGCCTTCGCGCTCCACCATTTCACGGGCTCGAAGGACCACAACGTTCAGCTGCGCCAGCGCGCCCTCGAGCGGGGCATGAGCCTGAGCGAATGGGGCCTTGTCCCGGCGGCGGGCGAGGGGACGGCCCGCGACAAGGCGGCGCGCAAGGAGGGCATTGCCGCCTCCGACGAGACAGGTCTCTTCAGGGCCCTCGGGCTTTCGTTCATCCCTCCCGAGCTGCGGGAGGGCGTCGGCGAGATCGAGGCGGCCGAACGGGGCGAGATCCCGAAGCTGATCGAGCTTCGCGACATCCGCGGGGCCTTCCACAACCACACGACCCAGTCGGACGGGAGCAACACGCTCGCGGAGATGACGGCGGCGGCCGAGGAGCTTGGATGGGAGTACCTCGGCATCGCCGACCACTCGAAGTCCAGCTTCCAGGCAAAGGGCCTCGACGAGCAGCGCCTCCTCAAGCAGGTCTCCGAGATTGCCGCGCTGAACAAGTCCAAGCGCTTCAAGACGCGCGTGTTCACCGGGACCGAATGCGACATTCTTCCCGACGGATCGCTGGACTTCGACGACGGGATCCTCGCGAAGCTCGACTACGTCGTGGTCTCGGTGCACAGCGTGTTCAGCCAGGCAGAGGACGTCATGACGGCGCGCATCGTCCGGGCCCTCGAGAATCCCCGCGTGACAATGCTGGGGCACCTTACCGGGAGGATCCTGCTGGAGAGGGAGGCCTACCGGGTGGACGCGGCCAAGGTGATCGACGCGGCGATCGCGAACGGCGTGGCGATCGAGCTCAACGCGAGCCCGTACCGGCTCGATATGGACTGGAGGCTCTGGAGGAAGGCGTCGGAACGGGGCCTGGAATGCTCGGTCAACCCCGATGCCCACAGCACGGAGGGCCTTCGCGTTGTCATCGCCGGCGTCAACGCGGCGCGAAAGGGGTGGCTGACCTCCAAGTCCGTAGTCAACACGCTCCCGCTGGCCAAGGTCGAGGCGTGGCTCGCCAAGAAAAGAGGGCGCGCATGATCGACGCGCGGGCGCGGGGCCTCGCCAACATCCACGCGGTGCTCATGACGCTCTTTGTCGGGGTGCTCTTCTGGGCGTGGGCGTTCATCAACCTGAACTATCACGTGCCCTTCGTGCACATGACCCCTTACGCGAACCTGCGGCCCTACTTCCTGTGCATGATCGGCGGGATGCTCCTGTCCGTGCGCGCCGTCTCCAGGAGCCTGGCGGCACGGTTTCACCTCCCCGACCTGGGGCGCTCGGCGAGGCTGGCTCTGCGCCAGGTCGCCAGCATGGCGATGCTCGTCTTCGTCATGATGTTCGCGACGCAGGACCACAGCATCAGCCGCCTTTTCCTGGGGACGCTCCTCATCTTCTGCTGGCTGGGCCTCTCCCTGCTGAACGCGTGGGTTCCGGGCATGGTCGCCCGGTACATCTTCCAGAAGGGTCACCGCCTCCCCACCGTCTTTGTCGGCAACCCGGGGACATTTGCGAAGGTCGGCGAGTGGATAGCCAACAAGGAGCCGCTCGGCATCTTTCCCGTGGGGCTGCTGTCCCCGGTGGCGCCGCCGCCAGGGACCGAGTCGCTCACCGTGCCGTGGCTCGGAACGCTGGCCGAGCTTCCGCGCGTCCTGGAGCAAATGCTGGTGGGGCAGGTGGTCATGCTTGAGCTTCCTAGCAGCGATATCGAGGCCGGCATGATCATCGATGCGTGCCGGGACCATGGCTGCAGGCTATTGATCCACAGCAACATAGAGGATCGATATTCGCAGCCGCTGGTGCCCATCACCGAGGAGGGCCGGCATTTCTACACGCTCCAGGAGGAGCCGCTTGAGGATCCGCTGAACCGCATCCTCAAGCGCACGTTCGACATCGCCATAGCGTTTCCCGTCGTGGTCGTCGCCCTCCCGGTCCTCTGCGCCTGGATAGGGATCATGCAGGCGATCCAGGCTCCAGGGCCCCTCTTCCATTCACGGGAGCGCCGCGGAAAGCAGGGAAAGGTTTTCCTCATGCTCAAGTTCCGCTCGATGTACGCCACGCCGCGGAGCGACGCGGCCGAGTCGGTCCAGGTGCTCACCGAGGACCAGCGCATTTTTCCGTTCGGGAACTTCATGCGCAAGCGCAGCCTGGACGAGTTCCCCCAGTTCTGGAACGTGCTGGTCGGCCAGATGAGCGTCGTGGGGCCGCGGCCCTACATGCCGCTCCTCGACGAGGAATTCCGCCAGCAGACCCAGGGCTACCGCACGCGCTACCTGGTGAAGCCCGGCATCACGGGCCTCTCGCAGAGCCTCGGGTTCCGCGGCGCCGTGCTCGAGGAGGAGATGGTCCGCCGGCGCGTGTATTGGGATGTCTACTACATCTCGCACTGGTCCATATGGATGGACGTGCAGATCACGTTCAGGACGCTGTGGCAGGTGATCAGCCCGCCCGCCACCGCGTTCTAGGCGCTAGAACGTCTTGACGTACGTCGCGCCCGTCTTGTCGACGAACGTGAGCTTGTCCGCCTCGACCTTGACGAGCCTGAGGCCCGTCGCCTTGTCGACGAGGTCATGGATCTTGTAGACGTGGCCGTCCACGAGCGCCTTGCTGTCGGACCCCGCCTCGCGCACGCCGGAGACGAGGAACTTGTCCACGACAGACTGGACGGCGTCGGAGTCGCCCTCGCTGACGGCCACCGGGGCGGCGGCGGCCGGCACAGCGCGCACGATCGAGGCCGGTGCGGGCGTGGGCCTGGGCACGGGGGTGGGTGACGCCTGGGGCAGCGAGATGGCCACGGCGGGGGCCTGGATGACGATCTTCGGCGCGGGCGCCAGGGTCGGTGCCGTCGTCGGGACGGACGCCGATGCGGGCGTGGAGACGGCTGCCGGGGCCACCTTGGTGTCCGTGGAATGCCCATTCATGATCATCCCGGTCACCACGGCCGAGACCACGATGAGGCAAACCGCCGCGGCGCCGACCAGGACCTTCGTCTGCATGGCCCTGCCGCCCTGGCGGCCCCCGCCGCCTCCGCCGGGCATCGGGGGCATGAGGTTGTCCTCCTGCGCGCGCTGGCGGGCGGCCTTCTTAAGCGCGTCGTTGATGAGGCTCATGGTTCGGGGGTCAGTTCGTGAGGTTTTCCATGTCCTTCGTGGCCCGCCGGGCATCCCAGAACGTCACCTGGTCGGACTCGCGGATGAACGCCGACAGCATGGCCTTGTCGCAGAGGTTGTTGACAACCCTCGGTATCCCACGGCTGGCCCTGTGGATCGCCCTTAGCGCCCACGGCGTGAAGGACGGGCGACCCGTGCTTCCCGCCAGGGTGAGCCGGTGCTGGATGTAGTGGGTCACGTCCGCGAGCGAGAGGGGATGGAGCTCGTAGTGGACCAGGATGCGCTGGCGCAGCTGGCGGAGTTCCTGGCGCGCCAGCACGTCCTTGAGCTCGGGCTGCCCCATCAGGACGATCTGAAGCAGCTTTTGCTTGTCCGTCTCCAGGTTGGAAAGCAGGCGGATCTGCTCCAGCACCTCGAACGAGAGATTCTGCGCCTCATCAATGATCAGCACAATGTCCCGGCCCTTCTCGATCCTCTCCAGGAGCACGCGGTTCATCTGCGACACAAGGTCGACCTGGCTCCGCGCGAGCTTGGCCTCGCCGAGCTCCGAGAGGATAGCCTTGAGCATCTGCGTCTCCGTCACCCGGGGGTTCAGGATGAGGGCGGTGTCAAAATGATTGGGGTCGAGCTCGTTCAGGAACCGGCGGCAGAGCGTCGTCTTGCCGCAGCCGACCTCGCCTATGAGGACGATGAACCCCTTGCGCTCCCGAACGCCAAACTTGAGGTGTTGGAGGGCTTCCTGGTGGGTCGGGCTGAGGTAGAGGAATTTCGGATCAGGAGTGATGTTGAACGGCATCTCCTTGAATCCGTAGTAGCTCTGATACATAGGCTATTCCAAGTAAGCCCCGGACTGAACCAAAACGCACGCCAAAAGCTCACTCCCGGGGCCGCACGCAGAAAGGATTTGCGAACGCGTGGGGCCCCGCTGTTTATCGACGTGAAAGGAACGTGAATTCTCGCCGAGTCATCCTGAGCCTATACCTGATCCTATTTGCGGGCATCGGCGTCTACGGCAGTTACCTCTTCATCGACGCCCGCGCGGAGTACAGCCGCCTCGAGCAGGTCGAGGCCGCGAACAAGAGCCGGCTGGCGGAGGCCCAGGAACGCCTGGCGAGCCAGCAGAAGGTGCTCGACCGCCTGAGGAACGACCCGGCGTACGTGGACATGGTGATCCGCAAGAAGCTCGGCTATTCCAAGCCCGACGAGGACATTTTCCGCTTCGAGGACTGATGCACGCTGCCCATGACACCCGATCCCAACATCCTGATGGAGAAATTCCGCACCGCCGGCCAAGGCCAGGTGTTCGCCTTCTACGAAGGGCTCGCGCCGGAGGCCCGGACCAGCCTTCTCGCCGAGGCGGCGGAAATCGACCTCGCGGAAATTGACCGGCTGGTGCGGACGCTGGTGGCAAAGGGCTCGACGCCGACGGTCGACCTCGAGGGGCTGGCCCCGGCGCCCTTCGAGCGGCTGCCCGGCCGCGGCGGGGATGCCCCGGCGTGGAAGGCCGCGAAGGAGGCCGGCGAGGCGGCCCTCAGGGCGGGCAGGGTGGCCGCCTTCACGGTCGCGGGAGGGCAGGGCACCCGCCTCGGCTATGACGGCCCCAAGGGCACCTTCCCGGTGACACCCATACGGCATCATCCGCTTTTTCGCGTGTTCGCGGAGAAGATCCTCGCCGCGGGCCTGCGCTACGGCCGGCCGCTGCACTGGTTCATCATGACGAGCCACCAGAACCACGCGGCGACCGAGGCCTTCTTCGCGGGGAACGGCCACTTTGGGCTGGATCCCGCCCGCGTGCACTTCTTCAGGCAGGGGCGCATGCCCGCTGTGGACTTTTCGGGCAAGATCCTCCTCGAAAGTCCGTCCGCCATCGCCCTCTCCCCGGACGGCCACGGCGGCTCGCTCCGCGCCCTGGACCGCAGCGGGGCCCTGGACCTCATGGCGTCGGAGGGCGTCGACACGCTGAGCTACTTCCAGGTCGACAATCCGCTCGTGCGCTGCATCGACCCGGCCTTCATAGGATGGCACCTGGGCCGCAGGTCGGAGATGTCGAGCAAGATGGTGCCCAAGTCGTACCCGGAGGAGAAGCTGGGCCACTTCTGCGTCCAGAGGGGACGGCTCGTGGTGATCGAGTACTCGGACCTGCCGATGGCGCTCCAGCGGGAGACCGATCCCGGGACGGGCGCGCTGCGGTACGAGGCGGGCAGCATCGCGATCCATGCCATTGACCGCGAATTCATCCGCAGGATGGCCCGCGGCGACGGCGGACTTCCGTTCCACCGCGCGGACAAGAAGATCGCCACCGTCGACGCGGCTGGAAGCCCGGTGAAGCCCGACAAGGCGAACGGCGTCAAGTTCGAGCTCTTTGTCTTCGATGCGCTCCCCTCGGCGGGGAACCCGGTCGTGATCGAGACGGCGCGGGCCGACGACTTCTCGCCGGTCAAGAACGCGGAGGGCGTGGACTCGCCCGCCACGTGCCGCGCCGACCAGCTGCGCCAGTTCGTGCGGTGGCTCCGTCAGGGCGGCGCCGAGGTGCCCACGGACGCCTCGGGCCTGCCGAATTTTGCCATCGAGGTGTCCCCCCTGTTTGGCTACGACGAGGATTCCTTCGCGCAAAGTTGGTCCCGTCTTTCGCCAAGGCCCGCCGTCAGAGACGGACTCTGCCTTGGGGGAAACGCCTGATGACACCCGTGGAACGCGCAAGGGCCGCCGAGGCCGCTGGGCACATCATGCCCTCGGCCGCCGGCAACATCGCGGCCTATCTCTCCGCCAACCTGCCCGCCTGGGCCGAGTCCAGCATCGGGGAGCTCCTCGAGGCGAAGGCCTGGGGCGAGCTGAACGACCGGTTCTACCGCGAGCTCGAGTTCGGCACCGGCGGCATCCGGGGCAGGACGATCGGGATGGTCACCACGGAGTCGGAGAAGGGAACGCCGGGGGCATTCTCGGTCCCCGAGCACGCGGCCGTAGGGAGCAACATGCTGAATGATTTCACGCTGGTCCGCGCGGTGATCGGCCTGTTCCGGTACACCCGCGAATACCTCGACGGCCAGGGGGATGGCGCGGCGCCGCGGCTCGTCATCGCCCACGACATCCGCTTCTACTCGCGCCATTTCTGCGAGCTGGCGGCGTCCATCTGGGTGCGCCTAGGCGGCGAGGCCTTCATCTTTGACGGGCCCCGGCCGACGCCCCAGCTGAGCTTCTCGGTGAGGCACCTGCGGGCCCACGCGGGGGCCGTCATCACGGCCAGCCACAATCCTCCCCACGACAACGGCTTCAAGGCCTACTTCGTCGACGGGGCCCAGGTGGTCCCCCCGCACGACAAGGGGATTGTCGCAAAGGTGGGCGCGGTGCCGCTTGGCGGCGTATCGGAATTCCTCCACAAGGACCTCGCGCGCGTCACAACCCTCGGCCCCGAGGTCGACAACGCCTACCTCGAGGTCGCCTCTACCGCCGTGGTCGACCAGGCGATGCTGACCGCTGCGGGCCTGAAGGTGGTCTTCACGAACATCCACGGCACGGGCATCGTGCACGCCGTGCCGCTCCTGATCCACTCCGGGTGCAAGGTCTTCCCGGTGAAAGAGCAGATGACCTTCGACCCGCGGTTCCCCACGGTGAAGTCGCCCAACCCGGAGAACGCCGAGGCCCTGGCGATGGCGGTCGCGACGGCGAACGCGCGCTCCTGCGACGTCGTGATGGCGACGGACCCGGACTGCGACCGCATGGGCGTCGCCGTCCGGGGGCGCTCGGGGACGATGGAGCTGCTGACGGGCAACCAGATCGGGTCCCTGATCGCGGAATACCGGCTCACCAAGTACAAGGAGCTCGGCTGGATCCCCAAGGGGGGATCCCCGAGCGCATGCATCATCAAGACCTTCGTCACGACCCAGCTCCAGGACGCGATCGGCCGCGGCCACGGTGTCAAGGTCATCGACACCCTCACGGGCTTCAAGTGGATCGCGGCCAAGATCGGCGTGTACGAGGAGCGCCTCAAGGCGGCGATGGGCCCGGGCTGGAACTACGACAAGACCCCGTTCGCGGAGAGGGCCGCGCTGCTCCTGCGGCACAGCACCTTCTACGTGTTCGGGACCGAGGAGAGCTACGGCTACCTGCCCAACGACTATGTGCGCGACAAGGACGGCAACGCCGCCTGCCTCATGTTTGCGGAGCTGTGCGCCTGGGTCGCCGGCCAGGGGATGACCGTCCCGGAGTACCTCGACACCCTCTACCTGAAATACGGCTTCTACCTCGAGGACACGATCAACATCTACTACGAGGGCGCCAGCGGCAGCGCCAAGATCGCCCGCATCCTCGGCAGCTACAGGGCGTCGCGCCCCCCGGCGTTCGGCGACGTCCGCGTCGACGCGTTCCAGGACTTTGGCCGCGAGCGCATCGTCGACGCCGACGGGGACGAGATACCGAAGCAGGACCTCTACGTCGTCTCGCTCTCAAACGGCTACCGCTTCGCGGCGCGCGGGAGCGGGACCGAGCCCAAGATGAAGTTCTACCTCTTTGCGTCCGACAAGGTGGCGGCCGCGTCGGACCTGCCCGCCGTCAAGGCGGGGGTCCGCGCCGAGCTGACGCGCCTCAAGGCGCTCATCGAGGCCGACGCCAGGGCCCGCGCCGAGGGCTGATCCCCGGGGAAAAAACTGGAGTCGGAAGGGGGCGGCCCGTTAGATGGCCGACCCATGCCGCACATTCCCGGACTCCGGAGCCCCTATGCCAAGGTCGGTCGCCTGGTGTATTTCGGGCGCATGCTCGACAAGGTGCGCCTCAACGCCGCCGGCGGCCTCCCGCCCGAGTACGTCGCCAACATCGGCGACGACAAGCCGGGCATGTTCGACGCCCGGTGCTGCCTCTTCCTGCGCGTCTCCTATGAGGAGATCCGCAAGAGGACCATGGAGGGCGGCACCGACGAGGCGGTCCTCGCGTGGGTCGACGAGCGCGGCGGCCGGCGCACCGACGAGGAATGCACCGTGTGGAACGCGTTCCTGATGAAGCGCGGCTGGCACGACCCCGCGGCCAACGTGGGCCGCCTGCGCCAGCGCATCAAGGAGTCGGGCCTCGAGGGCAAGCCGATCGAGACCTTCTTCGACTATATCGACTTCGACGAGGGACGGGACCCCGTCACGCCGAGGCTCTGGGAGTCGGCCTAGCCGAGCGGGCTAGACGAGGAGGAGGGCCGGCTTCTCAAGCAGGTCCTTGAGGGCACCGAGGTATGCGGCGCCGACGGCGCCGTCCACCACGCGGTGGTCCGTGGAAAGGGTGAGCGTCATGCGCTGGCCGACGACAATCTGGCCGTCCTTGACCACGGGCTTCTTCACGGTCGCGCCGACGGCGAGGATCGCCGCGTTCGGCGGGTTGATGATGGCGCAGAACCGCTCGATGCCCATCATGCCCAGGTTGGAGACGCAGAAAGTGCCCCCCGTGAACTCGGCCGGCGCGAGCTTCTTCTCGCGGGCTCGCTTGCCGAGCGCCTTAGCCTCGGTGCTGATGGCGAAGAGGGTCTTGATGTGCGCGTCCCGGATGACCGGCGTGATCAGGCCGTCCTCGATCGCCACTGCGAAGGAGACATGGGCCGCGGGGTATTGCCGGATGGCCGTGCCCTCCCAGGAGCAGTTGACCGCGGGCACCCGGCGCAGCGCCTCGGCAGAGGCCTTCAGGATGAAGTCGTTGACCGAGAGCTTCACGCCCTCCTTCTCGAGTCCCGTGTTGAGCTGGGCGCGCAGGTCCATCAGCGGGCCGGCATCGACCTCGATATCGAGGTAGAAGTGGGGGATCTGGGTCTTGGACTCGAGCAGCCGCTTCGCGATGATGGTCCGGACGTTGGAGACGGGGACGAGCTTGTCCTCCTGCACCGGTCCCTTGGCAAAGACGGGCGTGCCCGCCCCTGCCGCCGGGGCCGCCTTTTTGGTCCCTCCCGAGGCCGCCGCCGCGAGCACGTCGGCGCGCACGATGCGCCCTCCTGGTCCGCTGCCGGTGAGGGACTCGGGGCTTATGCCCTTTTCCGAGGCAAGCCTGCGCGCCAGCGGGGAAATCCTAATGCGACCGCCTGCCGGGGCCGGCGAGGGCTTCGCCTCGGGCGCAGGGGCTGGGGCGGGTGACGCGATAGGGGTGGGTGCCGCGACTGGGGCCGGCGCGGGGGCGGGAGCCGGGGTGGCCTTGGGTGCCTCGGCTGTGGCCTCGGGCGCAGCCTCGGGAGCCTTGGCTGCGGGGGCGTCCACCTTCTCGCCGGGCTTTCCGATGGCGCAGAGCGGCGCGCCGAGCGGGACCTGCGAGCCGGCCGGGACAAAGAGGGCGAGGAGCGTGCCGTCGAAGAAGCTCTCGAGCTCCATCGTCGCCTTGTCGGTCTCGACCTCGGCCAGGATATCGCCGGTCTTCACGGCGTCGCCCTCCTTCTTGAGCCACTTGACGAGCGTGCCCACCGTCATGGTGTCGCTCAGCTTGGGCATCTCGATGACGTTGGCCATGGGGCTCGCCGGGACTAGTCCAGGACCTCGATCACGGCCTTCAGGATGCGCTGCGGGTTCGGGAGCTGCTCGGTCTCGACCGGCGGGCTGTAGATCGCGGGCGCGTCGATCGTGCAGAGCCTTGCGATCGGGGCGTCGAGCTCGTCGAAGGCCTCGCTCTGGATCATGTGCGAGAGCTGGGCGCCGACCCCGCAGAAAGGCTTCTGCTCCTCGACGATGAGGACGCGGTGCGTCTTGCGCACGGAGGCGAGGACCGTGTCCATGTCGAGGGGCCGAATCGAGCGCAGGTCCACGATCTCGACGGAGATGTTGTGCTCCTGCTGCAGGAGGTTCGCGGCGGCGAGCGACTGGATGACGGGCCGGCCGTAGCTGACGATCGTCAGGTCGGTGCCCTCGCGCTTCACGTCGGCCTTGCCGAGCGGGATAAGGTAGTCGTCGGCCGGGACCTCGCCCTTGTCGCCGTAGAGGATCGTGTTCTCGAGGAACATGACCGGGTCGTTGTCGCGGATCGCGGACTTGAGCAGGCCCTTCGCGTCATAGGGCGTCGAGGGGACGACGACCTTCACGCCGGGGTGGTTGGCCAGGACGTTCTCGGGGGTGTGCGAGTGGGTTGCTCCGACATTGGTGCCGCCGTTGGCCGGCCCGCGGATCACGATCGGGCAGTGGATCTGGCCGCCCGACATGTAGCGCACGTTCGCCGCGTTGTTCAGGATCTGGTCGAAGGCCACCGAGTAGAACGACCAGAACATGAGCTCGAGGACCGGGCGGATGCCCAGCATCGAGGCGCCGATGCCCATGCCGATGAACCCGGCCTCGCTGATCGGCGTGTCGACGATGCGCTTGGGCCCGAACTTCTCAAGCAGGCCCTCGGTGACCTTGTAGGCGCCGTGGAACTGCGCGACCTCCTCGCCGAGCACGACGACATTCGGGTCCCGGGTGAGTTCCTCGGCCAGGGCCTGGCGGATGGCTTCGCGGTATTGGAGGACGGGCATGCTCAGTTGAAGAAGAGTCGGCCCCCGGACTTGCGCTGGGAGGGGTTGTCGGCCTCCCAGTAGACGTCCTTCTGGAGGTCGTCCGCGGTGGGGAAGGGGCTCGCCTCGGCGAAGTCGGCGGACACGTCCGCCTCGGCCCGCGCCTCCGCGTCGATCTTCTCGACGAGGGCGTCGTCCAGCACCTTCTCGGCGAGGAGCCTGTTCTGGAACACCTGGAGCGGGTCCTTCACCTTGCGGTACTCCTCGATCTCGGCCTTGACGCGGTAGGTGTTGTCCGGATCGGCGACGGAGTGGCCGCGGTAGCGGTAGGTCCTCAGCTCGACGACCGCCGGCTTGCAGCTGTTGCGGGCCTTCTCGAGGAAGCCGCTCATGAAGGCGCGCACCTCATAGAGGTCGTGGGCGTCGCAGCTTCCCCAGGCCATGCCGTAGCCCTCGGCCCGGCGGGCGAGCTCGCCCGCGGACGACCTGGCCTGGCTGGTCCCCATGGAGTAGCCGTTGTTCTCGATCACGAAGATGACGGGAAGGTCCCAGAGGGCAGCGAGGTTGTAGGCCTCGTGGACGGCGCCCTGGTTCACAGCGCCGTCGCCGAGGAAGGTCATGCAGGCGCCCTTCAGGCCCTTGTACTTGAGGGCGTAGGCGAGGCCCGTCCCGAGCGGGACCTGACCGCCGACGATGCCGTGGCCGCCCCAGTAGTTGCGCGCAGGGTCGAAGAAATGCATCGAGCCGCCCTTGCCCTTGGAGCACCCGGTGGCCTTGCCGTACAGCTCCGCCATCAGCGGGTTGAGCTCCATCCCCACGGCGATGGCGTGCCCGTGGTCGCGGTACGCGGTGATGACGTGGTCGTCCTTGCCCATGAGGGAGCAGCATCCGACCGCCACGGCCTCCTGGCCGATGTACAGGTGCAGGAACCCGCCTATCTTCTTGGCCTGGTAGGCCCTGAGGCTGCGTTCCTCAAACCTGCGGATCCGCACCATCAGCCGGTAAAGCGCTATCCTCTGGTCGGCCGAGAGGCTGGCGTTGACGGGCGCCGCCGCAGGGTCCGGTTTGCCGGTCCCCGGGTCGATCTGGCCTACCTCTGCGGCGCTGGTTTTCTTTGTCACGGTGCGTGGAAACGATGAGCTTCCAGCCTCACGCGCCGGAAATCAAGCGCGGTTTTCCTTTCGCGGCAACGGAGTAATCTGCTCGACCTCGACCCTGACGGGCCTGCCGGGCAGGCAGTCGGCCTTGAGGGCGACAAAATGGTGCCGGTGCTCGTCGTACGTGGGCCAGAGCGCCGAGCGGTCGGTCTCGGGGATCGGCAGCGCGCGCACCGCCTCGCGTGAGAAGAACCCGAACCGACCCTCGGAGATCTCGGGAGGCAGCGCGTCGATGGGGCGCAGGCACCGGAAAAGGAACATGAGCCAGTGCGTCTGGCCCTCGTAGGCCTTCTCGGCGATCACGGCGAACAGGTGCAGGTCCCTTCCCCCGATCTCGAAGCCCGTCTCCTCG
>Ga0302326_10018111_pt1 | contig 14617 bp, 12 predicted proteins | sample Palsa_T0_3_FD_202264 | JGI IMG/M metagenome (GOLD analysis project Ga0302326, IMG submission 202264) | Peat permafrost microbial communities from Stordalen Mire near Abisko, Sweden - Palsa_T0_3 | ecosystem: Environmental > Terrestrial > Soil > Palsa > Peat permafrost | place: Sweden: Abisko... | reverse complement strand
TTTCGCCGTCTTATTGATGCGGGCGGCTCCATCCTGGTGATCGAACACAATTTGGAAGTGATCAAGACCGCCGACTGGGTGATCGACCTGGGGCCGGAAGGTGGAGCGCGTGGCGGCAGAATCGTGGGAGTGGGCCCACCGGAAGCGATCGCCAGGGTCCCAGGCTCGTACACGGGCCAGTATCTGGCCCGCCTGCTGAATGGCAATGGCACGGGAAATGCAAACGGAGCATTACGTTCCGATGGGAACAAGTAAACTTCTCGCTGGTCTAATGCTGACTCTGGCAATGGGCTTGGGCTCATTCGCGCAGGATGCCAGCCCGACCTCGCCACCATCCTCCGCACAGTCGTCGGAACAAACGTCGCCCCAGGCGGGGCAGCCGGTCGAGAAAGAAGCATCATCCAATCAGCCTGTCTCAGGGAAAAACGCATCCAGCTCCCGTCGGTCCGTGCACCACATCAAAGTTCCGGATGACGATTCTCCAGCCCAACCAACGGAACTTACAGCGGCGGAAGCGGCGATTGAGGCAAAGAACTACTCCGCGGCAGAGTCGCTACTCCGCAGGTTGATTGAGCACGATCCGGCGAGCTATGTGGCGTGGTTCGATCTGGGTTTCGTCGAAAATGCTGTGGGCAAGGTGGACGATTCGATTGCGGCCTATCGCAAGTCGGTTGCCGCAAAGCCCGATGTTTTCGAATCAAACCTGAATCTGGGACTGCAACTGGCCCAGACCGGCCAGCCCGATGCGGCAGAGTATCTGCGAGCTGCGACTCATCTGACGCCCACCGGTCATCCTGCCGAGGGTGAGTATCGGGCCTGGTTGTCACTGGGCGAGACGATCGAAAAGTCGAAGCCGGAGGAAGCCCTTGCCGCTTACCAGCAGGCGGCGACTCTTCAACCGAAAGAGGCCGAGCCACATCTTTCTGAAGGCCAGCTCTTCGAACGGGAAAATAAATTCGCCGACGCCGAGCAGGAATACAAGCAAGCGCTGGCGCTCGATTCACGGTCGACCGACGCGGTCATCGGACTGGCCAATCTCTACATGCGCGGCCGCCGTTTTCCCGAGGCGGAGGATTCTTTGCGGAAGTTGCTTGCGGTGCATGCGGAGTCTGCGCCGGTTCACATTCAGTTGGGGCGAGTGCTCGCTGCCGAAGGCAAGACTGACGCCGCCATAGCCGAACTGCAGGCGGGGATCAAATTTTCTCCGGGTGACGATGGTGCGCAACGCGACCTCGCGGACCTGTATACCACCGCCGGCAAGAATGATTTGGCGGAGGCCGTCTACCGTGGGTTGCTGGTGGCTCATCCCAACCAGGCCGAACTCCATCGCCTGCTTGGCAAAGCTCTGCTGCTCGAGAAGAAACCTACGGAGGCCCAACAAGAATTCATCAGCGCGGTGACCATCAGTCCCGGCCTTGGAGAAGCATACGGCGACCTGGCATTCGCCGCAGGCGAGAACAAGCAATACCCGCTGGTGATTCGTGCGCTGGATGCCCGAGCCAAACTGCTACCGGAAATTCCCATTACATATTTTATGCGGGCCTCGGCTTACGACCACCTGCGCGATTTCAAGCAAGCCGCCGCCAACTATCACCTCTTCCTCAACACAGCCAGTGGGAAGTATCCTGATCAGGAGTGGCAGGCGAAACATCGGCTTATTGCCATCGAGCCGAAGAAATAGCCGCGTTGGAACCCGATGACCTTCGAGATGGAACACTTACGATTCTGGCGGATTGCGGCGTTAGGCCTGGTGTTATCCAGCCTCGCCGTCCCTTTGTGCTTAATGGCCAGTGAGCCACCTACGATCGAAGAACTGAAAGCGCGGCTCCCCAATGCCAGCATCGCCGACCGTCCTGGTTTGTGTGTTCACATCTCCGAACTGCAAACGGATGCCGCTGACAGGCTCTACGTTGCCGGCGATAGCGAGAAAGCGCAGGCCGCTCTGGCCGACGTGGTCGCCTTTTCTGAGTTGGCCCGCGACTATTCCATCCGGTCGCACAAGCACGAGAAACAAAGCGAGATTGCCATCCGTAAGATGGCCCGCAAGCTCGCCGACATAAAGCACATGGTCTCCCATGAGGACCAAGCGCAGGTACAGAACACGATTGACCACTTGCAGCGTATTCGCGACGATCTGCTGGCTGCCATGTTTCCGAAGGGCGTTAAGAAATGACTACTCCCTGGTTTCGGACATGCATTTGTCTCGGCCCTCTATTGCTGATCAGCGCGGCAGCCTCGGCCCAGCGTCACCGGGAACCCTTCACTCAGCCGGAGATCGATCAGATCCGCGACGCCAGTTGGGAACCCCAGCAGCGGCTCTCTCTTTATGTAAACTTTGCCCGGGCGCGTCTGGTTGCGCTCGAGCAGATGCGCGGCGATCCAAAAACCAAAGACCGGCCGCAACAAACCCATGACAAGCTGGATGACTTCCTGCTGATCTATGACGAATTGAACGACAACATCGATACTTACGTCGATCGCAAAGACGACATTCGCAAGCCGCTAAAGCTGATCATCGGCGCCGATACAGAATTCCAGGCCAAGCTGCGTGCTTTGAAGGACGCAGCCGACGTGTCCAAGGATGAGGCGAGGCAATACGAATTCATTCTGACCAGCGCTCTCGAAACGCTGGATACTTCGGGGGAGGACCACCGCAAACTCCTGGCTGAGCAGGAAGAGGCCGCCAAACACAGGAAGAAGCCCGACGCGAAGCCATCCGGCAGGTCCGAGTAAGTGGTTCGGGATGATCCCTTTCCCAGATCCAATTTGCTAATCCGTCCGTGCTAATCTAGGCTCACAGTGCGTGAGGGACTCGTCGAACTTTTCCACGATGAACACCGGCAATTGCGCCCCGGCGCTGTGCCGCCTGAGCTGAAGATCGAGTTTTTTGCCTTCGCGAACGTCAACAACACCATTCGCGTGCGCGAGGGGAGGCTTCTGGTACGGCTTTCCGATCTGCTCGAAGGCGCGCCGGAAGCCGTGGTGCGCGCCATCGCCCACATCCTGCTGGCCAAGATGTACCGTAAGCCCATCGATCGAGGTCACCGGGCGCGTTACCGAAAATATGTGGCCAGCCATGAAGTGGTGAGCAAAGCTCACTTGGTGCGGCAGATTCGCGGCCGCAAGCGCCTCGATTCCCCTCAAGGCCGCATCTACGACCTCGAAGCTGTCTTTGAGGACCTGAACCGTCGCTTCTTTCATGGATTACTTGGCCGGCCGCGCATGAGTTGGAGCCCGACCAAGACGAGGCGCATCCTCGGCCACTATGATCCAGCACATAATGCCATTGTCATCAGCCGCATCTTTGATCATTTCTCGGTTCCGCGCTACGCCGTGGAATACATCGTGTACCACGAGATGCTGCACCTCAAGCATCCGGTCAGGCTGCGCGGCAGCCGCCGGTGCGTGCATTCGGCGGAGTTCCAGGCCGAGGAGAAGCTGTTCCCGCAGCTGGAGCAGGCGAATGCATTTCTGAAGCAGTTGTGAGGGAAATGGCCTGTCGTTTCAGTTTGGCAGGGCTAAGCGCCCAGCCCCAGAACCAACCACAGCAAATCCGTTGCGTTCCGCTTCTTTCATTGTTTGCCGCCCGCCTCGAGCTCTTTCAAGCGCGCAACTGCATGCTGGTTCTGATCGCTCAGCGACAGCGACTTGTGATAGTTGACGATTGCCGCTTGCTTGTCCCCGGCGGCCTCCTGCGCCTCAGCCAGGCTGTCGTAGGCGTTCGAACTTTCGGGATACATGGCCACATTCAGCTGGAAGATGGCGACCGCTTTGGTCGCCTTGCCCGACTCCATGAGCGCGTAGCCCCAGTGGTTCACTTCGCCTTCCGGAAGCTTGAAGCCTGGATCGTTCTTCCTCGTCCTCTGGTAGATCTCTATCGCCTTGTCAAAGCTCTCAGTTGCCAGCTCGCGTGCGAAATCGGGGATGTTGGCGGCAGGGTGCAGCGCCTCCCGGACATCCATCTTGAACAGGTGGGGTGGAACCGAATTCTTGCTGGGCTCATTGTGCAGGAACTGGCGGGCGGCTGCGTCGTTGTTCAGGTACGCCTTGAGGAATTGGAGCACATACCGGGCCACCCAACTGTAATTCTCGCTGAACTCCCCCGGAGAATAGTCGGTAAAGTACTGGTCCTCGCGAAAGCGGATGAAGAGCGAGGAAAAGCCAGGGTGGATCATCTCCGAGGTCTCGACCAGGTACGTATCGTTGTATTTCAACTCGTTGAGAAAGTTGTAGGCGTTGTCGATCTGCAGCTGGTTGTTCAGCTGGTTCAGCTCTTCGAGAGTGTAGGCCTGGGAGGAGATATAGAGCAGGGGTACGGTAAGCTTGTTGGCATCGATCAGGCCGACGGTTTCGCCTTCCTTCATCCGGGCCGGCTGATAACGAAAGCCCCCATCCAGGCTCACCAGCGCCTGGATGCGCGAGTCCTCGAACGCCGCGAAGATATTGGTCATACCACCCCAGCTCCAGCCCGCGACCGCGATGCGCGTCGGGTCGGCCTGCGGGATGGTCCGCAGGTAGCCGATCAGAAACTCGATGTCGCCTACCTGAGCCTCGATACCCGCCAGATCCCAGGTCATGCCGCGCGAATGCATGCCCAGGCTGGGGCTGGAGAGCACGATGAAGCCGTAGCTGGCCAGGTATTCGCAGAGGTCCGAGTTCTCGAAGGCCGAGCCGCTTAGGCTGGGTGCATAAATGACCACAGGAAAAGGCCCGGGCTGCGGGTCCGCATCTTCGACGGCTTTGGTCACCTGTACGCGCTCGCGTTCGTAGTTCTTGCTAATGTCGTTGGCCTGAAGGAGGACCTTCAGCTTGACGGCGTGCTGTTGTGCGCTCAGGGGAGCGAAGTTGTCCTCTGTCGCCATGAGGTCGAGATAGCGGCCGACGAGCATCGGCTTGGCACCGGGGACCGCTTGCGCCGGATACCAGATCAATGTCTGGATGGGCCGGGCGCGCTCTCCTGTGAGCAGATTGCCTTCTGCGTCAACGCGCTGGTAGGAGCGTGTGTAGTCGTACTGCTCGACCACCCGAAAGCCCACAGGATGCGACCCATAGGCCACCGAGAATGTGAAGTTCGACTTCTCAATCGCGGGGGCCGAGCAGGCGCACAGCACCACCATAGCCAAGACCTTGGTCCTCGTCATCTGTTCCATCCTGCTGATCGAAGTGGGACCATCCTGGTTCGAGATTGCCTCGCGAGATTGTCTCATACCGTTCGGTCTCTGACCGATGAAGCGAAGAGGCTTGCAGCCATCGCGTAACTGCCGACGAAACGCCACTACGCCAAGACCGCAACGCAAACTCCGTTTAATCCCAGATTTCCCCGTGTGATGCCGATCACGCGCGTTTGTGACACGGCGGATTGACGCCTCCGGCGCTCCCGGCATATCCTTGAAGTTGAAATTGAAATTCATTTTCAAGATTGCTTGCAGGAACCCAGGTCACTCATAAATGCTTCAGGCATTCATCATCACGCTCCGCGAGGGGGTCGAGGCCGCCCTGATCGTCGGGATCACGCTGGCCTATCTGGCCAAGATTGGCCGGAATGATCTGCGCAAAGCGGTCTACGCTGCTCTGGGTGCCGCCTTCCTTGGCAGCATCGGGATCGCGGTGGTGATTTCCCGGCTGAACTGGAACGAAGACGTGTTCGAAGGCTGGATCATGCTGGTGGCTGCTTTCTTCGTCATCACCATGGTTGTTTTCATGATGAAAACGGGGCGCAGGCTGAAGGGCCAGATTGAGGGCAAGGTTGGCCTGCTGGCGGGCAACGACGCATGGATCGGCCTGTTCTTCTTTGTGTTTCTGATGGTGCTGCGCGAAGGCGCTGAGACCGTGCTGATCCTGTCTGCCGTCTCTTTGAACTCCACGGAACTGATGAGCTTTCTGGGCACGCTGTTGGGGGTGCTGGCAGCCATTGCCTTTGGCGTGATGTTCGTCAAGGGCAGCGTGCGGATTAACCTGCAGAAATTCTTCCGGGTTACGACCGCCATCCTGTTTCTGGTGGCGTTGCAGTTGGTGGTCTCCGGCCTGCACGAGCTGTCGGAAAGCGGCGTGATTGCTTCCTCCAAGCGCGAAATGTCCATCATCGGGCCGATCGTGCGCAATGATCTTTTCTTCTTCGTCACGATTTTCGCTCTGGCCGCGCTGATGGTGCTGTTCGATGCCAAACGACGCGAGCCCGTGCCCGACTCCGCATCAGCGGCCGCTCGCCGCAAGGCAGCGTGGACCGCTCGCAGGGAACGCTTGTGGATGGCTTCGGTCTACGGCTTCTCCTTCGTCTTCATCGCTCTGGTCACGGCTGAGTTTATCTACGCCAAGAGCGTGAGCGCGCTGTCGCCAGCCGCCGAAGTTACGTTCACGAGCGGCGAGGTGAGGATCCCGTTGGCCCAGGTCTCCGATGGGGATTTGCATCGCTTTCAGGCGCAGGAGAACGGCACATCGGTTCGCTTCTGGCTCTATCAAAAGCCGGACGGCAAGATCGCCGCGGTTTTGGATGCTTGCGAAATCTGCGGCGCTGTTGGCTTTTACAAGTCAGCGAGCGGAGTCGTTTGCAAGAACTGTGCCGCTCCGATCAATCCTCAGTCAGTGGGCGCGAAGGGTGGCTGCAACCCGATTCCTCTCAAGGCCACCGAGACCGCCGACTCCGTGGTTATTCAGGAGGCGGACCTTGCGGCCGGTAGCCGCATGTTCGAGAAGCAGTAGAGCATGTTCGCCCGGCTCGTCTACGAATCCTTCCGCCGCCAGAAGCGGCGTAAATTGCTGGCCGGCGCGGCTATCACCTTGGGCGTCACGGTGGCCACCGCGATGATTGCGGTGGCTACCGACATTGGCGACAAGATCAATCGCGAGCTGCGCACCATCGGCGCGAACCTGCTCGTGACTCCGCAGGAAGACAGGTTGGACGTGGAGATGGGAGGCGTCAACTTGAGGCCGCCGAGCGACGGCGCTTTTCTGGACGAAGCGGACCTGCCCAAGATCAAGGGGACTTTCTGGCACAACAACATTACTGGCTTTGCTCCCATGTTGCCGGTGAATGTCGCGCTCGAGCGCGAGGGTAAGACGGAAAACCTCACCTTGCTCGGCACGTACTTCGCCAAGCAGGTTTCTTTGGGCAAGGAAGAGTTCACTACCGGCGTGCGATCTATCCACCCCTGGTGGAAGGTTTCGGGAGCTTGGCCGGATGATAGTTCCCGAGACGTTCTGTTTGGAGAGCGGTTGGCGACGCGGCTCTCGGCGAAACCCGGCGATGAGGTTACACTTTCTGGCCGGCCATTGCATGTTAGCGGCGTTCTCTCAACCGGCGGTGGCGAAGACGATCAGATCGTAGCCCCGCTTGCCCTGGCCCAGGAGATTCTCGGCAAACCAGGCGCGGTTCGCCGCGTCTACGTCAGCGCCCTCGCCAAGCCCGAAGATGCCCTCGCGCGCCGCGACCCCAAGAGCATGTCTGGATCCGTCTATGACCGCTGGTATTGTTCGCCCTACCCTCAGTCGATTGCTTTTCAGTTGCAGGAGGCGATCCCCCACTCCCACGCGGAGCAGATTCGTCAGGTCGCGCAGAACGAAGGCGCTGTGCTTACGCGCATCGAGGGCCTGATCTTCCTGGTAACGTTGGCGGCGCTATTCGCCTCGGCACTGGCTGTCTCGGCAGCCATGGCCACTGCCATCTTCGAGCGCCGGTCGGAAGTAGGCCTGATGAAAGCTCTGGGCGCCGGAAAGCTCGCGGTCGCGTCCGTCTTTTTTGCCGAGGCAGCATTGCTCGCCCTGATTGGAGGCTTAGTGGGCTTTGCTGCCGGAGGGTGGCTCGCCCACCAGATCGGCCGCTCCATCTTCAATTCCGAGATCACCATTCCGCCCGTGCTCTTGCCCGTGATCCTGGCGATCGCGGTGATGGTTACTTTTGCGGGAAGCGCCGCTGCCATTCGCAATGCGGTGCGTCTTGATCCTGTGTTCGCACTGCGGGGTGAACTGTGAAGGCGACCGGCTTTCATTTCGAGCGGCCGCATTCCGGGCAGCCGCATTCCGCGCGGGAAGTCGCCGCCAGCCGCGCCCAGTCTCCGCATACCTCCATGTTTCTTCGAATGCTGCTGCGCGCCGCCCTGCTCCGTCGCGGACGCGCCGCCTCCGCGCTGCTCGCCATGGTGGTGGCCGCTGCGGTCGCGACTGTCGTGCTGAATCTCTACGTCGACGTGCAGGCCAAACTGCAGCGCGAATTTCGCAACTATGGTGCGAACCTCATCCTGGTGGGCAGGGATGGCGCTTCCCTTCCCGCCGGCGCTGTTTCGCGGGTGGAATCCGCGCTGGGCGGCCGCGGTCTGGTCGCACCCTTCGCGCTGGTGGTCGCGCGGACCAGCGACGGCCAGCCAATCGTGGTCGCAGGCACAGATTTTAATCGGGTTCGGCAACTCGACCGCTGGTGGTCGGTGAGCAACTGGCCTTCAGCACGGCAACAGGCGCTGATCGGCGTGCGCGCCGTTTCTGTCGTCTCGCCGAAGAACCAGCCCTTCGACCTTAGCTTTCAGGGACACACGATCCATCTCACATCTGCCGGAACGGTACAAACCGGTGCCGCAGAAGACAGCCGCGTCTATCTTTCGCTGCCCGATTTTGTTTCCTGGACGGCCGTTCAGCCTTCCACCATTGAGGTCGCCGCCGCCGGTTCGCCCGAGGAGATCACCGCCATCATGCACCAGCTGGAGCAGGCGATCCCGGCAGCGGATGTGCGTCCGGTGCGGCAAATCCTGGAAGGTGAAGCCCGAGTCCTGGGCAAGACTCGCTCCACGCTGCTGGCCGCGGCCGCGCTCATCATTCTGACGGCGGCGCTGTGCGTGCTCTCGACTCTGATGGGCTGGGTCTTTGACCGCCGTCGCGACTTCGCCATCATGAAAACGCTGGGCGCTTCCGACCGTTTGCTGAATGGATTTTTCGCCGGCGAAGCGGCAGCGTTGGGCGCGACCGGCGCTGTGATCGGATTTGTTCTGGGCATCGGCATCGCGGCCTGGATTGGCCGGGTTAGCTTCCATGCTCCGGTGGTGCCCCGTTTCAGCGTGCTGCCTTTTGTTCTGGCTGGTAGCATAGTGGTAACGCTGCTTTCGGCAATCCTCCCGATTTCGCTGTTGCAGCGGGTGCAGCCGGCGGTCATCTTGAGGGGAGAGTGAAATGATTGAGATCAAGAACGTCACCAAACTCTACCCCACCAAGGCTGCGGGAAACGGGGGCGCGAACGGCGCAGGAAATCAGAACGGAGCTATTCATGCACTCGACCACATCTCCTTGCACGTTGGGCAAGGCGAATGGCTTTCCATCATGGGCCCCTCTGGGTCGGGCAAATCGACGCTGGTGAACCTGATCGGCTGCCTTGATCGACCAACGTCCGGTGAAATCTGGCTCGACGGCCAGAACGTGGCCGGCCTCGCTTCCAGCGAATTGAATCGCGTGCGCGCGGAAAAGATTGGATTCATCTTCCAGCAGTTTCATCTGATTCCGTTTCTTACCGCGGTCGAGAACGTCATGCTGGCCCAGTACTTTCATAGCATGACCGATGAGAAAGAAGCGACTGAAGCCTTGAACCGCGTGGGTTTGGGCGACCGCGCGCATCACCTGCCGTCGCAGCTTTCCGGAGGCGAACAGCAGCGCGTTTGTATCGCACGCGCCTTGATTAACGACCCCAAGATTATTCTGGCCGATGAACCCACTGGCAACCTCGACGCGCTCAATGAAGAAATCGTGCTGCGCCTGTTGCGTGAGTTTCATCAGCAGGGGCGGACGATCGTGATGGTCACGCACGATCCCGTGGTGGCGCGCCTCGCCGACCGTCGCATCGAGTTCCATCACGGCAAGATCGAGTCGCAGGAAGTTTTCGCCATGGCCGATGAAGAGCAGTTCGACGAAGTGCTCGAAGAACTCTGGGTGCTGGCCGAACACGGCGAAATCGCTGAAGTCGAGCGCATGGAGGTCCATGGGGCGCTGCCGGTCAGCCTGGCAATTGAGAAGATGATTCAGATGGGTCTGGTGGTTTCCGCGCCCCATCCGCCTCATCCCCACGATCACAAACCCTTTGTCAATCCCTGTCACGATGCGCTGAAGCCGGTGGCTGCCTCGATGGGCGATGGCAGCCTGATCGTGGAACTCACGCCCCGCGGCCTCGAACGCGCCGGCAGCATCATCCGCCGTCACCGGCTGGCCGAGCGTCTCTTCACCGATAGCCTGGCCATGGACAGCGAATCAGAAATCGAGCAACAGGCCTGTAAGTTCGAGCACATCCTCTCACCCGAAGCGACGGACAAGATCTGCACCTTCCTCGGACACCCGCGTACGTGTCCGCATGGCGCGCCGATCCCGCCCGGGCTATGCTGTGGAACAAGCTCCGATCTCGCCGAAGCCACGATTGCCAGGTCGACCTCCCGAAAGCACCCGTAGGCTCTGAGGAGGAACAACACCGGTCACCTCTGATCAGTTCTGATCAGGGGTCCCAACCGTCGCCGACTGCTATCATCGGGATAACTTCGAGCGACCATGTCCCCACGGCGTCCCACCATCGGCGTATTCGATTCCGGATTCGGCGGCCTGACCGTCCTTAAAGCTTTACTTGAACTTATCCCGGACGCCGATTACCTTTACTTTGGCGATACCGCCCGTCTTCCCTACGGCTCCAAGTCGGTCGAAACCGTGGCGCGTTATGCCGTCGAGGCTGCCCACTACCTGGAAGCCCACGGAGCCGAGTTGCTGGTCATTGCGTGCAACACGGCAACGGCACTGGCGCTTGACCGCATCACGGCCGCAGCCCATGTGCCGGTCGTGGGCGTGGTAGAGCCGGGCGCTGAGGCCGCCGCCTCCCTCAGCAAGAATGAGAGAGTCGTGGTCATCGGGACCGAGGCCACGGTCAGTAGCCACGCTTATCGAAAAGCTCTTGAAGCCCGCGGCCTCAACGCGCGGGAAAAAGCTTGTCCGCTGCTGGTCCCTCTGGTCGAGGAGGGATGGGTGGAGCACGCTGTCACCGAACAAGTCGCCCGCATTTACCTGGATGAGGCCTTTGCCGGCGCCTTCCACGACGCGGACGTTCTTGTGCTCGGTTGTACCCACTATCCGCTACTGAAGGCGCTGCTCGATCGTGTGACGCCGTCGCACGTAGGCATTGTCGACTCCGCCGAATCCACAGCTCGCGCCGTCGCCGGGCGCCTCGAGAAGTTGTTGCCACCCACACCGGCGATTCGCGAGGAAAGACGGACGACCCTGCCGCATCTCGAGTTCTTTGCCACGGACTCCGTGGAAAAATTCCAGCGCCTCGGCGAGCGCTTTCTCGGCCATCCGATCGAACGCGTCCAGCACGTAGATTTGAAGGAATAAGAATCCGGGCGATTCGCGTTTGCGCGCAAGGTTCGGATAGCGCGCGGCGGCATTCGAGAATTACTGTGTCCGAGCGGTCCTTTGATCGCTCAAATCTGAAATGGCAGGCTCGAGCTAAGCGCAATGCATCCCCTGAACAACCTCATCTGGAAGGCACTGACTACACGGCAGGCTCAGTTCGCCGAATCCTTCGATCAGGCTCGCAGGTTCATACCTGAGGTCGGTTCGCTAGCCGCGTTTCTTGAGCCCACGGCACGAGGCTACGAATCGCTCGCGGGATTGCTCGGCGCACGCGGGACCATTGGGCTGTTCCTCGAGATGCCCTTTCAGCCGCGTCCCGGGTGGAATCTCGTCGCTGGAGCTCCGATGCCGGAGATGGTTTACCAGGGTGCGAGCGCCCCGCTCCCGCGGTCCTCCTCCGATCCGGAAATGGTAGAACTCGGCGCCGCGGATGTGTCTGAAATGATGGAACTCACAGCGCTCACCAAGCCCGGTCCTTTCAACCAACGCACTCATGAACTGGGAACTTACCTGGGAATTCGACGCGACGGAAAACTTGTGGCCATGGCCGGTGAGCGGTTAAAAATTCCTGGCTATACCGAGGTGAGCGCGGTCTGCACCCACCCTGAGCACACCGGCCACGGTTATGCCCGCATTCTGATGACGGAGGTTATCGAGCGCATCTGTGGTCGCGGAGAAACACCCTTGTTACACGTCCGGGAAGACAATGTGCGCGCGATTGAGCTGTATCGGAGGCTGGGGTTTGCCCAGCGAGTGCTGCTGCACTTTGCAGTGCTTCGGAAGGTCTAGTTTCAACTGGGAGCCGAGACTGAGAACTGTGCGCCTCAGTACAGGTGGAAATCAACTTCCACGGCAATTTCCACGGCTACGTCGTGCCCGTCTTTCTTGCCCGGCTCGAATTTCCAGTTCTTGACTGACTCGATTGCCTTCTCGTCGAGACCCATGCCGAGCGCGCTAAGTACGCGGATCGCCGTCGGACGTCCATTTGCGTCCACCACCAAACCCAGAACGCAGGTCCCCTGGTACTTGGCTTTGCGTGCTTCTTCAGAAAACTCAGGGTCGGTTTGATAGATGACGCGCGGCGGAGTCACTCCCTTGCCAGGACGGAAAATCCCGCCGCCCATGCCGCCGCCCTCACCTGGTCCCACGCCAGGCCCGGTACCCGAGCCGACGCCACCGCCGGAACCGGAGCCGATACCACTGCCCGATCCCGTGCCATTCGACGGAATCACTGCCGAGGACTTCGGGTCTCCAAGGTTGGGCATGTTCAGCATAGCCACCTTGATATCGGGCGGCACAACCACCGTGGGCTCAACCGCCAACTTGGGGTTTGGGTTCCGGATCACCGCTGCTGGCGGTGTGATCTGCTGCATCGAGAACTTTGGCAAACGCCCCTTTGAGGCCTGCAGCACATCGCGATCGCCACCCCCGCCGCCACCACCGGCCTGGGTCTTTGCGGGTTTCAGCGAATAATCACCTGGATCAAGCAACTTGGTTTCAATCTGCGGTTTGGCCTCGACCTTGGTCACAAGCCGCCGTCCAAGAATCGTGCCGCCGATGATCAATCCGATGACAATCACGTGGGCGACTGTCGAGCCCAAAGCCCCATTCTTCTTGTAGTTGTAAAAACCCCAAATATCCTTCACGGGGATTGGTTTCGATTGCAGCTTGAGGGGCGGAAGTTTCTTGGGAAAGAAGTATTCGTCCAGGCCGCGGGAAAGCGATTTCCACAGCGGCTCAAACGTGTCGGGAGCGAGCAGAAGGTGAAGTTCCGGCTCCGTGCCGGGGTTGGAATTCGGGTTCGGATTGACTTCTCGCGATGCCATTGTTTCCCGGCTCGGTTCTCCTCGGTGGGACGTGGAATTGGCTATATCGTTTGTAAAGATCCTCCTACACAGATGAGGAGGTTTTCGAACAAGTTGCCTCTTTTTCGTATTCTTATCTTCTTTATCTGGTTCCGGTTATCCAGTCCGAAAACAGGGTCCGGTCGTCGCCGTCCATAGGCGGGCTCAAACTCCTGAACTCTAAGCTCCTGGTGAAATTGTACCCCTTCTGCCTCCTTTAACGAAGTGTATTTCCAATAACGAAGTGTATTTCGAAGTTCGGCTGGGCGCCGTAGCTTTCGCCGCCTGCTGCTGATAAATCAATGGATCCCTCCGTTCTAGGGCCCACTCCTTGCTGCATGGACGTTCCCAGCGCCTCTCCCTATAATGAACGGTAGTCGAGGAGCGCAATCCCGAGACTTCCAGTCTGGGTTAGCGTCAGTTTTGGTCGGTCAGCTTGGAGTCGCATAATCCCTGCTGGGGTTAAGGCACAGGAGCACGCCGACAGTTTTCCGTTTTGGTGCTGGGGCGGGATTCGCCCTCGAAATCGGGTAATGCCCGAGTCAGCAATCCCAGAGTTCGACTCTGGGAGGATCAAAGGATTCAATCATTTGGGAGAATCGAACCGGGTGCCGCTCGAACTAAAAGCCACCATCAATCTGCCTAAAACTGCCTTCCCGATGAAGGCCAACCTGCCCCAGAACGAGCCCAAAATGCTGGCTCGCTGGGAGCAAGCGCCGATCTATGAGCGCATCCGGCAGGCCCGCAAAGGCTCGCCCACCTACATTTTGCACGATGGACCGCCTTACACCAGCGGGCCCATCCACCTGGGGACGGCGATGAACAAGTGCCTCAAGGACTTCATCGTCAAATCGAAGACCATGGCGGGATATGACGCCCCGTACGTCCCCGGATGGGATTGCCACGGCCTTCCGATCGAGATCAAGGTAGACAAGGAACTCGGCGGCAAGAAGCTGCAGATGCGCCCCACGGACGTGCGCGCGGAATGCCGTAAGTACGCCCAGAAGTTTCTCGACTTACAGCGGCAGCAGTTCAAACGAATTGGCGTGTTCGGCCGCTTCGACCGCCCTTACGCCACGATGAGCCCGCAGTACGAGTCGATTGTGCTTTCGACGTTTTTTTCCTTCTACGAGAATGGCTTCGTCTATAAGGGCCTGCGGGCCGTCTACTGGTGCATGCACGACGAAACCGCTCTGGCCGAAGCCGAGGTCGAGTACGAGAACCACACCAGTCCGACCGTTTGGGTGAAATATGCGTTGCTCGACGATCCCGCGAAGATTGATGAGGCCTTAGCGGGAAAGAAAGTTTCAACCATAATCTGGACCACCACTCCTTGGACTCTGCCTGCCTCCATGGCTGTGGCCTTTCATCCGGATGAAGAATATGTCGCCATAGAATCCGGCGGCGAGGTG
>Ga0302326_10018109_pt1 | contig 14618 bp, 12 predicted proteins | sample Palsa_T0_3_FD_202264 | JGI IMG/M metagenome (GOLD analysis project Ga0302326, IMG submission 202264) | Peat permafrost microbial communities from Stordalen Mire near Abisko, Sweden - Palsa_T0_3 | ecosystem: Environmental > Terrestrial > Soil > Palsa > Peat permafrost | place: Sweden: Abisko... | reverse complement strand
TACAGCCGGACCTTGACCTCGCGGTCGGCCCACTTCAGCGCCTCGTAGCGGCCGTGGTCCCAGATGGTCACCTGGCCCGCGCCGTACTCGCCGCGGGGGATCTCGCCCTCGAAGCCGCCGTACTCCAACGGGTGATCCTCGGTGTGCACGGCCAGGTGATTGACGGCCGGGTCGTCCGGCACCCCCTTCGGCAGCGCCCAGGACACCAGCACCCCGTCGCGCTCGAGCCGGAAGTCCCAGTGCAGCCGGCGCGCGTGATGCTCCTGGATCACGAACGCGCCGCCGTCGTGGCTCTCCCCCGGTTCGGCTGATGAGGCCGACGGGGCGGGCGCGGGCGCGGGCACCGGCTCAGGGGTCCGGGCCGGATCCCGCTTGTCCCGGTAAACCCGCAGCTTGTCCACGTTTTCCTGTGTACCCGGTTAGATAGGACGGGAACGGGAATCAGTGTCCGTTCGGTAGAAAAGAACTGGGGCCCCTGACGGGTGCGGCCGACACATAGGGGCAGATGATATGGGGCGGGTGGGCCCCGAGGGAAGGGACGGGCTGGATGGGTCTCGACGTTTACGTCGTCATCGGGAGCGCGGTGGTGGGGCTGCTGGTCGGGCTGACCGGGGCGGGCGGGGGCGCGCTGATGACGCCCATGCTCATCTTGCTGTTCTCGGTGAAACCGTCCGCCGCCATCTCCAGCGACCTGGTGGCCGCGGTGGTGATGCGGCCGGTCGGGGCGGCGGTACACCTGCACAAGGGCACGGTCAACCTGCGTTTGGTCGGCTGGATGTCGCTCGGGTCGGTGCCGATGGCGTTCTTCGGCGCCTACCTGCTGCGGCTGCTCGGCGACGGTTCGGCCGACCAGAAGCACGTCGAGATCGCGCTGGGGGCGGCGCTGCTGGCGGGCGCGCTGGCCATGGTGGTCCGCTTCTTCCTGGACCGCCGGTCCGGCCAGGTCCGGACGGGCAAGGTCGCGGAGGTCATCATCCGGCCGGTGCCGACGGTCCTGATCGGGATGGCCGGTGGGGTGATCGTGGGCTTGACCTCGGTGGGTTCGGGATCTCTGATGATCATCCTGCTGCTGTTCGCGTACCCGATGCTCAGCGCCGGCCAGCTGGTCGGGACCGACCTGACCCAGGCGGTCCCGCTCACCGCGGCGGCCGCCCTCGGCGCGCTGGCCTTCGGGCACGTCGAGTTCGGCGTGACCGCTTCCATCATCGTCGGCAGCGTGCCCGCGGTGCTGATCGGCGCGCTGCTGTCGTCGCGGGCACCTGACCGGTTCATCAGGCCGGTCATCACCTTCGTGATCCTCGCCTCGGGGCTGAAGTACGTGGGGCTCGGCACCGACGCGCTGGCCTGGACCATGGGCGCCGTGGTGCTGGCCGCGGCCGGCTACTGGTTCGTCTGGATGCGGCCCGAGCGGGAGCGGAGAGACGGGCAACCAGGGCGGGCTGGGCCGTCGGCGGCCGGGTTGCCCACCGATTCCGGCGCGCCGCCCGACCCGGTCGATGACCTGCCGGTCAGGTAGTCCTGCCGGTCAGGTAGTCCTGCCGATCGGGTAGTCCTGCCGGTCAGTCGTCGTTGTGGACGTGCTGAGCGGTGCCGCTGAGGATGACCTGGCCTTGCTGGCGGCCGGCGCCGGCCTTTTCCACGGTGATCTCCATCCGCCGGAATGTGCCTGGCTCGGCGGCGGTCCACATCGTGAACGTGCCGTCGCTGGCCGAGAACGTGCCCCCCGTGATCAGGTCCGGGTGCCCGGGCCGGCTGTCCGGGCCGACGTACCAGCACTCGAAGAACTCACCCGGGCCGAGTTTCGGAAGGTCCTTGGCCGTGAGCTGAATCTCATAGCCGCCCGCGACGTCGCGGGTGGTGGCCGTGGCCGATCCGGCCTGCCCAGGCGAGGGAGACAGGACGTAGGACGCCGCGACCGCCGGTGCGGCGAAGGCAAAGAGCTGCACGCCGACGAAGGCGGCCGCGGTCACCGCGGCGGCCGCCACCGCGGTGAACAGCGGCATGAAACGGCCGCTCCAGTGCAGCTGCCACCACCGGCTGGCCGCCTCCGGAGCCTGCTCCGGGCGCCCCGCCGCCATGATGGCGTACTGGACGGCCGCGACGGTGCGGGCCTGCAGGTCGGCGGGCGGCTCGGCGGCCGGCGCGGCGAGTCGCAGGCTGCGGGCCACGGGCTCAAATTCGGCGACGGCGGCCTGGCAATGGTGGCAGGAGCCGAGGTGGGTTTCGAAGGCCGCAGCGTCAGCCGGGTCCAGGGCGCCTAGGACCCAGCCTGCGACGTCGGGGTGCTCGAGGGCGTGGTTCACGTCATAGGGCACTGAAACCTCGCTCGGCCAGCGCGACGCGCATGGCGCGCACGCCATGGAACATCCGGGTCTTGACGGTACCCAGGGGCAGCCCGAGCCGCTCGGCGATCTGGGACTGGGTGAGTCCCTCGTCATGGGCCAGCTGAAGCACCTGGGCGTGGCCCGCGCCCAGGGACTCCAGGGCCTCCCGGACGATCATGCTGTCGAGGATCTGATCGACGCTGTCGGGCTGAGGTGGCGGATCGACGTCATCGACGGGAAGCAGCGGACGAGACGACGGCCGCTTGCGGATGTCGGCGGCCACGCTGCGGGCGATCACGTACAGGTACGTCTGGACGCTGGCCTTCTCGGCGTCGAAGCGCCCGGCCGCGGTCCGCCACAGCCTCACGAACGTCTCCTGGACCATCTCTTCGGCCAGTCCCTGGTTGCCCAGCTGCTGCACGCCGAAGCGGAACAGCCGCCTTTCGTACCTGCGGTAGAGATCGACGAGCGGGGCACCACCGTCTCCCGCGGCAATCTGGGCAACAAGGCCTGCTTCCTCGGCCACGAGCCGATCCGCAGCGCTGGGTACCGACACCGTCAGTTCCCCCACCGAGTTCCTACGAGCCCTGTCGGTCAAACGGTTCACGTCGATCTCGAACTTTTTCCGGAACGAGACCAGCCTGCCCTCCTCGGCCACCAACCAGCCTCAGACGAAATGACGACCGGTCACCGACCATGTCCAGTATGCACAGTAAGCCCGGAATAGCGGGAGCCCCTCGCGGGCGGGTAGCGACCTGAAAGTAAGGTGAACCGCGCCGGGGCGGGGCGGGCGCGCGCCTACAGTGGTCTGCGTGACGGAAACATGGCAGGTGGAACCATCGGGGCCGCTGCGCGGCGACATCGACGTGCGCGGCTCGAAAAACGCCGTCACCAAGCACATGGTCGCCGCGATGCTGGGCGAGGGGCCCAGCACGATCAGGAACGCCCCCGAGGTCGGCGACGTCGACATCACCGCGGCGATGCTGGAGTCCATCGGGTATGAGGTGGGACGTTCCGGGGCCGAGATCACGATCGCCCCGGGGAACGCGGTCCAGCCGCGGGTGCCTGAGGCGTTCACCGGGCTGAACCGGATCCCGATCCTGATGCTCGGGCCGCTGCTGCACCGGACCGGCGAGGCGTTCGTGCCGCTGGTCGGCGGCGACCCGATCGGGCGGCGGCCGGTCGACTTCCACGTGGCCGCGCTGCGCGCGCTCGGCGCCGAGGTCGAGACCGGCCCGGCCGGGATCACCGCGCGGGCGTCCCGGCTGCACGGGGCGCGGATCGACCTGCCCTACCCGAGCGTGGGCGCGACCGAGACCGTGCTGCTTTCCGCGGTGCGGGCCGAGGGCAAGACGGTGCTGCGGAACGCGGCCACCGAACCCGAGGTGGTCGAGCTCGCGCTGTTCCTGCAGCGGATGGGCGCGCAGATCGAGCTCGCCCCGGACCGGCGGATCGTCATCGAAGGGGTGCCGCGGCTGCGCGGCGCCTCGGCCCGGCTGGCCGGCGACCGGCTCGAGGCGTTCTCCTACCTGGTGGCCGGGCTGATCACCCGGGGCGAGGTCCGGGTGCACGGCTGCCCGCAGGACCGGCTGGTCACGGCGATCACCACGCTGGCCCGGATGGGCGCCCGGGTCGACATCACCGACGAGTGGATCACCGCCTCGGCGCCGGACGGGCTGCGGCCGGCCGCGGTGCACACCGACACTCACCCCGGGTTCATGACCGACTGGCAGCAGCCGCTGATGGTGCTGTTCACCCAGGCCGACGGGATGTCCGTGCTGCACGAGACGGTATTTGAGAACCGGCTGGTGTACGTGCCCGCGCTGCAGAAGATGGGCTGCGAGATCGAGGTGTTCGCGGCCTGCCTGGGCGGGCCCGCGTGCCGTTTCCACGACACCAACGCGGTGCATTCGGCCGTGATCAGGGGCATGTCCAAGCTGCAGGGCGCGGACGTCACCATGCCGGACGTGCGCGCCGGGTTCTCCGCCGTGCTGGCCGCCTCGGTGGCCGACCGGCCTTCGGTGCTGCGCGGCATCCACCACATCGAGCGCGGCTACCACCGCCCGTTCGAGCAGTTCGCCTCGCTCGGCCTGACCATCAGGCGCGGCTGAGGGGCTGCCGGGTCGCGGGAGGGCTGGCTAGGCTGGGGGGATGACGACGGCGTTCGTGCTTGGCGGCGGGGGGCTGCTTGGCGCGCATGAGGTCGGGATGCTGCAGGCGCTTTCTGAGGCGGGCGTCCGGCCCGACCTGATCGTGGGCACCTCGATCGGCGCCATCAACGGCGCGCTGGTGGCGGCCGACCCGCCGGGCGCGGCGGCCCGGCTCAGGCAGATGTGGGAAGGCGACGAGCTGCGGCTGGCCTTCAGCGAGAGACTGTGGAGCCGGGCGGTGCGGCTGCTGCGTTCTGGGACTCACCTGCACTCACTTGAGCCGCTGAGCCGGCTGCTGGCGAGCGTCCTGCCCGGGGAGGACTTCGCCGACCTCAAGCTGCCCTTCCAGTGCGTGGCGGCGAGCATCGAGAACGCGACCGCGCGCTGGTTCACCAGCGGGCCTGTGGTGCCCGCGGTGATGGCCTCGTGCGCCGTGCCGGGGCTGCTGCCGCCGGTCGAGATCGACGGCGGCCACTACTTCGACGGCGGCCTGGTCGACTCGATCCCGGTCGGGCGGGCCGTGGCCATGGGCGCCAGCACCGTCTACGTGCTGCAGGTGGGCCGGATCGAAAGTCCACTGTCCGTTCCGACTCGGCCTTGGCAAGTGGGGCTGGTGGCGTTCGAGATTGCCCGGCGGCACCGGTTCCACGAGGACATGTCGTCGCTGCCGGACGACGTGACCGTGCACGTGCTGCCGACCGGCGGCGACCGGCCGCAGCCGGGGCTGGCGCAGTTCCGGTACCGGGACAAGACCCGGGTGGGGCAGAGCATCGAGCGCGCGTACGTCGCGTCGGCGAGCTATCTCGCCGCGCTGGCCGGGGCCTGATCTGGGCCTACCCGGTCGCGGCCAGCGGGGCCGCCTGGTCCGCGGTCTTTTCGGTATGCGGGCTGAGCAGGTCCATCCAGCCGGAGTTCTGCGCGGCGAGGACTTGCTCGACGCCCAGGACGAACTGCGCCTGACGATCCGGGTCGGTAATCGCCGGGTCGACATCGGCGATGAGCCGATCGAGCTGGTCCGCGGTTGACGCGTAGGACGCGGCGATCCGCTGGTGCTGCTCGGCGGCGAGATGGGTGGCGAAGGCCGCGGCGATGGTGGTGGCCGCCGCCGTCCAGGCGGCGAGGTGCGATCCTGGCAGCGCTCCCGCGACGGCGGCCAGCACGACGCCAGCGCCGGTGGCGGCGAGCTGGCAGATTCGCAGCGTCCGCGCTTTGCGGATGTGCTCGGCGATCTTGTCCCGGTGCCAGTTCGCCTGGCGCTGGGCGCGCTCGGCCAGGTACCCCGCGAACGTGGTGACTGCAGGCAGCGGGGTGTTATCGGGAGAAATCAGCTGCTGATCGACGAGCCACGGCTGCCCGCGGGTCTGAATCACCTCCAGCTGTGCGTCCAGGCGCTCGGTGCGCTCGGCACCGTCATAGGGCTTGACCCTGATCAGGTAGCGGTAGACCTCGGCCTTCAGGGCTTCCGAGGCGGCCCGGGCGCCGGTCCAGTGCGCGGTCTCGTCCGAGGTGAGCGCCGTTCGCTGCAGCCACGCCGCGGCCGCGAGGGAAATCGCGCTGACTATGGCGGCGGCCGTCACGAAGCCAGAAGAGAGCCCGTGCTGCGCGGCGAGCGCTCCGGCGAGGGCGCCGAGGACCAGCAGCGCCAGGTTGCGCTGACGCCACTGCCTCAGCTGTGACTGGGCGGCGTCGGCCGCCAGGGACCACTGCCGGTGACAGCGCCAGACCAGGGCCAGGACGCGATCGCCGCCCGCTGCTTCGGTGGCCGGGCCGGGAGCTGGGACCACGCCCCGTTCCGCTTCTGTGTTGGTCGTGGCCGGGGCCTCGGCGGGCGGGCGGATATCGGTCCTGGCCGGGGGCTCGGCGGGCGGGCGGGGCGGCGGAAGCTCCGGGCTGGGCAGGCCGAACAATGCGACGGTATTCAGGGTGACGACTTCGGCGCCGCGGGACTGAGCGGTGGCGACCATGTCGGCTACCCCACCGGGACCATCCCCGGGCTCGCCGTTCCACAGCGCCAGCACCGTGATCCGGTCAGACGTCGTGGTGGCCCAGGCGTGGTGCAGGATCCACTGGTTATCCCGTTGCCAGGTGGAGTAGCCGGGCCGGGTCTGAAGCCACCCGGGCAGCATGTCGGTGCGCGCCAGGGTCAGCACCTTGGTCGCGTTGCGCAGCGCGGCGTAGTAGCGGTCGGCCCAGCGTGACGCCTGGCGCGACATGGCCGTGGCGCGGTAGACCCGCTCCGGGACCGGCAGCAGCACCTGAGTCGGCACGCCGAGTTTCTGGCACGCCTCGTGGAACAGCAGGTCCCCGCCGTCCGCCACGCCGGCCATGCCGATTACCTGCTCCTGCCGTTTCGCCGCGGCCGCGACGATCCCTTCGATCGCTTGCTTGATCCCGGCCGCCGCGGCGTCTTCCTGACTCGGCGGAAAGCGCGGGGGCACCCGGCCCGGCGCGTCGATCATGTGGCCGGAGAAGACGAGCGGGTGGACCAGAGCCGTCTGCGTGTTGGGCGTCCCGGCGAGCAGCGCGAGAGCGGGCGTGGCGTTCTCGACGAGGATGCCCAGATCGCGGTGCATTTCGAGCTGCTCACTGATCGAGCGGCGCGCCCCGGAACCGAGGACGGGGCTCAACGCGGCTTCGTATGCGCTGGTCACCCGCTCTGGTTCGGTGCTGGTGAGGAAGCGGAGGTCGGCCACGCTCACCTCGAGCCAGAAGTCGACCGTACCGGTGTAGCGAGACCGCGCGCGGGCCGAATCGAGGGAGGCCCGCACGGTCGAGGTGAGCCAGTCGACCTCGGACTTGAGCCGGTCGAGTTCGGCGGCGGCCTCGGCGTCGGTGTTGAAGCGCATCCGCCAGTCATCGGGGCAGCGATCGGCGAGCACCAAGGTGATCTTGGCCAGGGCGAGGGCGTTCAGGCCCGAGTACCAGTGGTTCAGCTCCTCGTCGAAGCCGCGCCGGTAGAACTGGCGGGCCACGTCCAGCTCCCGGGACCGAAGCGCGGTGCGGGCCCGGTTCTGCTCGGCCGCCGCGCGCCACTGCACCACCCACCGGCGCTTGCTGTTGCTGCCGCGCAACGCGTACAGCTCGGCGCGGTCCAGGCTGCTCAGCGGCTCGCCCCCGAGGGCCCGTTCGATCGCCTGGTCGGAGGCGACCAGCTGGCCGAGTCGCCGGTAGACGTCGGACAGCGCGCGGTTGGCTTCCAGGTCGTCGGGATGGACCGCGCGGATTCGCTCCCAGGGTCGTTGCGCGCCGACGTCATCGCCGACGTCCGTCAGCGCCTGGGCCACCGCCCGCAGCGCCGCTTCCTCGAACCGAAGTCCCACCACCTCCTCCGCGATCAATCGCAGGTCCCCCGCGCGCCGCTCGTCGCGGGCCTGCTCGATGTCTTCGGCCAGGTCCCGCGGGAGATCGAGCAGGGTCGCCCGGGGACCGGCGGCGAACCCCGGCAGCAGCTGGAACACCGGGCTGTCGGTACGTTCGGACGCCAGCGTCTCGCGCAGGACCTGCACCAACTGGGGGACAGACGCGGCGGCGGAAACCGGATCGTAAGACAGGTAGCGGTCGGTTCGCAGGTCGAAGGGAACCTCGTCGATCCGGGCGCGGATCAGTACCGTCGAGCGGTTCCGGACGGCATGCCGGATGCCCAGCTCGTAGAAGACGTTGGCGTTGGCCAGCGACACGTCCGCCACCACCACGTCGGCCAGCACCAGCTCGCGGAAGATGTCCTCGCGGACATTGCCCGCTTCCAGGATGTCGCCGGTGGTGCCGCCGCCCTCGACCCCCACCTGCTGCAGCGCCGGCGCGATCAATTCCGTGTGCACGCGCTCGAAATCGACGCCCGCTTTAGGCCCGAATCCGCGAATCACGAATGCCCGCATTGCTCCCCTCCACGCTCCCCCTCTATCGGCGTTGCCGACGCACCCGGAAATCGGGGTCTGTCGCGAAACGGTAGTCCGCAGCAAAAGATGCGGCAACCATGGGTAGGGCTGGCCGTGCTGGTCCGCCTGGGCCGAACGCCCTAATGTTGAGCCGTGACCATGAACAGCGGGCCGGCGCGGCCGCGAGTGGCCCGGGTGGATGTCGTCTCGGACCTGCCCGCCACACTCGACGCGCTGGCGGTTGGCTGTGGGCGCCCGGTCTTGGTGCTGGTCGGCGGGGCGGGCGGAATGAGCCAGGAGCACCTGAGCCAGACCGCGAAGGTGTTGAGACACCAGGTCGTGCCAGTGCTGGCCCGGTTGGGCGCGGCGGTGGTGGACGGTGGCACAGACTCAGGCGTCATGCGGGTGATCGGGCAGGCCCGGGCGGCAGCGGGCGCGGATTTCCCGCTCATCGGCGTGGCCGCCGAGGGCACGGTGTCCACGGATACGGGGGACGGCGCCGAGGAGATCGAGCCCCGGCATAGCCACCTCATCCTGGTGCCTGGCGATTCCTGGGGTGACGAATCGCCCTGGCTCGCGGACGTGGCCGACGCGGTGGCCGGAACCGCCCCCTCGGCGACACTCGTGATAAACGGGGGCAAGATTACCTACGACGACATCGCTCGCAGCCTCGAGCGACACCGTTCCGTCATCGTGCTGGCCGGCACCGGCCGGACCGCGGACGCCATCGCCGCCGCCGCCGCCGGCAACCGCGAGGACCGCGAGGACCCGCGCGCCAGCCAGATCGCTGGTTCGGCCCTGACGCGGGTCGTCGACATCGACGACGGCTCCGCGCTGGCGGAGACGCTGGAGAGCATCCTGCGCCGCTCTCCTGGGCGCGGAAACCGGCGCTGAGGGGCGTTCTTTATGCCTGAGACCGCTGGCGCCGTCAGATCTGGCCGGCCAGTGTGGGGGCGAGCTGTTCCAGTTGGTCGACGCCGTCGGCGAAGTCGGTGCCGGTCGGCATGACCAGTACGTGGTCCGCTCCGGCCGCCAGGTGCTCACGCACCTTGGCCGCGATCCGCGCCGCGTCACCGTACCCGACGATCGCGTCCACCAGCCGGTCGCTCACCTCGGTGATCTCCTGCTCCGAGTAGCCCAGCCGGGCCATCGTGGCCGGGTACGTGCCCGGCTGGCCGAGGCGGCCGGCCACCGTCTGCCGCGCGGTCGCCTTGGCCCGGTTCTGGTCGGCGTCCACGACGACGGCCAGCGCGACCACCAGGAGCTTGTCCGGTCCGAGGAGCTGCCTGGCCTGGGCGGTGAGTTCGGGCGGCGCCATGGCGGGCAGCGCCCCGTCGGCGTTCTCGCCGGCCAGCGCGAGCATCTTCGGGCCGTTCGCGCCGATGATCTTCGGATAGGCCACATCGGGTGCCAGCAGCTGCGTCGGGGCGGTCAGCTGGTCCAGGTAGTCGCGCATCGTGGCCACCGGGCGGCCGAATTCCCGGCCCACGCTGGCCGCCTGCTGGGGGTAGCCGACGCCCAGCCCGAGCACGAACCGGTCCGGAAAGGCCTGGGCCAGCAGCGCGGCCGCGCCGTGCGCGGTCTGCGGCGCTCTGGCCCAGATGTTGGCGATGGCCGTCCCGAACACCATCCGGTCGGTGGCCGCGAGCAACACGGCCAGCTGGACCAGGGCGTCCTTGCCGCCGACGGCCTCGTTGGTCCACACGGCGCGGCAGCCGGCGCGTTCCAGCCGCCGAACCGCCTCGCGCTGCTGATCGGCGGATGCCGCGCTGGTGCGGGAAAACGGCAGGAACACGCCGGTCGGCCCCAGCGCACGGCGGGCCGTCTCGACGACAATCGTGGTCCCCATGGGATCCTCTCCTTAGCGGCTTTTCTTTAGCGGCTTTCACATCATGGCCTGCTTCGAGGGCGCGTTCCGCGACCCTTCGGGGCAACATGGTGCGCATCCCGCAGACGCTCAAAGCGTAGCGGCTGACTCCTTGAGATCCCGCGTGTCCCAGGGGTCACTTCTGTCCTAGGCGTCACAAATCCCGCTGCTCAGCGGCGGTTTTACGGGGAGGATTTTGGCTCAAGGGAGACTCTTAGGCGCTATGACCCACCAAAACCTCCCATAGGCCCAAATCCTCCCCGATAAAGGACGCACTCGGTGGCATTTGTCGCTTATATCCGGATAGGGCGAGCGGATGGCCGCCCGTGCTGACCGCTAGCGCCCGGCTGCGCGACAACCGAGCCTGCGAGATGATTTCGGTCGGTGCGGACCGTCTGCTTGATACAGCCTGACTGACCAAAGGAGAGAGTTTATGGGCAAGCTGATCTACTCGGCGATCGCGTCGGCGGACGGCTACGTCGAAGACGCCGCGGGCCGCTTCGAGTGGGCGGCGCCCGGCGACGAGCTGCTCTCCTTCGTCAACGACCTCGAGCGGCCGGTCGGCACTTATCTCTACGGGCGCCGGATGTACCAGACGATGCTCTACTGGGAGACGGCCGACGCGGTGCCCGGCCAGCCGTCCCTCGACCAGGAGTTCACCGGCATCTGGCAGGCGGCCGGGAAGATCGTGTTCTCCAGGACGCTCGAATCGGTGTCCACCGCCAGGACACGGATCGAGCGGAACTTCGATCCTGGCCTGGTCCGGCAGCTGAAGTCGGCCACCGAGCACGACATGACCGTGGCGGGTGCGGACCTCGCCGGGCAGGCCATCAAGGCCGGGCTGGTCGACGAGCTGCAGCTGCTCCTGCATCCGGTCCTCGTCGGAGGGGGCAAGCGAGCGCTCCCCGACGGTGTCCGCGCAGATCTGGAACTCCTAGATACGCGGCGGTTCGGGTGCGGTGCTGTTTACCTCAGGTACCGTGTCCCGAATTCCTAGCTCAGGAGCGGGCGCCGGAAATTCCCTGGCGGAACGCGGAGATCACATCGGGGTAGTCGGCGAGCTGGTACGGACGGTCCCCTGGCTCGTGCGGGCCGTTATAGCTGGACACGGTCAGCGGCACCAGCGGGACGCTGAGGATGAGCTGGTAGCCGGCGTGCTGCCAGGGGGTCAGCACCGGCTGCGCGGACGACTCGGAGAGTGGCTGCTGGTCGGACAGGAAGGCCTCGGCGTACTGCACGCGGCCGCCGACCAGCAGGCCGAAGCCGTTGACCGCGACCGGGTTGCCGCCGTACGCGCCGAGGCCGGTCAGCAGCGGGCCGGGAGGCAGAGTCGGATCGTTAGCCACGTGCTGGACCGCCCAGTAGACGCCGATCGCATGATGGGCGTGCAGCCAGGCGAGCATCCGGGTGATGAACGCCGGGTCGTCCTTGCCGCCGAAGCTGTGGAAATCCAGGCCCCACTCGGGGATGGCGACCGGCTTGCCGGTGAGCTGGGACAGCCGGGCGAGCCAGTCGAGGCCGCCGGGCTGGGTGAGGATCTCCCGCCACCTCGCGTCGTGGTCCAGCTGGCCGGACGCGGTGTGCGGGTACGTGTTGCCGGGGCCGCCGTACCAGTCGTAGACGTCGGTGCCCACCAGGTTCACGTAGGCGGCGCCGGGCCACGCGTCCATCGCCGCCGCGGTGCCGGGGAAGACGGTCCACAGGAACCGGAAGTGCTGCCCGGGCACCGACCGCATGGCGTCCACGGCGTGCCGCCAGGCCAGGACGTAGCAGCGCGGCTCGGTGCGCGGGCATTTCTGCTCGCTCCAGTTGTACCAGTCGCCGGTCATCTCCCGGCCGAGGTCGATGACGGCCCCGGCGAAGCCGTCTTGCACGAGCAGCGCGCCGAGCGCGCGGAACCTGGCGTCATCCGCGCCGGCGGCGGCAGCCTCCAGCGCGGCGCTGGGCTTCTCCCAGTAGCTAGGCGAGGTGTCCTGGGTTCCCTGCCGCAGCAGCGCGGCCAGCTCAGACGCGACGGCGGGTGAAGATGGCGCCGGGGTCCGTCGCTGGCCGTGCATGAAAAACAGGGTCGCGGCCGCCGCGATCAGGGCCACTGCCGCCAGGACTCCAAGCCGCACCCAGGGCCGCCGCACCCAGGGCCGCCGCGGGCGCGGCGGGCGCGGGCGCGGCGGGCGCGAGCGCGCCGGGCGCGGAGCGTGGCGCGCCACCTCACCGTCCTGCCGGGTGGGCGTGATGCAGGGGATGCTCGCGCGTTTTCCGGTCGGCGGGGTGCCTGGTCACGCCTACACGGTACGTCCGGCCGCGCATTCCTTCGCGTTCCGCGTCGGTCAGCCGCCTCAGTCAGGCGGCCGAGCTGGCGCGGACCACAAGCTGCGTTGGCATGCGCTGGTCTAGCGGTCGTTCCGGGGCGGGTTTGATCAGGGTGCGGACCGCTAGTTTGGCGAGGTCCTCGACCGGCTGATACACCGTCGTCAGGGCGGGCGTGGTCATGACCGCCGGCGGCGAATCGTCGAAACCGACCACGGCCACGTCGTCGGGGATGCGCCGTCCGCTCGCGAGGACCACCTGCAGCACGGCCGTCGCCATCAGATCGGACCCGGCGAAGATCGCATCGAGGTCGGGGTGGGTGGCCAGCAGGCGGCGGGTGGCCCGCGCGGCGCCTGACCGGGTGAAATCGGCGCTGACCGTGACCTCAGGCAACCCGGCGGAACGCACGGTGTCCAGGTACCCGGTCAGCCGCTCGCAGGCGCAGGGGTTCCGCTTCGGCCCCGCGATCATCGCGATCCGCTGGCGGGAGTGGGCGAGCAGGTGCCCGACCGCTTGCGACGCACCCGCCTGGTTCTCCGGATCCACGCTGGGCACCGACGGCGCGGAGAGGCCCATGGAGACCAGGGGCAGGCCGTTGATGGAGGCCGCCTCTTCCGCACCGACGTTGACGAGGATGGCCCCCGCGTGGCGCCGGCTGCCGGTCAACGGCGCGAGGCTGGCCACCGATCCCGGCCGGGTGACGTACACGGACAGGAAAAGGCCGTGCCGGACCGCCTCCTGGCACGCCCCCGCGATGACCCTCGCGTAGTGCGGGTCATCGGCGAACTTCTGCTGGCCGGCCACCGCGATGGCCAGGACAACCTCGTCGCCGGTCCCCCCGGCGAGCGCCCGCGCCGCCGGGTCAGCCGTCCAGCCGGTCGCCGCTATCGCCTGCTCAACCCGGGCTCTCGTCGGTTCTCGCACCCGGCCGGTGCCGGAGACGACGCGGGAGACCGTCGCGATCGACACGCCCGCGCGGCTGGCCACCTGCACGATCGTGGGTGGCCGTCCCCGGCTCCCGTTGCTCGCGCCCGCCGAATCTGCCATACCCGCGAGCATATGCTCCGGCCCTGAACCGGCGCCGTGCTCCCGGCACCGCGGGCCAGCACGTCCCGTTTCCCGCCCACGGCTAGAGACGTCTCCGCAGAGACGTCTTGTGAAGGATTTCACAAGACGCTTGGTTTGGGATGGCCCGGCCGAGGCACGTGAACAGGCAGGCTCAATGGCCTGCCGAGGTGGCCGGTGCCCGGCCGGAGGAGGATGGCGTGGAAATCAATATGGTGCTGTACCTGCCCCGCGATACCGCCAGCGTGCCCGTCACCCGCCAGGTTCTCGATAGCTGCCTGGAGACTCTCGGCGTCACGCCGGATACCCGCGCCGACATTGCCTTGGCGCTCAGCGAGGCCTGCGCTAATGTCGTCCAGCACGCCGGGCCCGGCGACGAGTACGAGGTACGAGCCAGGGCCAGGGACGGGCGGTGCGCCATCGAGGTCGTCAATACCGCCAGCCGGGACGATAGGCCCGAGCCGGACCGCAGCGGCACCGGCGCGGGAGAGGGCGACGGGATTGCTCTCACCGGCGATCCTGTGCCCGCGACCGCCGAGAGCGGCCGCGGCCTGAAGATCATGGATGCCGTGGTCGACAACCTAAAGCTGACCGGCAGCAAAAGCGAAGGGACGATCGTCCACTTCGAGAAGACCCTTGAGTGGCTGCCCGGAGCGGCCGGGCAGCACCTGCTCAGCGCCAATGGCGGCGCCAGGACGCGGCCCGGCCAGACCGGTGATTAGGACGGCCCCCTTCGCACCGGTCCGGCGGCTCAGGAGCTGGCCGGCTGCTTGTCTACCGATGCCCGGTAGATCTCCTCGATCGACGCCTCCAGCTGGGCGTTGAACTGCTCGTCGGTCTGGCTCTCCGTCAGCCCTTCGAGAAGCGCGCGGGAGAAGCTGGCGATGAGGGTGGGATCGCGGGCGAGCAGCGCGCAGGCCTCGTCCCGGCTGTAGCCGCCGGACAAGGCGACGACCCGCAGGACGCGCGGGTCAGACGTCAGGTCGTCGTACAGGCCGGGCACGGTCGGGATGGTGATCTTCACCATCAC
>Ga0302326_10018108_pt1 | contig 14620 bp, 16 predicted proteins | sample Palsa_T0_3_FD_202264 | JGI IMG/M metagenome (GOLD analysis project Ga0302326, IMG submission 202264) | Peat permafrost microbial communities from Stordalen Mire near Abisko, Sweden - Palsa_T0_3 | ecosystem: Environmental > Terrestrial > Soil > Palsa > Peat permafrost | place: Sweden: Abisko... | reverse complement strand
TGGGACTGCTGTTTAACATGAAAGATATCGCACGCTACATCAAGATTCGCTCGATGTAATGGCCGTGCGAGCGGCGCGCGTCAACGTGGAGCCTGCCGCGTACGGCGAAACCGTTCGCGTGCGCGGTCTCGTCCAGGGTGTGGGCTTTCGGCCCACGGTCTGGAGATTGGCTCGTGAGCTCGGGTTGCGGGGTGCCGTGTGCAACGACTCGGGCGGCGTGCTGATTGAATTGTGGGGGCGTTTAGCGCTGCGTGACCGTTTTGTATGCCGGCTGCAGCGCGAAGTGCCGCCCCTCGCGCGCATCGATGCACTTGAGCGGGCTCCGTTGAGGCGCTCCCCTCCGCAAGGATTTCGCATTCTCGAGAGCCGCGGTGGTGAGGTGCACACGGCCATCGTTCCGGATGCCGCGAGCTGTGCAGCTTGCGTTGCGGAGATATCGTCGCCCGAAGCACGACGCTACCGCTACGCCTTTACTAATTGCACGCATTGCGGGCCTAGATTGTCGATCGTCCGGCGCGTCCCCTACGACCGCGCGAACACGAGTATGGGCGACTTTGCGATGTGCGCAGACTGCCAGGCCGAATACGACAGCCCGGCCGATCGACGCTTTCATGCTCAACCCATTGCCTGCCCGAGCTGTGGGCCGCATCTTCAACTCGAAGGGACAAACGAGAGCGATCAATCGGCTGACGCCATCGCATGCACGCGGCAGCTGCTGCGCGACGGGAAGATCGTGGCAATTAAAGGGATCGGCGGCTTTCACCTAGCGTGCGATGCCGCCAACGCAACGGCGGTGGGTGCGCTGCGCGCGCGCAAAGTCCGCGAGGATAAGCCCTTCGCGCTCATGGCACGTGACCTTGCGGTGGTCCGCCGTTACTGCACCGTATCGCCCACGGAGGCAGCACTGCTGCAAAGCGCGGCGGCGCCTATCGTGTTGTTACCGAAGCTCGACAGCGCGCCGCTCGCGCCGGAGGTTGCCCCGGGTCAGCGTAATTTCGGGTTTATGCTGCCCTATTCACCATTGCATCATCTGTTGCTTGCGGACTTTGATCGGCCGCTCGTGCTCACGAGCGGCAATCGCTCCGATGAGCCCCAATGCACGGCGAATGAGGAGGCGCGCGAGCGCTTGCATGGCATCGCCGACGCTGTGCTGCTGCACGATCGCGAGATCGTCAATCGAGTCGACGATTCGGTTGTGCGCGTCATTGCCGGCACGCCGACTCCCCTGCGTCGCGCCCGTGGTTATGCGCCAGCGGTTCTGCCACTGCCGGCGGGTTTTGAGCGCGCCCCTGACGTCCTGTCCTTCGGGGGCGAACTGAAGAACACATTCTGCCTGCTGAAGGATGGCGGGGCGATCTTGTCGCAGCACATTGGCGACCTCGAACACGCCCGGGCGCAGGAGGCCTTTCGCAATAGTCTCGCGTTGTACGCCAAACTATTCGAGCATCGGCCGCGTGTCCTCGCGGTGGATCTGCATCCCGATCTGCTGCCGTCCAAGCTCGGCCGTCAACAGGCCGCAGCGCAAGACTTGCCCCTCATTGAGATTCAACATCACCACGCGCACATCGCGGCCTGCCTTATCGACAATGAGGTGCCCCTGAGTGCGCCACCGGTGCTGGGACTCGCCCTCGACGGACTCGGCTTCGGCGCGGACGGCACCATCTGGGGCGGTGAAGTCCTGCTGACGGACTATTGCGGCTTCCGGCGGCTTGGCAGCCTGGCGGTTGTCCCCATGCCAGGTGGCACAGCCGCGATTCGGCAGCCGTGGCGCATGGCTTTCGCGCATCTGCGACGTCTTGCAGAATTCCCGCAGCTCGCGCGTGAGCATTCGCGGTTGAGTTTCTTCCGGGCACTTGCCGAAAAACCCCTCGCAACCCTGGAGGCGATGCTCGCGAGTGGCTTCAACAGTCCGCTGACCAGCTCCTGCGGCCGGCTTTTTGATGCGGTGGCCGCCGTTTGCGGCGTACGACAGACCGTCAGTTACGAGGGCCAAGCGGCCATAGAACTCGAGGCGGCTGCGACATGCGAAGTCGCAGGAGCCTATCCGATGAGCCTTGAAGAGCACTCCGATCGGGTGCAGCTCGATCCCGCGCCGCTGTGGCCAGCGCTGCTGGGCGATCTCGCGGCGCAGGTCCCTGTCGCTAGCGTGAGCGCTCGCTTTCACGCCGGGCTCGCGATTGGACTGGTCAAGTTGCTCGAACGGCTGGTCGAGCGCAGCGGCGGCGCCATTGCGAGGCGCGTTGCGCTCTCGGGTGGCGTTTTTCAGAACGCACTTCTCACGGAGATGCTGGTCGCGCGCCTGGAGCGAGAGGGCTGGCAAGTCCTGCGGCATTCGCGCGTTCCCCCGAACGACGGTGGCCTCGCGCTCGGACAGGCGGCTGCTGCGGCGGCACGGCTACTTAGAGGTGTACCATTATGTGCGTAGGCATTCCCGGGCAGATCGTCGAAATTGTCGATGAGAGCACGGACACGGCCTTGGTCGAGATCGGTGGCGCGCGGCGCGCTGTGAACATCTCGTTCATCGTCGATGAAGGCCATTCCCACAGCGACTGCGTAGGCGACTGGGTGCTTGTGCACGTCGGCTTTGCGATGAGTCGCATCGACGAGGCCGAGGCCCTCGCGACACTTGAGCTGCTGCAGGAGCTTGGCGAAATGGATCAGGAACTCGATGCCATGGATGCATCGGAGGCGCTCGTGTGAAAAATCTTGGCGCACCGCTGCGCGAGCTTTACCCGTTCCTTGAGGGCGAGCGGCAGGAGCCGGCGGACCTGAACGCGGCGCTGCTCGAGTCGCTGCGCCAGAAGGTGACGCACAGCCTCGATGTCAAACGGTGCTTTTTCGCCGACAACGCCACCGAGGTCGTAAATTGCGCGCGGGCAATTGCGGCGGTGTACCGCAGCAACGGGCGCATGCTCGCGATGGGTAATGGCGGCTCCGCGTGCGACGCGGCGCACTTCGCGGTCGAGTTTTTGCATCCGATCACCGCGGGTCGACCGGCACTGACCGCCATCAATCTCGTCGCTGACGCGGCCATGTTGACGGCGGTCGGCAACGATGTCGGCATCGAGCACGTGTTCGTCCGTCAGGTAATCGCTCACGGACGCAGGGGAGACGGACTCATCGGTTTTTCCACGAGCGGCAATTCACCCAATTTGCTGCGTGCCTTTGCAAAGGCACGCGAAATGGAACTGACCACCATCGGCTTGGCCGGCGGCAATGGAGGAGCGATGGCCCGCCCTGGCGAGATCGACCACTGCCTTGTCGTCAACACCGACAGCATTCATCGTGTCCAGGAAACGCATGTCGCGATCTATCACGTGCTCTGGGATCTGGTGCACACCTTGCTCGCGGACGTTCGCGGTCATATGGCGGCCGCGCCATGAAATTCGTCGATGAATTCCGGGATCCCGAGAGCGCCCGCACCCTGCTGCGCAACATCGAGGCGCTGGTGGCAAAAATCCCCGTATGCCGTGCCCGCCCACTGCAGATCATGGAAGTTTGCGGCGGACATACGCACTCGATTTTCAAGTACGGCATCGAACAAATGCTGCCACGTGAGCTCGAGTTGGTGCACGGTCCGGGGTGCCCGGTCTGCGTGCTGCCCATGGGCCGCGTGGACGATTGCGTCGCGCTCGCCGAACACCCCAATGTGATTTTCACAACCTTTGGCGATGCGATGCGCGTGCCCGGCTCCAGGAAGAGTCTGCTGCAGGCGAAGGCCGAAGGCGCCGATGTGCGCATGGTCTACTCGCCCCTCGATGCGCTGAAGCTCGCACGTGCGCATCCGACCCGAGAGGTCGTGTTCTTCGCGCTCGGTTTTGAAACGACGATGCCCTCCACGGCTCTCACGGTCCTACGTGCCGAGGCCGAGGGACTCGGCAATTTCTCGGTGTTCTGCAATCACATCACGATCATTCCCACGATTAAGGCAATACTTGACTCCCCCGAGCTCACACTCGACGGCTTTCTGGGCCCCGGTCACGTCAGCATGGTGGTTGGCACGGAGCCTTATCGGTTTATTGCGCGCACCTACGGAAAGCCGCTCGTGATCTCGGGCTTTGAGCCGCTCGACATCCTGCAGTCAACATGGATGGTCCTGAAGCAGATATCCGAGGGGCGGTGCGAAATCGAAAATCAATACCAGCGCGTTGTTCCGCGCGCGGGCAATGACTTGGCACTGGCCGCCGTGCAGCGGGTATTCGAGCTGCGCGAATTCTTCGAATGGCGCGGCTTAGGTTCCATCGATCATTCGGGCATTCGCCTGCGCGCAAGTTACACCCGCTTTGACGCCGAAAAGCGCTTCTCGGTGCCGAACCTCAAGATCGCCGATCCCAAGTCCTGTCAGTGCGGCGAGGTACTCAAGGGCGTCATCAAGCCGTGGCAGTGCAAGGTCTTCGGCACGGCCTGTACGCCGGAAGCACCTCTCGGCTCACTCATGGTGTCCTCGGAAGGTGCTTGTGCCGCGGTGTATCAATACGGTGGCGCGACTCTCGATAACCTGCGGCGGCGCGCAGCAACGCCGTCGCGAGTGAGGCGCGCATGACGGAAACCGCCCGCCTAGTCCCTGAGCCAACACGGCGCCGCCGCAGCGGCCGGGTATCCGTTGAACGCATCAATCTCTCGCACGGCAGCGGCGGCAAGGCGATGCGCGATCTAATCGACGATGTTTTCGTCAGCGCCTTTGGCGAATCCCTTGGAGCTCTCGAGGATCAGGCATGCATGCCGCTTGCGGCGTTGTCACGGCACGGCGACCGTCTCGCCTTCACGACCGACTCGTATGTAGTGGATCCGTTGTTCTTTCCGGGCGGCGACATCGGTGAGCTCGCGATCAATGGGACGATCAATGATCTTGCGATGTGCGGTGCGCAGCCGCTGTTTCTTTCGTGCGCCGTGATACTGGAGGAAGGTTTTCCGGTGAGCGATCTGCGCCGCATCGCCCAATCGATGCAGCACGCGGCGCAGCGCGCCGGCGTAAGCGTAGTCACCGGTGACACTAAGGTCGTGCATCGCGGCGCCGCAGACAAATTGTTCATCAATACTGCCGGTATCGGTGTCGTGCCCCTCGGCGTGCACATTGCCGCGGCCCGCGCGCAGCCGGGCGACCGAATCCTGGTCAACGGTTTCATCGGCGATCATGGCGTCGCCATTCTCGCCGCCCGCGACGATCTGGAGCTCGAAGTGCCAATCGCGAGCGACACCCAGCCGCTTAACGGGCTGGTCAAAGCCTTGCTCGCGGCCTGCCCCGACGTTCACTGCCTGCGGGACGCGACGCGCGGCGGGATTGCCAGCGTGGTCAACGAAATTGCGGAAGCCGCCGGTGTGTGCATTCGACTTCACGAGCCGTCGATCCCGGTTCGGGAAGCAGTTCGCGGCGTCTCCGAGATTTTGGGACTGGACCCACTCTATTACGCCAATGAGGGCAAGCTTGTCGCCGTGCTGCCATCAGCACACGCGGACGCGGCGCTAGCCGCGATGCGAGCACATCCGTGCGGCCGCGACGCCGCTCTGATCGGCGAGGTCACGGCACAACCGCCAGGCAGTGTGATCCTGCAGACTAGCTTCGGCGGAGAGCGCATCGTGGACATGCTGGTTGGCGAGCAGCTGCCAAGGATCTGCTGAGCGTGACGAAATTGTCCGAGAAAGATTGAAGGTCGAGTATGCATGAGCTGTCAGTGGCGGTAGGGATCGTGGAACTCTGCAACGAGCGTGCAGGGAATGCGCGTGTGCGCAACGTCCGGCTGAGGGTGGGCACGCTGTGTTGCCTGCAGCCGGAATCATTGCGCTTCTGCTTCCAGGTGGCGGCCGAAGGAACCGCGTTGCAAGGGGCCGCGCTCGACATTGAGCGTGTGCCCGCGCTAAGCCGCTGTCGCGACTGTGGTCGCACGATCGAAATGCAAGAAGCGCTAGCCACCTGCAAATGCGGCTCGTTGAATCTCGACCCCCCTCGTGGCGGCAACGAGCTACGGATCATATGCATGGAATTCGAGGAGGCTGCCTGATGTGTGCAATATGCGGCTGTTCTGAAGGAGCGGAGACGCGATTCACCGATTCGGCGGGCAATACGCACGCCCATCCTCACAATGATGGGGATACGCTCTCGCATGGACATACTCATGATCATCATCATGGCGAGGGTCACATGCATTCGCACGAACACCCTCACGAGCATCATCACGGCGAAGAGCTCGCGCACCAGCACCGCGCCAGCGTTGCGACGCTGCACGAGCCGCAACACGACAATCTACTGCGCATCGAACAGGACGTACTGGCCCGCAACAACCGGATGGCGGAGCGCAATCGTGGCTGGCTCGAGGGCCGGGGTGTATTGGCACTGAATCTGCTGAGCTCACCGGGTGCCGGCAAAACGACGCTGCTCGAGAAAACCATCCGGGCCCTGCACACGGAGATTGAAATGTGTGTGGTTGAGGGCGACCAGGAGACTACCCTCGACGCCGAACGGATCCGCGCGGCCGGCTGCCCATCTGTTCAGGTCAACACTGGGACCGGCTGTCATCTCGATGCGCCGATGCTGGCGCACGCGCTGCACAGCCTCGACCCGCCGCGTGGCTCTTTATTACTGATAGAGAACGTTGGTAACCTCGTATGCCCGGCACTATTCGATCTTGGCGAAGCAGCCAAAATCGTGATTCTGTCGGTAACCGAAGGAGACGACAAACCTCTGAAATACCCGCACATGTTCCGGGCGGCACAGCTGATGCTGGTCAATAAGACGGACTTGCTCGCGCATGTGGACTTCGACGTGCAAGCCTGCCTGGATCACGCGCGCCGCGTAAATCCAGAGATCGAATTGCTAAGACTCTCGGCGCGCAGCGGGGCAGGTCTCGAAGACTGGTACGCGTGGCTTCGCGCGCGCGTGGCCGCGGCCGGCTTGCGCGCCGGCGTGGACCGCGAATTGCACACATCGAGTAGTAGCGTGCCGCCGCGCCGCAGCGCATAGCTCTAGGCGCGCTATCGATCGCTGCGGTAAACAATCTTGGTGCCCAGGAACATGGCTTGCAGCAGAAGCGCACAAGCCAGGCAATCAACGATCAAACAGCTTGCGACCAGGGTGCGCCCGCCCGAGGACACGGCGACGACGATCATCTTTACTGTCATGACGAACCACACAAGGCTCGTGCGCACGCCATGACGTGCGGCGAGACGTACATCACTACTGCCGGTTTCAGACAGAAAGATGTAGTCGAGCAGGCCGGTCACAACTGCTGCAGCGCCCACGATTATGCCCGCGACGGTCGTGGCCTCAGCGAGCCCCCACCACTCCGGCCGTGGCGATCCGGCGAGTGCCAGCGCATCGAAGACGGGCGTACATACCCAACAACACAGAGGGAAGTGCACCAGCATGGGATGTAACGGTAGGCCCAGAAAACGGCGGGACCACGGCATCTACACGAACTCCCGCGCTACTACAAACAACTATCTTAACGCCTTCCGCAGCTGCGTTCAGGGCGATTCACGATACAGATGCGCTGTGCACGACCTGAGCATCGTGCCGAACGCGGCACGGATCTTGCTTCACCTGACAGAGTGTAACGCCTAAACCGGCAATTAATTTGGGCCTGAGAAAAACAAGATGACGATTCCAGTGTCCGCCTCCGATCAGACTGCTCGCACACCGCGCCTCTGGAGTGTCTGCAACGACGTGTCATTGCTTGGTCTCATTACCCAAATCCGCGGGCAGGATGCGACCGCACTGACCCAACTTTACCAGTGCACGGCCTCCGTCTTGTTAACGTTTACGAGAGGCTTTGTCCGTAATCGTCAGGACGCGGAAGAAGTGATTCAGGATGTGTATCTGCACGTGTGGCTGGCCTCCCGCGATTACGATCCGGCACGGGGCCAGGTCCTGTCGTGGCTATTTATGTTGTGCCGCTCACGCGCGTTGGATTCTCTACGCCGGAAAACGCTTGTTTGCAAGTACGCCGCGGCCATCCGCAACAAGTCAGCGGAGTCTTGCGACGCTGGACCTCACGATGATCTTCAGCAGCTCCAGCAAATAGGCGCGATTCATCAGAAGATTGCGTTGTTATCCCCGCTTCGACGCAGGGTCATTGGATTGGCGTTCTTCCGCGGCCTCAGTCACAGGCAAATTGCCTCGTCGACCGGACTGCCGCTTGGCACGGTTAAGGCGCATGTTCGACGGGCATTGCACGTCTTGAGGAAAGAATTAGAGCCATGTCCATCCCAGCTCACATACAGCTGCCGTTCGTTGAGACAAGTACGATACTCCACAAGCGAATTTCCTGATGTGTTTATTGACTACGTCGCCGCTCGGCCAATCAAAGCCCTGCAGATTAATAGCCACACTGTCCGCGCGCCTCATGACGGCGTACCTGATTTCCCTGACGCTTAGGGTCCGAGTCAGCCGCTCCGAAAAACTAGAACTTGAAACGCAATCCGACGCCGTACAGATCGTTGCTGGTATGCGCATCGATTGGGCGTGGTGATCGATCCCGACGCCGCTGTAGTGCATCACCATGACACCGACGTAAGCATCGAATCTACGAGTGAAGTTGTAGTCAGCGAGGACCGAAACGGCGGTCGCCAGGTATGCCATTGCAAGCTCAACCAGTGAATTCACAACAGAATCATGGACGCTTATGCAGCGCCGTTCTACCGTCGTCACTGGTTGGCGCGCATCAGCTGGATGTTCGAAAGGTCGATCGACACTACAAGCGGGTCTCGGTTGACACTGGCGTCAGGTTGGCGACCGTATACCCGCCGGACCGTGGGAAACTTGATTCCCGACACTTCAACATATCCGTCGACGTAGTGGGCACCTGGTGTGCCGCCAGCGATCTCGACATCGTAGTCGTGGCGTTTTAGGAGCCCGAACTCATCGAAATAAAGGGTCTGCTTGGTACTGTGAGTAGCAATGCTATTGGGATAGCGGACGCCTAGGCGCCTGCAGCTTTCGCCATTCTCCTGCCAGGGCGACAGTTCTTCAGCAGCCACATCCGGCCAGGCAAGGAGGAACGGCGTGTTGAGGTATGTCCACATAGCACAGCCGGCGAAGTACGCGAGCTGCGTATCGCTCCACGGCGTCTGCAGTGTGTGGCCCGCAAAGGACTGGCGAGGCTCCCGTAACTCCTCGAGAACCGTTCCGTCGGCTGCCTCAATAGCAATCCTGCCGGGTTCGAATCTGGATCTTCGACCCGACGTCCCGAATGGCGAATGCGAAGCCCATTCGGTGCGGAGCCCGACCGTGACGTTTGTCACGTCCAGCGTGCCCGCTTGGCCCTTGACCTGCCAAAGCACGCCACCTTGCACGAGATGTGCCGATACCGATTCGAATTGTCTCCAGCGATCTAATCCTCCATGAGCATCGATCGAAAGTTTGGCCAGTGAATTCACGACAGCAATCTCCCTAGCCTGCACGGCCCCGTAGTCGCTCTTTGATAACCATCTTGTCGACACTGGCGCTGCCGATTTCGGATCGCTTCTATACCAAGCGCCGCACGCCGCGCAAAGCTCACGACTGAGTTTTGCGAGCACCTCGTCAGGCCGCTGGGCCTGCTCCGATGTGCGCGCGAGACAATTCGCCTCAGATCACGCTGGTCCTGAAAGCTGCTGACGGTCGCAACTTTTTCGGTGTCGTAGCACAGCAGCGGCGAATCGTTGTCGACTCGCTGCCTTACTCCGTTAATCTTGATCTTGAAGGCCATGTTTCCCTCCGCGTCGAGACGGCAGAGGAACCCTCCCTCACGTCGACTCCCGCGTTTCGAGAGTAGTGCTGGGTGCGCAGCGTGTAATTGCAGGGGTTTGCGGTCGATTGGCGTTTTCGGGCACAAACGCGGGGGTCAGATCCGCTATCTTCAAAACCGCGACGATAAATCGGTCGCCCCATTCGGGCACATTGCCGCAGCCATAACGCGCGATCGTGCAGGCCGAGATCAGCGTGTCGCTAGCCCTGCCGTAGGCGGCGCCAAGCTCCCGGACTTTTTCCAACCATTCGTGCGAAGGCGCGCGTGAGATGACTCTGATCGGAAAAGCCGCACGCCGTGGCGATTTCGCGGAGGGACATCTGCGAATTCAAAAGTAGGCCTTGGGCCGTTTCGACGCGGCGCTCGAGAAGCCAGCGGTGTGGGGGCCGGCCAGTCGCTTGTTTGAAAGCTCGGGCGAAGTGACTGATCGATAGGCCGCATTCGGCCGCCAAGCGGGCGATCGAGATATCCTTGTCGAGACTGGCATTAATCGCCTCCTTAGCACGCCGCTCCTGCCACGGAGCCAGGCCACGGCGGACCAACGGCGCCACAATGGCGGTCGTTGCGTATGTTTCCAAAAGATGAGCTTGGAGCGCCAATGCGATGTGGTCAACGAATAGGGAGTTCCCCTTCTCGGCGTGTTCCAGGGCAGGGTGCAGACACGCGAAAAGATGCCGAATGATAGGGTCATCTGCCCCACATTCCGGACGCCTCAAAAATATCTGGCGGCGGGCTCCGGCTTCCCGCGCGAACTCCTGCAGTTCCAGAAGCGGCACGTAAGATCTTATGGTATGGAGCGGCGTGTTGAAGAAAATATCTGGCGGTGACTGAAGGTCAAAAAAGCACAGGGTGCCGGCGTTTGCGCATTCTCTTCTACTCTTGCGCCCCTCCTCGCGGATATCGAACAGTGTGGTATCTCTTAGATGCAAGTGAATAGAATAAGCACCGTCCGGAGGGATTCCCGCGAGAGCCTGGCTGGCCGAATCGATGCGCAGATCCGAGAAGGTGATCGGTCGGTCACTAGGCAGAGTCGCGACGAGGGTGGGAGGGTCCAGCAAACCGAACCTTCTGTTTAGTAGCGCACCCTGTCCACTTGTCTGCATGTCCACCGCTCCTTACTGAGTTCCGTCCAATGCTCCGGTGCGCTTGATCGGGGCCCGTCGAAGTTCAAACGCGGCCCTGAGCTCCGTGTTTATGGGCTCCGTAGTCCTGGTCGAACCGACGCTCGCGGGCAATTTTGACACCTAAGGCGAACCATCGAGGCAGTGGCCGTTGACTCGGCCTGTCTCGCACCACGGTCGCGCCCAGCGCAAGACTTCTCGCAAGATTATGCGCTTGAATGTATTTAGGTCTCAATCATCCACTTCCGAAGTGCGAAGGACGCATTGGCGGAACAGGACGCGGTGGCGGATTCCGAGTCTATGGCGTCATCAATCAGTGCCAGTTCCAGGCCGTCAGGATCCGTAAAACACAAATACTCTTCTCCGAACGCCCAGGCGCGGCCCACGACCTCGACTCCTTGATCCACCAGACGCTTGCCCCAGTCCGGTAACGAGCCCGGCGGCACCGCGAGTACGACGGCACTTACTTGCCTGGTGCCGCGCAGACCACGGGCAACGCCCTCGTGGATGAAGAATGTAAGAAGAGTTCCGGGTGAGCCAGTGGGATCTCCCACAGTGGAAGTGCAGAACGGATGGCTCATCAAAATTGACTGTTTTCTTTACGAGCCGCAGGCCAAGCGTGTTCGTGTAAAATTTGAGTGTACGATCAGGATCGCTGGCGACGGAAGTGACATGATGAATTCCCGCAACCTCGGTCACGTTCGCTCCCCAATCTTGTCAGGTTTCCAGGTTGGCGAGCCACTTGGGCGCCGGCGAGAGCTGACACATTACCTCCCGCAAAATCGGTGGAAGTGTGAGGCTAAGCCGCGCTTTTCCGTCGAGCGCCGCGAGCATCTGCCGAACAGCGAGTGCTACAGGCATTCTAGTTCGCCTTGGCGCGGCGCCATTGACTCGGAGTCATTCCGGTCGATTGCAAAAACACTCGGGTGAAATGACATTGATCGCAGAATCCGCAGGCAAGCGCAACCTGCGACAACGGAACACTTGACGCCCGCATTAAGTCCTTGGCGCGATTGACGCGGCGCTGCATTAGCCAACGGTGCGGCGACACTCCGGTGCTGCACGTGAACGCTCTTGCGAAGTGGCTTACGGATAGCCCGCAGTCACTCGCCATCCGCGCCAGCGATATTCCTCCCTCGAGATGAGCGCTGATCGTGTCGCGGGCAAGCCGTAGTTGCCAGGGAGCCAGACTGCCACGGCCAGAAATTCGTGGGATTCGCATGCCGCCATATCGCTGCGCTAGATGCGTGTGGAGTGCCATGGCGACATGGTCGACAAAGCGCGGGTTGACCAATTGAGGCCGCTCGATTGCTGACAACAAACAAGGGCCGAGGTTGACTACGACGGGATCGTTGATCGCGATACCGAGGTTTATCGCGAGATTGTCAATTCGGTTTCCCCCCAAATCGTCGGCTAGTCGATCGAAACTTTCCCGACGAAGATAAAAGCTACAGCCATCGATGGCAGTGTCCGAGTATTCTGTCGGATCCAGGGCGATGTTGACGAGGCTCGTCATGCCCGCGGGAAAAGGGATTACCGGAACGGTGCGCTCCGCGAACCGAATCTCGTGAGCTGTAAACTCTTTACGCCGTAGGCTGAGAATATAGGCGTTTCCCGACCTGCCGCCGGTTACCGCGAACTTGCTAGTCCGCAACGCCCGTACGGCCGCCAATGCGGGGGCCCTCAAATGGAAGTAATCGCGGAGATCACGAGGAGCTACCCCATATGCATCTACGCTCATCCGGCTCCTCAATCTGCCAACCTCGAGCGCGGCGACGCCCAGGCAAACACGAATGCCGTGAGTCTTCGGTCTCGCCACTGGCCGCGCCCCACCTTAGCAGTTATCGACAAATAAGAAACTCTCGACGCGGGCGCGAGATCGACAAAACAGCAGTTTTTGCCAAACGCAGATCGAAATGTTCAAGCTCGCGCGAGGCCGTTTGTTCGAGGCTCGATGCATTCGCAAGCTGCATCTGCGCGATGCAATCAGCGACGTTTACGCTTTTATGTTAGACGAATGGCCGTTTTCTTAACGGCGTATTAACACCCCTTTCTATATTCTTACAGAACCGACGTTAATGGGTAAAAGCCCAAGAAAGAATAGTGGCTATCGAAATCATGTGCATTTCCATACGACCGAGATTCATCTAGGTTTTTTTGGTCACAGCCACCCTCTCGATAATGGCCGCTCAAGCGCGGCAACCGGGCCGCACCACTATTCCTGATGGCCTCTCACAAGTTTTGAAAGTGGGCCTTGCGTGCCCATTTCCAGGAAGGTGACGACAATGAACATGGAGAAATTCCTACCGAGTGTGATATTCGCTGTCACGTCGATCGCAGTTGTGATGCCGGTTGTTCGGGCCGAAGACGCCATCACTTCAATGACCGCGGTGGCACGCGGGACTATCGTAGGCGTCGTAACGAATGCAGCGAAGATCCCCATCGGCGGGGCGACCGTGACCGCCGCTAGCGCGGGCGGCGGCATTCGCTCCACGGTGTCGGGTAGCGATGGCATCTATTCGTTTGCCGATGTTCCTCCTGGTTCGTGGTCGCTGACGATAACAGTGGATGGCTCTCCTGACGTTGTTGTCCCCGGCGTCAACGTGGTCGCCAGCAAGGCCTCTCGTCATGACATCGTGATGAACGCCACTACGGCCACCGCCCCGGCACCAGCAGTCGCAGCACTCGCATACCCCGCCGCGCCTGCTGCTGCTCCGACGATACCCGAAGCGCTGCAGGCTCCTGCCCCAGCTCCGGACGTCGACACCAAAACCCCATGGGCCGACGTTGGCTACGTTGGATGGATGAACGGCACTTCGCGTGAGCATGACCCGATATTCGATACGAATTTTTTTACGCCCGAGATTCGCTTGGACGTGAACTATTTGCAAAGCGGCAACCATCCGATCGACCACACGATCGTCGGCTCAACCGAGGAATTTCGCTCGGGGGAGTTCCAGATCGAACAGGTCAGCTTGGGCGGTGACTTCCACTGGCACAATGTGAGAGCGCGATTTCTCTCGATGTTCGGCGAATTCGCTACGACCACGCCTCGCAACGATGCAAGTTCGGCTGTGGGCCAGTGGGATCTCGCTAATGCCTACCGATACTTCTCGGAAGCAAATGCCGGGTATCACTTCGACGTGAACCACGGCCTCAATGTCGATCTGGGAGTATTTGTTTCGTATATCGGCTTATTCAGTTATTACAATTACGACAATTGGACTTACCAGCCGTCGTTCGTGTCCTCGAACACGCCCTGGTTCTTCAACGGACTACGAGTTCAATGGTGGCCGACCCAAAATTTGAAAATCGAGCCATGGCTCATCAATGGTTGGCAGTCTTATGCCAAGTTCAATAGCAAGCCCGGATTCGGAGGGCAGATCCTTTGGATACCGAATGACTCGCTTAAATTGGTGTTTAACAGCTATTCTATCGGCCAAGACAATTTAAGTTGCCAAGCGAATAACACCAGCGGATCGAACGGAACCACAGATACCCTCTGCCAACCGCAAAATGGCGGCAACGCTAATGCCGCCGTCGGATCATATCTGGGGGCGGGACGGTCGGTTGATTGGTCGAGGGTGAAGCGCGTTCACGAAGACGATAGTGTCGAGGTCAAATACTACGACGCGCGCGACCAAGGCGGAGACGGCGTGTCCAGAATGGCTTTCAGCTATACGGTCGATCTCGGCTGCGAATACGGCGGCGGCGTGACGTGCTCGAGCGGACAAAACAAGGAGAGTTTTTTCGGCATGATGCTCTATGACCGTACCT
>Ga0302326_10018106_pt1 | contig 14620 bp, 12 predicted proteins | sample Palsa_T0_3_FD_202264 | JGI IMG/M metagenome (GOLD analysis project Ga0302326, IMG submission 202264) | Peat permafrost microbial communities from Stordalen Mire near Abisko, Sweden - Palsa_T0_3 | ecosystem: Environmental > Terrestrial > Soil > Palsa > Peat permafrost | place: Sweden: Abisko... | reverse complement strand
CGTTGTCCAACAGGTTCGCCATCACGCGCTCGAACCGCCGCTTGTCCACGCCGACGTGGAGTGCCTGTACGTCGGGAGCAATCACGACCTGAGGCACGTCGGCCCCATTGCCCAGACTGCGCATTCCGGCCTCGACCGCCCTCTGCACGAGCTCGCCCACGTTGACCTCCTCGAGGAACACATCGACGGAACCGGCGTCGGCCCGGGACATCTCGAGCAGGTCGCCGACCATGCGCTGGAACCGGCGCAGGTCATCGCCGAGGAGCTGGAGGGCGCGTTGAGCCCGGGGGGGGAGGTTGTACCGGTCGGCCTCGAGTACCTCCAAGGAGGCCGACAGCGTGGTGAGAGGGGAGCGCAGCTCGTGGCTGACGTCTGAGTTGAACCGGGCCTCCCGCTCGATGCGGGCCTGCAGCTGGTCGACCATGGTGTTGAAGGAGGAGGTGAGCCCCTCGAGGTCGGGATCGGCCGCCTCGGGCGCCAGCCGGGTGTCGAGTCGGCCGCCGGCAATGGCGACCGCCGCTCTGGACACGCCGGCCAAGGGTCGGAGCGAGCGCCGGCTGGCGAAGCGGCCGAGGACGATGCCGAGGACGGTCGTCACGACGCCGGTGCCCACCAGGGTGATACCGAGCACGCGCAGGGTGTGGCCCAGGTCGGAGAGCGAGAACACCTCGAAGTAGGCGGCGTGCACCGACGGGATGGGCACCCCCACGACGATCTGCGGCTGGCCGTGGGGCCCCGAGACGTATGTCTGTGTGGCGGCAGTCCCTCCGCTCAGGACCTCGGACCGCAGCTCGGCCGGAATGGATGACTCGCTGATGCCGAGAGGGGAGGAGTACACCTTGGACTTGTGGACCAGTATCGAGTTGGAGGCCGATGCGCTGTCCAGCTGGCCCAGCAGCGTCTCGTACTGGGTGTTCCCCCCGGCGATCTCTTTGAGCACCACCAGGGCGTTGGCGAAGGCCTGCGTCTGGGCCGCCGTCTCCCGCTCGGCCAGGAGGAAGTGGCGGGCCGTGAAGTACGACAGCCCACCCATGCTGAAGGAGAGCAGGAGTGCGCCCAGCCCGAAGATGGCCGTGATGCGCGCCCCGATGCCCATTTACGGCACCAGCTTGTAGCCCATGCCCCTCACGGTGAGTATGTGCTGAGGCAGCGCGGGGTCGACCTCGACCTTGGTGCGCAGGCGCCGGATGTGCACGTCCACCAACCGGCCGTCGCCGAAATAGTCGTACCCCCAGACCCGGTCCAGCAGCTGCTCACGGCTCAGCACCTTGTTCGGGCTGGCGGCAAGCTCACAGAGCAAGCGGAACTCGGTCCGGGTGCAGTGCACCTCGGTCCCGTCGGCCTGCCGGAGCACGCCCTGGTCGGGCAGGAGTTGGAGGTTGCCGAAGGCGAGCGCCCCCGGATCCTCCTCGGTCGGCCGCGCCCGTCGCAGGAGGGCGCGGATGCGGGCGGCCAGCTCCTTGGCGACGAAGGGCTTGGTCACGTAGTCATCGGCACCGGCCTCGAGCCCCGCCACCACGTCGTGAGTGTCGGCCCGGGCCGTCACGATGATGATGGGTACGGCGCTCTGGCGTCGCAGGGCACGGCAGCATTCGAAGCCGTCCATGCCCGGTAGCATGATGTCGATCAGGGCGACATCGGTTGGCGCATCGGCGAAGAGGTCCAGGGCTTCCTCGCCGCTGGCGACGTCCTTGACGTCGTAGCCCTCACCCTCGAGAGCCAGGCGCATCGACGAACGGATCCGCTCGTCGTCTTCGACGACCAGAATGCGACCACTCATACAAGCTCAGCTCAGCCAGATCTGGGTCGGCCAGATCGAACCGCCGATCATGCCGTAGGCCTTTGAGCCCGAGGGTGTGGTCGGATTGTTCCAGTTCTGGACCTTGAGCGTGCTCTCGACGGACCAGACGGCGCGGTCGAGCCACAGATAGGGCAGGTCGAGGGCCATGCGCTTGTTGACGGTCTGATACGCCTTGGCGCGCAGCGCCGGGTCCGTGGTGGCGCGCCCCTGTTGCAAGGCGGCTTGGAGAGTCGGGTCGACGTTGCGGGCCATGTTGATGGACAGGTTTTTCGCGAGAATTGTGGTCGTGCTCCAGAATATGTAGTTCAGGTCGGGATCGACCGCGCCGAACTGGCGCCACTCCAGCGCCTCGAACTTGCCGGCGAGCGCATTGTCGATCAGGTCGTTCTGCTCGACGATGGTGTCCTTGACGACGAACCCGACGTCCTGCCAGGCCTGCTGCAGGTACTGCTGCGCCCGCGTTGCGGCCGGGGCGGGGGTGGTGCCAATGGTGAACGACACCGGCTTGCCCGTGCTCTTGGCCACCTGCTTGACCAGCTTTTTGGCCTCGGTCGGGTTGTAGGCGGGATAGGCCGTCGCGCTGTAGTACGGCGACCCCTTGGTGAACAACCCCGTGCTTACCGGCAGCACGTTGTCATCGATCTCCTTGGCGTACTGGACGCGGTTGATCGCCATGGCGGCGGCCCGCCGGACCACGGGGTTGTTGAACGGCGCGGCGGCGCAGTTCAACAGCACGCAGTTCATGTCCGGCTCGCCCACCACGTGGGTCCCGTCGTCGATGTAGGCGTACTCCTTGTTGCCCCGGAACTGGGTGATGATCTGGGGCGTATCGGTGATCATGATGTCGATCGTCCCCGCCTTGAGCGCCTCCGCCCGAGCATTCTCGTCGATGATCGGCTTGAAGGTGATCTCGTCGAGGTGGGGCAGGCCGGGACGCCAGTAGTGGGAGTTGGCCGTGGCCGTGAAATGGCTGTTGGGCACCCACTCTTTGAAGACGAACGGGCCGGTGCCGACCGGTTGCGACGTCCCTCCGTTCGTGGCCGCCAGCATGGACGGTGCGCACATGTAGGCCGACTGACCGCCGATACCGCCGGCCAGGTAGAGCGGGAACGACACCCACGGCGATTTGAAGGTGAGGGTCACCGCGAGCGGTCCCGATTGCGTGATGGTGTCCAAAATGGGGACGAGGATCAGCGTGCCCAGCAGGAGGGACGCCTTCTGGGCCTCGAAGTTGGTGAGCATGGCGGCACCGTCGCACGCCGTGCCGTCGTGGAAGACCACGTTGGGCCGTAGCGTGATGGTCCAGGAGGTGTGGTCGGGATTGGGGGTAACGGTCTCGGCCAGGTACGGCTCCCAGGCACCCTGGGCGTTGATGATGGTCAGCGGGTCGAACACGGTGCGGGCGTACATGACGCCGACCTCGTCGAACCGGGCCGTGGTGGGGTTGAAGCCGGACTCTTCCGCGTCCACCCCGAAAACGAGCGAGCCGCCCTTCTTGGGCGTAGCGGTGGATATGCCGTTGCGCCCGGGGCCGTTGGTCGATGCCGCTCCGGCGATGCCGGACAGATCCAGCCCGAGCGCGGACGCCCCGACGATGCCGGCCGCGGTGGCGGCGCCTCCCGCGAGCAGTGTCCGGCGGTTGAACGGCATACTCATGGATTTTCCCTCCCTATCCATTCTGCCTTACATCCCAGCAAACTCCCTCTGGGGTGTTGGACGTTAGTGCCCTGGCCAGCCCCCCGGGGACCGGTACCCTGGAAACGTGGTGCGCAGCGGGGAGGTTCGCGACGAGGGGGATCTGACCGCTTGGGATCTGCGCGGCTTCGACGACTGGCTGAGCGGGAGGGCCGACGCGACCCGGAAGGCCTACGCGAGCGACCTTTTGGGCTTTGCACAATGGATGGGCCGCGGTGACGTCACCAGACCCGATGCGGTCGAACGGTTGCATCTTCGTCGCTACCTGGCATCGCTGGGCACGCGTCGGCTGGCCCGCGCCACGGTGGCCCGCAAGGCCGCTGCCCTGCGATGCTATTTCGCCTGGTCCGTCCGGCAGGGCCGCCTGAGTTCGGACCCGGCCCGCAACCTACGGGCGCCGTCCGGCAAGGGCCGTCTGCCCCGCGTCCTTTCGAGCGGCGAGATCGGAGCCCTCCTCGACCGCCCGGTGGACTCGGCGATCGGCCAGCGTGATCGGGCCGTACTCGAGCTTCTCTACGCCGCCGGGCTGCGCGTCTCCGAGCTCTGCGGACTGGACCGGGCCGGTGTGGACCTGCGGGGTCGCACGGTCACCGTGTTGGGCAAGGGAGGCAAAGAGCGCCGGGTGCCGATACACGACCGGGCGGCGCGGGCCCTGGCGGAGTGGCTCGCCGGTGGTCGGATCGAGATGCCCGGCCCGGCAGATGCGGTATTCGTCAACCAACGCGGCGTCCGGCTCGGGCCCCGCGACGTCCGGCGCATTCTCGATCGCTGTGCCGCGTCTCCGACCCACCCGCACGCCCTGCGCCACACCTTCGCCACCCACCTGTTGGACGGGGGCGCCGACCTCCGGGTCGTCCAGGAGCTGCTCGGGCACGCCAGCCTGGCCACCACGCAGATCTACACCCACGTGAGCAAGGAGCGGTTGCGGTCGGTCTACGAGGGGACGCACCCTCGGGCGTGAAGCCGGCCGGGACCGGCCGGGGCCCGGACCGAGCTGGGCTCTGACCGGCTACTATGGGCGGGCTCACCGAGCGGTGGGCGGCAACACCGACCAACACGCACCTTGGCGCGATCCACGGTCGCCTCTCAGCCTGAGGGGTGCTGCGCCCTGGGGAGCAACCGAACGGAGGAACAATTTATGGCCGTCGTTTCCATGCGACAGCTGCTGGAAGCCGGGGTCCACTTCGGCCACCAGACGCGCCGATGGAACCCGAAGATGAAGCGCTTCATTCTGGGCGAGCGCAACGGGATCTATCTGATCGACCTGCGCAAGACCCTCACCGGCGTCGAATCGGCCTACTCCTACGTCCGCGACCTGGTCGCCGGCGGTGGGACGATCCTGTTCGTCGGGACCAAGAAGCAGACCCAGGGCCCCGTGGCCGAGTACGCCGAAGCGTGCGGGATGCCCTTTGTCAACCAGCGTTGGCTGGGCGGCATGCTCACCAACTTCTCCACGGTGTCGGGCCGGGTCAAGCGCATGCAGGAGCTGCGCACGATGGAGGCGGCAGGAGACTTCGAGGGCATGCCCAAGCGCGAAGCGCTGCAGCACACCCGCGAGCTCGAGAAGCTGAGCCGGAACCTGGGTGGGATCGCCAACCTGGAGCGCCTTCCCAACGCCATATTCGTGATCGACACCAAGAAGGAGCACATCGCCGTCACCGAGGCGCGCAAGCTCGGGCTCCCGGTCGTCGCCGTGGTCGACACCAACTGCGACCCCGACGTCATCGACTACGTCATCCCCGGCAACGACGATGCCATCCGTTCGGGTTCGCTGATGTGCCGGGTACTGGCCGACGCCGTCGTCGAGGGCCGCTTCATCGCCGAGCATCGGCGGAAGAACGCCCCGCCGCCGGCCGAAGAAGTGACCGCCGGGCCCTCGCCTCGGTCCCGACGCGTGCCGCCTCCTCCGGCGGCTCCGCCGACCGGGGTAGCCGAGGCCCCGACGGCCGATGCGGAGTCACCGGCCGAGGGCGGCCAACCCCAGGCACCCGCCGAGACAGAACTGGCCGAGGTGGCCACCGGCGTGGCGGAGGCCTGAGCATGCCGAAGTTCACTACGAAGGACATACAGCGGCTCCGCCAGGCGACCGGGGCCGGGATGCTGGACTGCAAGAAGGCGCTCGAAGAGGCCGACGGCGACTATGACGCGGCACTCCAGAACCTGCGGCTCAAGGGTCTGGCCGGCGCGGCCAAGCGGGCCGACCGTGAAGCCTCCGAGGGTGCGGTCACCGCCGTGCGCCTGGGTGACGCGGCTGCCGTGGTCGAGTTGCGTTGTGAGACCGACTTCGTGGCCAAGGCCGACGACTTCGTCTCCCTCACCGACGAGTTGGCCGCCCTTGTCGCGGCCAAGGGGGAGGACGCTGTCGGCCAGCTGAGCGAGGAAATCGACCGTCTGCGCACCACGCTCAAGGAGAACATCTCCGTCGGGCAGGTGCGCCAACTCGTGGCGCAGCCCGGACAGGTGGTCGACACCTACACCCACCAGCAAGCTGGTCGGGGGGTCAACGCGGTGGCGGTGGTCCTCGACGGCGGGAACGAGGAGCTGGCGCACAACATCGCGGTGCACATCGCCTTCACCAAGCCGGCCTACCTGAGCCGCGACGAGGTCCCCGAGGCGGACGTGGCGGCCGAACGGGCGACGGTGGCCGAGATCAGCCGCAACGAGGGCAAGCCGGAGGCGGCACTGGAGAAGATCGTCGACGGTCGCATGAACGGGTGGTTCAAGGATCGGGTCCTGATGGACCAGTCCTACGTGAAGGACGAGAAGCAGACGATCGCCAGCATGCTGGGGTCGGCGCGCATCGTCGCCTTTGCGCAGGTTGTCATCGGCTCCTGAGGCTTACTGCAAAGGTGGGAGAGCCGCGGCGGATCGTCCTCAAGATGTCGGGAGAAGCCTTGGCTTCAGCGGCTTCGGACGAGACTATTGACGCGGCGACCGTCGAACGCATGGCCCGTGAGATGGGTCGGGCCATGAATGGCGGGGATCTCGAGCTGGCCGTCGTGGTCGGCGGCGGCAACATCTGGCGCGGCACAACGGGGGAGAGCGGCGGCATGGACCGCGCCACCTCGGACACCATGGGCATGCTGGGAACGGTCATCAACGCCCTGGCACTCCAGGACGCCCTGGAGCAGCAGGGCCAGCCGACCAGGGTGCTGAGCGCGCTCAGCATGGCCGAGGTGGCGGAGCCCTACATCCGGCGACGCGCCATACGGCACCTCGAAAAGGGCCGGATCGTCATCTTCGCCGCCGGCATGGGCAATCCCTTTTTCACCACCGACACCCCGGCGGCCCTGCGGGCGGCCGAGATCGGCGCGTCGCTCCTGTGCAAGGGCACCCACTCCGGGGTGGACGGTGTCTATACGGCCGATCCCAAGCTCGATCCCGATGCCACCCGCTACGACGAGATCTCCTTCATGGAGGTCATCAATCGTGATCTCCGCGTCATGGACCTGACGGCGATCACCTTCTGCAAGGACAACAACCTTCCGATCCGCGTTTTCAACCTCATGATCCCGGGGAACATTCCCCGTGCGCTCAGCGGCGAGCAGATCGGTACGCTGGTCCGCTAATGGACGACGATCTGGCTGCGCTGGTCATTGACGACACCAGGGACAAGATGCACAAGGCGATCGACCACCTGCGGGCGGAGATGTCCAACGTGCGCACCGGACGGGCCTCATCCGCTCTCCTCGAGCCGCTCATCGTCGACTACTACGGCACCCCCACCGCGCTGCGCCAACTGGCGGGATTCAGCGTGCCGGATGCCATGCTCCTGGTCATCACGCCCTACGACAAGGGGTCTCTCGGCAACATCGAGCGCGCGATCATGGGGTCGGACCTGGGGATCAATCCGACCAACGACGGCAATGTGATCCGACTGGCCTTCCCGCCCCTCACCGAGGAGCGGCGCAAGGAGCTGGTCAAGGTCGTCCGCCACAAGGCCGAGGAGGGCCGGGTGGCGGTACGCAACCTGCGCCGGAGCGGGCGCCACGAGCTCGATGCGTTGCAAAAGGACGGTTCTCTCTCCACCGACGAACTAGAACGGGTGGAGAAGGAAATGGAAAAGATCACCCAAGAGCAAGTGAGCGCCATCGATCAGCTGCTGGCGCAAAAAGAGCGCGAGCTCCTGCAGGTTTGAGGGGGGCGTAAGACCATGACCGACGACACTGAACGACCGGAGCATCTGGGCGACGTGGACGACGACGATCCGGACGAGCAGCCAGAACGAGCAGTGGAACTGGACGTGGAAGTGGAGGTGGAGCCTCCGAGCTATCGCTCGGGTCGAGTCCGCATAATCGGCGCCGAGCCGGCCGGCAATGCGGTCCACGAGGTGACGGGGCCGGTGGTTGAAGAGAACCCCGACATGCCGCACTGGAACGACGCACCGACCGGGCAGGTGCCCGCCATCCTCGACCGGGGCAATGGCGACGAGCAGGGGGTGGCTCCCCCCAGGTGGCGCGAGGACGACACCGACTGGGCGGCCCACGAGGAGCTGTTCGAGCCCTCGATGCTCTCTGACGAGCTGCCGGCGGTGGGCTCCATGATGAACGACAACAACGATCTCGTCGACGTGGAGCGCCAGCCCTGGCGATTCGACACCGATGCCATGCCGAGCGACGAGGACACGCTGCAGATCGCGCCCGACTTCCCGCCGGACCCCATGCCGGTGCGGGTGGTGCCGTCGGCGCCCTACGTGCCTGCTGGGCCTGCCGTGCCCACCGGACCCACCGGACCGGCGGGAGATCCCGGAGACGTGGCATCACCGGTGACGAGACGGCCGCTCCGCCGCCCGTCCCGCCCGGGCGCGAGGGGCCCCGACTCCCGATTGTCGCCCCCCGAGGCGCCCCAAACCCGGGCCCGGGCGCCGCGGGCCACCCGCCTGAGCGACGAAGGGTTGAACGGCAACAGCGGGGGAACCCGGGGACGCAACATGCAGCTCGCCTGGGGTTCGGGCATCGTGCTCGGGCTGGCGACGCTTCTGTGCGCCCACTTCGGGAACCTGCCCTCCATGGTGCTCATCACCATCGTCATCCTCTTCGCCGCGGCCGAGGGCTTCGCAGCGTTCCGAACGGCGAAGTACCACCCCGCCACGCTGCTCGGGCTCGTGGGCATCCTCTCGCTGATGATCGAGACCTACAACAAGGGCGTCACCGCCCAACCACTCGTGCTCGTCATGCTGGTGGCGGCGACGTTCGTGTGGTACTTGACCCGGGTCGAGCCGGCCGCTGATCCGGTCGCCGGCATCGCATCGACCGTTTTCGTCGTCGCCTGGGTCGGCGGCTTCGGTTCCTTCGGGGCGCTGTTGCTCAACCCGACCCTGTTCCCGCATCGTCACGGGGTGGCCTTTCTCCTGGCCGCGGTCCTCACGACGGTCGCCGCAGACGTGGCCTCGCTCCTGGTCGGGTCTGCCTTCGGCCGTCACCCCATGGCGCCGTCGATCAGCCCGAACAAGACCTGGGAGGGATTCCTCGGTGGCGCAATCGCCTCGGTGCTGGTCGCGGTGATCGTGGTGCACTTCATCCATCCATGGACGATCGGCAAGGCCCTCGTGCTCGGTCTCGTGGTGGCGGTGGTGGCGCCGATCGGCGACCTGAGCCAGTCGATGGTGAAACGCCATCTCGGCGTGAAGGACATGAGCCGCCTCATGCCGGGCCACGGTGGCATTCTCGACCGGGTGGACGGCCTTCTCTTCGTCCTACCCGCCACGTATTTCGTGGTCAAGGCGTTTCACCTCGGGTGAGCTGATGCGCACCGTCAGCCTGTTGGGATCAACGGGTTCCATCGGCACCCAGGCCGTGGACGTGCTGCTGGGCCAGACCGAGCGCTTCCGGGTGGTCGCGTTGGCTGCGCAAAGCTCGGCGGGCGCGCTGCTGGAACAGGCGGCCCTCCTGCGGCCCGAGGTGGTCGTCATCGGTGACGAGTCGCTGTACCGCCGCGTCTGCGACGGGGTACCTCCCGGCACCGAAGTCCTGGTGGGCGTGGCGGGACTGGAGGTTGCGGCCACCAGCGCCGACGTGGTGCTGAACGCAGTGGTGGGGTTCGCCGGGCTCCCGGTGACCATGGCCGCCCTCGAAGCGGGCAAGCGCTTGGCGCTGGCGAACAAGGAATCGCTCATCGCCGGCGCGCCGGTGGTGCAGAAGGCGCGCCGGACCCCCGGGGCCGAAATCATCCCCGTGGACTCCGAGCACTGCGCCCTGCATCAATGCCTGGCCGGCGTCGACGGGCCGACCGTGGCCCGCCTGCTGCTGACCGCGTCGGGTGGACCGTTTCGCGGCAGGACGGCGGCCCAGCTGGCCGCGGTCACCATTGCCGACGCGCTGGCCCATCCGACCTGGAGCATGGGGCCCAAGATCACCATCGATTCGTCCACCCTGATGAACAAGGGCCTCGAGGTGATCGAGGCGCACGAGCTGTTCGGCATCCCGTACGACCGCATCGACATCGTGGTGCACCCACAGTCGGTCGTGCATTCGATGGTGGAGCTGCGCGACGGCTCGACGCTGGCCCAGCTCTCCGCGCCGGACATGCGGCTCCCCATCGGCTATGCGATGGGCTGGCCCGACCGTTCGCCGGTGCCTTTCGGCGCGCTGGACTGGACCAGGCCGACGACGCTGACGTTCGAGCCCCCCGACCGTACGGTCTTTCGCTGTATCGATCTGGCCTATCAGGCCGGGATCAGCGGCGGGTCTGCCCCGGCCTGGCTCAGCGCGGCCAACGAGATCGCGGTGGAGGCGTTTCTGGCCGGTCAGCTGACGTGGACCGGCATCGCCGACGTCGTGGCCCAAACCCTCGACCACTGGCGTGACGAGCCCATTGAGCAGGTGGAATCCGTCCTGGCGGCCGACAGAGAGGCCAGGGCGCGGGCTCGAGAAGCCGTGGCCCGCCATACCGGTGCCGGGACGTCGGAGGTAGCGTTACCCCTGGTATGACGCTGATTGCGCAGGAGACTGGCGCCTCACCACCACCGACGCAGCCACCGGCTCCGGTCACCAATTCGGGCCAGATCGGGCGGCTCCTGATCGGCCTGGCTCTCGTCACCGCCATCTTCGTGGTGGCGGGCCTCGGAGACCTCCTGCTCTTCATCGTCATCCTGATCGTCATCGTCATGCTGCACGAGCTCGGTCACTTCGCGACAGCCAAATGGTCGGGCATGAAGGTCACGGAGTACTTCGTCGGCTTCGGGCCGCGCCTCTGGTCCATACGTCGAGGCGAGACCGAGTACGGGATCAAGGCCATCCCGGCCGGGGGTTACGTCCGCATCACCGGCTTCACGGTGCTCGAGGACGTGGCGGTCGAAGACGAGCCCCGCACCTACCGCCAGCAACCGTTCTGGAAGCGGATCATCGTTGGCTCGGCCGGTTCGGTCATGCACTTCCTCATTGCCTTCGTCCTCGCGCTCATCTCTGTCTTCGCCTTCGGGGTGGCAACCAACAATGTCCGCATTGGTGCGCTCGAGCGGTGGGACGGGGTGGCGCAGACCCCGGCCCAGCAAGCGGGGATCCGAGCGGGGGACACGATCGTCAGCGTCAACGGTCGGGCCTTGACGAACCCCAATACCGTGCACAATGTCATCACGCACTCCGTGGGCCGATCGGTGACGCTCGGCGTGGAGCGCGACGGACGGGTGCAAGAGGTCGTGGTCAGGCCCAAGGACGGGCGGGGCGTCCGGGCCGGCGGGACCGAGCTGGCCCCGCGCGACGACAAGCACCCGCAGGGGTTCATCGGGATCGAGGAGGTGCCGGCCAACGCATCGGCGAACCCCCTGCGTGCCTTCGGGGATGCGGGCGTGTATCTGGGCCAGCAGACGAAGTTGGAGTTCTCCGCCCTGGTGCACGCGTTCTCGCCCAGCGGCCTGAGCTCCATCTACCACCAGGTGACCAACTCCAAGGCGGCCGCCCACGCAGCCGACAACCCCGGGACCTCGGAGCGACCGGTCTCGGTGATCGGCGCCGGGGACCTCGGCGCCCAGGCCGTGCACGCGGGGATCCAGTACCTCCTGGAGCTGCTGATCGTCATCAACATCGCGTTCGCTCTCCTGAACATGCTGCCGCTGATGCCCTTTGACGGAGGCCACGTCGGCGTAGCGGTCTATGAATGGATCAGGACCAAGAAGGGGCAGCCCTACTATCGGGCCGACATCACCAAGCTCTTTCCCTTCCTCGCCCCTTTCCTCGCCGTTCTTGCCGCTTTCGCCGTCTCGCTGATCTTCCTCGACATCGCGCACCCCATCCAGAACCCCTTCCACTGATCGGATCCGATGGAACTCTCCCCCTCCTTGCTCTCGCCGCGCCGGCCCACCCGGCGCATCACGTTGGGCGGCGTCCCGATCGGCGGGGATGCCCCGATCACCGTCCAGTCGATGACGACCACCAAGACGGCCGATGTGGACGGCACCCTGGCGCAGATCTACGCGCTGGCGGCGGCGGGCGCCGACATCGTCCGCTGCACGTGCAACGACGAGGGGGCCGCCATCGGCCTGGCCCAGATCGTCCCCCGTTCTCCCGTCCCGATCGTGGCGGACATCCACTTCCACCACGAGATGGCATTGGCCGCGTTGGAGGCCGGCGTGCAGGGCCTCCGCCTCAATCCGGGAAACCTGCGCAAGGAGGCCGAGATCAAGCAGGTGGCCGCCGAGGCGCGTGACCGCGGCGTGCCCATCCGCATCGGCGTCAACGCCGGGTCGCTGCATCCCGAGATCTACGCCAAGTACGGCGGGGCCACCCCGGAGGCATTGGTCGAATCGGCCCGGAACGAACTGGCTTACTTCGAAGAGGTCGACTTCACCGACGTCAAGATCTCGGTGAAGGCCTCGTCGGTGGCGTTGATGATCGCCGCCTACCGGTTGGCCTCGGAGACCTTCGATCACCCGTTGCATCTCGGCGTCACCGAGGCCGGGCCGCCTCCCGCCGGGCTCGTGAAGGGGACGGCCGGCATAGCCACCCTGTTGGCCGAAGGAATCGGCGACACCATCCGCTTCTCCCTCACGGCCGATCCGGTCGAGGAAGCCCGGGCCGGCCGCCAGCTGTTGGAATCGCTCGGCCTGCGCGAGCGCAAGGGCCTCGACCTCATCGCGTGCCCCTCGTGCGGCCGGGCCCAGGTGGACGTGATCGCGGTGGCCAAGGAGGCACAAGAGGCACTGGAGAAGCTGAACCTCCCTATTCAGGTCGCCGTGATGGGCTGCGTGGTCAACGGTCCGGGTGAGGCGCGCGAAGCCGACATCGGCATCGCCGCCGGCAAGAAGAAGGGGCACCTCTTCATACGAGGCAAGATCGTGCGCGTCGTTCCCGAGGAGGGCATGGTCCAGGCGCTGGTCGAAGAGGCCGAGCGTCTCGTGGCCGAAGGTGTCGAGGCCCGCATCGCCGCGGCCGACGCCGGGGCGGAGGCGGAGGCGGAGGCGGATCGCCAGGAGCTTTTGGAGAGCACCGGCGCCGACCCGAACCACACCTCGGCGAAGATCGAGGTCATCCATCGCCGGACCGCGTCTTCCTGAATCAGGCGCGGGAGGCCGAACTCCGCTCCGGGGCCTCCCGAGACCCCGGTAACCTGCGCAGCCATGAGCAAGGGCGCGATCGTGTCCCGGGCCGAGGACTTCCCACGCTGGTACCAGGAGGTGATCGCCCGGGCTGAAATGGCGGACAACGGACCCGTACGCGGGACCATGGTCATCCGGCCGTGGGGGTACGGAATCTGGGAGCTGCTCCAGGCCGAGCTCGACCGGCGCATCAAGGAGGCCGGGGCCGAGAACGCATACTTCCCGCTGTTCATCCCCGAGTCGTATTTCAGCCTCGAAGCCGAGCACGTCGAGGGCTTCAGCCCCGAGCTCGCCGTGGTGACGCACGGCGGGGGCAAGCAGCTCGAGGAGCCGGTGGTCGTCCGTCCGACCAGCGAGACGGTGATCAACAGCTTCTTCGCGAAATGGATCCAGAGCCACCGTGACCTGCCGCTGCTCATCAACCAATGGGCCAACGTCGTGCGCTGGGAGCTGCGGCCCCGGCTGTTCCTGCGGACCACCGAATTCCTGTGGCAGGAAGGGCACACCGCCCACGCCACCGAGTCCGAAGCCCGTGCCTTCGCGCTGCAGATCCTCGGCGACGTCTACCGCTCCACCATGGTGGACGTGGCGGCCATGCCCGTCCTCACCGGGCACAAGACGGCACGGGAACGCTTTGCCGGCGCGACGCGCACGTGGACCTGCGAAGGGATGATGGGCGACGGCAAGGCACTGCAGATGGGCACCAGCCACGAGCTGGGCCAGAACTTCTCCCGCGCCTTCGGGATCACCTTCACCAACAACGAGGGCGTCCTCGAGCACGTGTGGCAGACCTCCTGGGGCGTGTCGACCCGGCTCATCGGGGCATTGGTGATGGGGCACGGTGACGACTTCGGCCTGCGGTTGCCCCCCGCTCTGGCGCCGTCGCAGGTGGTTGTGCTCATGGTCAAAGAGGAGCCAGCCGTGCGGGCGGCGGCGGAGGCGCTCGTGGCCGAGTTGCGCGCCGACGGCCACCGGGTGCGGCTCGATGACCGCACCGACACCAGTTTCGGGCGCCGGAGCGTGGACTGGGAGCTCAAGGGCGCGCCCGTCAGAGTCGAGATCGGACCGCGCGATCTGGCCGAGGGAAACGTCACCGTGGTGACCAGGCACCTCCGCCAGAAGGAGTCCCTGGCCCTGCCGGCCGTGCGGGCCGGGGTGGCGCGGATCATGGCGGGGGTCGCCTCCGATCTGTTGGCCGAGGCCACGGCGACCCGAACGGACCGGACCGTTGACGCGGCGACGCTGGAGGAGGCGATCGAGGCGGGGGGCACCGGCTTTGCCCGGATCAGGGTCGGGGCGTTGGGGGGCGATGGCGAGGATCGGTTGGCCCAGCACGCGCTGTCGATCCGCTGCCTCCAGCGGTCCGATGGGAGCCTGGCCGAGCCCGCCGACGACGAGGCGGATCTGACGGCGGTGGTGGGCCGGTCATACTGACCTGATCAGGGAGGCCCATCCGGCGGGGGCCAGGTGGTCGCGTCGGCGGACCGCGCTCGCAGCCGGATTGCTATAATCCCTCGCGCTGTCCAGTTTGAGTATCAGTACCTCGTTGGAGCGTGGGCTGCGGCCCACGCTTTCGCTTTCCGGGGCACGTG